>Ga0181520_10000909_pt1 | contig 63358 bp, 37 predicted proteins | sample PEATcosm2014_Bin_29_FD_132451 | JGI IMG/M metagenome (GOLD analysis project Ga0181520, IMG submission 132451) | Peatland microbial communities from MTU Mesocosm Facility, Houghton, MI, USA - PEATcosm2014_Bin02_30_metaG | ecosystem: Environmental > Terrestrial > Soil > Wetlands > Peat | place...
CGGCCCTATGTGGAGGCGCAACTGAACGCCAAAGTTTCCGGCTATGTCAGCCAGATGAAGGTGGACTTCGGCGACAAGGTTAAGGCCGGGCAACTGCTGGCCACGATCGAAGTGCCTGAGCTGGAGGCGCAATTGATCAACGCCCAGGCCATGGAACAAAAAGCCGAGGCCGATTATACCAACGCAAACCTGATTTACACCCGGCTCGTCTCGGTCAACAGCGCGCATCCCAATCTCGTGGCGCAACAAGATCTCGACACGGCGGAAGCCACTGCTCAAGTCACCGGCGCGGCCATTGCGGCGACCAGGGCGGACGTGGAAAAATACCGGACGCTCGTCAACTACACGAATATTACCGCACCGTTCGACGGCGTGGTTACATGGCGTTATGCGGATCCCGGTGCGCTCATACAAGCCGGCACCTCGTCCGATTCACAGGCGCTGCCGCTGGTGCGCATTTCGGACAATTATTTGCTGCGTCTGGATTTTCCCGTGTCGGTGCAATACATCCAGTATCTTCACCCGGGCGATCTGGTGGAGGTGCGCGTGGATTCGCTGGGCGGCCGGATGTTCAGTGGAAAAATCACACGGTCCACCGGCAAGGTGGATGAAGAGACGCGCACGATGATGTTTGAAATCGAGGTGCCCAACCCGAACCTGGAGGTGGCGCCGGGCATGTATGCCACCGTGGTTTTGAAAATGGAAGACCATCCGCACGCGCTCGCCATTCCCAGCCAGGCCGTTGCCGGCGACAAGGGCGGCTCGGTTCTGGTGGTCAACCAGGACCATCAAATCGAGTCGCGCCCGGTGACCCTCGGCCTGGAAATGCCTGACAAATATGAAGTTCTTTCCGGGCTGAACGAAGGCGATCTGGTGGTGGTCGGCAACCCCCGCCATCTCCAGCCGGGCCTGAAGGTGGAAACCAAGCTGGTCGCCGGTCCGCCGGGGGAGCAATGAAAACCATCAAGATCAGGCTGTTCAACGACCGCGCATATTTTACCCCGCGCATCCTCGTTATTCAAATAAAGAAAACAAAAAGAGAGACCGGACGCAAAGCTGCGAGTCTTAACCTTGCCACCACCGCCGGGAAGTTCTGCCGGCGGGAACTCATTTAAACCCATGCACGCTGTTTTAACTCCGGAACAACTGGAAATTCTCCGCCAACTGGACGCCTGCACGCTGGCCAACGCCATTGAATCTTTTCAGCTGCGGCTGCGAAACGAAGGTTTTGTGGATAGTACCGTGCGCTGCATGTTTCCGAATATGCCGCCGATGCTTGGTTACGCCGCCACTATTAAAGTGCGCGGCTCCTTTCCGGCGTTCGCGGGCCCACCTTATGTGGAAAACACCGACTGGTGGGATTACATTCAGTCCCTGCCGTCGCCTCGCGTCGCGGTGGTACAGGATGCGTCAGAGCGTCTGGGAGTGGGTTCGCTCATTGGCGCAGTCCATGCAAATATTCTCCGCGCTCTGAATTGCGTCGGCGTGGTTACCAACGGCGTCATCCGCAACATACCGGCCGCCGAGAAAATCGGTCTGCAACTGTTTGCCGGTGGCGTTTCCGTTTCGCACGCTTACGTTCACATTGTTGAATTTGGTCAGCCCGTCGAGGTCGGCGGGCTGAAAATCCAATCGGGAGACTTGTTGCATGGCGATTTGCATGGTGCGCAGACGATTCCGCACGACATCGCCGCGCAGATTCCATTGGTGGCGGCAAAGATCATCGCCCACGACCAGGAATTGATCGCGCTTTGCGGGTCGAAGAATTTCTCGTTGGCACAACTGCGCGCCGCCATTGCCAGACTTAACCGCTAAAATCCTTCCTTGCCATGTCGCGCTTTGCCCTGCGTTTTCCCTATCTCATCATCGTCATTTGTCTCATCACCTGTGTCGTGGGCGTGACGAGCCTGGTGCGCATGCCGGTGGATTTATTTCCGCCCATTAATATTCCAGTGGTGGTGGTGGCCACCTTTTATTCGGGAATGCCCCCCGAGCAGATCGAAAATGACATTACCGGACAGTTTGAACGCATGTTCACGCTTGCCTCGGGCGTGGACCACATGGAGTCGCGTTCGCTCACGGGCGTAAGCCTGATCAAGGTTTATTTTCAGCCCGGTTCCAATCCGGATTCCGACGTGACCAGCATTGCCAATCTGGCGATGGCCAGCCTGCGCTACCTGCCGCAAGGCACCTTGCCGCCCATTGTCATGAAATTCGACGCGTCCAGCCTGCCGGTTTGCCTCGTCACGTTGAAGGGTGAAGGTTTGAACGAAGCGCAATTGCGCGACCTCGGCCAGTTTACTGTGCGCAACCAGATGGCCGGAATTCCCGGCGCGTCCGTGCCGCCGGCGTTCGGCGGGCGCTACCGTCAAATCATGGTTTACGTGGACCCGCTCAAACTGGAAGCCCATCAGTTGAGCGTCATGGACGTGGTGAACGCGGTGAATCAGGCCAACCTGATTCTGCCCGCGGGCGACGTGAAAATTGGGCCCTACGACTACGACGTTTATGTCAACAACCAGATCAACAAGATGGAGGACCTCAACGAGGTGCCGCTGAAAACCGTCACCGGCTCGCCCATGCTCGGCGGGAACGTGAGCCGGCCATCGAGTGCTCCGAGCCAGGGAACTGGTTTGTCAGCGGAGTCTTCGGTGCTCATTGCTGACGTGGGCAAGGCCACGGATGCCTCGCAGATTCAATACAACAAAGTGCGGATCAACGGCCAGCCCTCCGTCTATGTGCCCATCATCAAATCGGGCGGCGATGCCAACACCATTGTCGTGGTCAACGGCGTCAAGCGCGTTGTGGCCCATTTGCTGGACGTGCCGAAACAGCTCGTGACGCAGGTGGTCTTTGACCAGTCGGTATTTGTGCGCACCGCGATTGAAACCCTGATTCACGAAGGCGGGATTGGCCTGGTGCTCACCGTTCTGATGATTTTGATTTTTCTGGGCAGCCTGCGGGCCACCGTGGCGGTGTTTCTTTCCATTCCCTTGTCGGCGCTGGCCGCGTTTGTGGCCCTGGGCATCGGCGGCAGCAGCGTTAACGCCATGGTTCTCGGCGGACTGGCCCTGGCATTTTCGCGGTTGATTGATAACTCGGTTGTCGTGCTGGAAAATATTTTCCGGCATCTGGAAATGGGCGAGCCGCCGGAAATCGCCGCGGAACGGGGCGGCAAGGAAGTGCAGTTGGCAGTGCTGGCCGCGACGCTGACGACCGTCATCGTCTTCTTCCCGGTCACGTTTCTTTACGGTGTGAGCAAGTATCTGTTCACGGCGCTGGCGCTGGCCGTAATCCTGTCGTTGTTCGCCTCGTATCTGGTGGCCATGACCGTCGTGCCATTGTTCTGCGCGAACTTGATCAAGCTGCATCAAGCGCATGGCGAAAGCGAGTCCGCTCCGCCGAAGAGCCTGGGTGCCCGGTTCAACCGCTGGTTCAACGCGAAGTTCAACCTTATGCTCGACCGCTACGAGGGTTGGTTGAGCCTGGGGCTGCTGCGGCCGGCGGCCACAGTGCTCGGCATCATGGGCTTTTTCGTTTTGAGCCTCGGCCTTTATCCGTTGGTTGGCCAGGCGTATTTTCCACGCACGGACCCGGGCCAGTTCGTCATCAGCGTCAAAGCCCAGTCGGGCACGCGGCTGGAACTTACCGAGCAACTCGTGGCCCAGGTCGAACAAATCATCCGCGACACCGTGCCGGCCAATGACCTGAAAATCATCGTCTCCAACATCGGCACCACGCCCGGTTTCAATTCGATTCTGAATCCGAATTCCTGTCCAAGCACCGCCATTGTGCAGGTGGGCTTGAACGAAGGCCATAAACTTGGCAGCTACGAATACATGAACCGCGTGCGGTCGCGCGTGCAAAAGGAGCTGCCCGAAGTCAGCGCGTATTTTCAAACTGGCGGCCTGGTGGACGCCGTCATCAATCAGGGCGCGCCGGCCCCGATTGACATTCAGGTCAGCAGCCCGGATGTGCGGACTGCTCACGCCATTGCCGCCGACATTGCCCGGAAAGTTCGCGCGCTGCCGGGTGTGAGTGACGTGCTGGTGCCCCAGGACGTGGATTATCCGTCACTGAAAATTGACATTGACCGGGAACGTGCGAGCGAACTGGGCTTGGACGCAAAGGACGTAATAGACAGCCTCATCACCGCGCTGACTTCCAATGGCATGATTGCGCCGAGCTACTGGATTGACCCCGTCACGGGCAATAATTACCTGCTCACTGTGCAATATCCTGAAGGCTCCATTAAAAACCTGGCCGATCTCGGCTCCATGCCCTTGCGCTCGCCACATTTGAAACGGCCCACCCGGCTGGATGACGTGGTCCACATTTCGCACATCAATTCACCGACCGAGGTGGATCATTACCAAATCCGCCGGACGGTGGATGTTTATGTCGCGCCCACAGGCGAGGCTTTGAACGGCGTTTACGCCGGCGTGAAAAGAATTCTGGACCAGACCCAACCGCCGGAAAACACGGTGATTCATATCCGCGGCTCGGTGCAGGCCATGCGCCAATCTTTCACCAGCTTTGGTCTGGGGCTGATTCTCTCCGCGCTGCTTGTTTATTTGATTTTGGTCGCGCAATTCAAATCATTCCTCGACCCGTTTTTGATCATGCTGGCCGTGCCGACGGGCCTGGCGGGAGTGCTGCTGACCCTGTATCTCACCGGCACCACACTCAACGTGATGTCGCTCATGGGCGTGGTGATGATGGTGGGCATCGTGGTTTCCAACAGCATTCTGATCGTGGAATTCACCCGGCGGCTGCGCGAGGAAGGCCGGCCGCTGCGTGAAGCCGTCTCGCTGGCCTGCCGGGTGCGCCTGCGCCCCGTGTTAATGACCTCGCTGGCCACGTTGATTGGCCTGCTGCCCATGGCGCTGGCGTTGGAGGCCGGCAGCGAGGCCTATGCGCCACTTGCCCGCGCCATCATCGGCGGTCTGGCCATGTCGGTGCTGCTGACGGTTTTTATTGTGCCCTGCGCCTACTATCTTATGTACCGGCGTCAAGAGGCGGCGAAAAGTTCCACCGGCACGCCGCCGGAACACGTTTAACCATGGACTCGTATCTTATGAATGGTGGAATTGTTCAGACAGGTGGGGCGCGTTGCGAACGCGGTCGGAGCGCGGGCGGCCCGCCCGCGAGTTTCTTTTTTGTGCAAATTGCAGCATCACGCGCTTCTGTCATCGCCCCGCGTGCTACCTTGATAAACCGATGAAACGATTCTTTTTAACCCTGGCGCTGGTAACAACCGTTGCCTATGAAATTTTTGCCGCCGACACCAATTCACCGCCGGTCCTGACGTTGGCCGACGCGCAGACGCTGGCGTTGAAAAATCATCCGCAAATCGCCTCGGCGAATTACGTCGCGCTCGCCGCGCAGGAAGTGGTCAAGGAAACTCGCTCCGGATTTTTCCCGACGGTCAATCTTTACGGCACCGCTGTGGGCGCAAATGAGGAGGGCACCCGCATTCTGGCCGGCAGTTTGAACAATCCGAGCATCTACGAACGCGCCGCCGGCGGCCTGCAGGTCAACCAGCTCATCACCGACTTCGGCCGCACCGCCAATCTCACGGCCAGTTCCAAATTACAGGCGCAGGCGGAGAACCAAAATCTGGAACTCACCCGCGAACAGGTTTTGTTGGAGGTGGACACCGGCTATTTCGGCGCGCTTGGGGCGCAGGCGGTGCTGCACGTCGCCCAACAGACCGTGGACACGCGGCAGTTGCTGCTGGATCAGGTCACCGCGCTGGCCACCAACAAGCTGCGCTCCGAACTGGATGTGAGCTTTGCGCAGGTGCAGCTCCAACAGGCCCGGTTGCTGCTGGAAAAATCCCGGAACGATGCCGACGCCGCGATGGCCACGCTTTCCACGGCCTTGGGCTACCGTGAATTGCACGAGTTTCAACTGGTCGAAGAATCGCCGCCGCCCAACGCCGTTACTAATGACGTTTCCGATCTGATCCAAACCGCGCTGGCCCGGCGCCCGGAATTATTGAGCCTGCGCGATCGCCGCGATGCGTCGCTCCGGTTCGCCAGAGCCCAGCGCGATGCCCGTCTGCCGGTGTTGGAAGCCGTCGGCGTGGCCGGCGATGCCCCGACGCACGACAGCCATCTGCCGGATAACTATGCCGCTGGCGGCCTGCAATTGAGCGTGCCGCTCTTCGCCGGCGGACTCTACACCGCCCGGCAGCACGAGGCGGAATTGCGGGCGCAGTCGGACGGCGAATTGCTGCGTTCCCTCGAGGATAACGTCATCCGCGACGTGCGCATTGCCTGGCTGAACGTGAACAACGCGCTACAGCAGCTTCAAACGACCGAGGATCTCGTACGCAACGCCGCCGAGGCCTTTGATCTGGCGCAGGCCCGTTACCATAATGGCATCAGTTCCATCGTCGAATTGAGCGAGGCGCAGTTGAATCTCACCTCCGCGCAAATCTCCGAGGCCGACGCGCGTTACAACGTGTTGATCCAGCAATCCAATCTAAATTATCAGACTGGCGTGCTGCGTTAAGCTGATCAGCAGCCGCCGCCGACGTGAAGCGGCTCTAAATAATCGGCCTTGCTGCGCCGCCGTATACAAATCTGAATAGTTGTCTCGCCTGGTCTGGCTGCCTCCAAAAAATGTGATGAATAAAACGGCGCATTGTTTGGCCTAACTTGGACATATGTTATCCGCCGTTATTCACTGGCTGCGAGCGGGCCAAAGGGTTCTGATGATTCACCTTGTTCAACTGAGATTGAAAATCCGTCTGGGTCGAACCAATCCATCCGTTTGAGCGTTGGCTGCGCCCTGGTAAAACAACTCGATTGCAATCCCAGGCGAAACGAAACAAGGATTGGCTGGATAATGCTACTATTTGGCCACATTGTTAAGGATTGTGCCGGGCTCCCATGATAATCTCTTTGCAAATCACTCAAGCAGAAGTTGTTTAATGGCCAAAGATCTGAATATTATCGCCTTCTGCAAAGTGGCCCGGGAGTGTTGCGCCGGTTTGGCGTGTGGACGTGGAAGTGCTGGTATAAATCCACATCCACTACATCAAGCAACTGTTTAATCTGCAGCCCTCCTGAAGAAACATGAACCGGTTTTCATCCTGCTTGCGATTTCAATCCAAACTGTCGGCGGCAGGATTGGTTCCAGTCTTGATCGTGTTCCTGCTGGCCAGCCCTGCGGATGCACAGCTCTTGACCAATGGTGGTTTTGAGACAGGCTTGAGCAGTTGGAGCACGAGCCTGTCTGACGGTGGTTTGGCGACCTTCAGCAATGTGGCAACCAATGTTCACAGCGGGACCAATGCGTTGCTGGTCACGGTGCGCACTCCCGGCACGGCTTCCAATTCGGTTCGGATCGTCAGCACCCCCTTTATCGCCAGCAGTTCGGATACCTATGTCCTGAGATTTTGGGCCAACACCGATACGTTGGATGCCAGCATGGGCGTTAATTTTCTTGGGGCGACGCCGGTATTTCCGCAAATTCCTTTTCTGCTCTCCACCAACTCAATGGCCGCCGGTGATGAACACTATCAGGAATATCTGTATGCCTTTAGGGCGTCGGGCACGGTGTCCATTGCCTTTAATTTCCAGACCGTGGCGAAATACTGGCTGGATGATGTGGAAGTGTTGGATTTGACGAACAACGACGGTTTCGACGTTCCGATGACATATTTATGGCAGTGGGGGCAGTTGAATTATTCCAAGACCAGCAGCACGGGCTGGGGTGGAGGTGACAATGACAAGTCGCGCCTGCTGCCCGATGGCAGCGTGGCGTGGATCTTCAATGACTCCTATGCCTCGACGCTCAACAGTTTTTACTCCAACATCCGCGGCGACAGTTCGCTGCCCCGCAACTGCGTGGTGCATCAGGTGGAAACCAATCTTTATTGGATGAACAACGGGGCGAACACCTTTTTTGTGCCAACCAATACAGCTAATTTGTATTGGATTGGGGACAGCGTGGTGGAGACCAACAAGCTGCTGGTGCTTTTAAACGAAATCAACGCCAGCGCGATTACCAATGTCCGCATGGCGGTGGCCACGATGTCGTTGCCAGGGCTGACGCTTGACAGCATCACGGAACTATCATCGCCTGGGACCGACGACTTTGGTCCCTTCGTCAAGGGGGATGATGGCTGCTACTACATATACAATGGGGCCAATGTGGCGCGGGTGCCGGCGGGTCAACTGGCGGTGGATTCGGCCTGGACCTACTGGAATGGGAACACCTGGGTCACAAATCACACCCAAAACGTGGCCATAACTGATTTTCAAGGATGGTCTGTGACCAGGCTCGGGAGCAGCAATTATTGCGCGGTTTACAAGCCGGTTTTGAGCCTGAATATCTACGCCCAATTTGCGCCGACGCCCATGGGGCCATGGGGCGGTGATACCGTGATTGCCTCCGCCCCGGACCAGGGCGGTGAAGGCATCTTTACGGTGTATATGCCCAACATCTGCGCGGGCACAGGCAGCAACGGCGTTTTTACCATCGGTTATTCCGACAACGGTTGCACCGAAAGCTGGTTCACCAAAACCTATTCCGACAAGTCCTGGTACAACCCCCATTTTGTCACCGCCAACCTGCTGCAATTGTCGCCGTTTTCGACCTCCAACGTCCCGGACTTTGGTTTTGAGACGCCCAGCATTGGCAGTGGCAACTTTGAATATAACCCCGTGGGCGGCTCATGGACCTTCAATGGTGCCAGCCCGAGCGGATCGGGCATCGTCGGCAATGGCAGTCTGTTTGGGAATCCCAACGCTCCGCAGGGTGTCCAGGCAGCATTTATTCAGAAGACCGGAACTATTTCGCAGGCTATCTCCGGTTTTACTCCGGGGATAAACTACCAGCTCACATTTGAAGCTGCGGAACGGTCATACGATGGTCAGACATGGAATGTAACAGTCAATGGCGGAGTGATCGCGAGTTTTGATCCAGGCACAAACGCGACCAGCTATGTGAACTACACGGCCACCTTCATGGCTACGGCGGTCACCGAAACCGTGGCGTTTGTGGGAACGGATTTGGCGGGTGGCGACAACACTGTCTTCATTGACAACGTGCAGATCACCATCCTTCCGCCGTTAATCATGAATGTTCAGCAAGTGGGGGGTAATCTGGTGCTCAGTTGGCCTTCAGGAATTCTGTTGCAGGCAACCAACATCGTCGGCCCTTGGACCACCAACAGCGGTGCCGCGTCGCCCTATACCGTCGTGCCCGCCGCCCCGCAAATGTTCTACCGAATCCAGCAGTAGAACCGGCCTGATTGCTGATATGAGAATACACATGATGCTCCGCTTGTGCCTGGTTCTTGCCGGACTGACGCTCTCTGCCGGCGCTGCGGAGGAATCACCAGTAGTCCAAAAAATTTTCCTGCCACCGCGCCTGCAACTGGGGAATACCGGGATTTTTCCGGTTCAACCCATTGATTCAGCCGCGTGGATCTGGCATCCGGTGTTTTCGGACGCATCCCCCCCGGCACATGCCGAGGTTTTTTCGGTTGGCTGGCACCAGCCGGTCCTGCTGCGGTTTCGCCGGCAGTTTGAGGCGTCCGCCTCGCCCCTGCGCATCCACGTCAGCGCCGACGAACGCTTTGAGCTGTTTCTGGACGGCCAGCGCATTGCCCGTGGCCCGGACCGGTCCGACGTCGAGCACTGGTCCTATGCCACCTATGACCTGCGCCTGTTGCCGGGCAGCCACCGACTCGAAGCACTGGTCTGGAGCATTGGCCCTTACGCACCCGTCGCCCAGATGTCATGGCGGGGCGGGTTCATCCTCAAGGCTGAAGGCGATTACGACGCGCAGCTCACCACTGGCAAGGCGGCGTGGGAAGTTGCGAAGCTTGAGGGCTATGAATTCGGAAATGACTTTGTGGGGGTGGGAGCGGAATTAACCGCGCATGACTGCGGGCCGCAATGGAAGCAAGGCGATTACGTCAACGCTCAGGTCATCCGGGCGCCCGTCCCAAACGGTTTCTGGGGTGACAGCATGGTCGGCTGGAAGCTGTTTCCCACAATCTTGCCTGATCAACTCGACCGCGAGATCACCCCGGGCCACGCTGTGGCGCTGGGCAGTGGCGTGTTGGGCAAGGACCAGGTCGTGAAGACGGATCAGGCGCATGATCCGGATTTGCCCAAATGGCAGACGCTCATTGAAGGCAAAGACCAGGTGGTTGTCCCCGCCAACACCGGGCAGTTTCTGCTCTGGGATCTTGGCAATTATTACTGCGCCTATCCGCTGTGCGAAGTTAGCGGCGGCGCGGGCGCGAAGCTGACCTGGAGCTGGGCCGAGTCGCTTTATCTGCCAAAGTCTGACGCCAAGGGCCAGCGCGACGAGTATGTTGGAAAAACCTTCCGTGGCATGACCGACACCTTTCTGCCGGGTGGCGCCGCACACCAGAAATTCAGCACCCTTTGGTGGCGGGCCGGTCGTTGGTGTCTGCTCACCATCAAAACCGGGAGCGAACCCTTGACCATTCACCGCCTGGCATTGGACGAGAGCCGCTATCCTTGCGAGAACGAGGGCGCTTTTGACGACGACGACGACGAACTTCCCGGCGTGATGTCGCTGGTGATCCGTGGCTTGCAGATGAGTTCTCACGAGACCTTGACGGACAGTCCCTACTACGAGCAACTCATGTATGTTGGCGACACGCGTCTGGAACTGCTCACCACCTACGCCATGACCCGCGACGACCGGCTGGCCCGGCGTGCTATTGAGTTGTTGGATTTCTCGCGTCGAAACGGCGGGTTTGTCAATGAGCGCTATCCCGCCTATCAGCCACAATATTCCACGACCTACTCTTTGATTTGGGCGCTGATGCTTAACGACTACGCCTTCTGGCGGAATGATCCGGCGTTTGTCAAGGCCAGGGCCATCGGCTTGCGCTCCATGCTGGAACAGTTTGAACCTTATCTGAACCAGGACGGTCTGCTGGAAAATTTGCCCGGCTGGTCGTTCATGGATTGGGTGCCGCAATGGTCGAATGGCGACGCGCCCGATGGCGCGACCGGCGTTTCCTCCGTCAACAATCTGCTTTACGTTTATGCGCTCCAAAAATCCGCCGAGGTGGAAGATTACCTCGGCGAACCGTTGCTGGCGCAGCGCCTGCGTGCCAAAGCCGAACGCACGGCGGGAGCGGTGCGCGCCAAATTCTGGGATGAGTCCCGCGGCCTCATGGCGGACAACCTGACGCACACCGAGTTCAGCGAACATGGCCAGTGCCTCGCGCTGCTCTCCGACACGCTGACCGGCGACCAGGCGCAGCGCTGTTTTGAGCAATTGCTGGCCGCGCCGGACCTCAAGCGCACGACCATCTACTTCAGTTTTTACCTGATGGAAACCTGGCAGAAATTCGGGCGCGGCGACCTCATTGTTGAACGGCTCAATTTCTGGAAGGACCTGGTCCGGCAGGGACTCAAGACACCGGTCGAATCACCCGGCGACTCGCCGCGCTCCGATTGCCATGGGTGGGGCAGTCATCCGCTGTTCCATCTGCACGCCAGCGTCGCCGGCATTCGTCCCGCCTCGCCCGGCTTTCGCACTGTCCGCATCGCGCCCGAACCGGGCAGCCTGCCCAAAATTGTCAGCCGCACCCCGCACCCGGACGGCTTCATCACGCTCGACCTCACCTTTACCGGTGGCCATTGCCGCGGGGACGTGGAGCTTCCGCTCCCAATCACCGGCGTGTTGGTCTGGCATGGCCGGGAACAGAAGCTGAACGGGGGAGCGAACACAATTGATCTCGGTCCGTAGGCAACCGGAGGCTTCAATCATTTCGCACCGGGAATATTCAGACAATTGTTGCGCCGTTGCGCCTAGTTTCAAGATCAGGTCAGCTTGGCTTGCTGCTGGCGGTATTGGCTGGGGGTTATGCCCAACACCTTGTGGAACTGGCGCGCAAAATAGTTGCTGTCGCCGAAGCCCACCTTGAAAGCGACTTCGGTTACACTTAATTCGGTGCGCCGCAGCAGGGATGCTCCGCGGGTCACGCGCAGATGAACGAGGTAGGCAATGGGCGACACCCGCATGGCCGCCTGAAAACTCCGGATGAAATTTCGCTTCGACATGTGGGCGATCTGGGCCAGTTCATCGAGGTTGACAGGTTCTTGATAATTGGCCTCCAGATGGCTGATGGCCGGGCCAATGCGCTGGAGTGCGCGTGAATCAGCGCGTGAATCAGGATGCTCCGCCCTGGCATGGCAGCGGGACAGGTAACCGACAATCTGCATGAACGCGGCTGTGGCCATGAATTTGAATCCGCTCGCGCGCGCCTGCAACTCCGCCTCCAGATTGTCCACGAGGGTCATGACCATCCGCAGCTCCGGCGGGGTGAGGCGTATTCGCCCGTTGAACTGGTGCCGCCCCCGCCAGGCCGGTTCCTGGGTGAACAGCGCATGATAGCCAGGCAGCGTTTGGAGATCGTAGGTGCGCAGGCCCAGTTTTTCGGGTTGAAAGCGAATGCTCACCAGGCTCAATCTTTCCAGGCTGTGATAACCGTGCGGGCGGGAGCCGCCGATCACAAAGGCGTCACCCGCATTCAACGGATACGATTCTTTCCCGGTCAAATGTTCGCCGCGGCCGCTGGTGATGATTACAATTTCCGCCAACTCGTGTGTGTGCAGCCCGACCGGTTCCAGGGAGTCATGGCGTTCCACTGCTATTGGAAATCCATCCGGATGAAACCCGTTTTTGGTTTTGAGGATTGCGTGTGACGCGCCTAATGGTGGCTGCCCAGTGGCTCTACCAAGACGGATTGACAATTGACCCGGATAAAAACCTTCAAGGCCAGGCCAATCTGGTGAAGGCTGCTCACGAACGCGATGGATTGAGCGGTGCTCCTGCCCGGACAACTCGACTAAAGTAAATCCTTCGCGCCTGCTCGATATGTGGTTGGAGCAAAGTTTTGGAAGTTTCATGTAGATGACGATTTGGCTTATGAAAGACGTGGATCTGGCTTATGAAGTTAATCTTAATGAATGGAGTGGGAAGGGTCGCGGGATTATTGTGCCAAAAACAGGTGGCTAACGTGCCAAGCTCGTTGGTTTCAATAAATATCCCCGGCCTCCCGACTGATTCGGACACTTCGCAGCACTCAGACACAAAGTGTGTTAACTATTAATTATCAATAGTTTGCAATTGAGCAAAGCCCTGTCCCGCTCAAATAAAAAGGGCCTTGTTTTCGTCATCCAAAGCAAAATATCTCCTCAAACCCTCCGGGGTCCGGGTGGTTGACGTCCAACCATCCTGCTCTAAGATGAAGACATGCTAACGCGAAGCAACCGTTGTCGCAGACTTCCTTTTTGGAACCCGTTGTTGCTGTTGGCATGTGCGGGCGTGCTGGCGTTGGCGCTCCACTCCCGCGCTTTCGCCGGTGGCGAATTACTGCCCGCCAAAGTAGTCCGGCAATACGCCCTGACCTCAGCCAATGATTTTCCGCAACGCGATCCGCTCGACTGGCGTTTGTTGGGATCCAACGACGGTGGCAAAACCTGGAGTTCCTTGGATGAACGCAAAGGCGTCATTTTTTCCGAACGGCACCAGCGCAGACTCTTCAAGATTTCCAATCAGATTGCATTTAATGTTTACCGCCTGGAGTTCGACCGTGTGCGCGAGCCATCGCAGGCCAATTCAATCCAACTTGCGGAAATCGAACCGCTCGGCGAAACCGAAGACGATTTCGATCCGCTGCCCATCTTCGCCGACCTGATTACGGCCCAAGGCGAAAATCCAAATTTAGAGGGGGCTTCCAGCGCGTTTGATGGTCAGATCAACACCAAGTGGCTTGATTTTGCCAATCAAAATCCTACGAATCGCGCCTCTTGGATTCAGTGGCAATACACTGACCACACCGGCCTGATTATAACCAACTTCGAACGGCTTGCCGAATTGCGGAGCCAAGCCGGCCATGGCTATGCCGCACGCATCCATGGCTGGGTCGTTGGCCGATCGGAAGCTTCCGGCCAATGGTGCCTCATGGACGAAACAGGCAGTCTCATGATCCCGGACGCGCAGTTGCAATCCAAATATTCACCCGGTCAGCACGTTGACGTTGAAGGCATCAGTTGTGTCACCGGCCAAAGGGCCAGCCTGGCGCCGCTTCGATTGATTCAAGCAGGCCCGACTGCGCCATCTACTCCGACGCCCATGGCACTCGAAGATCCCCTTTCACAGGGGGAGATGCGCTGGGTGCAGATCAAAGGACAAATCCGTTTTGTGGGCCGCTCCGGTGAAGGCCTTAGCCTTGAAATAGCTGACAAAGGCCGCTCCGTTTCGGTACGAGTATTGCGGGCAATCCCCGCTGAGGCGTTGCCTTCCCCGGGGATGCAGGTGCAAGTCAACGGGGTTTGCGAAGGGGTCTTGAACCGACAGGGCCAAAGTATTGCGGGAATCGTGTGGGTAGCAACCCAGGAGGCCATCTCTCCTCTGGAATCCGTCCCGGCGCAAGTGCTTCCCTCTGCTAATCCCAGCCCCGCTGGTGTTGGCAATCAACACTCGCTGCCCTTGAGCACCATCGAACAAGTGCGTCAACTCGGCCCGGAAAAACTGACTCAAAAGCCGAAATTACGCCTGCAGGGCGTGGTCACCGATCTCTATGGCACTTATATCGAGGATGAGACTGGAGGTATCGAAATCCGCTGGAGTCCAGACAAAGCTCCCCTTTCCCCCGCCTTGGGGGACTATGTTTCAATCGAAGGCACCGGCGATTGGGGGGAAGGCGACAGTCCGGCGGTGCAAGTTGACACCGTGCAGTTCCTGGGCAAGGGCGAGTTGCCCAGGGCCAGACCCTCGTCTTGGAGCGAACTCTCCAGTGGCCGGGGATTGGATCAATGGGTTGAAATCCTTGGGGTGGTTCATTCCTCAGATGGTTCGCATGTATTACTGGATTGCGACGGAGAACAAGCACTGGTCACCATCCGCAGCGCGCCGGCTCTTCAGGTGGACCAATTGGTGGATGCAACGGTGCGCATGCGCGGAGTTGGCACCACCGCCCGTGATGAACACGAAGTCCGGGGTATTCACCTGATTGTGCCCTCCTTGGAATTCGTGGAAGTGGATCAGACCCCCGTGGACGTTTCTTCGCTCCCCGCACGGGAAATCAGCAGCCTTCTGCGCGGCAATGGTCCCAAGGCCATCCGCCACCGCATTAAGATAAAGGGCGTCCTGACCTTGCAGGAGGGGGGCCGGTATTTCATCCAAGATGCCACGGGCAGCGCCATGGCTGTGGCTAAGCAAAGTATCGTCCTGACGCGCTCCGGTCATTGGGTATTCTGGCAAAGCGCTCCCAGCCTTGAGACCTTGGCAAGCCCTGAACTCAAGCCGGGCGACCGGCTTGAAGCGGTTGGGTTTCCCGAAATGCGCGGCTATTCTCTGGTCCTGACGGAAGCGATTCTCCGTCCGCAGGGCGGTTCCACTCCTTTGAAGCCTGTCCGAGCCGACGCCAGTGGCATTTTCGCCGGCAACCTGGATTCGACTTTGGTCAGCCTTGAAGGAGTGCTCATAAGCCAGGAATCCATTGGCCAGAAAACCTCCATGGAGTTTCGCAATGGTCAGAAGATCTTCGAGGCTATCGTTCAGGGCTCCGTCCATTCGGTGGCTCCCGGCAGTCGCGTGCTCGTTACCGGGGTCTGCCAGACCGAACCCACTCCCTATGAGAAATTCGGCGAGAGTGTGAATTCTTTCAAACTCCTGGTCGGCTCGGAGGCCAATTTGGTCGTGCTCCAGCGACCGCCTTTGTGGGACTTCAAACACGCGCTGGCTGTGGCCGGTGTTCTGGCCACCATTTTAGTCATTTCCATCTGCTGGATCGGACAACTGCACCGGCAGGTCGAAAAACGCACCCTCCAGCTACAGCAGGAAATCGAGGAACGCAAACGCATCGAGTTGGAAATAGAGCGCAGTCACAAACAACTCCTGCAGGCCTCCCACCTGGCCGGCATGGCCGAAGTCGCCACCAACGTGCTCCACAACGTGGGCAATGTACTCAACAGCGTCAATGTGCTGGGTTGGGCCATCGTGGAGGACGTTCACAATTCCTCCGTGTCCAGCGTCAGGAAACTGGCCGACCTGCTCGCATCCCAAGGCCAGGACTTTGGCCGGTTCGTCACCGATGACCCGCGCGGCCAGAAGCTGCCCAATTACCTCAAACGGCTGAGCGGCCATCTGGCCGTGGAACAATCGGACCTGATCCGCAAAGTTGAATCGCTCACCGACAACATTCAACATATCAAGGAGATTGTGGCCACTCAGCAAACTTACGCCAAGGTCGCTGGCGTCTGGGAAAAAGTTTTGCCGGAGGAAATTGTGGAAGATGCCTTGCGCATGCAGGGAGAAGGGCTCGCGCGCCACGACATCCGGTTGCTGCGCGACTACAAAAAAGTTCCACCGTTGCTTGCAGATCGTCATAAACTGCTGCAAATCCTGTTTAACCTCCTGCAAAATGCCAAACACGCCTGCTACAAAAGCGACGCGGCGGAACGGCAAGTCTCGGTCCGCATCCGGGCCAGGAACGAACAGTGCGTGGAAATCTCCGTTCAGGACAATGGCATGGGTATTGCCCCGGAAAATCTCGCCCGCATCTTTGCCCAAGGCTTTTCAACCCGCAAGGGCGGCCACGGCTTTGGTCTGCACAGCAGCATACTTATGGCCCAAGACATGGGCGGCTCCCTCAAAGCCCACAGCGACGGACCAGGTAAAGGCGCCACCTTTGTGCTGGAACTGCCCTTTAACCCCAAAGCCGCTCATCCCAACTCAACGGCTGCCCAGCCCCCCCTCCCGGCTGTTCCCCCCGCCAGCACGCCTGACACACTGGCTCAACCTCGGTAATCAATTGGAACCACCATGAAATGGGAAGACATCCAAACTTCGCGCATATTGATCGTGGACGACAACCCCAGAATTCATGAGGACTTCAACCTGGTGTTCAGCAATCGTCGACGCAATCCCGAGTTGGAGGCCGACGATTACGAGTTCTATGGGCAAACCGAGCGCCCCACCGTTTCCAAGCCGGAGTATGAGTTGGACCATGCGCTCTCCGGCAGCGAGGGAATTGATAAAGTTCAGAGTTCATTCGCCGAAGGCCGCCCCTATCAAATCGCGTTTGTGGATATCCGAATGCCAGGTATGGATGGGGTTGAAGCCATCGAACGGATTTGGGCCATTGATGAGCGCGTCCAGACTGTAATCTGCACCGCCTATGCCGATTACCGCTGGGAAGACCTGGCGCGGCGGCTCGGACAAAGCGACAGACTTTTGGTGCTAAAAAAACCGTTCGACCATATTGAGGTAGTCCAGTTGGCGAGCACCCTGAGCGAAAAATGGTTCCTGGCCCGCCAGGCAGCCCTCAAAATCGAGCAAATGGAACTCCTGGTGTCCCAGAGAACGCAACGCATTCTCGATTTACGGCGCCGCGAATCCCAACACGCCCACGAACTGGACCAGATGAAACTCCGATTCCTGGCCAATCTCTCCCAGGAGTTTCGCACCCCCCTGACCCTCATCCTCAACGGGTTGGACCAAATGCATCTCCAGGAGTCGGATCGTCCCCAGGAGACATTGGTTCGCCGCAACACGGAACGCTTGTTGCGTCTGGTTGAGGAGTCCTTGAACCTGCGCAACCTCAACCAGGAGGATTTCGTGCTCCAGACCTCCGAGGCCGACCTCGTGCTCTTTCTACAGGGAGTGGTGGCGCTGTTCAAACCAGTCGCCAGCCGGCAAAATGTTCAACTCGAGTTGCAGACAAATTTTGCCGCCTGGCCGGCTCTGTTCGATGTGGCGAAACTCGAAAAGGTGCTTTTTAACCTTCTCTCCCATTCCTTAAAATCAACTCCCGAAAACGGCCGGGTCTCCGTCACCGCCCAATTTCACCCGGGAACTGTGGATCTGGTCATCCAGGACACCGGAGTTGGAACTCCCTTGGACGGTTTTCCCCCCGATCTCTCCGCCTTTTCTCCCTCAGAGTCGCAGAAACTGCCGCAGTTTGGTCTGGCCCTTCCCCAGGAACTGGTCCGTCTTCATGGCGGCACTCTAATCTTGGAGAGCCCCGTTCCCAATGACGGGGCGAATGCAAAGTTTCCAGGCACGCGCTTTTCCATCAGCCTCCCTTTGTCTGAGGTCAGCCCATCGGGCCGGTCTGCCACCCTCCCCCCATCGGGCGAAGATGGCGCCTCAAATAAAGAACAGTCTCTGATCCTGTTGGTCCAGGACAACACGGAATTGGCGCTCTATATACAACAGGGCTTTGGCCCGGATTATCGAATTATTGAGGTCAGAGATGGAAGCCAGGGGCTCAGCCAGGCCCGGGAAGTTATTCCCGACGTCATCATCGCCGAGACTACCTTGTCAGGATTGGATGGTATTGATCTATGCCACAAAATTAAAAACGATGAACTGACCAGTCACATCCCCGTCATCCTGCTCACGGCCCAGGATTCGGAACCGGTCGAACTTCGAGCCCTGGAAGCCGGCGCTGACGATTTTATCCTCAAGCCGTTCAAGCTGCAGTTGCTTAAGGCCCGGGTGGAAAACCTCATGGAGTCACGGCACAAGCTGCATGAACTTTTCGGCAAGGCCAATCAACTTTATCCGCGCGATATCGCCACCAACCAGACCGACGCCCAATTCCTCCGCCGGGCCATGGACCTGGTCGAGGAACACATGGCCGATTTGGAATTCGATGTTGAGATGATGGCCCGCAAGCTCGCCGTCAGCCGAAGGCAGTTATTTAGAAAACTCCGCGCCGCCGCCGGCTGCACTCCGAATGTCTTTATTCGCGCCCTGCGCCTGAAACGGGCTGCCCGGTTGCTCGGCGATTCACAGATGACCGTGACCGAAATCACTTACGCCGTCGGCTTTTCTGATCTGAAGTACTTCCGCGATATTTTTCGCGAGCAATATGGCGTACCCCCTGGGGAATATTCAAAACGATCCAAGATTCCGTGAGCGGCCTGCCTTGGCTTGCTGAAACCTGCTGGGGCCGCGGCTACCCCTCATTTCGGAAAAATCTGGCGTGGTTAGGGAGTGATTCGGAGAGTGCCGATGCCGAAAGCAGGCAGCGCGAGTTTGAACGTGGCATCGCCGGTGGATTCCTTTCGGAAATCAATTGTATGTACCGCCTGGCCGTTTAACTGCACCAGCTCCACTTTCGAAATGCTGCCGCTGTAACGGATGGTTTTTGCGTTCGCGCTGGCGGCAGGATTAAAGAGCCGCACCAAAACTTTCCCGTCCTTGAAGCGGGCCGTGGGAATTTCCCAGCCATCCCCCTCGACTTGGAGCAGCGATTTTTCCTGTTCCACCGCGCGAGCAGTTGAGGGAAAAACTTTCGCCACGAGCGGTTCACTCCATTCCTTCGTGGTCGTCCATAGTCCGGCGTGCTGCCAGTTTCCGGCGTGTGGCAGCAGGGCGTAGTGAACTTCGGTCGGCCCGTTCAACGAGTAATTGCGTCCCCAGAGACCGACGCCGGCATATTGCAGCGTCAGGCCGAGCGGATAATCCGCGCCATGCGCATAGCTGGTCGTATGATCCGTCAGCAAAGTCAGGCCGGCGTCCTGGGCCGGGTCAAACGCGTCCGTCCAATTCAGAATTACGTCGTTTTTGATCGCCGACCAGTTTTCAAAGAAAGTGTTCGTGAGCCTGCTTTCCACGACGGCAAAGGGCGCATTCTTGAAAATCTCCTGGCGGGGCAGGTTGAGTGGGAACAGCACCAGCAATTTGGAGCGGTTATCATAAAATGCCTTCCGGTCCTGGGCGCTCTGATAATCACCAAATTGTTCGAAGTCGGCGCCAACGCCGGGATTGCCGCGCCAGTCAATGTTGACCGAAAAATCAATCCGCGGCTCGCCCTGTTCCAGCGTGATGATTTGTGTCACCGAATTGGATTCGATCTGGCTGCTGACGCGCACGCGAACCCGCACCGGGCCCGGTTCAAGAACTTCAATTTTCGCCGGCTGATCGGCGGTGGAAGCGAAACGCTTGTGCCTGAAAAAGTAGCCGCGAATTTCGTTGAACCGGTACGCATTGACGGGATCAACCAGTTCGCGGCCGCCGAGTTTTTTGGCGATTACACTGCGAATCGTTCCGCCGTGGCTGGAATCCAGCGTCAGCCGGTAAAAATCAGTTTCGATGGAGCAGAGTCCGTTTGTTTCCACAATGGCGGAGGCATTTGACGGCGAAGCTCCAGGCGTTTTTTCCAGCCGGTAGGTGTTGAAGCCCCACGACGGCGCGGTTCCCCGAAAAATGAGGTGCCGCGATCCGGCTTCATCATTGGCGGATTGCGCGGAAATTTCCCGGCCCGACAGATCGGTAACTTTCAAGGCATCGGCGCGCCACCCCTCGGGCAACGCCACTTCCACCAGCCCCGTGCGGGCATGACCCAGGGTATTGAATACCCGGATAAAATAATCCTTGTTAGCAGTTGTTTCAGGAACCAGCGCGGTCAGGGAATTCTCCAGGACTTCGTCGCTGCGGGAGCGGGTGGCGGCGGTCCAGCGCGCCACCAGCTCGGCCCAGGTGTTGGTGCCGTGCCGGTTGTAAGGCACAATCCAGCAATCGTGATGTTGTGACAGCAGCAACGTGCGCCAGGCCTCATCCAGCGTGCCGCCCGGCCACGGCGCCTTTTGGCAGACGCCGGCGAGCGTTGCCATTTTTTCGGCCATGACGATCCGGTTTTCCGCGCCGCGAACCTGTTGCGCGAGGCGCTGCAACACCTGCGCGCCCCATACCAGACTAACCTGGACATCCTCCTGGCTGAAGTGCCAGTCCGTTGCGGAGCCTGGGGCCGCGATGGTTTCAAAATAATTTCGCCAGAGCGTGGACTCCGTGGGCTGATAGTAATCTCCGACATGATCCAGCCACGGCCCGTAACGCCAGCCCGCGTCCTGCAAACACATGCCCACCGGATGTTTGATGCCGGCCTGAAACGCCGCCCGGACAAAGTCCGTGGAGCTGGCATTCGCGATCGTCTCCCAAGTCGAATCGCGGTGCAGCGACTCCATTTCATAGCGCGGCACCGCAAGGATTGACGTGCCATCGGGACCGATCCAGTTCACGAGTTCGCCGCCAAACGCCCGCGTGTAGCCGCCCCAGCACGTGTTGGGGTTTTTCAGAACCGCGTATTTGAATCCGAATGAGTTCAGGATGCCTGGCAACGCGCTGGTGAAACACGGCTCCTCGGAACTGTAAGTGGTGAAGGCCGCGTTTGGAAAATGATCGCGGATTTTGTTCATGCCGCGATCCAGTTGTTGAATCACGCTTTCGCCGGCGATGTTCCAGAGATAGCTTTGCCCGTAGGCCGGATTGCAAAACTCGATGCGCCCGTTCGTTGACTGGTCGGCGGCGAATTCCTTGAACGCACTGTACGCCTCCGGGGTGTTGGTTTGGACAAAATCCCAGGTCTCAGGCTCAATCTCAAGGTTGATTTTCCAGCCGGGATTCGCGCGCAACGAGTCCACGATGAACTGCGTGAAGGTCGGCGGATAATGCCCGTAGATGCCGCCGTGGTAGCCGTCCGCAAAATACGCCGGCTGGTCTGCGGCCATGGCCCGGCCCAGGCAAACGCCTAAAATCGCGAGCCATCGTGGTGCAAAACGCGCCAGCATCAGGGGTGCGCCGGAAAATTTCCGGGCGGCAACTGGTCCGGCGCCGAGGCCCAGCTTTCATTCGGACTGGCGCCCATGACCAGTTCCAAGGTTCCACCCGCGACAACTTCTGAGTGGCGCAGCCAGGCGCGATTGAGCGGTTTGCCGTTCAACATGGCGGATTGCACATAGATATTTTGCGCCGAGTTGTTGCGAGTCTTCACGGTGAATGTTTTGCCGGGATAATAGCGCGAATCGAGTCTGATTGTCACCTCCTCAAAGAGGGGGCTGCCGATGATATAAACCCCGTCCACCGGCGATACGGGATGAAAACCGATCGCGCTCAAGATATACCAGGCGGACATCTGGCCGACGTCTTCGTTGCCGCACAGCCCTTTGACACCATCGCCATAGGCGTGGTCCATGATGATGCGCGACCATTTTTGCGTGAGCCAGGGCTTGCCGGCATAGGCAAACAAATACGCTGTGTGATGCACCGGTTCATTCGCATGGTTGCAATAATCATTCCAGCCGAACGTCAGCGGCGTCTTCTCGAAAAATGTCGTGAGATAATTCACGAAATAGTCCCGGCCCATCAAATCAATCAGGCCGGCCACGTCCTGCGGCACGAACCAGCCCTGTTGATACGGATTGCTTTCCACGCAGCCCTGGCCGGACGTGGTCGCCCCCTGCCAATCAGTCCAGGAGCCGTCGGCGTTTTTCGCGCGCATATTGCCAACGGTGGGATCGTAAATGTGCCGGTAATTTTGCGAACGCTTCATGAGCCGTTGCGCGTCGTCTGATTTGCCCAAGGCTTCGGCAAACCGCCCGGCGCAGTAGTCGAAATAGGCGTTTTCCAGCGTGCTCGAAATGCTGCCCGGAACAAATCCCAGTCTCTGGTCTTCCTGGCGGTGGTTTCCGTTTTCCTTTTTCAAGTCCACCGTTTGCAGGCAAAGTTCAAAGGCTTTTTGCACATCGTAGCCGCGAATGCCTTTGAGATACGCCTCGGCAAATACCGACACCGCCGGGTCGCCGATCATGCAGCCCGATTCGGCGGTGGCGATTTCCCAGCGCGAGAGATAGCCGTTGCCGCTCAATTCCGCCTGCTCCATCAACGAGTTCACCATGTCGTTCATCACGTCCGGACGCACCAGGCTCAAGAACGTGTATTCGCTGCGAAAATCGTCCCAGCCGCTGAAAATCGTGCGATAGGTAAAATCCTTCGCGCGATGCACCCGGCCATCGGCGCCGGTATAATTGGCGTTCACGTCGGAATAAGCGCGCGGGTCGAGCATCGAATGATAGATGGCCGTGGCGAATGCCCTGCGCTGGGCATCCGTGCCGCCCTTGACCGAGACGTTGGCGAGCGCTTTTTTCCAGAGCGCGGTCGCCTGCGCGCGGACGGCGTCAAAGTCCCAGCCGGGGATGTCGTGTTCGAGATTTTCCTTCGCGCCGGCGAGGTCCACAAACGAGATGCCCGCCTTGACCAGCACCTGTTCCTTGTCCCTCGTCGCGAACTCGCTGAAAAATCCCAGATGATCGCCTTCCATTTCCTTGCAGCCCTCGAGAATTTTCGCCGCCGCTACGACATCCCGATAGCGCTGGCTTTCGATGTCTTCGCGTTTGCGCGTCCAACCCGCGGGAATCTCCGCGGACCAGACGCCGCAGTTCGTGATGGACCGGCTGAATTGCGCGTAAAAGTAAACGGTGTAATTCGCCTTGCCCACGCCGTCGCCCCAGCCGCCGCCTTCAGGCGGGCATTTCATCCAGCCTTGAATCGTGTGGTCGTCCACCACCTTGACATATTGGCGGGTGGAAGTGCCGCCGATGCGCCGCGCGAGATCAATTTGCACCCGGCTCTGGCCGTTTTGAGGAAAGCTGAACCGCAAGATGCCTGCGTGCGGCGCAGCAGTCGCCTCGGTGCGAATGCCGTAATCATCCAAGGTGACTGCGTAGTAACCAGCTTGGGCGATTTCAGTGTCGTGGCTGAATCGCGAGCGATACCCGTCGCCGCTGTCGTTGATACCGCGCTCGGTTTTCAGCCTGCCCGTGGTCGGCATGACGAGGAAATTTCCGAAATCGCCATACCAGCCGATGCCGCTCATGTGTGTGAAGCTGAAACCTTCAATCGTCTTGTGTTCATACGAATAACCCGGGCCATTGTCGCCGCCGGTGATGGTATCGGGGCTCAACTGGACCAGGCCAAATGGCGTCGCCGCGCCCGGAAAGGTCTTGCCCTCGCCCAGCACGACGCTCGTGCTGGCGCCGATGAGCGGGTTGATCTCATCTGCAAGTGAACCGGCGAAAGCTGCGGGAACAAAAAGACACGCCGCGAGCGTGCCACCGAGGACGATTCTACAAGGAGCAATAAAATGAGTTTTCATTCGGCAGTGATTTTGATGGTGTAGGTAACCGGAGCATAGGTGGTGCGAATCACCGCTTCCAGCGCGGCGTGTTCGCGTTCAGTGTCCGCCAAAACTTTTTCCGTCTGCGCCGTGATTTGCTCCATCGTCACCTGGTTGCCGGGCACGCGGAAAAGCACCTTGATTTGACGCGTTTCAAAATCCTGCTTGTCCGAGACGGCGGCATCAATCCTGGCGAAGCGCTCGGAGAACGGATTGAGCATGAATTCCTCCGCCAGGTTGACGCCGCGTGACAATTGTCCGCTGGTGAAGACTTTGCTCTGGTCGCCCCAGGTGACACGATATTTTTCCGCCGTCGTATTTGTGACGGTGAGCATGAAACGATTCAACTCCTCATTAAACGGCACCAGCGTCATGCCGGACCGGAGATTGTCGTTGTTGGTGGGGTTGTCGGAGCCGGCGGTCGGATACCAGTTCGCGGCGAGTCCGGGCGGCGCAGCGAAACAAAACGGATAGCGCGTGCTGCGGATTTCAAACTCGCCGTTCCCGGACGAAAGCAACTTGTGGCCGGCGGAAACCTTCAGCTCGTTCGCCTTCAGATCCACCGTGAAGCTGGCGATCTGCCCGCTGACGCCCAGTGCCTTGAGAAAGGCGTAAGCCATGACCGTATGCCCGGCCCAATCGGGATGAATGCCATCATCGCTGTTTAATTCATACTTCTCGCCGTATTTTTGTTTGGCGGCGGCCCCGCCCAGCAGCATCGGTACATAAACATCCGCAAAGCCCACGTTTTCCTGCTGGGCTATCTCGACATCAATATTGCGCAACCGTCCCAGGCTTTGGTTCAAATCGCCAATCTGGTACTTGCCCGCTTCCCACCAGGGAACTTTGGTAATCGTTCCTGGTGAACCCAGGACCACCCGAACCCCGTGGGCTTTGAAGGCCCTGACCACGGCCTGCATGTTCGACCGATACGCATCCCCGATGCTGTCCTTGTAAGGCTGGTAACCGTGATCGTTCATCCCATAACTGGTGGTGGCAATGGTCGGTTTGAACCGCAGGCAATCATTGGTCATGCGTTTCAAAAAGCCGTCCGCGCGCTCGCCGCCCCAGCCGAACTGGCGCACTGAAATTTCCAGTTCCGGCATGCACGCGGTGAGATAGTCCTCCATAATCCGGGAATATTTTTTCTGTTCCGTGATCGAATCGCCGCAAATGGCAAGACGGTCGCCCTTTTTTAAGAGCAGTGCAGCCGGCTCCGGGGCTTTGATAAGATTGTATTGGTCAAGCAAGGAGCCGGTCGGTTGAGGCTCTTGAATTGCGGCACTTAATCTAAGTGTGAGGAAACAGGTGAGAACAAGGAATTTTATGCGCATAAAAGGTGAGCCAGCAATCTTGCTTTTTCGACCGCGACTGTCAAGAGCTACAAATAAAAAAATGCTGAGGCTGGCAAAACAGCTTGATTGCAGGCCAGGTGAAGAGAATCAGGGGTTGGCTGGATAATGCTATTATTTGGCCACATAGTTAAGGATTTGGCGGGGCTCCGATGATAATCTATTTTCAATATCACCTGCTTGGAAATTTCAAATGCCACAAAATTTGAATGTTATTGCCGCCTGCAAACTGGCCCGGGAGCGTTACGCCGGTTCGGGTGCGGAGTGCAATACACCTCCGAAGCATTTTGGCCGCTCCCCATTCACTATACAACCGTAACCAATCCAAAATATCCATCAAGTATTCACCACGCATCAACCCATTGATAAAGATGTTTCGACAGAAGTTCAACTTTGCAAATGGACTTCACCTTTAATTTGTAAACGCCCGACCTAATAATGAACCCCACTAAATACATGAAGCCAACCAAAATAAACGCAAATCTTGCTGCTTTATCCATATCCGCACTCGCTGCTGGCATGGCCCAGGGAGCAATTGTTTACCAGGATATAAATCTAACGGTGGATCCCAACAACACAACGTCGGCAAACTTCGACGTGTTCGGCGACGGATCAGATTTTACGCTGGGTTACAGCGCAAATAATCGTGGCAAGCCGTATATCAACAATACTCCAAACCCGAATGCGTATGTTTTTGCCGGTTCGAACCAGGGACTGCCAATCACTCCGTTCGGCGTTACGGTGAATTCGACCTTTCTCACCCAGCAAACGTCAGGACTTCTCGAGCAGAACGGCGGCAACTGGCCGGAGAGTGCTGACACCTTCGGTTTTGTGGGGTTGGAGTTGGTGAGTGGTTCAAACACGAACTATGGCTGGGCCCGCATTTTTCTTCATGATACCGGCACCAGTGCGTCAACCATGACGCTGGTGGATTGTGCCTATGAAACCTCCAACAATGTTACTATTATCACAGGTCAAACCAATGAACTGACCTACCCGATAATTTATACCGCGCCGCCGGCCTTGTCGCCTGTCTCACAGACCAATGCCGGAGGCGCCACGATAACCTTGACCGTGGACGCGCTTGGCGCTCCAGCGCTGGTCTATCAATGGGAAAAAGGCGCCGTTGGCAGCGGGATTTACTCCCCTTTAACCGATTCTGGAAATGTTTCAGGTTCCAGCACTGCCGTTTTGACAATAACCAACGCATCCACCGCCAACATGGGCGATTACATAGTGATTGTTACCAATACCCTGGGCATGGCGACCAGTTCCCCGCCCGCCACCCAAGTTGTAGTTCCGCTGCGGTTGACAGGCCCGTTCCCGGCAACAGAAAGCATTTACTCAAATGGCGTCGCCCGCTTTTCAATCGGCGTATCCAGCACGGTCCCGGCCACCATCCACTGGTTCTTTAATGGCAGTGGTTTGAATGACGGTGGCAGCATTTCCGGTTCGGGCACCACCAATTTGGTCGTAGCCAATTTGGGAGGGGAAAACGCCGGCATTTATAGCGTGGTTGGGACCAATATTTATGGAGCTGTCACCAGCAGCGTGGCGGCGGTGTTGACCGTGGTTCCCACCACGGGGGAACCGTATGAAAGCGCCGTCTTGGCCGCAGGACCCTGGGCGTATTACCGTCTGAATGAGTTTGCCAATCCAGCCACCAACCCGGTGGTGTTTGATTATGTTGGCGCCTATAACGGAGTTTATGGCAGCGACATGCAAAACGGTTTTAACGGCATCAGCGGGCCCCTGCCCGGCGAAGGCTTTGCTGGGTTCTCTGCCACCAACTACGCAGGCCTGTTTGCCGCCGATGATGCAAATGGCCGAATCGCTGCCGCCCCTTGGAACTTAAACACCAATACGGTGACGATGACGGCTTGGATTAATCCTAATGGCGTTCAAGCCGGGTCTGCCGGCGTTGTATTCAGTCGTGGGGCCAGTGCCAACGGCATTAATTTTACGGGAAGCCAGGATGCGAGTGGCAACAGCACTTTGACTTACCATTGGAACGATGATTCAGGGACCTACAATTGGGATTCAGGCCTCGCGCCCATCCCGGGTGACTGGTCTTTTGTGGCTTTGGTGATAACACCGACGAATGGAACTATTTACGTTTATGACTATACCGCCGGCACCCTGCGTTCGGCCCAAAACGCCTATCCCAATCCGGTTAAATCATTCAGCGACCTGTCATACATTGGGGATGATCCGGTTGTCGCCAATCGCCAGTTTGCAGGAACAATTGATGAAGTGGCGATCTTTAACCGGTCGCTAAGCCCTAACGATCTGTTAAAGCTTTACGCTGCAGGAATTGGATCCGTGGGAGGATTGCCGCCAACGATTACCACGCAGCCATCATCGTTGGAGCTGTTTCCAAATACTCCAATCCAATTGAGCGTCGCAGTGACCGGAACCTCGCCGCTTTCGTATCGCTGGTTTATCAGCCAAAATAACAGTTTTAAGGCTTTGACCGATGGTGGTGGCATCATTGGTTCTGGCACTAATTTCCTGAGCATCAGCAATCCCAATTCGTCGTATTTTACAAATTATTATGTAATAATAACCAACAGTGCCGGCTCCGTCACCAGCAGCGTGGCCCAGGTCCAGTTGCAGCCGCTCAGCGGGGAACCGTATGAAGCCTCGGTTGCTGCCAGCCATCCGGCGGTGTTTTACGAGTTTAATGAAACGACTGACCCATCTTCTGGCAATGCCATAGCTTATGATTACGCCGGTGGCTACAATGCACTTTATGGCATCAACATGGAGAATGGTTTTTCGGGCCTTGCTGGTCCCCAGCCTGCCGATGGCTTTCCGGGGTTCTCCTCCACTAATCTGGCAACCGCGGCTTTTGGCAGTGAGAGCGCCAATGATTATGTTACTTGCCCGGCTTGGAACTTGAACAGCAGTAATGTAACACTCTCAATTTGGATCAACCCGACTGCAGCCCAGGGAGGCTTTACTGGTCTGATATTCTGCCGGGGTGGAGATACCGTGGCGGGTCTTGGTTTTGGTCCCGCTATTGGCGTTGCGGCTCCCTTGGCTTACACTTGGAACAATGATGCCAACACATTCAATTGAGCATCTGGGTTGTATCCCCCCAGCGGCCAGTGGTCATTTGTGTCGCTGGTGGTCACCCCGACCACGGCAACGATTTATATGATGAACACCAACGGCGTCCAATCGGCGACCCATACTTATAACCACGCCTTCCAAAGTTTTGGCAGCCCGGTGGTCATCGGCACCGATTCCGCATCAGCTCAGTCAAGAGCGTTTACCGGTATTATGGATGATGTGGCCGTGTATAACACTGCTCTGTCCCAAAATCAACTTCAGGACCTGTATGATGCGTCCGCGGGAATTCAGCCTCCGGTTATTATGCAGATTACTCATTCCGCCGGCGCCGTGCAAATATCGTGGAATCCCAGTGTTGGCGTGTTGCTACAGTCAACCAATCTCACCGGGCCCTGGGTTACCAACGCTGCTGCGGTTTCACCCTATTCCGTTGCGCCGACGAACGCCGTTGAATTTTACAAGGTTCGTGTGCAATGAAGGTGACAACCCTCTGAAGCAAGTCACAGCCGGCCCATGGCTGACGTTTTTAACGTGAAAAATGGGCGTGGAATTCAAAACGGAAAAGCGAAATGAATGGACAGCTATGCTGCGAAAAATGTTATGGCTGCCGGGCATTCTGCTTGTCCTGCTGCAAATCGCTGTCGGCCCCTGCCACGCCTATGCTGTCAGCGTGCCAAACTTCGGTTTTGAGACGCCCGGCGTTAACGGCGGCTACCAATACAATCCTTCCGGCGGCTCGTGGACGTTCAGCAGTGGATCGGGCATTGTTGGCAACGGCAGCGCATTCGCCAATCCCACCGCGCCGCAGGGCATTCAAGCAGCATTTGTCCAGGAAACGGGAACTCTTTCGCAGGCCCTTCCCGGTTTTACTTCGGGGACGCCCTACATGATCAGTTTTTTCGCCGCCGAGCGTCCGGACAATGCCCAGTCATGGAATGTAACAGTCAATGGCACGGTGATTGCGAGCTTTAATCCGGGGGGAAGTGCCACCACCTACGGGACCTACACCGCCACGTTCATGGCCACGGCGGCGACCGAAACCGTCGCGTTTGTGGGAACGGATTTGGCCGGTGGCGACAACACCATCTTCATTGATGACGTCCAGATTAACAATGTGAGTGCGACGGTGGTGGTGTCGAGCGCGCCTGCGGCCACGGCCCTCACCTACGGTCAGCCCTTGGCCGGTTCGACGCTGAGCGGCGGTGTGGTTACCAACTCGTTGGGCGTGACGGTGGCCGGCAGTTTTGCGTGGACCACGCCGGCGAATGTGCCTGCGGCGGGCACCTCCAACGAGTCTGTGACTTTCACGCCCTCCAATACCACTTACAACGCGCTTACCTTCAATGTGAGTCTGACGGTGAACAAACAGACGCCCACGTTGAAATTCCCCACGGCCACGCCGATCACGTATGGTCAGACCCTGGCCAGTTCCACCTTGAGTGGCGGCGCGGCCACCAATGAGGTGAATAATGCATCGGTAGCGGGCGCTTTCGCCTTCACCATGCCTACGACTATGCCTGCCTCGGGTACGTCTGGCCAGTCGGTGACGTTCACGCCGGCTGATACGACCAATTACAACCCCGTCACCTTTAGTGTGAATGTCACGGTGATCGGGGCGCCGACGGGGGTGTCGAGCGCGCCTGCGGCCACGGCGATCATATACGGTCAGACCCTGGCCAGTTCCACCTTGAGTGGCGGCCTGGCCACCAACTCGTCAGGCACGATTTTGGCCGGCAGTTTTGCGTGGACCACGCCGACAAACATGCCTGGGGGGGCGGGCACGTCCCGCCAGTCGGCGACGTTCACGCCGGCCAATTCCAGTTACGACCCGGCCACGGTTAATGTGAATGTGACGGCGAACAAACAGACGCCGACCGGGTCAATCGCCCCTGCCGCCACCGCGATCGCCTACGGCCAGACCCTCGGCAGTTCGACCTTGACCGGCGGTGTGGTTACTAACTGGGCAGGCGCGGCGGTGGCTGGCAGTTTTGCGTGGACCACCCCGGTGGCTGCGCCCGCCGTGGGCACGCCCAGCCCGTCAGTGACGTTCACGCCGGCCAATACGACCGATTACAACCCGGCCACGGGCAATGCGAAAATACTCGTTTATACGGCCAGCGGCGGCGGGACGGCACTCATCACCAACACGGCCATGTTCTGCGAGTTGTTGAATCATCCCGAGGAGACGGAGATTAACGCCCAGAATCCGCGGTTCACCTGGGATTATGTGCCGGCCTTTCGCAATGACGTGCAGGTGGGTTGCCACATCATTGTGGCCTCCAGCCAGGCCTTGGCCAGTGCGGGCACGGGGAACCTGTGGGATTCGGGAATCGTCACCAGTTCCAACTCCCTGAATGTGGTCTATGGCGGCGCAGCCCTGCAACCCGGCGCCAGTTATTTCTGGCGCGTGCAGACGGTCAACAGCTTGGGCCAGATGGGCGCTTTCTCCGCCATTCAACAATTCAACACTGCCGGACAATTGTTCAATCCCGTGACGCAGCCGGGAGTGGTTTACCAGCAGCCCGGCGCAGGCTCCGTCAACTGTTATCCGTTGCGTTATGTGGCGGCGCCCCCGGTGCTGGTCACCAGCACTGCTCCAGGCACTTGGTTCATTGACTTCGGTAAAGACGCCGAAGGCTATGCCACCCTGACTCTGAACGGCAGCTACAACGGAACCAATATCAACTATGGCTTGGGCGAGATGGCCGGCAGCCACGTCGTCAATACCAACCCGCCAGACACGGTCCGCTTCTGGTCGGGCAGTGTCGCATTGCAGAATGGCAATGTCACCTATCCCATCCGCTCGACCAACGACGTGGGCAGCTTCAGCCCGCCAACGGCAACCTATGGCATCGTCTCTCCCTTCCGCTATCTGGAACTGACCGGCGTTCCCACCGGAGTTACGTTGACCACCAACAGTGTGACGCAGCAGCGGCTCCAGACGGAATTCGATGACGGCGCCGCCACCTTTGGCAGTTCCAACACCAACCTCGACCAGGTCTGGGCCTTGTGCAAATACTCGATGAAAGCATTGAGCTTCGACGGCATCTATGTGGACGGTGACCGGGAACGGTCGCCCTACGAGGCGGATGCGTACATCCATATGATGAGTTCCTATGGCGTGGACAACGAATTCACCGGCCCGCGCATCACCTTCGAATATCTCACCAATCATATGACCTGGCCCACCGAATGGAAATTCCACCTGGTCTTTGCCGCCTGGGCCGATTACCTCCAGACCGGCGACCCCTATCTGATAACCAAATATTACGGTTTCCTGACCAACAGTTGCCTGCTGCTCGGCAGCGCCGGCCCGGATGGCCTGGTGCAAAGCACCCCGGAAGCCGATCCCACCACGCTTGCGGGCGACATCATTGACTGGTTTCGGATCTCCGGCGACGGGGTGGGAAACATCGACGGCTACGTGGCCGAGGCGACCAACGCCGTGGTTAACGCGTTCTCCTACCGGTGCCTCACCATCATGACCAGTGCGGCCCAGTTGACCGGCCATGCGGCGGATGCAACCAATTTTGCGGCGCGGGTCAGCCAGGTGTACAGCAATTACAATAATGACCTCTGGAACACCAGTTCGCAAAGCTTCAACGACGGTGAAGGGACGACCCATTCGTCGGCCGACGCGAACTTCTTCCCGCTGGCCTTTGGTTTGGTCCCGGCCGCCAATCAGGCGGCCACCATCAACTACCTGCATTCGAGGATTGCGGCCAATGGCGGCATGCCGGCCTGCGTTTACGGAGCGCAGTACCTGCTGGAAGGGATGTTTTTGGCGGGAGATGCGGATGTCGCGCTGATGTTGATGACCACCAACTCGACGCGCAGTTGGATGGACATGATCAATCTCGGCTCCACGATTACAGACGAGTCTTGGAACCTGGCCGATAATTTTAGCGAGGATTGGAACCATGCCTGGGGCGCGGCGCCAGGCAATTTGATTCCGCGGTATGTGCTGGGGGTGAGGCCCCTTACCGCCGGTTACGGCCAAATCCTCATTCAACCGCAACTCGGAAAGACGTTGAGCTTTGTGCAAGGGACGGTGCCGACCATCCGCGGGCCGGTGTCGGTTATCGTGACCAACGGGACGGGCATTTACCAGATGCTGCTGACCATCCCCGGCAATGTGACAGCGACGGTGATGTTGCCGACCTTGAGCCTCACCAAACCGGTGGCGCTGGTGGACGGGGTTACCACCGGCGGGACGGTGGCTGGCGGGTGGTTGACGATTTCCAACCTCGGCAGTGGGCAACATTCCATCTGGCTCAGTGCCACCAACTCGTTGTTTACCAACAACCCGCCGGTTGCGTCGGGCATCACCCTCGGCGCTTTGACCGGGATTCCCGCCACGGTTCAAATCGTTGGCGGCGCGAATCCGCCAGCCGGCGATCCCAGCGGCAACCCCTTGACGGTAAGCGCCGTGACCGCGCCGGCGCACGGCCTGGTGACTACCGACGGCACGAACATTACCTATACGGCCACCAACAATTATCTGGGCAGTGACTGCTTCATCTATACCGTGAGCGATCCGCAGGGGGCCGCCACCAGCGCCTTGGTGACGGTGAACGTGTCCGGTAGCGAATCGAACTACAACCTAATTTTAACAACGCCGGCCGGAACCAACGTGGTGCTGACCTATGCGGGAATTCCCGGGAACCAGTATGTGTTGGAACAGACGTATAATTTGACGCCGCCGGTCCAGTGGCAGCCGGTGCTGACGAACCTGGCCGGCACCAACGGCTTGCTCCTGTTTACCAACACTCCCAACTCGCCGCCGAACACGTTTTGGCGCGTACAGGCGCAGTGAGAAAATTCTTCACCCGATGTTAACTTTGACAAATCAGAAAACACTAAGCATGATCGTAGTGAAAATGTATGACCAATCCTGTTAACATTTATCTTCACCTGTTATCTGGGACTTGGTACCTGGTTCGGCTCGCACACCCAGGGAATTGCCTGTTTCCCCGGCTGCCCCGTAAATCTGACGCTCCGAAAAACAAGGCCTGAGTTGGGCTGCGATACACTCTGTTTCACGCCAGGCGCGATATAAATCTCATCTGGCTGCACTTTCGATCCTTTGCGTTTTTGTGTCCGTCCAAGCCCGCCCGTGCGCTGCTTTCGGGCGGGATTGGATCGTCCGGCCGGTTGGCCGTTTCAGTTTCGCGATTGACATTGTGATTCCGGCGTGACTCAATTTGGATCGCTGGTCAGCATTGGCAGCATTTGCCGAATTGTCCCAATCATTGTATGAAATGTGTCAATCTTATATTTATCGTCTCAGCACTTTTGGCCGTTGGGTGCTCAACCCAGAATTTCGACGTCATACCCGGCCAACGAATTGGGACCGCCGTTTTAGGTGTGACCCGCCTGGAAATGCATCGGACGCTTGGCGAGCCTGACATCAGTGATCGCTTGGACGGGGGTGTTACCCGCGAAGACTGGCTTGATCAGTCCATCGCACCCAATTTCAACATGTCAGAAGGTTTCTATTATAAGTACTATTTTCTGACCGTTTATTTTCGTGACGCCCGCGCGATCCAAATTGAAGCGAGTTCACCCCGCTTCAAGACAAAGGATGGACTCGACATTGCAAGCGGATCGCAGAAGTTTGCCGACCGGTATCACTCATTCACCAGTGTCACTCCGCCTTGTTTCTTTAACCCCGAAGGCTTGCCGGCGTGCAAGCATTTTGTCACCTATGATGACGCTGTGGACGATGGCATTGCCTGGCGATACGGAGCCTGGGGTTGCATGTGGCCCGAGCCTGATCCGAACAGCGTAGAGGTGGTCATTATCCACTTCCGTGGTGAGCCAGTTTTTGTTGATCCGGATGGGGGGAATCGGCTCGTCTGGAAGATTCGCCCACCACCCGAATAGCTCGATGCGCTCATTACCTGACAAAGTGAGTATTTACCTTGTTTGGCAAAAGTTAAGTACAGGCCCCGTGGCATTTCGATTAATTCTGTAGCCACCAGGGTGCAAAATCCATGCCCGGGGAGCGTCAAGTCCCGGGGAGCGCACCCGCCCCGGGTGCTGTTTTCCGCGCCCTCGCGGAAAACACGGGCGCAAGCGACGCTCCCAACCATTCCAACCGCATAGCTCGTACTCAGCGCCCGCTTGTCTGTGGCTGCACTAATACTTGAACGCTCTAACGGCACAGTCCGGCTGCGCTTTCATTTGGCAGGAATGATTTCGGCCGTTTGCAGCGTCACCGGGCCGAGCAAACCAGACACCAGTAGCGGCGAGGTTTTCGTCCAAAAATGCCACGTCGTGAAGGTCAGCCGCCCGGTGGGACTGGGCTGGCCGTCGAGCAGCCATTGCGGCCAGGACTTGAGCTGGTCGCCATTCCACTCGCAGTCCGGCGGCAACTGCTCGTCGCCGATCAACCGGTTCGGCCAGAGGTTGGTGACCTTGACGACCAGATGGTTCACGCCCGGTTTCGCGGCGCTCGTGATGTTCATGCGGAATGGCGGTTTCCAAAGGACGCCAAAGCCCTGACCGTTCAGGGAAACTTCGGCGAAATTTTTCACGGCTCCGAGGTCCAGCCAGAGTTCGCGGCCGGCGTTCAAGCGTTCGGCGGGGATTTCAATTTCCTTTTCATAAGTTGCCGTGCCGGAAAAATAGCGCACGCCGTCATTTGTGTGGTCGGTCCAGGAAATCAACTTGTCCAGCGTGACCGATGGTGGCGCGCCCCAGTTCGGCGGAAAACTCAAGTTCCAGCCGCCGGCCACTTCCTGCGCAGCGGGCAGATCGGTTGCGACCGCGTGCAAAACTTTTCCGCTGGCGGTGAGCAATTCAAATTGACCATTGTTCCAGGTGGTTACGATCGGCGCACCGTCGGCGGCCAGGCTCATTTCACAATGCAGTGGCGGGCCACTTTTTGCCCCCGCCGGCAGTGTGAGCGTTCCCCCTTCCGGCGCGGTCGCATGGTCGGGCTGCCCATCGAGCAGGTAGTCCACACGCAATTCCTTTTCGTGCATCACCGCCGGATCACCGCCGAAAACATCGCTTCCGGCCTTAACAACCAGTCGGCCATCGCGTATCAACTTGGAAAGTATCGCAGTCACATCCGTTTTGCCGGCGCCATCAACCGCCGTGTAAACGGCGCGTTGAATTTCCAGCTTCGGTGCGGAGGCCGATTCGGTGACATGAGCACTTTTGACGGCGACGACATGATCCTGGTCGCCGGCAGCGCGACGGAAAATGACGAATACCGACCCGGCAGGTTCAAACTCCAGCCGCACTTTAGTGCGTCCGTTTTGATCGCTCCAAACCGGCGCGGGTTCAATCACGCCGCTGTCGGGATGCCAGAGTTCGGGGACTTTGCCACTGACACGGAATAGGCATTCGGCGGAATCAAATTGCCGCCGCTGATTTGAAACGAAATAAATGTCTGCCGTCCCGGCGATACGATGGACGTAAGCCAGTCGCGTGTCGGCGGCCGCGCCGGTGAATTCAAAATCTGGTTTCAAATTTTCCGCGGCGAAAACGTCCGCCAGTGGTTCACCCCAGATGACGCGGCCTTTGCCGCAGGAGTTTTCCTGAACCGCACCGCCGTCACATTTACCCCACAGTTCGTCAGCGAGTTTTTTCACCTGCCGGTCGCACTCTGGATAATCCGCCAGGCTGGGCGAATGGTCCGGACGCGGGCCAATTACGGTCGCGCCGGCCCGCACCAGCTTGCGGAGGCACTGCAACAGGGGCGGCGTCATGTTCACATCCCCGGGCGGCAGGATGAGCACGGCATAATTCGCGCCGCTGGCCAGCGTCAGCCGGCCATTCTTCACCGTGGCGCCGTGCTCCAAAACGTCGGCATTAACGGCGTCAAAGTCATAACCAACGGGCAGCGCCGGGTCACCGGTGCGCGTTTCCGCTGGTGCGCTCTGCCCGTCGAAATATGCGGCATCCGCCACGGCCTGGCCTTGTTGCAGCAGGAAATCGCAACGCGAAAGATACTCAATCCAGGCTTTGCCCTGTTGCCACCACGTCTGCGTGCGGTCGAAATTGATTCCAAATGGGCCCATCGTCATGCCCGGCCAGCGGTTTGTCCAGGGCTGCATGGCGTAGCGGTGGAAATAATAGCGGTTGATGCCCTGGCAAAACATCAGATCGCCGAGCGGCTTGAGCCCATACGGATCGTCCTGCCAATCTCCGTGCCACGCCGTAAACGACTCCGCGCCGACGATACTCTTGCCATAAATGTGGGCAACCGATGAGGCAAGCTTGATGGAGGCATCGCCCTGGCTGCCGGCCCAAAATTCACCCATCACGACATCCTCCGGCGCGCCGCATTGCAGCGATTCAAACGGCCCGGTGTAAGGCTCGATGTCACTCGCCAAACCGTGCTGGTGGCACAGTTCGGTAAAATGGCCGTAGTAATTTTCCGCGAACAAATCGGCGACCGTCCGGCGCATGTCCCAGAGAAAGCGCTGCGTGACCGCCTCATTGTCCACGATGCACCGGGTGAATGTGGGCAGGAATTTTACCGGATCATAACCGCGCCGTTGCTTGAACTCGGCGCGGAAATTTTCAGACCAATCCTGACTGCCGACCTCGTAGCTGTCAATGAACGAACTGGTAAGTGCCTTGCCGGCCAGCGGCCCAACATCGTCGAGCACCTTCTGCATAAATCCGTTCCAATGCGCGTCCAGCGCGGCCCGGCTGAATTTGTCGCATTCCAGTCCCGTGCCTTCCTTCGGCGCGGGATGGTTGATCATGCCAATAGGCGTGTAGCCGAGGCGCAAAATGATCCAATGGCCCGGTGGAACCTGCCACTGGAGCCGGCCGTCGGCCGTGAGTTTGGCCGACAAATCCACAATGCCATCGCGGGGAATGGCTCCTTCGTTGTCGGCAGGGGCTGGCGGCGCACTGACAAAAGTGTGATCGGCAGAGGTTTGAATCACGCGTGGGGCCATGGCCAGGTCCTTGGCGTTGACTGGCAGCAGAAGCGTGTCACCTTCATCCATCGTCACCGTGCCGGGCGTCCCATTGAGCGTGAATTCGACGCGCAATTGCTTGATCAGCCCGGGAGCCGGATCACCGCCCAGTACGCCATTGCCGACAACGACTGACCTTCGCCCGCTCTTGATCAGATCAGCGAGCTTGGCCTTCACGTCCGCGGAACCGCCACCGTCCGCTCCGTAAATGGCGCGTTTAATTTCCAGCGTCCCCGCCGGTGTCGCATCATTGGTGTCTGCCTGGGCTGTGGGAGCCTTGAAAGCGAGCACGGCAATGTCACGGTAATAGCCCAGTGTGACCGGCGGTTGCGGCAACACGGAATCGAAAACGGCAGGACCCTGGAGGTTGGTTTCGCTCGAAGTGAGGCGCTGCATGGTATTGGTCACGGTGTTCCACGGACCACCGCTGCTGGACCAGCCGGCACAATTTTCCACGGAAAGTTTGAACCCGAGCTGGTTTGCCTCCTGCACCGCGAAAATGAAATCTGCCTGCCATTCGGGGCTCATGAACGGCACGTTGCCGCGCGGGATGCTGCACTCCAGATTTACCACGGTCGCGCCACCCAGGCCGATTTGTTTCATCGCCTCGAGGTCGGCGGTGATGCCTTCCTTGGTGATGTTGCCATTCATCCACTGCCACCACGTATGCGGCCGCGCCGACTCCGGCGGGTTGAGAAAGCCTGTTTCCAATGAATCGGCGAGGGCGGCGGACGCGGTGAGACCCAGCCACAGCAGGGCTGAACTGAGGGATAGACGCGGTAATTGCATCATGTTGAAAATGTTATAACGGCGGTTAAGTAATATGTAAGCAGCTTAGAGAAACCATCACGCCAAGTCCTTGACGATGCCGCCAAACATTAGCACTATCTGGACATCTCATTTTCAGCCAGCACGTAAAATCATCTGTTCCTGCGCAAGCAGCCGCTTGCCATAAATTTGGATGCGCCCCTGCAAAATTCCGGCTTGGAATCCATTTTCACCACGGGCGTGTCTTGTTTTTGCACACTGGACGGGCGGACGTTGATTCGTCTGTGCGGGGATCATCGTTCAACATTTTTAAAATACTGTTAGCGGCTACGTGGTCTTTTTTCGGGGGATGGTGTAGTGTTGGCGCTGTGCGTCGAAGAATCGAGTCACAGGCTCGACACGACACAGTCTTGAACCTTGGGCAGTCATGCGACACTGTACTGGAGCCGGCATTTATCTGGGCGACCGGATCAAACCGAATCAAGCCTGCTCAAACCGAATCAAACCGAATCAAACCGAATCCGACTAAAAAAAACACAGAAAAGACTCCTCAGGTCAAAAATAGACAGTTCGTAAAATCTGTAGCCGCCGGCTTCAGCAGGTTCCCACTGCTCCTTTGGGCGCATCTGGCCACTGTCCTTGAAGCCAGCCGGCTGTTGGCCTGAATGCGCCCGGATATTCGCAGACCTTGCTTCCAGCTTCCCTCGCCCCAAATGGGGAGGGACCGAGGGTGAGGGGAGGTTATACCCGGCGCCTCAATTTCCTCGCCTGGGTAAGGACATTGACAAATGCGTTGCTCCTTTAATGGTCAAAATAAAGGTTGTCATGAGGCCTTTCTTTGATATTCTGACGATCCTTTTTCCGGCGGAATTTCATGCCGGAAAGGGGATAACGGCCTTAAATTTGCCTTCAAGTGGAGGCAAGCCGGCCATAACAACATCAAACCTAATCCCGTGTTCCGCGGGATGCCCTGAATATTCGGGGTCTTAACCAAAGGAAAATTGTGATAACGATCGGTATTAAAGAATTGCTGGAAGCGGGCGTCCATTTTGGACATCAAACGAAGCGTTGGAATCCCAAGATGAAACCCTTCATCTTCGACGCGCGCAACGGGATTCACATCATTGATTTAAGCAAGACCGAGACCCAGTTGGAGGCGGCTCTGGCTTATCTCGGCAACGCCGTGCGCAAAGGCGGAAAAATTTTGTTTGTGGGCACGAAAAAGCAGGCCCAACAGTGTGTCAAGGAGACCGCCAAGGAAACCGGCCAGATGTTTGTCGTGGAGCGCTGGCTCGGCGGCACGCTGACGAATTTCGCGACGATCAAGACCTCCATCAAACGCCTCAAGGAAATTGAGAAATGGGAGACGGACGGCACGATGGGCAATTATGTCAAGCAGGAGCAGGCCGCCATCCGCCGCGAAGGCGCGCGTCTGTTCAAGTATTTTGACGGCATCCGGGAATTGGACAAGCTCCCCGCCGCCCTGTTTGTGGTGGACGTGAAACGCGAACACAATGCCGTGGCCGAAGCCAAGAAACTGGGCGTGCCGGTCGTGGCGCTCGTGGATACGAACAGCGATCCCGATGACGCCAATTATCCGATTGCCGCGAATGATGACGCCATCCGCTCCGTGCGCCTGATTCTCCAGGCCGTGTCGCAGGCCATCACGCAGGCCCGCGCGGAATTTGAATCCAAGAAGTCCCGCCGGGTGAATGAAGAAGGCACTCCCGCGCCGGCGGATGCCGCTGCTGCTGCTCCGGCTCCCGTTCCGGCGGCCGATCCAGTGGCCGCACCGGTGGCTGCTCCGGCTGCCGCTTAAGACGAATTCAACTTGGCGGACGGAAATGCTTTGGGCATCCCGTCCGTCAATGATCAATTCACAAATACCTTTTTATGGCTGAAATTACTGCAACCGACGTGGCCAAGCTCCGTGAAATGACGGGCGTTGGCATGATGAAATGCAAAAAGGCGCTCATTGACGCCAATGGTGACCTTGACGCCGCCGTGGATCTGCTCCGCAAATCCGGCGCGGTCAATGCCGAGACGAAGGCAACCCGCGAAGCGCGTGAAGGCGTCATCGCCCAGTTCATCGCGCCGGGCGGCCAATCCGGCGTGCTCGTGGAAGTGAACTGTGAAACCGATTTTGTGGCGCGCAACGAGGCGTTCCGGGCGTTTGCCGACGACCTGGCAAAGAAAATCGCCGCCAACCCGCACGTCAACCTTGAAACCGAGCGCGTCGCTGCCGTTGCCAGGATGGGCGAGAATATCAAGATCACCCGCAACGCGCGCCTGGAAGTTTCCGGCAACGGCCTCGTGGCCGCTTATATTCACCTGGGCGCCAAAGTGGGCGTGCTCGTGGAAGTGGGCTGCGGCAAGGCCGAGACGGCAACCAAGGACGAATTCAAGCAACTGGTGAAGGACATCACCCTGCAAATCGCCGCGGGCTTCCCGCACGCGGTTTCCCGCGAACAGGTGGCGCCGGAAGTGATTGCCCATGAACGCGAGATTGCCGCGCAGTCCGACCGTTTGAAAGGCAAGCCCGCCGCCGCGATGGAGAAAATTCTCGCCGGTGTGCTGGACAAATTCTTTCAGACCTACTGCCTTGTGGATCAGGGCTTTGTGAAGCGCAATTCCGAAGTGAGCGTCAAGGAGCACGTCGCGCAAATTGCCAAACAGTTGGATGACGAAATCACCATCCGCCGTTTTGTCCGCTTCCAAGTGGGCGAAGCAGTGGCCTGATTGGCCCCGCAAAATTTCAAGGCGTCCGGCAACGGACGCCTTTTTTCCTTGGTGGCTCGTTGGCGGGATGCGGAAAAATTTGATGCGGCCTTTAAATTTTCCAGCGTGGCTGCGAACCTGAGTTCGCCGCCAGCAATAAATTCAGCCGTGTCCTCACGCGCCCAGCCACGCGGTTTTATGAAGTCCCGATCAAAATTCCGGCCAGAAAAACGAGCAGGCCGCCCAGGGCGACTTGAAAGAGCGCCGAAGTCCAGGGCGTGTCCATGAACCGGTGGCGGATCCACGAGATGATGCCCAGTTCCACGAGCACTACGCAGACGGCGATGCTCGTGGCGGTTTTATAGTCTGGAATGAGATAGGGCAGAGTGTGGCCGAGGCCGCCGAGCGTGGTCATGAGGCCGCAGACTGTGCCGCGCGCCCAAGGATGACCGCGCCCCGTGAGCGAGCCATCGTCGGACAACGCCTCCGCAAAACCCATGCTGATGCCCGCGCCCGTGCTGGCCGCCAGGCCAACGAGAAAAGTGTATTTGCTGCTGTGTGTGGCAAAGGCGGCGCAAAACAGCGGCGCGAGCGTGGAGACCGAGCCATCCATCAAGCCCGCCAGACCGGGCTGCACGACTTGCAGGACAAACAGCCGTTTGGCCTGCGATTTTTCATCGTCGCTCAACTTGGTCAGGGCGATTTTTTCGGCGGTGTGCGCGTGAATGCGCTCCTCTTCCGCCAGATCGCCGAGCAGTTGGCGGATGCCGGTATCGGTGGTCCGGCGGCAGACGGCCTCGTAAAAGCGGCGGGTTTCGACCTCCATGCTTTCAGCGGTTTTCTGGACGGTTTTCAGGCCCAGCGGACGCACCAGCCAGACGGGTTTGCGGTCCACAAAACCGCGCACGTCCTGCCGCCGGATGTGCGGGACGTGATCGCCGAAACGCGCCTTGTAAAGTTCCAGGAGGCGATGCCGGTGGCCATCCTCTTCGCCGCGCATATCACGAAATTTGGCGGCTTGTTCGGGGTAATTTTCATCCAGGCCGGCGGCAAAATCCTCGTAGATTCGCGCATCCTCCTCCTCCAGCGAGATGGCGAGGGCGAGGATTTCCTGCTCCGTGAGGCTGTCGAATGTCTTCATAAATAGGGTGAGAATAAACGCGCGATTGAATCACGCAATTTAATTAACAGCGGTCGCCCGTCCATTTCTGTCAGGGTGATTTCCCGCGCGGTGGAAATTTTCCTGGCAATGATCTGTTCCATCTCCGTGGCAAAGGCGCGGCCATAGGCCTCCACGTTCAGCTCAAAATTCAGGCGCAGGCTGCGCGGGTCCCAGTTGGCCGAGCCGAGCAGCACCCAATGGCCGTCCACGATCATCAGTTTGGAATGGTCAAACGGCGGGCGGGTGAGCCAGAGGTGGCAGCCGTGTTCGAGCACCTGCCACCACATGGCGCACGACGCCCAATGCACAAACGGAAGGTTGTTTTTCGCGGGCAGCAGGATGTCCACGCGCACGCCGCGCAGGGCGGCGAGATTGAGGGCGGTGATGAGGGCGTTGTCCGGCAAAAAATAGGGCGTGAGAATTTTCACGGAAGTTTGCGCCTCGGCGAGGGCGGCCAGCAGGGTCCAGCGGGCTTTTTCAAAATCGGCGTCCGGACCGTCGGTGATGACCCGGGCAATGACTTCGCCGGTTTCCGGGGTTTCGGGAAACCAGGTTTCGCCTTCGAGAATTTCATTGGTGGTGAAGGCCCAGTCGTTGGCAAAAGCCTCCTGTAATTCCGAAACCACCGGGCCGGTGACGCGGAAATGCAGATCCTGGACCGGGTGCGCCGGGTGATCGGCAAGGACGTTGCCGTGACGGATGTTCATGCCGCCGGTAAAGGCGGTTTGGCCGTCCACCACGAGCGATTTGCGGTGATTGCGGAGATTAATGGTCGCAGCGTGCCACGGGGTTAGGAGGGACGTGGGCAGAAACTTGGCGTGGGGGATTTTGGCGTGCCGCAATCTCCAGGTGATGGGCGGCCAAGAATAGCGCGAGCCCGCGGAGTCAATCAAAACGCGCACGGCAACGCCGCGTTTTACGGCCTGCTCCAGGGCGGCGACGAATTGTTTGCCGCTGACGTCATTGTCAAAAATATAGGTGCAGAGCGTGATGGATTTTTTTGCGGCCTCAATTGCGGCGAGCATGGCGGGAAAGGCGGCGTCGCCAGCGATCAGCGGTTCAAGATGGTTGCCCGCGGTGAGGGGTTGGGTGGCGATGCGGTTGACGACGCGGGCGATATGCTGGAGATGTTCTGCGCCCGCAGGTTCCGGTTCGCCGAGGTTTTCGGGGACCGGACGGCTCAAGGTGTTATGCACGCCGAGTTGGATGGCTCGTCGGCGGATGCGATTTACGCCGAGCACGAGATAGAGCAGGGGACCGAGCGCGGGGAGAGTCCAGATGACGCTGAGCCAGATGATGGCGGCGCGGGTGTCGCGTTTGTAAAGGAGGGTGTGGCCGGTGGCCAGCAGGCAGGCCAGCAGGTAAAATCCGGCGGCGATGTGCGGCCAGAATTGGTCAATAACAGCGTGCCAGGTCATGGGTGGAAAGTGTCGCGGAAAATCGGCGGTGCGCAAGCGCGGGAAACTGGCGCGACTGTTTTTGAAGGTTAATTTTCAGCCCACAATGCTCCGTACGCGACATTTACGGTTTCACCAAATGATAGCTGATGAAAGCCACCTTCTTGCTGTCCGGCGACCAGGAAGGAACATTGATGGTGCCTTGGCCGCCGAAGAGCCTGGCCAGCACACGAATTTCGCCGCCGCCCACCGGCATCAATCGCAACTGAACATCCTTGTTGGCGGGATGTCCTTTAACGTCCTTTGCAAATGAAAGGAAGACAATCCATTTGCCGTCCGGCGAGGGATGCGCAAACCAGTTGTTGAAATCGTCGTCGGTGACCGGTTCCTGATCGGAGCCGTCAGGTTTCATGCGCCAGATTTGCATGATGCCGGTACGCTCGGAATTGAAGTAAATAAATTTTCCATCGGGCGAAAAATCCGGACCGTCATCCAAACCGGGTGCCGTGGTGAGGCGTGTTTCGTTGCCGCCGGTTGCAGGAATAGTGTAAATGTCAAAATTGCCGTTCCGTTCGGCGCAATAGGCCAGGGTTCTGCCATCGGGCGACCAGCCATGCCAAAAGGAAGGTTCCAAGGGCGTCATCTGCCGGGGGGGGCCTCCTTCAATGGGCAGCACATAAACACGGGAATTGTTTTCCGCCGTCTGGCCGCTGACGGCGAGGAGTGTGCCATCGGGGGAAATGCCGTGGTCATTGTTGCATTTGACGGCACCGGTATCGAGCAACTGCGGCGTGCCCCCGGTGACGGGCAGCCGGTAAATGTGGCCTGCGCTGTTGAAGAGAAAGTATTGTCCATCGCGCGACCAGTTAGGCGCTTCGATGTGATCCCGGGTGTGATAAACCATGTGCCGGTTCGTGGAGGCGATGGCGACCGTTTCGAGCGAGCATTCAAGGACCGCCAGCGTATTGGAGGGCATTGTGAGAGGCGCCGATGTCACATTGGAAAACACCGCCGATTCGACAGTCTGATTGGCATTAGCGCAAACTCCGAAGCCGATAAAAAGGCCTGCGGCGAGCGGTACTGCCCGCGCCATGGCACCGGAAAACGATGAAAGGGATCTCATGCCGCTATTAATATGCAACGGGGGTAGTGGCTGAAAGTTTTTTGCGCAGTATAATTTCGCCGGAAAACCGGTTTTAGCAGGATGGCGACCCTACCGGGAATCGAACCCTAGCGCACTCATAGCGTTGAGGATGAAACAAAGCGCAAGGGCAGGGACACCAAGCGCACCGTAAGCGCGATCAGCTTCCATTCCTTGAGGCATACGGCGGTGAGCCTGCTCAAGAATGCGGGCGTTTCGGATGCCGTGGCGCAGGACTTGGTGGGACACGATAACGCGGAGATCAGCCGCAACTATACGCACATCGAGGGTTCGGCGAAACGCGCGGCGGTGGACAAGCTGCCGGTGATCGGTGACGAGGAGAAGGCGACGGCATGAAGGCCAAACCCGAGAAGGTAGGCGAACGTAAGCCAGCGGCCCGCCACGCGCCTACGCCGGTCGCTTTGGGATTGAAGGTGAAGAATCTCCGGGACGGGAACGCACTGGCTCTGGACGCGAACGGCGGCACCGTTGGGTGATTCCAGCCCGACGTGTTATCGGGTTCGGCGACATGCATAATGTCAGGCGACCGGCAGATCGGAATAAAGAGAAAAGGATTCTCTCCCCTTTCTGTGTGTGCTCGGTTTCCCAGCGGGTTTTTCCCGGACGGATGGCGGGCAAGGCGCTGATTACCCTAGGGAAAGCCGCCGGGGCGGAGCGCAAAACCTTTATTTTCGTGAACAACCGGCTTGGAGGCAAGGCGCTGGACACTATTGGCGGGATGCTTGGAAAGTGGGTGATTTACGGTGATAATTTGGCCCGATAAAATCTTCCGGGATAATTCGTCACCAGCAGGTCGGTGAAGGTGAGTGAGCCGAGACTCAAGGGATTAGTGGCCTGTGGCACCCAGCTTTGCAGGTTCGTGCTCGCATAGACGACCACGTTGGAGCCCGCCGGGCCGGCCACCGTCAGCCAGAACTGCTTGTTGGTGCAACCGAGATTGCCCGGGCCGCTGGTCAGCACCAAAGGCAGGTTGCTCACCGTCAGGGTCGCCACGCTGCTGGTCACGCTCCCGAAATTGTTGGTTACCACCACCAGATAACAGCCCGGATCATTCACATACACGTTGGTCAGCGTCAGTGAATTGCTGGCGGAACCAGAAACATTTCCGCCACTCAACAGCACGTTCCCGTTTTTGAACCATTGATAGGACAACGGCAGGCCGTCGGCAACTACCGTAAACTCCACGTTGCTTCGGGCCATCACCTTCGTACTCCCCGGCTGGGAAATGATTGTAGGTGAAATACCAATCGTGGCCTTGGCGGCGTAAGCGGAAATCTTGCCCCCAGCTGTCCAGAACGAGCCGCCGACATACAGCGTGCCGCCCGAGACCGCCAGCGCCGACACGCTGTCACCCACGCCCGAACCTAAGGACGACCAACTATTCCCGTTCCATTGAGCAATGTAACTGACCCTAGTGAAATCTGCCAAAGTGAAAATGCCCCCGGCATACAAATTGGTTCCCGAAATTGCCAGGGCACAGGCAGCTTCATCCAGGCCCTGACCCAGCGGCGACCAACAACTTCCGTTCCATTGCGCTATGCAATCGGCCGTAGTGCCGCCCGCACTAATGAAACGCCCGCCGGCGTACAGCGTGGTGCCCGATGCTGCCAGTGAATATACCTGGGCGTCGACGCCCGAACCCAGTGGCGACCAACTGCTTCCGTTCCATTGCGCGATGTAATTGGCCGCAGTGCCGCCAGCGCTAATGAAGTTCCCGCCAGCATAGAGCGAACCGCCCGACGTTACTAGCGCATATACCTCGGCGCTGAAACCCGAACCTAGTGGCGACCAACTGGTCCCGTTCCATTGAGCGATATAATTGGCCGCAGTGCCGCCCGCGTTTGTAAAATCACCGCCGGCATACAAATTGGTTCCCGACACGGCCAACGTGGCAACGTAGGGTACCGAGCTATCACCATTGCTATCATGACCACCCATCCCCGAACCCAGTGGGGACCAACTGGTCCCGTTCCATTGAGCGATACAATTGACCACGTTCCCGCCCGCCCTCGTAAAATCGCCGCCGGCATATAGCGCACCGCCGGAAACAGCCAAAGCACGCACACTGCCGTTCACACCCAAGCCCAGCGGCGACCAACTGGTCCCGTTCCATTGCGCGACGTAATCGGCCCCAGTACCGCCCGCCGCCGTGAAATCGCCGCCAGCGTATAATGCGTCGCCGGAAACTACCAGCGCACGTACACCGCCGCTCATGCCCGAACCCAGCGGCGACCAACTGGTTCCGTTCCATTGAGCGACGTAATCGGCCCCAGTACCGCCTGCCGCCGAGAAATAGCCGCCGACATACAGCGTGCTGCCCGACGCCGCCAGAGCAGTCACCTCCCCATTCATCCCTAAACCCAACGATGACCAACTGCTTCCATTCCATTGCGCAATGCAATTGATCGCGTTGCCGCCTGCGGTCGTAAAATAGCCGCCGGCATACAAATTGGTTCCAGACACTTCCAGGGCATACACTTCGCCGTTGCTGTTCATGCCCGACCCCAGCGGCGACCAAGTGTTCCCGTTCCATTGGGCAATGGAATTGGCACTGTTGCCGCTAGCCGTCGTAAAACTGCCACCGGCATACAAATTGGTTCCCAACACTGCCAGCGCATTCACAGATGAGCATAGGTTCCCGATGCCCGAGCCCAATGGCGACCATCTGTTCCCGTCCCATTGAGCCACGTTAGTTGCCAAAACACCGCCCGCCATTGAGAAAGTACCACCGGCATAGAGCGTGCTCCCCGACACCGCCAGTGCACACACGTTGCCGTTCATGCCCGACCCCAGCGGCGACCACGTGTTGCCATTCCACTGCGCAATGAAATTGGCTGCGTTGCCCCATACCGCTGAGAACTGGCCGCCGGCATACAGGTTGGTTCCCGACACCGCCAGCGCCATCACAATGGTATATGGGCCATTTATTCCTAAGCCCAGTGGCAACCAACTGCTCCCGTTCCATTGGGCAACGTTGGTGGCTGAAACACCGCCCGCTGTTGTAAAAGTGCCGCCGGCATAGAGCGTATCACCCGACACCGCCAGCGCCTTCACATTGCCAGCTATGCCCGAGCCCAGCGGTGACCATCTGCTTCCGTTCCATTGGGCAACATTATTAGCGAAAATGTTGCCCACAGCTGTAAAACTGCCACCTATATACAAATTGCCCGAGCCGTCCAGCACCGCGGCAGAAATGGCTCCATCCGTGCCTGGTAGACCACCCATGCTCACCCAATTGGCGTCGCTGAACGTCGGATCAATCCGCAACGGATAAACCGCGCCAGCATCATCCACCGTCACGGTCAGCGTGATTGCGGAGTGCGGAGTGCGGAGTGCCAAGTTGGGTTCCGCTTCAATTCGCCCCGGCAGTTCCTTGCCATTGGCATCCGTCACGTGCAGCCGCCCATAGGCGATCTTGCGGCCAGATTTCTCCATCACCAACTGCGCGCCATAAGCCGCCCTTTCCACCCGCGCCCCGGTCACCGACAACTGTACTTTCAATTCCCCGTCACCCGCCGCTTTCTCCGTCACCACAAAATCCTGCCGCACGCCGTTCATGCTCACCGAGTATTCCTCCACCAGCCCTGCACGCGCAAACCGTACGATCTCGCCATCCACCGCGACTGTTCCCTGGGGGGACAACGACCGGCTGCCCACCGCCGTCGCCACCACCCGAAATCGGTCACCTGGCTGATTGGTCGCCGTGGAGACCAGCCACAAGCCTTCCCCGGTTGCCTCGCCGTCCAGGCGCTGGAACGCGCAGTGCAACCGTGCGCCCGTTTTGATCGCGGTTACAGACAGTCCGTCGCCGTGATAATCCGCGCCCGCTTTCGCGCCGATCTGGTCCCAGGGAATGGCTTGAGTTTTGTTGGTCTCGCCCAAGTTCAGCGTCACGTTCTGCGGTCTGACATCGCCAGACGGCTTAATTGCCTCCCCGCCGCGGGCCATACTGGGTTGGCAGATCAGAGTGAATAGCGCCGACAGCGCCAACCAAAGAATGATGTGGTTCAGGCTCGTCATAATTTTCCTACAGGTTGCGGAACGGACATGGTCCAAGGAACAATTTCTGATTCTGGTCAGCTGATGTGCCTTTCAAGAACATAAGCCTGCCCCTCAAATTTAAGCTTCGCGACATTAGCCGGTCAATCCACCTTAACTGTCTTGAAGGCGACAAATTGCGTTGAGCGGCAGTTGGCGGTTGACAAGAGCAAGAGCCGATGCGGCGGGCCGTCCATCCGTCGAGGCACCCTATGGAAGGTGGACGGATGGACGGACGGTAAGCAGACAGGCGACGCCCCGTCCGGGGCGGGAGGAAGGTGGATGGAGGCTGCGCGATGTTGAAACTTCATCCTTGAGGGAACAAGGGGCCGCATTCCGCGTTTAAGCTTGGCCGGGACAAACCAGATTATCTGCCGTGTTCTTCGGTACAAAGTGGACACCCCAAGAAAAAGAAACAGCTGTGGGAAAGCTGGTCACGCTTAAAGAAAGAGGGTGCGAAGCGGTGCCTGTTTATAGCCAGAGTGAAAAATGAACGGCCTGGTGGCAAAGGGAAATCAGCAGGGCATTCTGGCAGGCAATGGGTTCGCGTCGGGAAAGTTCTTTTCAAAAGGACGGAAACGGTGGCGTTATTGGCGTATTTATTCTGACGGTCATTCCGACTGGATGCCTGCCGGATTTTTTGAACAATCGCAAAACCATTGATTCTATTGAATAGAATTGGAGTTGGCGACCCTACCGGGAATCGAACCCGGGCTACATCCGTGAAAGGGATGTGTCCTAACCGCTAGACCATAGGGTCGTCAAAGGGCGTGAAATATATCAGGGAAAGACGTGATGTCACGCGGAAATTCACGTTTGCTTCGACGATTTTTTTCGCGTACGTTAGAGATCTTTAAATGAAAATTTTTGTTGATGGCAAATTTTACAGCGAACGCGACGCCAAGGTATCGGTGTTTGACCACGGTCTGCTCTACGGCGACGGCGTGTTTGAAGGCATCCGGGCCTACAACGGGCGCGTGTTCAAGCTGAAGGAACACATTGACCGGCTGTTTTATTCTGCCCACGCCCTGTTGCTGAACATTCCGATGTCGCACGCGGAAATGTGCCAGGCAACGGTTGAAACCGTCCGCGCCAACAAGCTGAAGGATTCCTATATCCGCCTCCTGGTGACGCGCGGGGTGGGCACGCTCGGCTTGAATCCGCGCAGTTGCAAAAAACCGTCGGTCATCATCATTGCCGGGAAAATCCAGGTGTACCCGCCGGAACTCTATGCGCGCGGGATGGACATTGTCACCGTGCCGACCGTGCGGAACTTGCATAGCGCGGTCAATCCGGCCATTAAATCGCTGAACTATTTGAACAACATTCTCGCCAAGATTGAAGCGAACAATGCCGGGGTGGAAGAGGCGGTGATGTTGAACGCTGAAGGCTACGTGTCCGAATGCACGGCGGATAATTTGTTCATTGTGAAGCAGGGGGCGCTGTTCACGCCGCCGCTGTCGGCCGGGGCGCTGTATGGCATCACCCGCGCCACGGTGATCGAACTGGCGGAGCAGGCGGGCCTGAAGGTGGCCGAACCGAACCTGACCCGCTATGATTTGTTCAACGCGGACGAATGTTTTGTGACCGGCACGGGCGCGGAAATCATGCCAGTGGTGAAAATTGACGGACGGGCCGTCGGCAACGGCAAGCCCGGCCCGCTGACGAAAAAACTGGTCGAGGAATATCATGCCTTGACTAAGGTCTCCGGGGAGCCGATATACAGATAGAAGAACAGATATTATGCAATGCTGCGTGTGCAAAGAAAAACCGGCGACGGTGCATCTGACCCAGATAGTGGGCGACAAGATGCAGAAGCTCGATTTATGCGAGGATTGCGCGAAGGCCAAGGGTTTTAATGACCCGACGGGCTTTGCGATGGCGGATCAGATGCTCGGCCTGGGGGCGTCGCTGGAACTGGAATCGGCGGCGGCGGGCGCGGAATTGAAATGTCCGCGGTGCGGCTTTTCGCAGGCGGATTTCAAGAAATCGGGCCGCCTCGGCTGTCCGGAATGTTACCGGACGTTTGCGGAGGGGCTGTCAGGCCTGCTCAAGACGATGCACAAGGGCACGCGGCATGTGGGGAAGGCGCCGGAAGCGTTGCGCCAGACGCGCGACAATGTTGATCGCTTGAAGTCACTCCAGAAGAAGCTGGCCCGGGCCATCGAAGACGAAAATTATGAATCGGCAGCGGCGTTGCGCGATGAGATCAAAATCATGGGCGGCTCGGTCGCCAAGTCGCGATGAAAGACATCCATACATTTCTGTGTTCGCCGGCCGAGTCCACGCAACGGCACGGGCCGTATGACCGTATCGTGATGTCGAGCCGGGTGCGGCTGGCGCGGAATTTGCGTGATTTTGCGTTTCCGGGCTGGGCCAAAAAGCCGGAGCGCGTGAAGGTGCTGGAAATGGTCCTGCCGGCGGTCAGCGCGCTGCCCGAAATGTCCGATTCATTTGCAGAGGCGCTGGACAATCTGACCGCGCTGGACAAGCAGTTGCTGGTGGAGCGGCATCTGATCAGCCGCGAACACGCGGCCAAAAGCATCGGCAGCGGGCTGGTGGTAAATCGCGCGGAGACTTTTTCGGTGATGATCAATGAGGAAGACCATCTGCGGATGCAGGCGTTGCGGCCGGGCTTTCAGACGCGCGATGCCTGGCAGGCCATTGACAAGCTGGATTCGGCGCTGGAAAAGAAACTGAATTTTGCGTTCGACAACGAACTGGGTTATTTGACCGCGTGTCCGACGAACCTGGGTACGGGCATTCGCGTCAGCGCGATGCTGCATTTGCCGGGGCTCGTGTTGTCCGAGCAGATCAACCCCATTATCCAATCGGTCAACAAGCTTGGCCTGGCTGTGCGGGGGCTTTATGGCGAAGGCACCGAGGCGCTCGGCAATGTGTTTCAGGTTTCGAACCAGATGACGCTGGGCGAGAGCGAGACGGTGATCGTCGAACGGCTGGAAAAAGTGCTGGCGCAAATCATTGAGCACGAGGAGAACGCGCGGCAGACGTTGATGGAAAAGAAGCCGAAGATTGTGTTCAACCACATTGGCCGCGCGTATGGCATTCTGGCCAATGCGCATCTGATTTCCTCCAAGGAAACCATGAACCAGCTCTCCTTTTTGCGGCTGGGAGTGGATATGGACCTTTTCCCCGGCACCAGCCGGGCGCTGGTGGACGAGCTGTTCCTGGTCACGCAGCCGGCACATTTGCAGAAGCAGGTTTCCGACAAGCTGTCAGCTGAGGAGCGCGACCTGATCCGCGCCGACATGGTGCGCGAGCGGCTGAAGAACGTGAGCCGGCCGGTAATAAAGCCGCCGGGTGGCGGGGCGAATTAAGCAAATCCGAAGTTTGAATTTAGAATTATCGGCGCTGAAAAGCAGGCTGAAATTTCAACACCCCGCCTGCCCGCAGATTTGAATTTCTGTCAGCTTATAAACTTTGGGGCTAATCCATTTCGGCTGGAATATCAGATATTTCGCCTTCCGGCTCATTTTTTTCTGTTGGAATTGGACAAATCCGCCGATTCATAGCAGAATAGTTCAAGTATGAGCGACGAAGCCATGAGTAATTTTACGCCGCGCGCGCAGCAAGTGCTGGCGCTGGCACGGAAGGAAGCCGACCGGCTGAACCATAACTTTCTGGGCACCGAGCACCTGTTGCTGGGCCTGATCAAATTAGGCCAGGGCGTGGCCGTGAATGTTTTGCAGAAGATGGGCCTCGACCTTGAGACCGTCCGCATGGAGGTGGAGAAGCAGGTGGGCACCGGCCCGGACCAGAAAATGATCGGCAATATCCCTTACACGCCGCGGGTGAAGAAAGTCATCGCCCTGGCGCAGAAGGAGGCGAAGAACCTCAACCACACTTATGTGGGCACGGAACATCTGCTGCTGGGCCTGTTGCGCGAAGGCGACGGCGTGGCCGCAAAAGTTTTGCGCGCGCTGGACGTGGACATTGAGCAATGCCGGCAGGAAATTTTGAAGGAGCTGGATCCCAATTTTGCGACCCCGCCGGGCGAGGAACAGCCGCCGGGCGAAAATCCCGCGGAGAAGCCAGCCGCCGCCACCGGCGAAAAGAAGGGCGAAGTCAAGACGCCGGCGCTGAAGGCGTTTGGGCGCGACCTCACTGAAATTGCGCGCAAGGGCGACATGGACCCGGTCATTGGCCGCAAAAATGAAATTGAGCGGGTTATCCAGATTCTTTGCCGGCGCACAAAAAACAATCCCGTCCTGCTCGGCGAGGCGGGCGTGGGCAAGACAGCCATTGTTGAGGGGCTGGCTCAGGAAATTGCCGCAGGCAACGTGCCGGAGATTTTGTTGAACAAGCGCGTCATCACCCTCGATCTCGCGCTGATGGTCGCGGGCACGAAGTATCGCGGCCAGTTTGAGGAGCGCATCAAGGCGGTGATGGACGAAATCCGCCGCGCAAAAAACGTCATCCTTTTTATAGATGAATTGCACACCATTGTGGGCGCCGGTTCGGCGGAAGGCACGATGGATGCGAGCAATATCATCAAGCCGGCGCTTTCGCGCGGCGAGATGCAATGCGTGGGCGCCACGACGTTGAACGAATATCGCAAGTACATCGAGAAGGATGCCGCGCTGGAACGCCGGTTCCAGTCGGTGAAAGTCGAGGCGCCTTCGGTGGATGACGCGATTGAAATTTTGAAGGGGCTGCGCCACAAATACGAGGAGCATCACAAAGCCGAGTTTTCCGATACGGCGGTCGAGGCGGCGGTGAAACTCTCCGACCGTTATATCATGGACCGGTTCCTGCCGGACAAGGCGATTGACGTGCTGGACGAGGCCGGTTCGCGCGCGCGCATCACCACGATGACGCGTCCGCCGGAAGTCAAGAGCATGGAGGCCGAGATCGAAGAGATCAAAGGCAAGAAGGAAAAAGCCATCAAGAACCAGGATTTCGAAGGGGCGGCGCAGATGCGCGACCAGGAGAAAAAGGGGAAGGAAAAATTGGAAACCCTGCTCAAGGAATGGCGCGCGCGCGGTGACGAGAAGCGCGTCCAGGTCGGCGAGGAGGAAATTTTGCACGTGGTTTCCAAGTGGACTGGCATACCGCTCCAGCGGATGGGGCAGGGCGAGATGCAGCGGTTGCTCACCGTGGAGACCGAGATGGAAAAGGTCGTGGTTGGCCAGCGCGAGGCGGTGTCCTCCCTGTGCAAGGCCCTGAAACGGTCGCGGGCGGACTTGAAAGACCCGCGCCGGCCCATCGGCACGTTCCTGCTGCTCGGCCCGACCGGTGTCGGGAAAACCCTGTTGGCCAAGACGCTCGCAGAGCAAATGTTTGGCGATGCCAAATCGCTCATTCAACTAGACATGAGCGAATACATGGAGAAGTTCAATGTCTCCCGCCTCGTCGGTTCGCCGCCGGGCTATGTCGGCTACGAGGAAGGCGGCCAGCTCACCGAGAAGGTGCGGCGCAATCCCTATTCCGTGGTGCTGTTTGACGAAATCGAAAAGGCGCATCCCGACGTGTGGAACATGCTGCTGCAAATTCTTGAGGAGGGAAAATTGACGGACAGCGTCGGCCGCGTCGTGAATTTCCGCAACACCATCATTTTGATGACGTCGAATGTCGGCTCGGACTTGATCAAGAAGCAGTCCACGCTGGGCTTCTCACCGATCAGCGACGAGAGCAGTTACGAGAAGATGCGCGAGAAAATTCTCGACGAATCCAAGCGCGTGTTCCGTCCCGAATTTCTGAACCGGCTCGACGATGTGATTGTGTTCCGCTCGTTCACCAAGCCCGATCTCATCCAGATTTTGACTTTGGAAGTGACGAAGGTTCTCGAACGCCTGCGCAAGAAGAACCTCAAGCTGGAACTCGACGACAAGGCCAAGGAATTTCTCGTGGAGAAAGGGTATGACCCGCAATACGGCGCGCGTCCGATGCGCCGGGCCGTCGAACGCTTCTTTGAAGACCCGCTGGCGGAGGAAATTCTCAAGGGTGCGCTGCACGAAGGCGAGATCATCCAGGTCACCGCAGGCAAGGATAAGCTGGTGTTCAACCAAAACACTGCTGCTCCGGGAGCTGGTGCGGTGGCGAGTTGATCTCGCGTTAATCTCCAGAAATTCATTCAAAGCCCGCGTCTTGGCGCGGGCTTTTTACTGCGGGGGCCGGGGGCAATGAATCGGGTTCTTTAACTGGTGAGCCGAGGCACGTTGACGAGGAATTGGGCCGGCGGGAAATTATCCGGCCACGGTTTTCTTTTCGGCCACAAGTCTGCTTTGCGGCCAGAAGGGAGTGCGGAAGGCGTCCGTGAAATCGTAGCCTTGCCGGAAATCTTCGCGCGTGTCCTTTTCGGTTTTTGCCAGCAGGCCGCTTTCGACCATGTTGAAAACGATTTCGCCAAAGTCGCGGCAGTTCTTCACCCCCCATTCTTCCAACACCGTCACGGTCATGGGGCCATATTGCTGGAGCCCATATTGCCGGATGCCTTCGAGCAGTTCCTGTCCGGTTACGTGGCGGACGGTCCCCTTGTTTTCACGACTGATGAGTTTTTGGGTATAGTCAAGCGCCTCGCGGGTGAAATGGTACGCATCGCGCGCAAATCGCGAGTCCTGGGCGTACAATTTTTCCACCACTTCATCAAAATTAACTTCTTGCATATCAAGGTCGTGCCTGCGGAATCACCACGGCTGCTGGCGGCGCCACGAGCTGCGTGGCGCGATACGTTTTTGTCGCCCAGCCGGTTGCCAACAAGATCAACACCACTCCCAGAACCCGCCACTCTTGTTTTGTCAGGCAAATCACCCCAGCAATGTAACTGCACTGCTTGATTTCGGCAAGCTGCGGTCGTTGGTTAAATATGTTGGAGCCGGGGCGCCTAAATGCCGCGCTCCAGACCACCAGTTTATTGGAGGGGCGCGATTTCACCCGCAAAGGCCGTTTTTTTCAGTCAACTCAGTTGAGATTATGCCGATAAAGGGATTGGGCGCATGGCCCCCGGATTGTCCACAACCATCAAAATCGCAAAAGTTATGCTGATATGGAATGAAGAATTTGCCACCGGGTCGCCGTTGGTGGACACACAACACCGGCTGCTGATTGAAAAAATTAACCTGTTCGAGCAGTTGTTGAACGGGCCGCCGCCGTCCAAGGCTGCCATTGACGGCCTGATCGAGTTTCTGGGCTCCTATGTGACCACTCATTTCAACTTTGAGGAATGCTGCATGGCGCAACATCATTGTCCGGTACAGGAGCAAAACAAGGCGGCGCACGCGGCTTTTCTGGCGGTATTCGGAAAATTCAAGGAACGCTACCTGGCGGAGGGGCCTAAGCCGGAACTGCTCAGAAGTCTGCAATCTGCGGCGGCCGAGTGGATCAAAAACCATATTCTCACCGTGGACATCAAATTGAAGGCCTGTATCAACAATTAAACAGTGAAAGGAGGGAATGCCGTCTATGGACTTACTCGACCGTTATCTTGGACACGTCAAACATCTGCCACCGGCTCCAACCGTGGCTGTTCAACTGCTGGAACTTTTTAGCGACCCCGACCGGGACATTGACCGGATCGTCAAACTCATAGAATACGACCCGTCGCTCACCGCCGAAACCTTACAACGATGCAACCGTGGCGATCACCTCGGCATGGAGACGCCATCAGATATGTTTGAAGCCGTCAGCCGGTTGGGATTATACGAGATTTATTCGATTGTGGTTGCCTTGATGGCTTCGCGCACGATGGCCCAGGTTCGGGCCAAATATAGCTGGGATGAGAGCCGTCAGTGGCGGCACTCGGTGACCACGGCAGTGATCAGTTCCACGCTTGCGAAAAGGGTTCAAGTGGTCGAGGCGCACGCCTTCACTGCCGGCCTCCTGCACGACATCGGCAAGCTGGTCCTTGTTTCGGTTGAAGGGGTTACTTACGCCGAGATGGTGCGCACTGATGGACACTTTGGTTCGGCGCTGGCGGCCTACGAGGAGTCGCTCCTTGGGTTCACCCATGCCGCTTTGGGGGCCCGTCTGCTGGCGCGCTGGGGATTGCCGGAAGGCATCTGTCTTGCCGTCCAACTGCATCATCAATCACCAACCTCCATCAAACACCATCAACGGTTGGCGGCGGTGGTCAACTTCGCCAATTGTTTGGCCCACCAGTTGGATGACTGTTCTGCTGGAGCGCCGGCTGCTGCGGAGGCAAGTCCAGAGGCGATGGCTTTGGTGGAATTAACGGCCGAGGACCTTCCGGCTCTGGTGCAATTGATAAACCAAGATATGGAGCGGGTTCGCAGGCTTTTGCAGATGCCCGGGTAAAGGCGTTGCCGATTCCCCCGAAATACCTGTTCTGGCGAGCCGGGCAGGGGATGAATCAGATCTGCTGGGGAAGTTTAATTGACGCCCCAGCCAGCCGTGCCATACGGCCCTGCATAGCAGGCAAGATGGCGTCGAAAATGCTGATTCCAGTCGTCGGTGCATTGCCGACGGAGTTTAGGTATGGGGCGGCCAGCCTGTTTATTGAGGTTTCAGGCTGGCCGTTTTATTTTCCACGTTGCGCCAGTCTGCCAAAGGACGGGACACAACAGCTAAAGGAATGGACAACGGCAATTAATTTACCACCCGCCCAAGTGCTGTCCCCGCCAAAACTGAATTTCCTGGAGCGGGCGACACCATTAGCAATGCGGCGGAGTGAATTAATGGCCGTACTGCATGCACTGCAATTTGAGATAACGAGCGAACGGGGAAGTTTTCACTTCGGCCCAGTTTTTGAAAAATTTCCGGAAAGTCTTACAAACCACTTGATTCTACTTATGAAAAGTGGTGGCAGGACCCGGAATTGAACCGGGGACACAAGGATTTTCAGTCCTCTGCTCTACCAACTGAGCTATCCTGCCAAACACATTGTAAAAATTGAGTAAAACCGCCGTTCGGTTTCGCTTATTTTCGGCTTGTAGTACCGCCATGTGGTACTGTAGGATGTTGCTGTTATGACAAACCCTACGAGCAACCGTACGGCGGCTCCAACAAGGAGCCGGAAACTAACAGCAACATCAGCGGATGGCAAGTGGGAAACCTTCCTGGCTCACGCCGGCTTGCGCCGCTACGTGCCCACCGGCATCTTCTTCGCCTACCTCAAGGTCAATGGCAAACGCCGCCTCGAAACCTTGAAGACGGACGTGAAGACCGTCGCTCTCGACAATCTCGCTCTCAAGCGCAAGCAATGGCGCAAACCGGCTGCGGCAGTTGGCACGGTGGGCGACGGCATCGCCAAGTACGAACAGCAGCTTGCAGCCGATCTTGCGGCCCAAAAGCTCAAGCCCATCTCCCGCGATTACAATGTTCGTTGCCTCACGCAGATTAAGAAATCGTGGCCTGGCTTGGCCCTGCGTGACGCAAATTCGCTGACCACCGAGGAGTTGCGGAATTGGACGGCGAATTTCACCAGCAAAAAAGGCATCGCTTTCTCCCCGCAGTTCCACAACAACTGCATCAATGTATTTCACGCAGTCTTGGCGATGGCAGGTCTTGAAGGCAACGAGAACCCCGCCAGCGTGAAGACCAAGGAAAACCCGAACGGTAATCTCGAACGCCGGCCTATCGGGCGAAAGCCGCTGAACCTGCCCACCGCCGAACAGTTTGAAAAGCTCGTTTACGAAATCGAACATTCCGGGGCGGGACAATCCAAGGACGCCGCCGCGCTTGTTCGGTTCCTGGCCTACTCCGGCACACGCATCAGCGAGGCTGTCCAAATCAAGTGGCGGGACGTGAATTGGGACGAGGGGTACATCGTTGTGCCGTGCCTCAAACGCCGATTTGGTTCCAGCGAACTGCCTACGCGCGAAGTTCCGTTTGTTCCAGCCATGCGGACTTTTCTCGAATCCGAAAAAACCCGATGGCAAGCCGCTGGTCACGAGATCACGCCAGACGCCAAAATCGTGCGGGTGTGCGAATGCCAGAAGTCCCTGACACGTGCGTGCGCGGTTGTTGGCTGCGCGAGGATCACACATCATGACCTTCGGCATCTGTTCGTTACCTTTTGCATCGAGGCAGGGATTGACATCCCCACCGTAAGCCGTTGGGCGGGACATTCAGACGGAGGCGCGTTAGCCATGCGCGTCTATGGACATCTCAGGCGGGAACACTCGCTGCGGATGGCGCAACGGGTGACGTTTGGTTTGCCCGCCGCGCAGCAAGCCACGCTCGCCAACGCGGAGCCGACCAAACAACTGGCCGAAATCGCCTCTTGACTACACAAACTCGTAAACAGGGCATTTACCTATTTCGGCCCAAAATCAACGCGCTAGGATTCGTTCTGGCGCGTTTTGTTTTGCCGCGAGAGTCAGCACGCCGGGGCATTACAGTCATATACGGACTGCCCTGCGCCAGCGTCAAGACCGGCCAGCTTGCCAACTCACCATGAGTCGGATTTGCCCGCTCGCCTTACCCTGGTTGTCCGTGGGCGCGGCTCGTGGTAGATTCTGACCATGAATGCGAATCCGCCAAATCCACCACTGGTCTTCCGATTCACCAGCGATAACGCCCGCATAATGGCTGAACGGTCTTGGTCAGCGCGACGACAGCGAGAAGCAGACCGGAAAGCCCTAGAAGAGGCGCAGACCGCTTTGCAAGTCGCTGGCAACGAGGATGCGGCTATCATGGCCACCAAAAAGCAGATTGCGATGCTGGACACAGACCTGAACGCCGCCATCGAGGACAAGAATTTCAAGCTCGCTGCCGCCATCGCCACGACCAAAGCCAAGCTCTGGCCGTTGGCTCGACCGACCGCTGGCACAATGAAACCGGGGCGGGCAAAGCAGGCCATTCGCCCGTCCGTCGAGCCGCTGGCGTGACATTTGCGGTGCAATGCGCCAAATCGAGCCATTGAGGCCGCTGGTGCCACAACAGGTTCCACATGGCGCGAAGTGACAGCGCTTTCAGCCAATAGAATCAAGCGGTTCGTGACGCGGCGACATGGATTGAGACTCCTTTTGACAGTTATTCTTCCCGTTCTGGGGGTAAACCACCACGGCAAACCGGTAAGCTTGCAGGCCCCTTGGGCGTCCTAGCGGCGTTCTGGCAATCGCTGGGCAGGGAATGGGCAGCGAATCACCTCCGACGTGGCCGACAGCGGCGGCTGTGCCTCGTCGGCACATGGCGGGTGTCTAAATCCGCCAGCAACGTCGCGGGCGCGGCCAGTGGCTGGCTGGGCGAAGGCGGATGGCGAGAATGCTTTTTCGGGCTGCGGGGGGTAGGACGGGGTGCCGGGGAGGGGGCTTTCCGGGAGCCTGCTTGATATGTACCACCCACAATTTTTCCGAACCCCATTTTTATTCACGCCACGGACTTGGGACCGACGAGTGGAGGCATTCGGCATTGTTCAAGAGGCGAAAATGACCATCAACACGGACAACCCGTTATTTAGCGCGTGAATCAAAATCGGCAGGCCGATTGAGCCAGTTTTCAAACGTGCCCAGCCCAGCAGGATGCCAACGCCCAAAATCGGAATGAAAAAAACGATTTGAAAATGGCACAGAGCAAAAACCAAGGAAGTGACCATTATGACTCCGGCAGGGGGCAATCGTCTTTCCAAAGCACCAAAAAGCAGACCGCGAAACAGGATTTCTTCGACCACCGGCATAAAGATCGCGATGGCCGCAAATGAAAACAAAGGATGGGTTTTCAAGCCGGGTCCGATTAGAGTCATTGTCTCCTGAACGGGTGTGTGGTGTGTGACGAACTGCACCAAGCCCGTGTACACCCAACTAAATAGCCACACCAGAACTAATCCAAATAAACCAAGCCAGAGTGTTTTTTTCGTGCCAAAGCGCAATGGCCACGCAAAAGGCTTGCCCGAAGGTTGCCGATGAAATCCGAGCATCCCGACGATCAGCACGGGTATTGAGGCCAGAGTTGCGATGGCCACGAGGGATTCAGCAGGCTTAATCCGAGAAAACATGCCCGGAACAAAAAGGAATGCAAACTGCCCCTCACCGTATGCGGCCAGCCACGCCAGAGAAAACCGAATGCTGGGAAACGCCTTGGGGCCAACGTCTGACTGCCCCCATGACCAAGCCGTGACAGAAAACCATCTGCCGAAAAATGGCTTGGAGTGAATACGAAAACTCAAAAGCAGCAAAGTTCCCATCGTCACCAAGTAAGCCAGCATCACAGCGCCCCTACCAATGGCACAAATAGCCGGAAAAACTTGGCAGGCTTTTTGAGGCTGCAATAATGAGAGATAGCAGCTAAACAACATCAAGTGCGCCCACCGATTGTCCTTCTGGATTGCACAAGCGGTTTCAAAATTTGTGGCCGCCTCCTCGAAACGTCCCAACGGAAACAGACTCATCCCACACTGAAAATAGGTGTCCCCATCTGTCGGGTCCAAGGCTATCGCATGACGGAATGCTTGGACTGCGTCCGCGTGGCGGTTAAGTTGTTCAAGGGAATAACCCAACTGTCGAAAACAAAAAGTATTGCTGGGATTGAGGGTGATGCCGCTCTTGGCCGCACTTGCCGCTCTGTCGTATTGCGCCTGCTGATATAGGACAAATGACAACCAAGCATTTCCTTCATCATCATTGGTGCGAAGCGATACATATTGTTGGAACACATTGGCCGCTTTGGATGAATTGCCAGCCGAACTATAACTTTCCCCCAAGAACAGCAGCCAGTTCGTATGGCCGGGCTGCAAGGCCAGCGCCCGTTCAAGGTTTGTAATCGCCGCCGGATATTGCTTCAACTGATACAGGCTTCGTCCCAGACCGGCATACGCATTCGCATTGGTGGGAGCGGCGAGGATAGCAATTCGGAATGATTCCTCGGCCTGCACATACTCATTGGATGAAAATTCACTCCACGCGCGTTGAAGCAGATTGGTTGGCGAAACGGCATTCGTTTCCTGGCCATGCAGCGCGGCCATCGAACACAGGCAAACAAAACTAGCGCGCAGGGTCAAAGGAATTGCCCCAAGCCATTTGAAAAAGGTCTGAATCATTTGCAAGCCGGTTTTCACAGGCATGCATAGGGTTTGGTGGCAGCATCCACCGTCAGTCACAACGGATAGGAAAGCAGTGCCGCGCCACCTATTCCAGTCCATATTATTTTGCATTGCTGGCTCATCCTAATTCCGTCCAAGAGGAACGCAACCATTGAGAAACCAAACAAGGAGAATTGTTGCTGCCAATCCGATGCAAAGATATTTGTACATGTCCCGACGGCCACTCATGTCGGCAAGTTCTTTGATCAGCTTGTGGCGTTCGCGTTCGTGATATTCGTATGCCTCCGCCGGCACCCATACACCGCCAATCATGGCGCGCTGGCTTTTTGGTTCGTCAGTCTGATTGGGTGGCGTCTTCATTGTGGTTTTGATGGCGGGCTGTTTCGGTGCAATCACAATTTGAGTTCAGGCCCGCCGTAAAGTTCGTAAATCTCATGTTCCGCCAGATGTGTCATTCCATCCCGCTGCGCCCCTTCAAGAACTTCTCGCGCCCGCTTCTCTGTTTCCTGCGCTCGCGTCAGAAGGCTTCGGCCTTTCTGCCACGCTTTGCCTCGTTTGGGGCCGCTTGCTTGCCACGACTCCAGTAGCCGCTGTTCTTGGTGGCGCAATTTTGACCGCACTTGGCGGAAAGTTAACACTGGTAAAACTTGGCTCGATTGCAGGGGTTGCTTGATGTGTTCTCTCTTTCTCAATTTACGCCTTTATCTTATTTATGTGATGTTCACATAAATAAAGCGCCCGTTTCCCCTAAAAGTCAAGTATGCGGATTCCGCATATTTGATGAAAAAGACCGGCCAGTTGGCGCAGCGAAATTTGATCGGCGCGCGTGTCCGCAAAGTGCGGATGGCGTGCAAGCCGCCCGTCACGCAGGATGATTTGGCCGGTCGGCTGGCGGCACGGGGCATCACGATTGACCAGACGGCGGTTTCCCGAATCGAAAACCAGACGCGGTATCTGATGGACTACGAAATCGCCGCGATTGCGAAGGCGCTCAAAGTGTCTGTGGCTGCGTTGTTCGGCGAGACGGGCAGGTAAAGCACCCGTGCGGCGTCCTCCAGCGTACGCTTTTGGGCGGACGTTGACATGGCGTTGAGAAATACGCAACTTCAGTAAATGGCCTTTGACCGCGAGCAGATGAAAACGAAGGCGGCGGCGCTCGCCGCCAAGGGCGTGTTCATTGGCACGTCGTCATGGAAATATGAAGGCTGGCTGGTGCAACTTTACACCCCGGCCCGGTACGAATATCGCGGCAAGGTGGCCACGACGCGGTTTGAGCGGGACTGCTTGGCGGAATATGCCGAGGTGTTCAAGACCGTCTGCGTGGACGCCACTTTTTACAAGTTCCCCCATGCGACGTACCTGACTGGCCTCGTTTCCCAGGTGCCGGCGGATTTCCAATTTGCTTTCAAGGTGACGGATGAAATCACCATCAAGAAGTTCCCCAATCTGCCGCGCCACGGTGCCCGCGCCGGTCAGTCCAATGAACGGTTCCTGAATGCGGGATTGTTTGCCGATGCGTTTATCGGGCCGTGCGCGCCATTCCGCAAGAACATCGGCTTGCTCATGTTTGAATTTTCGCGCTTTTGCCCCACCGACTACGAACATGGGCGCGACTTTGTGGCCGACTTGAACAAGTTCCTTGCCGCCCTGCCCAAAGGCTGGCCCTACGCAGTGGAAATGAGAAACCACAAATGGTTGCAGGCGGATTATTTCGCGTGCCTCGCCCGCCACGGCGTAACGCACGTTTTCAATTCGTGGGACGCCATGCCGCCCGTCAGTGAGCAGATGGCTCTGCCGGGCAGC
>Ga0181520_10000910_pt1 | contig 63329 bp, 60 predicted proteins | sample PEATcosm2014_Bin_29_FD_132451 | JGI IMG/M metagenome (GOLD analysis project Ga0181520, IMG submission 132451) | Peatland microbial communities from MTU Mesocosm Facility, Houghton, MI, USA - PEATcosm2014_Bin02_30_metaG | ecosystem: Environmental > Terrestrial > Soil > Wetlands > Peat | place...
CCCGAACACGGCAGTTAAGCTCCAGAGGGCCGATGATACTTCCTTGCACATAGGTGGAAAAGTAGGTCGCCGCGACGTTAAAAATCTGAAGCCCCCCAGCTCGAACTGGGGGGCTTTTTGCGTTTCGCAGGGGCGCTGCCGCTCATTCTGCGATAGTATGGAATTTCGACTTTGAGGTAGCCATGCCGATTTCCATCCGCCTTCCCGATGATTCCGTCCGTGAACTGCCGGACGGGGCCACTGGCGCGGATCTTGCGCTCGCCATCGGGCCCCGCCTGCTGGAAGCGGCCCTGGCCGTCCGGGTGGATGGCGCCGTGCGCGACCTGAAGGCGCCTCTGCCGGACCAGGCCAAGGTGGCGATCGTCACCGGCAAGGACCCGGCGGCCCTGGAGATCATCCGCCATTCCACCGCCCACCTCCTGGCCCAGGCCGTGCAGCGCCTGTTCCCGGGCGTGCGGGTGGGCATCGGCCCGGTGATCGAGGACGGCTTCTACTACGACTTCCAGGTGGAGAAGTTCTTCACCCCCGAGGACCTGGCCGCCATCGAGGCGGAGATGCACAAGATCAGCGGGGAAGCCATTCCGGTGGTGCGCGAGGAACTGGACCGCGACGACGCCATCGCCCGGTTCCAGGCCATGGGCGAGAACATGAAGGTGGAACTGGTCTCCGGCATTCCCGCCGGTCAGACCATCTCAGGCTACCGCCAGGGCGACTTCTACGACCTGTGCCGCGGCCCGCACGTGCCGGACACCGGCAAGCTCAAGGCGTTCAAGCTGCTGAGCACGGCCGCCGCCTACTGGAAGGGCGACGAGAACAACGCCCAGCTGTGCCGGGTCTACGGCACCGCCTTCCTCAACGCCAAGGAGCTGGAGGAGCACCTGCAGCGCCTGGAGGAGGCCAGGCTGCGCGACCACCGCAAGCTGGGCCGGGAACTGGACCTGTTCTCCTTCCAGCCGGAGGCGCCGGCTTCGCCGTTCTTCCACCCCAAGGGCACGATCATCTACAACGAACTGGTCAACTACATGCGCGGCCGCTACGTCCGCCAAGGCTACTCGGAGGTCATCACCCCCCAGGCCCTGGACGTCGCCCTGTGGAAGACCAGCGGCCACTACGACCACTATGTGGACAACATGTACTTCACCACCGTGGATGAGCGGGAATACGCCCTCAAGCCCATGAACTGCCCCAGCCACTGCCTGATCTACCGCAATGGCCGGCACAGCTACCGGGACCTGCCGATCCGCTATGCGGACTTCGGCCGGCTGCACCGCTACGAACGATCGGGGGTCACCCACGGCCTGACCCGGGTCCGCACCTTCTGCCAGGACGATGCCCACATCTATTGCACGCCCGAGCAGATGCAGTCCGAGATGGCGGCCTTCCTCGAGTTCATCAAGGACGTCTACCACACCTTCGGCTTCGACGAGATGAAGGTGGAGCTGTCCACCCGGCCGGAAAAGCGGCTGGGCAGCGACGAGATCTGGGACCACGCCGAGGGCGCCCTTTCGGAGGCCCTGCGGGAAGCGGGCATGCCCTACCAGATCAACGCCGGCGACGGCGCGTTCTACGGCCCCAAGATCGACTTCTCGGTGCTGGACGCGCTCAAGCGGCCCTGGCAGCTGGGCACCCTGCAGGTGGACTACTCCATGCCGGCCCGGTTCGGGCTGATCTACGTGAAGCCGGATGGCTCCGAGGGGACGCCGGTGATGCTGCACCGGGCCCTGCTGGGCAGCCTGGAGCGCTTCATGGGGATTCTCATCGAGCACTGCGCCGGGGCCTTCCCCGCCTGGCTGGCGCCCGTGCAGGTGGCCGTGCTGCCCATCACCGACCGGGCCCATGAGTACGCCTTGAAGATCCGCGACCAGGCCATGGACCTGGGGATCCGGGTGGAAGTCGATCTGCGCAACGAAAAAGTGAATGCCAAAATCCGTGACGCCCAGCTCCAGAAGATCCCTTACATGCTGGTGCTGGGCGACCGCGAAGCCGCTGCTGGCACGGTTTCCGTGCGGCATCGGCACAAGGGCGATCTGGGGGCCCAGTCCCTGGATGGTTTCTTTGATCTGCTGACCAAGGAGATCCGAACCCGGGCCAAGTGAACTTTCCTTGGTCTTTTGAGGATTGGCTGGTAGAATTTCTTTCCTTGCGTTGTTGAGGAGGACCGTATTCGAGCTAATGAAACACGAATCAACGATGGTATCCGGGCTGCTGAAGTCCGGGTCATTGCGGAAGATGGAGCGCAACTGGGCGTCATGACGCCTCATGAAGCGATCCGTCTCGCTGAAAGCAAGGGCCTGGATGTGGTGGAAGTCTCACCGACGGCGAATCCCCCGGTCTGCAGGATCATGGACTATGGCAAGTACAAGTTCATGGAAGCCAAACGGGAGCACGCTGCGCGGGCCAAGCAGAAGAACATCGTGGTCAAGGAGGTCAAATTCCGGCCTCGCACCGATGACCATGATTTCGAATTCAAGGTCAAGCACATCCTGCGATTCCTGGAAGAGGGCGACAAGGTCAAGATCGTCGTCATGTTCCGGGGGCGCGAAGTGGTTCACCGGGATATCGGCTACCGCATCATCGAAGACGTTCTGACCCGCATCTCCGACAAGTGCGTTATTGAAAAACCCGCCGGCATCGATGGCCGCGACATGCACGCCATCGTCATTCCCCGTCCGGTGGAGCAGGTGAAGAAACCCAAGACCGGAGCCGACAAGGCTTCCCCAGCCCTGGAACCGAACCAAGCCTAGAGGTATGTCATGCCCAAGCTCAAGACCCACAAGGGCGCCCAGAAGCGCTTCAAGAAGACCGGCAGCGGTCTCTTCAAGCGCGGCTGTTCCCACCAGCGCCACCTCCTGTCAAGCAAGGCCAGCAAGCGCAAGCGTCAGCTCGACATGGGCCGGATGGTCGACAAGTCCGACCTCGGCCGCGTCCGCGCCATGCTGCCCTACGCCTGATCCGAATCAATGACCCGGTGGCTGACGCCACCCCCGACGTGGCCTTGAAAACCTGAGAAGGTTGCCACCAGGAAAGGAACCGATATGACCCGCGTCAAACGTGGTTTTAAACGAGTCCAGCGCCGCAAGCGGATGCTGAAGTTCGCCAAGGGCTTCTACGGAGCCAAGTCGCGCCTCTACCGGAGCGCCAAGGAAGCCGTCGAAAAGGCCCTCGGCTATGGCTACCGTGACCGCAAGGTGCGCAAGCGCGACTTCCGCCGCCTCTGGATCGTCCGCATCGGCGCCGCCAGCGAGATGAACGGCCTGTCCTATTCCAAGTTCATGGGTGGGCTGAAGAAGGCCAGCATCGACCTGGACCGCAAGATCCTCGCCGATCTCGCCGTGCGCAACCCCGAAGCGTTTACCAAGCTCGTGGCCGTGGCCAAGGGCTGAGCGAAGCACTCAACATCGCAACAGACCTGAAAGGCCGCTCACGCGGCCTTTCTCTGTATACGAGAGGACGTCATGGAACTGCCGCTGCTTCCACCTGAAATCGCCGATGCCCAGAGGGATTTTCCCGGCGCGTTGTCGGCCTGTGCCGACCTGGACGCGCTCATGCGGCTCAAGGGGGCCTTCGTCGGGCGCGAGGGCAGCCACGCCCAGCGGCTGATGGAGCTGCTGAAGGCGGCGCCCAAGGAGCACAAGCGGGAACTGGGCGCGACGGTCAATGCGCTCAAGAACCAGTGGGAGGAGGCGCTCAAGGGCCGCCAGGCCGATCTGGAGCTGGAGCGCCAGCGCGGCGCGGCGCTGGCCCACGCCTGGGACCCGGACCTGCCGCCGCCGCTGCCGCCCATGGGCGCCCTGCACCCGCTGAACCGGCTGATGGACCGCATGGTGGACGTGTTCCGGCCCCTGGGCTACCACGTGGAGGAGGGGCCGGAGGCCGAGACCGAAGGGCACAATTTCGACGGCCTCAACATCCCCCAGGACCATCCCGCGCGGGGCAGCGCCGACACCTTCTACTTCAAGGAGCAGGACGGGCTGCTGCTGCGCACCCACACCAGCCCGGTGCAGGTGCGCGTGCTGCGCCGGATCGGCGCGCGCGGCGCCGACGGGGTGAGCGAACTGGAGCGCAGCGGCGGAATCCGCTTTCTGGCTCCCGGCCGGGTCTACCGCAAGGACGAGATCGATCCCACCCACAGCCCGATGTTCCACCAGGTGGAGGGCATGATCGTCGGCAAGGGGATCGGCATGCACCACCTGAAGGGGACCCTGGCCTACGCCATGAAGGCCCTGTTCGGGCCGGGCGCCGATGTGCGCTTCCGGCCCAGCTACTTCCCGTTCGTCGAACCGGGGGCGGAGATGGATGTGCGCTGCCCGCTGTGCGGCGGCTCCGGCTGCCGGGTCTGCAAGGGCTCCGGCTGGGTGGAACTGCTGGGCGCAGGGTTGTTGCACCCCAACATCCTGACCATGGCCGGGATCGATCCCGGGGTCTGGAGCGGGTTCGCCTTCGGCATGGGGGTGGAGCGCACCGCGATGATGGTGAGCCAGACGCCGGATCTGCGGCTCTTTTTCGAAAACGACCAACGGTTCCTCAGGACCATGGGAGGGCTGGACTGATGCTCATCGAGATCAACGCACTGACCAATGAGCTGCCGGCCCTGGCCGGCACCGGCACCGTGGAGCTTTGCGAGCGGCTGGCGGGGCTGGGGTTCCCGGTGGACGGCGTGGAGACCGAGGGGGAGACCACGGTCCTCGAGGTGGATGTCACCGCCAACCGCGGCGACGCCCAATCGCACCGCGGCCTGGCCCGGGACCTGGCGGCCAAGCTGGGGGCGCAGCTGAGCCCGCTGACCCACCCGGTGCTGGGCGAAGGCGAACCGCTGGTGCCCATCCGGCTGGAGGCCGGGGACGCGGCGCCCTTCTACGCCACCGCCGTGATGGAGCTGGGCAAGGCCGGCAGCACGCCCGGCCCGGTCCGGGCCTTGCTGGCGGCCATGGGCGCGGGGGCCAAGGGGCTGCCGGCGGTGGACGCTTCCAACGAGCTGCTGCACCGCTACGGACATCCCACCCACGCCTTCGACGCGGACAAGCTGCACGGGGGGATCACAGTGCGCTGGGCCAGGGCGGGGGAGACCCTGGTGACCCTGGACGGGGTGGAGCGCAAGCTGACCGAAAAGGATCTGCTCATCGCCGATGATGCCGGCCCCATCGGCCTGGCCGGGACCATGGGCGGCGACGCCACCAAGGTCTCGGCCCGCACCAAGCGGGTGCTGCTGGAGAGCGCCTATTTCGACGCGCGCACGGTGCGGGCCATGGCCCACCGGCACGGGCTGCACACCGACGCCTCGGCGCGCTACGGCCGGGGCGCGGACCCCGGGTTCGCCCGGGTGGCCCGGGACATCCTGGCCCAGCGCCTGCAGGCCTGGTGCGGGGCCCGGCTGCAGTCCGCCTGGTCGGTGGGCGCGGTGCCCGAGCCCGGGCCCGAGATCCCGCTGTCCTGGGCCATGCTCGACCGGGTGGCCGGCTATGCCATCGACCACGAGGTCGCCCTGGCCTTCCTGCGCAGCCTGGGCTGCAGCGTCCGGGAGGACGGGGCCGGGCTGCTGGCGCGCTCGCCCAGCTGGCGGCACGACCTGGCCCTGCCCGATGATCTGGCCGAGGAGGTGCTCCGCCTGGGCGGCTACGAGGCCATCCCGGCGGCCCTGCCGCCCCTGGACTGCGCTCCGGTGGCGCTGGCGCCGGACTACCTCAAGCGGCGCAAGCTGGCCCTGCGCCTGGCCAACCTGGGCTTCCTGCAGACGGTGACCCTGGGCTTCACCGATCCCATGGAGGCCAAGGACGGCCACGGCATCGGCGACCGCCCGGAACTGCGCACGCTGCGGAACCCGCTGGGCGAGGACTATTCCGTCATGCGCGGCACCCTGCTGCGGGATCTGGCCCGGGTGGCCCGGCTGAACCTGGAACGGGGGGCCCGGGAGGTGCGCTTCTTCGAGATCGCGCCGGTGTTCGAGGCCCATCCGGGCCAGCCCCTCCGCGAGACCTGGAGCCTGGGCCTGGTCTGGGGCGGCGAGGTGGGCGGCGAGGATCCGCTTTCAACCGGACGCCGGATGGGCCAGCCCGAAGGCCAAAGCCACCTGATCGGGGTGCTCAAGGCCATCGGGGTGGGCGACGCCGATATCCACGCCTTCGGCCGCTGGCAGATCGCCAGCTGGGAAAGCGGGGCGAAGGAACCGGCGGGCTGGCAATTCGAGATCCCCCTGGCCGCCATCCCGGACGAACCGGAGCGGATCATTCCCCGGTTCGTTCCGTTCAGCCGGTTCCCGGTGGTGGAGCGGGACCTTTCCCTGCTGGTGGACCTGGGCCAGCCCTACGACGCGCTGCGCGAGGCCCTGGCCGCCGCCCTGGCCGCCGCTCCGCTCCAGGATCTCAAGTGCGTGGACGTGTTCCGCCACAAGAGCCTGCCCCGGGGCCGGCAGGCGTGGCTCATGCGCTTGCGTTTCCAGGCCATGGATCGCACGCTCACCGGGGAGGAGGTGGACGGCTGGATGGTTCAGGCTTTGGCCGCAGCCAAAAGCCTCGGCGCCGAACGACGGAGCTAGTACCGGTTGATTCCGTTTTGACTTCGCGGCCGTTCTGGGCACAAGCAGCCGTCATGGAGCAGGCTCCATAACGGCTGCTAGAATGGATGCAACGAGGCGATCATGGATCTTCTGAAGCAGCTCGAAGGCAAGCTACAGCTGCTGGTTCAGCAGCGCAACCAGTTCAGGGACGAGGCGGCCGCGCTCAAGGCCGATCGGGGCACCCATGATGAAGAATTGCACAGTTTGCGTCGGCGCCTGGAGGACCTGCAGACCGAGCACGCCGCCCTGCAACGGGAGCGGGAGACGGTGAAGAAGCAGGTGGAAACCATCCTGAAAATGGTCGAGGGCCTGGAATGACCTTGAACCAGGATATCCCGCTGGAGGTGCTGGGCCGGCAGATCCGGGTCAGCACCGGGGCTGGCCCCGAAGAAATAAACCGGGCTGTGGCCCTTCTCGAGGCCACGTTCCGCGACATGGAATCCGCCTATGAGCTAAGATGGGGTATTCCGCCATCGGCGCTGGATACATCTACATGGTTGCTGATGGGGGCCCTCAACTTGGCGTACCGTGTGGTGCGCCTGGAAAGGGAAGCCTGTCAGCATACTCAGAACCTGGAACAGACTCTCACCAAACTGCTCGATGATGTTCCGGACGAAGCCATTCCCCCTTCCGGCCCACCTGCTTCACGGGCCTGAAAATTTGATCCCTGCGAGGCCCGTGATTGGCCAAGCGCTTGTTCCGTAATTTGCCATGGGAGACCTTCCCCCAGCACTGTGCGTTCCGCGCGACGGCGCGCCTTAAGCTGGGATCCTGGTAGCCCCCCTGTTTGCTAGGGAACACGGCAAGCCTCCACGACTGAGCGGGGATCCATTTCGTCTGACCGGTTCCAGTGCTGGCAGCTCCAAACCCTCAGGAGCGAGCGCATGAACCTATTGGATTGGTTATTCTTCACCCTGGCGATCATCGCCCTGGCCGGCTTCATCTACCAGATGCGCAAGGCCCAGCAGGCGGTCGTGGATGTCTCCCATGCCCAGGCCAAGGCCGAAGCCGAGCTGAAGGCCGAGCGGGAGCGGCTGCTGGCGGAGGCCGAGAAAGAGGCGGCCAAGGTGGTCAACCGCGGCCAGCGCGAGGCCGACGCCCTGCGCAAGGAGGCCGAACTCAAGGCCAAGGAGCAGGCCCTTTCGGCCCGCCAGGAGGCGGAGAAGCTGACCAACGAGCGGATGCAGTCCCTGGACAAGCAGGAGCAGCGCATCCAGAGCAAGGAGGACAGCCTCGACAAGAAGCTGGTGCAGGTGGACCAGAAGGTCAAGGAGGTCGAGGTCAAGACCGAGCGCCTGAAGGACGACCAGGAAAAGCTGGCGGTCATGCAGGCGGATGTGAAGCGGGTCATCGAGGAGCAGTCCGCCCGGCTGGAAGCCATCGCCGGCCTGACCCGGGAGGATGCCAAGATCGAGCTGGTGGCCCAGTTGGAATACACCGCCAAGATGGATGCCGCCAAGCTGGTGCGGCGGATCGAGGATGAAGCCATCGAAGAGGCGACCAAGCGGGCGCGCTGGACCATCACCGCCGCCATCCAGCGGGTCTCCTCCGACGTGGTGGCCGAGACGACGGTGAGCTCGGTGCAGCTGCCCAGCGACGACCTCAAGGGCCGGATCATCGGCCGGGAAGGCCGCAACATCCGGGCGCTGGAAAAGGCCACCGGCTGCGACCTGATCGTGGACGACACGCCCGAGACCATCGTGGTGAGCAGCTTCGACCCGATCCGGCGGGAGGTGGCCCGCCAGGCCATCCTGAAGCTGCTGGCCGACGGCCGCATCCACCCGGCCCGGATCGAGGAAGTGGTGGAAAAGACCAAGATCGATATGGACCTGCACCTCAAGGAGCTGGGCGAGGCCGCGGCCATCGGCCTGGGCTTCCCGGATGTGCATCCCAAGCTGCACAAGCTGCTCGGCCGGTTGAACTACCGGACCAGCTACGGCCAGAACGTGCTGAACCACACCAAGGAAGTGGCCCACATCGCGGAGTACATGGCGGCGGAGCTGGGCGCGGACCAGCGGCTGGCGCGCCGGGCCGGGCTGTTCCACGACATCGGCAAGGCCATCGACCGGGAAGTGGAGGGCACCCACATCGAGATCGGCATGGAGCTGCTCAAGCGCTTCGGCGAGAAGGACAACGTCATTCACGCCATGAGTTGCCATCACGGGGACTTCGAGCCCAAGACCGTGGAGGCCATGCTGATCACCGCTGCCGACGCGCTGTCGGCCGCCCGGCCCGGGGCGCGCCGGGAGATGCTGGAGACCTACGTCAAGCGCCTGGAGGCCCTGGAAGCCATCGCCAACAGCTACAAGGGCGTGCAGAAGAGCTTCGCCATGCAGGCGGGCCGGGAGATCCGGATCATGGTCGATGCGGGCCAGGTGAACGACGACCAGGCCTTCTGGATCGCCAAGGACGTCACCAAGCGGATCGAAGGGGAGATGCAGTACCCCGGCCAGATCAAGGTGACGGTCATGCGCGAGACCCGGGCGGTGGAGTACGCCCGGTAGCCCCGTTCAGGAAAAGGCGCGCATCAGGATGAACACGCCGCCGTTCCAGAGGCCGTGGACCAGGATGGACGTGGCCAGGTTGCCGGTGCGCAGGTAGGCGAAGCCCAGGACGATGCCCAGGGTGGTGAGGGTCGGCAGGCCCAGGGGCTGCATGTGCATGGCGGCGAAGCTGAGCCCGGTGACGGCGACGGCAAGCTGACGGGCGCGCCGGGGGCCCAGGTGGGTCTGCAGGCGCTCGCCCAGCCAGGGCAGCAGGAAACCGCGGAACATGAGTTCTTCGAAGGCGGGCGCCAGGACGGCCACGGTCAGGAACAGCAGCAGGACCACCCAGGCGCCATGGAGGTGCGCCAGGAGTTCCAGCAGGGCCTTCTGCGGCGGTTCGCCGCCGGGCAACAGGGGGCTCACGGCCAGGGCGACCATCACCACGGCGGCGAAGGCCAGGGCGAAAAAACCCAGCCCGGATGCCAGCGCGGTCCCGTGGCGGCCCGGCAGCACCCGCCGCAGGAGGGCGGCCGGGCCCACCCCTTCGGCCAGCATCAGGAAGGCGGTTCCCGCCAGGGCGTGGCAGCTGTAGACCAGGGGCAGGTAGATGGACCTGATCCAGGGCAGCGGGCCGGCCAGGGTCGCCACCAGGGGGCCGGCGGCCATGAGGGTGAGGAACCAGCCCAGCATGACGATGAGCACGCCCCGCCCGGAAACGCCGTAGTGCGGCAGGGGGACCGGAGCGACCGGGTTCAGGGCCAGGTACAGGGCGAAACCCAGACCGGCGGCGGCAAGCAGGATGCCCCCCAGGCTCAGCACGCCCATGGTCACCAGCCGCGCCATGGCCCACGCCCGGGCCTGGGCTTCCAGCGGCCGCGGGTCACCGCCAGCCTTGGCCAGCAGCCGGGCCTCGAGGATGCGGGCCGCGTAGCCGCCGCCCAGGGCCTTGGACACCGGCTGGAACGCGGCGGCCGAAGGCGGCGCGCCGGAGCCGCGGTAGCACCAGGTCCAGGCCTGGCGGAAGGCCGCGCCGGCGGGTCCGGGGGCGGCCTGGATGAGCCCGCTGCCGGAGCCCAGATCGCCGGTTTCGGCGGCGTGCACCGCCAGCAGCGCCTGATCCCAGCCCGTGCGGCGGGCGGTGGCCATGGGCGCCAAGGCGGCCGCGGGCAGGCTCCAGCCCTTCAGGGATGCCAGGGCGCTGCCCTTGGCCGCGCCCAGGACCACATCCTGGAGCCGGCCCTGGAGGGTCGCCTGGTCCTCGGGCGGGGGCGGGCCGGCGCGGCGGAACCGGGATTGGCTTCCGGCCAGCAGCATGATCACCAGCAGCAGGGCGGCGATGAACGGATCGGCCCAGCTGTGGTCGGGGCTCCAGGGCTGGGAGTGGTTCTGCGCCATGATCCAGGATGATACATTGGTAGGAGGAGCGCCCATGGCCTTTTCTCAGCCCATCGATGTGCGATTTTCAGATCTGGATGCCCTTGGGCACGTGAACCACGCCGTTTTCATAAGCTACCTGGAGCATGCCCGGACCAACTGGTGGCGGGCCCTGATCGGTGAGCGGGCGTTCCAGGAAGAGGGTTTCGTCATGGCCCGGGTGGAGATGGACTACCGCAAGCCGATCGGCCTGGGCGACCAGGTGCGGGTGGAGCTGCGCTGCGCCCACCTGGGCCGCACGTCCTTCACCCTGGCCTACAAGGTGATCCGGGAGCCGGACGGGGTGATGCTGGCCGAGGCCCAGACCGTGCAGGTCATGGTGGATTTCGCGACCATGCGTCCCCGCGCCCTGCGTCCGACGACCGAGGCCTGGCTGAAGTCCCAGCAATGAAACTGGGCACGGCGGTTTGGAGCGAGGGCGCGTCTGAACGCACGGCCATGGTGGCCGAGCTGCCGTCCGATCCGGGCCGGGTGGTGGATCTGAACCGGCTGGAACATCTGCGCCTGGCCAAGCTGGGCGAGGGCTGGGCCGAGCGGCTGGCCGGGGCCCGGGTGCCGCCGGGACTGCGCCAGTTGCTGGAGGGCGGCCCCCGGGCCATCCACCGGGCCCGGCAGGTGGTGGCCTACGCGGAAAAGTGGCACGGCCGGGGCGGCCTGCCGGAATCCCTGGCGCCCCGGGCCGATCAGGTCAGGATGCTGGCCTGTCTGCCCAGGCCCCTGGCCGTGCGCCGGTGGGACGGCAGCGTCCTGGACCGGCTGGCGCTGCAAGGCCCTTCCGGGACCCCGTCCGGTCGCCTGCTGCCCACCCTGGCGCTGGTGGGCCTGCACGGCGATCGCCCGGCCGGCTGTTGCCTGGCCCTGGAGCACGCCCAGGGGGTGCTGCTGGGCGCGTGGCTGGAACTGGACCTGGATTGGGATGGCGCGCTGGAATGGCGCCTGGGCGGCCAACGCCGCAGGCTGCCGCTGGATGCCTGGCGCGGGCTGACGCTGCCCGCGCTGCGGCCCGCGGAGGTGCTGCTGGCGCCCCCGCCCCGGCTGCGCTTCGCCGACGGGGAAGCGGGCATGGCCATCCAGTTTGTCTCGGCGTTCGAGACCCTCAGCCTGCAGTTGGCGGACACCGGGGTCCATCCCACCATGCAATAGCTTGAAGCCTTTTGCACCGGGACCGGCACCTTCCTGGCGAGGCGCGGGCGCGCCCTGCTGTTGACGCTCTCGGAGGGATGCCATGGACCTGGCGACGAAGGCAACTGCCACCAACCTGCTCGGGGAAGACCATCGCAAGGTGCAAGCGCTGTTCCAGCGGTTCCTCGTGACGGAGGACATCCAGGAACGGGTGGACGCCGCCGAGACCATCTTCAAGGAACTGGACATCCACTGCCGGCTGGAGGAAAGCCTGGCCTTCCCGGGGTTCTTCCGGGCCGGCGCGGAGCAGAACCTGCTCCAGCGTTTCCGGCAGGCGCACGGCGACATCAAGCGCCAGATCAGCGAAGCCCGGCTCGCCCTGCCGGAGCCGCGCGGCCCGTCCGCCGAAGCCGACGCCCGGCTCATCCAGATCATGGCGAAGCTCCGTGGCCATGGGGCCGAAGAGGAAGCCCAGGCCTTTCCCCTCCTGGCGGCCGACCCCGGGTTCGACCAGGAACTGGGTGCCGAACTGGCCAGGCTGAAGCTCAAGCTCAAGGTGTTCCCGCCCATCCGCCGGCGCATCGACCTGGCGGTGCCGACCCGGGTGGCCTACAACCAGTGGATCCAGTTCGAAGCGTTCCCGCGCATCATCGACAACGTGAAGGAAGTGCGCCAGCTGGACGACGCCCATGTGCGCTGGCTGGTCAACGTGGGCGGCAAGGATGTGGCATGGACGGCGGAGATCTATGAGCAGATCCCGGACCAGCGGATCGCCTGGATCAGCGTGGACGGCGCGCGCAATGCCGGTTCGGTGACCTTCCGCCCCTTGACCGCGGACTCGACCCGGATGCTGGTGGAGATCGCCTACGAGCCCCAGGGCCTGCTGGAGGATCTGGGCGCCCTGCTGGGGCTGCTCGAGCAGCGGCTGGCGAGCGCCTTGCAGCGCTTCAAGGGCGAGCTGGAAACCCGGGAACGGGAAACGGGCGGCTGGCGCGGCAAGATCGAACGAAGTTAGTGCAGGGCGAGCATCCGCTCCACCGGTCCCAGGGCGCGCAGCCGCACCGCTTCGTCCAGTTCGATCGCCGGGCGCAGGTCGCGCAGGGCGAGGTACAGCTTTTCCAGGGTGTTGAGCTTCATGTAGGGGCACAGGGAACAGTTGCAGCCGCTGTCCACGGGGATCGGGATCAGTTCGGCCTCGGGGCGCAACCGGCGCATCTGGTGCAGGATGCCGGCCTCGGTGCCGATGATGAAGGACTTGGCCGGGCTGCTGCCGACGAAGTTCAGCAGGGCGGCGGTGGAACCGACGAAATCGGCCATCTGGCTCACGCTGGCGTCGCATTCGGGGTGCACGATCAGCTGGGCGGCCGGATGGGCCGCCTTGAGCTGCGCCACCCGCCGAGCGGTGAACTGCTCATGGACGATGCAGAAGCCGGGCCAAAGCACCATCTCGCGCCCGGTCTGGGCGGTGACCCAGCGGCCCAGATGGCGGTCCGGGGCGAACACGATCTTGCGCTCCGCGGGGATGCTGCGCACCACCCGTTCGGCGTTGGAGCTGGTGCAGATGATGTCGGACAAGGCCTTCACGCCGGCCGAGCAGTTGATGTAGCTCACCACCACGTGGTCCGGGTAGTCCTTGAGCCAGGCGCCGAAGGCGTCGGCCGGGCAGCGGTCCGCCAAGCTGCAGCCGGCGTCCAGGTCGGGGATCACCACCCGCTTGCCGGGGTTGAGGATCTTGGCGGTCTCGGCCATGAAGTGCACCCCGCAGAAGGCGATCACTTCCGCGTCGGTGCGGGCCGCGGCCTGGCTGAGCTGCAGGCTGTCCCCCACGAAGTCGGCCAGGTCCTGGATTTCCGGATCCTGGTAGTAGTGGGCCAGGATGACCGCCTTGCGCTCGGCGCGCAGCCGGTTGATCTCCACCGCCAAGTCCAGCGCGGGATCCACGGTTTCCAGGGGCGGGGCGGAGGGGGCGGCTGCGTTCATGAGAACCATTCTATCCTTCTCCTCCAAGGGGGGGAAAAGGGGACTGTAAATCCAGTAATTTTCCTAGCCCTGACCATTGGTTTGAGCAAAAAGGTATTGAAAACGCCGGGGGTTCCCGTAGCATGAAGGCAGTTCAAAAACAGGTTCTTTTCCATCCGGAGGATCCATGTCCAATGCGCAGGCCGTGAAAGGTTCCGAAATTCAGCGGCTGGATCAGATGAAGGTCAGCCGCTTCTTCGGCTGCAACACCTTCAATGAGCGCACCATGCGGGAACGCCTGCCGCGGGAGGTCTTCAAGGCCTTCCGGCAGTGCCTCAAGCGGGGCGAGCCGCTTTCTCCGGATATCGCCCATGGGGTGGCCTCGGCCATGAAGGAGTGGGCCCTGGAACATGGCGCCACCCACTTCACCCACTGGTTCCTGCCCATGACCGGCGCCACCGCGGAGAAGCACGATGCCTTCATCGCCTGGGACGAGCCCGGCGTGGTCATCGAGAAATTCTCCGGCGGCCAGCTCATCCAGGGCGAGCCCGACGCCAGCTCGTTCCCGTCCGGCGGCCTGCGGGCCACCTTCGAAGCCCGCGGCTACACCATCTGGGACGCCACCAGCCCGGCCTTCCTCATGGAAGGCCCGCTGGGCACCACCCTGTGCATCCCCACCGCGTTCGTCGGCTACCACGGCGAAGCCCTGGACAACAAGCTGCCGCTGCTGCGCTCCATGGAGGTGGTGAGCCGGGCCGCGGTGGAGGCCCTGAGCCACTTCGACAGCCACGCCAGTTCGGTGGTGGCCTCGTGCGGGCCGGAACAGGAGTACTTCCTGGTGGACCTGGAACTCGCCCGCAAGCGGCCGGACCTGATGTACGCCAACCGGACCGTCCAGGGGGCCCGCCCGCCCAAGGGCCAGGAGCTTGAGGACCATTACTTCGGCAGCATCAAGGAGCGCGTCCTGGGGTACATGCAGGAGGTCGAACTGGAGTGCTTCAAGCTCGGCATTCCCGCCAAGACCCGGCACAACGAAGTGGCCCCCAACCAGTTCGAACTGGCGCCCATCTATGAGCCGGCCAACCTCGCCTCCGACCACAACCAGCTGCTGATGGAGGTGATGAAGTCCGTGGGCGAGCGCCACGGCCTGGCCGCGCTGCTGCACGAGAAGCCGTTCGCCGGGATCAACGGTTCCGGCAAGCACGTGAACTGGAGCATGGCCACCGACGAAGGCCACAACCTCCTGGAACCGGGCCACACGCCCGAGGAGAACCTGCAGTTCCTGTATTTCCTGGCGGCCACCCTGAAGGCCATCCACCGCCACGGCGGCCTGTTCCGCGCGGCCATCGCCTTCGCCGGCAACGATCACCGGCTCGGCGCCAACGAGGCGCCGCCGGCCATCATGTCCGCCTTCCTGGGCTCCCAGCTCAACCTCATCCTCGAGGCCATCGAGCGCGGCGACGTGGCCGACGCCAGCGAGAAGCAGATCCTCAACCTGGGCCTGGCCAGCCTGCCGATGCTGGAGAAGGACGCCACCGACCGCAACCGCACCAGCCCGTTCGCCTTCACCGGCAACAAGTTCGAGTTCCGGGCGGTGGGCTCCTCCCAGGCCATCGCCTTCCCGCTCACCGTCATCAACGCCACCGTGGCCGAGGCCCTGGACGAGATGAACGCCCGGATGGAGGTCGAGGCCGCCGGCGGCCGTTCCAGCCGCGCCGCGGCCATGACGGTGATCCGCGAAACGATCATCGAGACCCGGGCCGTCCGCTTCGAGGGCAACAACTACTCCGCCGCCTGGCGCGAGGAGGCGGAAAAGCGCGGGCTGCCCCACGCCAAGGACACCGCCGCCGCCCTGCACGTATGGGACGACCCGGCCGCCAAGCTGGTGTTCACCCGCAAGGGGATCCTGGCGCCCGAGGAGCTCGAGGCGCGCATCCACATCCGCCATGAGCAGTACCAGAAGGCCATCGCCATCGAGGCGCAGGTGCTGCGGGAGATGGCCGAGACCATGCTGCTGCCGGCCATCATGGATGACCTGGGCTGCCGGGCCGACACCATCATCAAGCTGATCGCCGCCGGCATCGTGGTTCCCGCCACCCTCAAGGAGGCGCTGGCGACCCAGACCCGGCTGGCCGGGATCGCCCAGGAACGGCTGGCGGCCCTCAAGAACGCCATGACCGCCGCCGAGCATGTGCCCGAGGAAGCACTCGCCAAGCGCACCGAAGCCTATGCCACCGGCGTGCGCGAGGCCCAGGAACTGCTGCGCGACGTGCTCGACCAGCTGGAAAAGGACACCGCCGCCGCGCGCTGGCCGATCCCCGTCTATCGGGAACTGCTGGCCCCGCTGATCTAGTCGACCTGCCATTGGGCATGGTTAGGAGCCGCGCAAAAACAACCTGTGCTTTTCAGGTTGTTTTTCTGCGGCTCCTTATGCCGGAGCATTACCGGAGTGTTCAAGTTATTTTTGCGCAACGGCTTAGAATGGGACCATGCCCATGCTTGAAGATCTCACCACGCACCTGCCGCCGCCGATCCTGGCCTCGGCTTCGCCGCGGCGCCGCCAGTGGATGGAGGCGCTGCAGATCCCCTTCGAGGTGTGGGTGCCGGATGTGGACGAAACGCCGCTGCCGGGCGAGGAGCCCGGCGCCATGGTGGCGCGCCTGGCCCGGGCCAAGGCCGGCGTCGTCGCCCAGGCCAATCCGGACCGCTGGGTGATCGCCGCCGACACCACCGTGGCGGTGGACCACCACATCCTGGGCAAGCCGGTGGATGCGGCGGATGCCGCGCGCATGCTGATGCTGATCCAGGGCCGCGCCCACGAGGTGCACACCGGCCTGTGCCTGTGCCGGAACGGCCAGGTGCACAGCCTGGTGGATACCGCCGAGGTGTTCCTGCGGCCGGTGACGGCCGCCCAGGCGCGCTGGTACGCCGGCACCGGCGAACCCATGGACAAGGCCGGCGCCTACGCGGCCCAGGGCATCGCCGCCCTGTTCATCGACCGGATCGAAGGCAGCTTCGCCACGGTGATGGGGTTCCCGGTGGAGCGGTTCGGCGAGCTGGTGGGCCGGCTGGGGCTGCTGGGGGCGTGGTTGGGGATGCCCTGACTCAGGGGAGGCTGTCGAGGTACTGCCTGGGCGCCATGACCTTGACGTTTCTTCGGATGGCTTGGGGGAAATCCGCCAGGTTGCCGGTCACCAGCACGGCACCGGTATGCTGGGCCAAGGCGAGAAAGACCAGATCATCCGGGTCTGGCCCGGCCAGCGGCCATGCAGGCGGATCCGCATCCAGGAAGCGCGCTTCCTTGAGCAAGGGCTCGAACCACCCTGGTGGAAAGCCAAGGCGGGCGAACTTGGGGCGGGTCAAAACGTCCCAGTACTCCTCAATGATGGATGGGCAGGTGAAGCAGGCCAATTCCCGCTTCAGGACGGCCTGGGCCAGAAACCCGGGAGGACCGTCCAGATGCAGCGCGGCACTTACCAGAGCGTTGGTGTCCAGCACCAGGCTGCGGTTCACTTCCCGGCTTTCCGCGCCCGCCGTTCCGACCGGGCGGCGCGGATCTCAGCCTGGATATCCTCCATGCTCATCCGGTCCAGTCCGGCTTCCCGGGCCTTGAGCTGGGTTTCGCGGATGCTCATGATGGCCAACGCCTGACGGAGCGCCTCGTACTGCAGCCCCACGTCGGATCCCGTGACGGGAATCAGGAAGTACTGCCCATTGCGCCCCGACAGCAGCAATGGATCTCCGGGGTCCCCAGGCGGGAGGCTGGCGGCCCCGCGCTGCTGAAAATCCCTCAAGGTCATCGTCCGCATGCCTCACTCCTTGAATAGAATGTAGGCATTTTGTCAACGTTCCGCAACCCTCTCCAGATCGACGTCAGCAGGCCCAGGACAGCACCGCCCACAGCAGGATGACCCCGTAGATGGCCAGCATGGCCGGGTCGGTCCGGCCTGGGCCGGGGCGGGTCATGGCTGCCTTTGGGCGATGGCCGAGACCCGGGCCGCCGGCGCGGGCAGGAAAGGGTCGACGATGACGGCCAGGATCATGACCAGGGCGAACAGGTTGATGACCCAGAAGGTGCGCCGGAACACCGCGCGGTCCAGCTGGGCGCGGAGCAGGGCGGTGGCCTGCCAGAGCAGCCAGAGCGCGGCGGCGCCGAGGACGGCCATGACCGGGGCCGAGAACACTGCGCCGAAGGCCGGCAGGAACGCGCAGGAAAAGGCCGTCGCCGCCATCCAGGTGAAGCTGAGGCGGCCGCTCTGGTCGGTCCGGAAGTGGCGCGACAGGGTGGGGAATTCGGCCCGGCCATAGTCCTGGTCGTGGATCAGCATCAGCATCCAGAAGTGCGGGACCTGCCACAGGAAGAACAGCAGGCACAGCGAGGCCATCGCCGGGGAGGCCAGCGCGCCGCCGGCGGCGGCCCAGCCGATGGCGGGCGGGATGGCGCCGATGAGGGCGCCGGGAATGATGGCGAAGGCGGTCACCCGCTTGAGCGGGGTGTAGACGCCGTTGTACCAGACCAGGGCCAGCAGGCCCAGCAGGGCCGAAGGCCAGCCGTGGCGCCAGAGCAGGAGGGCGAACCCGGCCCCGGAAAGGGCGGCGCCGAGCATCAGGCCGGTCCAGGGGGAGACCCGGCCCGAGGGCAGGGGCCGCTGGCGGGTCCGCTCCATGCGGGCGTCGTGCTTGAGCTCCTGCAGTTCGTTCAACGCGCACGAACCCATGGCCAGCAGCAGGATGCCCAGCAGCGCGGTGAGCAGGCCCCACTGGAAGCGGCGCAGCGCCGCCAGGTAGCCGGCCGCCGCGGTGAAGGTGGAAGCGGCGGAGATGGAGATCTTGGTCAGCTGGTTGAAATCGCGCCAGGACGGCAGGACGGGGGGGCGGGGGACGATGGTCATTTCAAGGTCTTGATGAAGCCGACGATATCATCCAGCTCCGCGGGCGTCAGGTCGATGGCGGGCATGACGTCCGGGTAGCCCTTCAGGCGCCCGGCGCGGGGATTCCGGATGCGGGCGCGCAGGTGGGCCTCGTCGGCCAGCACGCGCTTCAGCTGGCCGCCCACGACGACCTCCTGCATCTGGCCGAACATGCCGCGGAAGGTCGGGCCGACCATGACGGTGCCGTCGGTGGAGTGGCACTCCAGGCAGGTGTGGCGCCGCAGGACCGCCAGGGCCGGCTCGGGCGTGTCCATCCGGGCCACGGGGGGGTCGGGTTTCGGCGGCGGGGCGTTCTCGTCGCCGAAATACCAGCGCCGGAATTCCGCTTCGGGCACCACGACCACCTTGGTGAGCATGGAGGAGTGATCGACCCCGCAGATCACGGTGCACTCCACATCGTAGGAGCCGGTCTGGATCGGCCGGAACCAGGCGGTGTTGACCCGCCCCGGCAGGGCGTCGATCTTCAGGCGGAAGGCGGGAATGAAGAAGCCGTGGATGACGTCGAGGCTGCGGACCTCGAGCTTCATGGGCCGATCGATGGAGGCGTACAGGACCTGGGTCTGCTTCTGGTTGGGATACTGGAAGGACCAGGTCCATTGCCGGCCGGTGACCTTCACCAGCATGGAATCGGCCGGGGCGTTGCTCATGTACTCGTAGTTGGTCCAGCCGAAGTAGAAGATGCCGATGAACACCGCCAGCGGGACCAGGGTCCAGGTGACCTCCAGCAGGGTGCTGCCATGGATCTGGGAGGCCCTGGGGTTGCGCTTCCGGCTGTAGCGGATCACGAAATAGATCATCGTGGCGGTGATGCCGAACAGCAGGAACACCGACAGGGCCAGGATATAGAGGAATATCACATCGGCCCGATGGGCTCCGGTTGATGCCTGCGTCATCCATCCCATGGTGGTTCCTCAGCGAAACGCGACGTCGGAGAAAAGAAGGGCGAAAAAGATCAGGAGCGTCCCCAGCGCCACCGTCACCACGGCCTTCAGCAGCAGCCCTTCGTAGCGCAGGTGCATGAAGAAGTAGAACACCAGGGCGGCCTTCAGCGGGGTGATGAGCATCAAACCCCAGACGGCCGCTTCCTGCCCGGTCCGGCTGACCAGCACCAGCAGGGTGGTGAGGGCGACCAGCACCGCCCAGACGATGAAGAAGATGCCGTAGCCGGGGTGGGCGTGGGCTTCCGGTTCCATCAGGGGTTCGCTCATTGCGCTTTCTCCCATCGTCAGGCCGCCAGGTAGAACAGGGGCAGCAGGAAGATCCAGATGACGTCCACCAGGTGCCAGTAGAGCCCGCTGTTCTCCAGCAGGATGAAACGGTCCCGGTCGATCCGCCCCCGGGCCACCAGCACGGTCATCACCGCCAGGACGCCGAGGCCGGCCAGCACGTGCACGCCGTGCAGCCCGGTCATGGTGAAGTAGAGGCCGAAAAAGACCTGTTCTCCCGGCGGCTGGGCGGCCAGGTGGGGGGAACCGGGGTACATGCCGTGGCGGATCTCGGCGGTCCATTCGATCGCCTTGTCCACCAGGAAGACCAGCCCCAGGAACATGGTGATGCCGAGGCAGAGCAGCGACCTGCGGCGCTCGCCGCGCTGGATGGCGACGATGGCGAGGGCCATGGTGAGGCTGCTGGTGAGCAGGATGAAGGTGTTCGCCACGCCGATGACGGCGTTCAGCTCCGAGCCCGCGTGGTGGAAATCGACCGGGTAGCGCGCCCGCGTATAGGAGTAGGCGATGAACAGGCCGGAAAACAGCAGGATTTCCGTCAACAGGAAGAGCCACATGCCCAGCTTGGCGCCAAAGTAGTCGTGGTGCTCCTCGGCGTGGATCGTACCGGCCTCGCTCATGCTCCGCTCTCCGGATGGAAGGTGTAGGCCTCTTCAGTGATGGTGGGGATGACCGCGAAGTTCTCCACCGGCGGAGGCGAGGCCGTGGTCCATTCCAGGGTCACGCCGCCCCAGGGGTTGGCGCCGGCCTTGGCGCCCCGGAACCTGGCCACCACGAGGTTGACGAAGAAGATGATCAGGCCCGCGACCAGGAACCAGGAACCGACGGTGGCCACCTCGTGCCCGGTGTCGAACATGGGCAGGTGGTTGTAGTAGCGCCGCGGCATGCCCTGGAGGCCCAGGACCAGCATGGAGAAGTAGAGCATGTTGAAGCCGATGAAGATGGGCAACCAGGCCACGTAGGCGGTCCGCTTGGAATACATCCGGCCGAACATCTTGGGGAACCAGTAGAGCAGCGCGGCGAAGAAGCCGAAGCCGGTGCCGCCGAACATGACGTAGTGGAAGTGCCCGACGATGAAGTAGGTGTCATGGACGTGCACGTTGACCGCCAGGGCGCCCTGCATCACCCCGGTGAGCCCGCCGATGGCGAACAGGAAGATGAAGGTGAGGGCGTACAGCAGGGGCGGCTGGAAGTCGATGGAGCCCTTGTACAGGGTGGCCGTCCAGTTGAACACCTTGATCGCGCTGGGCACCGCCACGATCATGGTGAGCAGGGAGAACAGCATGTTGGCGAACGGGCTCATGCCCGAGGTGAACATGTGATGCGCCCAGACCAGGGAGCCCACGGCGGCGATGGCCATGCTGGAGAAGGCGATGGCCTTGTAGCCGAAGATGGTGCGCCGGGCGAAGGTGGGCAGGATCTCGGTGATGGCGCCCATGGCCGGCAGGATCATGATGTAGACCGCCGGATGCGAGTAGATCCAGAACAGGTGCTGGTAGAGCAGCGGATCGCCGCCCTTGGCGGGATCGAAGATGCCGATGCCGACGATCCGTTCGAGCATCACCAGCACCAGGGTGATGGCCAGGATGGGGGTGGCCAGGATCTGGATCCAGCCGGTGGCGTAGAGCGACCAGGGGAACAGGGGCATGCGCAGCCAGGTCATGCCCGGGGCGCGCATCCGGTGGATGGTGGTGACGAAGTTGATGCCGGTGAGCATGCTGGAGAAGCCCAGGATGAAGGCGCCGAACACCGCCATGGTCACGTTGGTGCCGGTCTTGAGGCTGAACGGCACGTAGAAGGTCCAGCCGGTGTCGGCCGGGCCGCCGCCGGTGACCAGCGACAGCAGCGCGATGAGGGCCCCGGCGATGAAGAAGTACCAGGAGTACAGGTTCAGCCGCGGGAAGGCCACGTCCCGCGCGCCGATGAGCAGCGGCAGCATGAAGTTGCCGAACACCGGCGGCAGCCCCGGGATGACGAACAGGAAGATCATCAGGACGCCGTGGAAGGTGAACAGGGCGTTGTAGGTCTGGGCGCTGACCAGGTGGTGGAACGGCGCCAGCTGCACCAGGCGCATGACGATGCCGATGCCGGCCCCGGCGGCGAAGAAGGTCAGGGTGGAATACAGGTACAGAAGGCCGATGCGCTTGTGGTCGGTGGAGGTGATCCAGCCGAGGATGCCCTTGCCATCGTCGTCCAGGTAGCTGGCCCGCGGCAGCGGCGTGCTCATGCGCGCACCCCGCGCTTGCGCCGGAAGATCAGCACGGCCGCGAACCCGGCGGCCAGCAGGAGGGTGATCGTCGCGGCCACCCGGGTGACGCTGAACACGTAGCCCCGGCCCTGGGGGTCATAGCTGAAGCAGAACTGCAGCCACTGGTTGATGGTCGGCCGGGCTTCGCCGCGGGCGGCCTCGAGCACCGCCATCTGCAGATCGGCCGGCTGGAAGCTCACCCCGTAGATGTAGCGGGTCAGCTTGCCGCCGGGCGACAGCAGCATGATCGCCCCGGCATGGATGAAACCGTCGCCCTGGGCCTTGAACCTGAAGCCCACGGCATCGCACAGGGCCCTGGTGGCGGTGGACGACCCGGTCAGGAAGCGCCAGGCGGCCGGGGAAATGGGGCGCTTGATCTCCTTGAGGTAGTTGGTCTGCTTCTGCTGGGCGATCTCCGGGGTGTCCTTGGGGTCGAAGCTCACCGTGATGACCTGGAAATCCTGGCCGGGCTGGGCCTTGACCTGGTTCAGGACGTCGGCCACGCCGTTCAGGAGCGGGGTGCAGATGCCGGCGCAGCTGAAGTAGTTGAGGGTCAGCACCGTGGGCTTGTCGATGAGCGAGCGCAGGGCCACCGGCTTGCCGTTCTCGTCGTTCAGGACGAGGTCCAGCGGCACCTGGGCGCCCAGCTTCTGGTCGATGCCCGCCTCGGCCGCCGGTGCCGGAGCCTGGGCCGGGACGGCGATGCCGGTCAGCATGGCCAGGGCGCATGCCAGGATCGAGAATTTCATCGTGCATCCTCCTTCAATTCGCGGTTCAGGGCGCTGCGCAGCTCCTGCCACTGGGCGGGGGCGAAGAGCGCCACGCCGGGCTGGAAGCCGTTGCCGGGAGCGCCCCAGGCGGCGCCCTGGGCCAGGATCTGGTCGCTGGCGCGCCAGCCCGGGAGGGCGGAGAGGGTCTGGGCGGCGCGCGCCGGGTCGGCGATGGCCGCAAGCAGGATGGGGTCGGACGCCGCTTCGAAGGCGGAAGGCGGCGTGAACTCCGATGCCAGCCTGGCCATGGCCATGGCCACCGGGATCCGGTTGGGGATGACCTCCCCGGCGCTCCTGAACCGGGCGGCCACTTCGTCCAGGGCCTTCGGATCCTCGGCGCCGTGGTCGAAGCTGCCCAGGGACCGGACGTAATGCACCAGGGCCATGCGGTCGCGCTTGGACAGGTAGGCGTAGGACACCATGGAACTGCCCTTGATGCCTTCCTCCAGGGTCTTGTAGATGTTCTCGATCCGGGGGCCGATCTGCCAGCCGGCCTGCTGGGTGAAGTTGCGCGGCGGGGGATTGAGCCCGCGCCCGGCGGGGCCGTTGCCTTCGCCCTTGGGGCCGTGGCAGGAGGCGCAGGTCTGGGCATAGAGCGCCTGGCCCCGGCTGAGCAGTTCCGGGTTGGGGGTCATGACCGTGGCCGGATCGATGGGGGGGACCTTGCGGCCCGCTTCAGGCGGGTAGTCGGTGGGGTCCAGCCAGCCGGTGCCGCCGCCGGCGGCGGCCGGGCCCACGCCGGGATCGGGCGAGTTGGCGTTGCGCAGCCCGGGCAGCACCAGGAAGGCCAGCACCGCCAGCAGGGCGATGAACAGGGCCACGACCAGCAGCGCGGACAGCAGGCGCTTGAACTCGGAGGGACTGACGTAGCGGTCGATCATAGCCTGAACTCCAGACCTTCCCGGAGGAAGGGGTCGCCCACCGGCATGTCCTCGCCATGCGCCATGGCGCCCCGCGTCCAGAGCAGCGTCGCGCCGACGAAGAACAGGGCGAAGCCCAGTTCGGGCCAGGAGAACACCGGGGCGCCGAGCGCCGGGAACACCAGCCAGTAGAGATCCAGCCAGTGGGCGGCCAGCACCACCACGGCCACCCAACGCAGGCGCTTGAGGTCGCCCTTGGCGTCGCGGGGCACCAGGGCGAAGAACGGCACGAAGAAGTGCAGGAGGGCCAGGAGCACCACCACCCCGAGCCAGGCCCCGCCGGTGTGCGCCTGGTACCAGAGCACTTCGTCGGGCAGGTTGCCGTACCACATGAGCATGTACTGGGCGAAGGCGATGTAGGCCCAGAAGACGGTGAAGGCGAACAGGAACGCGCCGAGGTTGAAGAAATGATCGAAGCGGACGGCCTGGAGCCGCTCCTTGCCCCGCAGGTAGATGACCGCCAGGACGGTCGCGGCCAGCCCGGCCATGAAGGCGCCGGCGAACAGGTAGACGCCGATGACATCGCTGTACCAGGCCGGGGTGAGGCCGCCGATCCAGTCGAAGGCCGCCTGGGTGACCAGGAGGGCGAAGATGGCCATGCACACCGGGGCGAACCGGCGGGCCCGGATGGTGAACCGGGGATCATGGTCCCGGTCCTGGCGCAGGGAACCGCGCAGCAGGACCACCAGCGGCACCAGGCCGAGCGCGGCGCACAGCGCCACCCGGGCCGAGAAGCAGGGCACGCCGAGCCAGACCGCCTTGCCGGCCAGGAGCGGATCAAGGGCGGCTTCCGGGCGGGCGCCGGGGAACAGCGTCTTGAGCGAGCCCAGGCCGACCAGGGCCACGGCGCAGAGGGGGATCAGCAGGGACGCCAGGCGTTCCGGGATGCGCCGCAGGGGCACGCTCCAGCGGGCCGACACCAGGTGCTCCAGGGCCACCAGGAACAGCGCGCCGAGCGCCAGGGTCAGGAGGAACAGGAACCACACCACCCAATTGGCCCAGAACCTCGGCCCGCCCATGACGAAGTAGGAGGCCACCGCGGCGGCGCCGCCCAGGGCCGTGGCGCTCCAGAGCAACTTGACGGTTCGGTCGGCGCTCATTTCAGGTCCTCGTCTTTGGCGTTCTGGGCGCGCTGCAGGGCGCGCACGTAATGGACCACCGCCCAGCGCGCGTCCTCCGGGAGGTCGGCGGCGTAGGAGGGCATCGCGTTCTTGCCCAGGACGATGGCTCCGTAGATCCGGCCGTCCGAATAGGCCTGGAAATTGGGCGCCTGCAGGTTGGCCGGCTTGGCGCCGTAGGCCGCCGAGAGCGTGGGGATGCCGTTGCCCAGGGCGCCGTGGCAGACCGCGCAGCGGATCTGGTATTCGGCGCGGCCCTTGGCCAGCACCGCCGGGGTGCGCGGCAGGGGGTTCACCAGCCGGGCGGCTTCGTCCTCGGAGGCGAAGCCGGGGGGCATGAAGCCCCGGGCGACGGTGCCCGCCACCGGCATGCGCATGCCCCGGCCGTCCTTGAAGAAGGTGCTTTGCGCCTGGGGGTCGAGCCGCGGCTGGTCTTCCATGTGCGACATGGGGGGCAGCACGGGGATGAGCTTCACCGCGCCGTACATGACCAGCCCCGAGACCAGGCAGGCGACGGCGATTCCGGCCAGGGACTTCTGGATGAACCCGGCGGTGAGCCACGGGCCCCGGGCGGGTGCCGGCAGCAGTTCAATGTCGCGGGCGCCCGCCGCTTCCAGGGCAGCCCGGGCCACCGGGGCGAAGCCGTCGCCGGCGCCCTCCTCGGCCTCCACGGCCAGGGCGAAGCGGTCCCGGGTGATCCCGCGGATGGCCTTGGCCTGGAGCACCGGATGGCCGAAGGTGGGCAGCCGGTTCAACAGCAGGAGCATGCCCAGGCCGGCGGTGAAGGTGGCGAACAGGACCATGACCTCGAACATGATGGGCACGAAGGCCTGCCAGGAGGAGGGCGCCTTGCCTCCGGTGATGATGGGATAGTCCACGGCGCTGATCCAGTACTGGAACAGCAGGGCGGTCAAGGCGCCCAGCACGCCCATGACCATGACCATGCCGGCCAGCGGCGAGCGGCGCTGCTCCAGCGCCCGGTCCAGGCCGTGCACCGGGTAGGGGGTGTAGGCTTCCAGCCGGCCCAGGTGCCGGGCCTTGACCTTGGGGACCGCCTCCATCAGCGCATCGGCGCTGTCGAACAGGCCCAGGACGGCGAAGGTCTCATTCATGGTCTGCTCCATGCCTGGGCTGCGCGCCGGGCAGGTCGGCCTTCATCTCGGAGGTGGCGATCACCGGCAGGACCCGCGCGAACAGCAGCACCAGCGTGAAGAAGATGCCGAACGAGCCGAGCAGGATGCCGTAGTCGGTGAGGGTCGGCTTGTAGATGCGCCACGCCGAAGGCAGGTAGTCCTGGTGCAGGGAGATGACGATGATGACGAAGCGCTCGAACCACATGCCGACGGTCACGGCGGCGGCCACCAGGAGCATCCAGGGGTAGCTCCGGCGGCACTTCCTGAACCACAGGAGCTGCGGCAGCAGCACGTTGCAGGTGATCGTCAGCCAGCCCGCCCAGCCGTAGGTGCCGGTGATGTAGTTCATGAACACATGGTGGAGGAAGGAATTCATGCTGTACCAGGCGGTGAAGCCCTCGATGACGTAGGCGTAGCCCATCAGGCAGCTCATGCCGAGGATGACCTTGCACATCACCTCCAGGTGGAAGTCGGTGATGAGGTTGTGCAGGTCCATGGCCTCGCGCACCACGATGAGCACCACCAGGACCATGGCGAACCCGGCGAAGACGGCGCCCACCACGAAGTAGGGCGGGAAGATGGTCATGTGCCAGCCCGGGACGATGGAGGTGGCGAAGTCGAAGGAGACCACGCTGTGCACTGAAAGCACCAGCCCCGTGGCCAGGCCGGCCAGCAGGATGTAGGCCTTTTCGTAGTGCCGCCAGTGGTTGGCGGCGCCGCGCCAGCCGAGGCTGAGGATGGCGTAGATCGGCTTGCGGATCCGGCTTTCGGTGCGGTCGCGCAGGGAGGCCAGGTCGGGGATCAGGCCCAGGTACCAGAACATCAGCGACACCGAGAAGTAGGTGCTGACCGCGAACACGTCCCAGAGCAGGGGCGAGCGGAAGTTGGTCCACAGGCCGCGCTGGTTGGGATAGGGCAGCAGCCAGAAGGCCACCCAGGGCCGGCCCACGTGGATGAGCGGGAAGATGCCGGCGCACATCACGGCGAAGATGGTCATGGCCTCGGCGAAGCGGGCGATGGCGTTGCGCCAGCGCTTGCGCAGCAGGAAGAGGATGGCGGAGATGAGCGTCCCGGCGTGGCCGATGCCCACCCAGAAGACGAAGTTGATGATGTCGAACGCCCAGAACACCGGGCTGGTGTTGCCCCAGGCGCCGATGCCGCGGTAGAAGGTGTAGCCGATCAGGGCCATGCCCAGGGCCGCGACCGCGCTGGTGCAGGCGACGGCCACGTACCATTTGAACGGCGGGGCCTGGCCCGGGAAGCGCAGGACCTGGTCGTCCACGCTGCCGGGGGTGACCTTGCCCACGGTCAGGGCCGGCGCGCGCAGGACCTCGGGGAGTCCGGCCGGGAAGGAGGTGGGCTCAGGATTCATGGTCCGCCCCTTCGAGCGCGGGGTTGCTCAGATTGGCCAGGTAGGTGATGGCCGGCCGGACGCCCAGCTCTTCCAGCACCTTGTAGCCGCGGTTGCTGTCCGAAAGTCGCGCGACCCGGCTGGCGGGATCCTTGAGATCGCCGAACACGATGGCCTGGGCTGGGCAGGCGGCGGCGCAAGCGGGCGTGATCTCGCCGTCCCGCAGGGGCCGGCGCTCGACCTTGGCGCGCACCTTGCCGTCCTGGATGCGCTGGATGCAGAAGGAGCACTTCTCCATCACGCCCCGGGGCCGCACCGTGACTTCGGGGTTGTAGACCAGGGATTCGGGCTCCTTCCGGTGGGCGGTGTACTCCAGGAAGTTGAACCGGCGCACCTTGTACGGGCAGTTGTTGGCGCAGTAGCGGGTGCCCACGCAGCGGTTGTAGGCCATCTGGTTCAGCCCTTCGGGGCTGTGGTTGGTGGCGTTCACCGGGCAGACGTTCTCGCAGGGCGCGTCATCGCAGTGCTGGCAGAGCATGGGCTGCTGGACCACCCGGGGGTTCTCGGGCCGGCCCAGGTAGTAGCGGTCGACGCGGATCCAGTGCATCTCCCGGCCCTTGGCCACCTGCTCGGGGCCCACCACCGGCACGTTGTTCTCCGACTGGCAGGCCAGGATGCAGGCGCTGCAGCCCACGCAGGCGGCCAGATCGATGGTCATGCCCCACTTGTGCTCGGGGAAGGCCTGGTCGCGGTACAGGCTTTCGGGGTTGCCGCGGTGCTTGGGGCGCGCGGCCTCCCGGGCGTATTCCGCGAGGGAGAACGAATGCACGATCTCATGCCCCTCGATCCGGCTGTGGCTCTGGGTGACGGGCAGTTCGCGGTGGCCGCGGATCTTGGCCAGGCTGACGGCGCGGCGCAGGCCGGGCGTGGCCGGGTCCATGAGCGGGTAGGCGTTGAGGCCGACGTCCTTGGCCACCTGGCCCGTGGTCCGGCCGTAGCCCAGGGCCAGGGCCAGCACGCCGGGCGCCTGGCCCGGCTGCACCATGATGGGCGTCACCAGGGTGGTGCCGCCCGCGGTGAGCGTCACCAGGTCGCCGTCCTTGAGTCCCAGGCGCCCGGCATCGGCCACCGAGACGTTGAGCGGGTTGCCCCAGGTGCTCTTGGTGACCGGGTCGGGGCACTCCTGCAGCCAGGCGTTGTTGCCGTACCGGCCGTCATGCACGCCGGCCCCGGGGAACAGGACCAGTTCGTAGTCCCCGGCCGCTTCGGCGGGGCGCCGGGCCGCGGCGTTCACCGGGGCGCTCTTCAGGGACGGGGCGGGGCCGGGCCGGGCGGCCACCGGGATGACGCCGTCGTGCAGGGCCGCCTCGAAGTAGCGTTCGAAGGGCACGACGCCGCCGGGATAGACCTCCCGCTGCCAGCGCGCCCTCAGGTAGGCGTGGTAGTCCTCGGGGACGGCGGCGGCCAGCCCGCGCAGCAGGCCGAGCAGCACGTCCTCGCCCTGGCGGGTGTCGTAGAGCGGCCCGACCGCCGGCTGCTGCAGGGTGAGCAGCCCCGTGCCGCCGTCATGGTCGCCCCAGGCCTCCAGCCAGTGGTGTTCGGGCAGCAGCACCTGGCACTGGGCCGCGGATTCGTCCTCCTGCAGCCCGATCCAGGCGCGCAGCGGCACCTTGGCCAGGCCCGCGGCCCAGGCTTCCGGCCTGGGAAAGGCGTAGGCCGGGTTGACGCCCCACAGCAGCACGGCGGCATAGGTGCCGGCGGCCATGGCCTGGACCTCGCGCTCCAGGTCCCGGTGCGAAGCCAGCGGCTCGGCCGTGCGCATCTCCAGGGTTTCGGCGCGCAGCATGGCGTTCAGCAGATGCACGGCCTGGTGGGCTTCGGCGGGCATGCCGTCGCCGCAGAGCACGAGGGCTTCCCGCCCTGCGCCCTTGAGGTCGGCCAGCAGGGCCTCCCAGGCCCTGGGCTCGATGCCGAGCGCCTGGGGCGAGGCGTCGATGCCGGCCAGGTCCACGCCCTCCGGCAGGGGCAGGCCGTGCTTGTCGCGCAGCGCCTTGGCCAGGCCGAAGGCCGCCAGGGCCGCGCGGGAAGGCCGCATCGGGAAGCGGTGGTCCGCCTTGGCGCCGGTCAGGGTCATGGCCCCTTCCACGACCCACAGGCGGTTCATGGGCTCCTTCGGGCCGCGCAGCCGGCGTTTCGCGGCGAAGGCCTCGATGGCCGCGGGGTCCTCGCCGTTCAGGAAATCGGCGCCGAAGGAGAGGATCACCTTGGCCTTTTCGACCCTGGGCGCCAGGGTGACGGGGGCGCCGAAGGCGGCCGCGGCGGCCTCTGCGCCCGTCGCCGACGCGGGTTCCCAGGCCAGGTGCCGGAGCCCCGGCAGGGCCCGCCCCAGGTCGGCCACCAGGGCCTTGCGGGTGGGCGATTCCAGCGCGCCGGTGAGCAGCAGGACCTTGGCGCCCGAAGCCCTGGCCGCGGCCAGGGCGGGCACGATCCGGCCCAGGGCCGCGTCCCAGGAGGCCGGGCGGCCCTCGACCCTGGGCCCGCGCAGGCGGTCCGGATCGTAGAGGCGCAGGACGTCGGCCACGGCCCGGGGGGAGGTCTTGCCTTTCAGCCGCGGGTGCTCGTCGTTGCCGCTGATGTGGATCGGCCGGCCTTCCCGGGTCTTCACCAGGACGCCATAGGCGCGCGTGCCTTCCTGGAAGGTGGAGGCGTAGTAGTTCGCCACGCCGGGCACCACCTCGGGCGGGCGCCGGGTGTAGGGCACGATGCCGCCCCGGTCGTTGCTGGAGCAGGCGGCGGTGGACGCCAGCAGGGTGGTGGCGCCCGCCAGTTCCAGGAACTGCCGGCGGGAGAGCCCGGTGGGCGGTTCGGTGGCTCCGGGCGCGAACTCGCGCGCTGCGGCGGCCCGGACCGGGGCGGTCTCCCCGCGCTCCTCCAGCGAACGCCAGGGGCGGTCCTGCGGGGCGGCTTCCGATGGGGTTCGAGAGGTATCATCCACGGCGCTTCACCGATCGGCTAGGGGGTTTGATGGATGGGCGGCGCGCCGGGCCGGACAGGCCGGGCAGGAGCAGGGCCGGCAGGTTCAGCCAGGCGACGCTGAGGGTGGCGGCAAGCACGGCCAGGCCCTGGACGAACCCCGCGCGGCCCGTGCTTTCCGATGCTTCTCCGGTCGTTCGTTCAGACATGCTGTTCCTCTATCGGTGACATGCGCTGCAATGCTCGGGGGCCGTCCGGATGGACGTGCCCACGGGCAGCGCGGCATGGGGATCCCGGTGACAACCCAGGCAGTTGCTCATGCGCATGGACATGTGCTGGGAAACCGTGTCCATGTCCTGCACCTGGCCGTGGCAGGTCTGGCAGGCCACGCCCGCGTTCACATGGGGACGGTGATCGAAGAACACGTGCTGGGGAAGATGGTGCACCCGGCGCCATACCAGCGGCGCGCCGGACCGGTAGACCTCGGTGAGCCGGATGATCGCCGGGCTGTCGATCTTGGTATAGCGGTGGCAGTTCATGCAGGTTTCCACCGCCGGGATGCCGGCGATCCGGGAGCGCGAGGCGCCCGAATGGCAATAGAGGCAAGCCACCTGGAGCGTGCCGGCATGCAGCCGGTGGGAGAAGGGAATCGGCTGGGCCGGCGCATAGCCCCGCGCGAACCGGCCGGGCTGGACGAACCAGCCCACCGCCAGCACGGTCGCCAGCACCGCCATCGCACCCGCAGGCAACAGAAGACGAGCGGCTCGATCAAATGGGTGCATTCAAGATCTCCACTGTCTGCGGGTCATGGAAACCATAATCCGACATCTGCCCCTGTGCAGCTATAAAAATTCCACCCCTTGTGACGGTGCGCCAATGCTTCAGCGGAAGGCCACCGGAATGGCTGGGAGCCGGCGCTGGCTCACGGCGCACCTGCCATGCCTCCGCCCTCACAACGTGCCGGACCTTTCGGCCAGGTTCGATCCACGAATTTTTTTCATAGCCCAGAGTTTGTGGATCAATCCTGTTTTTGTCAAACGGGAAAATCCATCGGCGCGGCAAGCCGGGTTGCCGGCGCCCGGTACGGACCCTCGATCACCATGCATCCGACGGTGCTAGAATCCCCGGCATGATCCCAGCTCGGCGAGGAAAAGGGTTCCGCCTTCCGGCGGAGTGCGCGTGACGGGCCAGGGCTGGCGCCTGGGGCCGCACTGGTATGTCCCGGTGGCGCCGCCCCTGGCTGGGCCGGGCTGTGTCTGGGTGGTGGTGCGCCGGGATGGTGAGGGCCCGCGCAACCTGCTGCAGCTGTGGGAGCCATGCCCGCCGGCCGGGATGCTGGACACGCTCCGGGAAGCCTTCCTTCAGCGCTTCTCCCGGGCCGAGGCGATGGACCCGGGGCCCTGCCACCTGGGCTTCGACCGGGGCCGGGCCTGGTTCCTCCAGGAACTGGGCGGCACCCCGCTGGCGCGCCTGTGGGCCCAGGCCGACCGGGCCGGCCGGCTCGCGCTCAAGGCCCGCATCGGCGCAGCCCTGGACGGGTCCAGGGTGCCCCGGCTGCTGCTCCCCGAGGTGATCGGGTACGAGCCCGGCCGGGTGCTCGCGCCGCGGGTCCTGGGCGCGCCCGGCCTGGACCGGGAGGCCCTGCTGGGCCGGCTGGATCCGCTGCAGGCCCCGGTGGGCGCGGGAAGCGGCGAGCGGCCCTGGGAGGAGCCGCCGGAATTCGCCGACCGCGGCCAACTGCCGCTGCGCGGCAGGATGCGCGAGCTCACCTACCTGAAGTCGCTGATGCTCGGCCTGGGCGCGGCCATTCCCATGGAACGGGTGGTGCTGCTCCAGGGCGAGGAGGGCCTGGGGCACGGCCGGCTGTGCGACTGGGCCGCGGCCGTCGCCGAAACCGAAGGGATCTGGGTGGCCGACCTGGACATCTTTCCGGGCGAAGGGGCCGGGGGGCTGCTGGAACGGGTGGTGGCCGAACTCATCGCCGGCCTGGAGGCGGAGTTGTACGCGGCGCTGCCCGGGGTGGCCCGGGCCCTCTCCGGGCGCATGGCCACCTTCGCCTTCCTGCGCGGCGGACGGCGCTCCCCGGCGCGCGCGCCGGAGCCGAAGGAGATCGCCGCCATCCTGGAAGCCATGGCCTTCGCCCAGGCCCGGCACCCCAGGCTGGTGCTGATCCGGGGCCTGGAACGGGCCGGCCCGGAAATCCCCGGGTGGCTCCGCGAGCTGGCCGCGGGGTCCGCCCTGCCGTGGCTGCTTTCGGCCCGGGAGCCGGGGCTGGGCCCGGAGGGGAAGGCCTGCTGCGCGGCGCTGGCGCGCCTTCCGGCCTGCGCCACGGTCATCCTCGACCGGCTCGAGGATGACGGCATTCATCAGGTCATGGAGGATCTTCTGGGGCCCCACGACCTGCCGGCAGAGTTTCTGGCCCGGCTGGCTGTTGCCAGCCTGGGCAATCCCGGGCTGCTGCAGAAGACCCTGGAGCAGGCCCAGGGCGCGGGCAGCATCCTGCTGCGGAACGGCCGCTGGGCCTGCGCCCCGGACGGCGGGCCGGGCCTGGAGCTGCGGTCGGACCTCATGGCGGGCATCCTGGCGGGGCGCCTGCGGCGGCTTCGGCCCGCCTCCCGGAACGCCGTGAACCACCTCGCCCTGGCGGATGGGCCGCTGGGCTTCGCCACCCTGGGCCGGGCCCTGGGGCTGGACGGTGACGCGCTGGAGGAGGCCCTGCACCCCGCCGCCGGGGCCAAGCTCATCCTGCTGGCGGATGGCGCGGCGCGCATCGCCGGGCCGGCGGAGCGGGACCTGGCCCTCGCCCGGATGACCTCGCGGGAGATCCGGGCCGGCGCGCAGGTGCTGCTGAAGGCCATGGACGAGCAGGGCGGCAGGCCGCTGCTGGCGGTGCGGCTGCAGGCCTTCGCCCTGGACCGGGGGGCGGCATTGGGCAAAGTGCTCGAAGGCGTGGAACGGGAGCTGACCGGCCCGCTCCAGGCCGGACGCATCGTCAAGGAGGCGCTCGCCCTGGGGCCGGACAGGTTCCAGGAAGCCCGGCTGTGGGAGTTCCAGGCCGACGCCTGGGACCGGGCCACGGCCGGGGACGGGCTGGGCACGGCCGGGCTCCCCCCGGTGGGGCGCGCGCTGGAGGCCCTGGCGCGGGCCATCCGCATCCTGGGCGCGGCGGACGGCGGCGCGCCTGAGGAAGAGGCCGCGGCCCGGCTGCAACGGAAACAGGGCCTGCTGGAACTGCGGCTGCGCCGCCTGGAGGCGTCCGCGGCCTCCCTCCGACGCGCCTCGGCCGTGCTGGCGGACCATCCGTTCCACCCCGAGCAGCCCCGCCTGCGCCTGGCCCTGGGCCGGCTCCAGCTGTGCCGGGGCGAGTGGGGAGCGGGCGTGGCCAGCCTGCGCTCCGGGCTGGAGCTGCTGGATCGCAAGGACGCCGGGGCGGGCCGCCGCGACCGGGCGGAGCTGCAGCTGGAACTGGGCCGGGCCCAAGGCGAAGGGGCACGCTTCCAGGCCGCGCTGGCCACCCTGGATCCGGTCCGGCGCCTGGCCGAACACGACGGCGACCGGCGCATGCTGGTCCAGGCCCTGGACGCCCTGGGCCAGGTGCGCCAGGGCATGGGCCAGGCCGACCCGGCCCTTGAATGCCTGCAGGAAGCCCTGGTGTTGGCGCGCTCCCTGGATGACCAGGCCCTGGTGGCCGAATGCCAGCTGAGGCTGGGCATCCTGTGGAGCTGCCGGCAGTTCCTGGGGCCGGCCCGGGCCAGCCTGGACAGCGCCTTGCGCCGGTTCGAGCTGCTGGGGGATGACCCGCGGGCCGCCCGGGCCCGGGTCTGGCAGGCCCGCAACCTGGCCGCCCTGGGCCAGCCGGAGCAGGCCGATCTCCTGCTGCTGCGGGTCGCCACGGCCACGCCGGTGGAGCTGGGCGAACGGGTCTTCCTCGAGGGCGAAAGCGCGGCGTTCACCGATGCCTGGAGCGCCGCGCGCCGGCACTACCAGGCCGCGGCCAACCGCCTGGCCCATGCCGGCCTGGTCTGGCGGGAACGGCTGGCACGGCTCCGCTGCATCCAGGCCGAGGCCCAGGAGGGGGCGCAGCTCGAACCCGCCTGGATGCGCCTGGAGCAGCTCAAGGCGCTGGTGGAAGGGGGCGGCTCGCGCTGGCTGGAGGTCGAGTGGCACCGGGCCCACGCGCTGCTGCTCAACGCGGCCGGAGGCGCCCAGGCGCTGGCGCCGGCCCTGACGGCCTGGGGCGAGGTCATCGCCGGGGCCCGGGAACTGAAGTTTCCGCACCTGGTGCTGGAGGCCGCCACCCGGTCCTCGGAGCTCCTGCTGGAACACGGGGAGAAGCTGGGCGCCCGGGTCCGGGTCGAGGACGCCCTGGCCAGCGCCCTCGAACTGTGGGCCAAGCTGCCGGCGGATGCCGGCCGGTCCTTCCTGGGACGGAACGATCTGCACCGGTTCCAGCGGGCGGCCCGGCGCGCGGAGCTCAGCGTCGCCTGGCCCGGGCCGGTGGCGCCCGCGCCGGACTGGAATCCCACCACCGTCGATCTGTCCATGGTCCCTGCCTTCCGGGCGGAGCCATGAGCCGGCGCAAGACCGGGGCGTTCCGGACCAGTATTTTCTTTTCATGAAATTTCCGCCCGGGGCCGTGGCCGGTCGCCAAATTTTATTCGAAGCAGTATGAATATCTTTGAGGAAATTCGGCCCGGGCCGGCACGGGGGAGTGAGGATATCCGAGCCGGGAGGTTCCCAGGGCGGCAGGAGTCATATATCCTTTCCAAGGAAGCCCGGAAGATGCTCAATGCGTGGCAGCCCTCCACGGAACCGGGTGGAGATCATCAGCAACCGAGCGAGTGAGGTTCAATTCAATTCATGCGTATCGTCCGTTCCATCCCTGAATTGCGTGTCGCCCTCAAAGCGGTGCGGGACAGCGGCCAGAGCATCGGTCTGGTCCCCACCATGGGGTTTCTCCACGAAGGGCATGCTTCCCTGATCCGCCAGAGCACCGCCCGCTGCGATACCACCGTGGTCTCGGTGTTCGTCAACCCGACCCAGTTCTGCCCCGGCGAGGACCTGGCCAAGTACCCCCGGGACCTGGAGCGGGACCAGAACCTGTGCCTGCGCCTGGGCGTCGGCACCCTGTTCATCCCGGAGCCGTCCGAGATCTACCCCACGGGCTTCTCCACCTCCATCGAAGTCGGGCCCATGGGCGACGCCCTGTGCGGGCGGTTCCGCCCCGGGCATTTCCGGGGCGTGGCCACCGTGGTGACCAAGCTTTTCAACCTGGTGCAGCCCGACCTGGCCTTCTTCGGCCAGAAGGACCTGCAGCAGACCTCCATCATCCGCCGGGTGGTGAAGGACCTGAACCTGCCGGTGGACATCCTGGTGGCGCCGACCGTGCGCGAGCCGGACGGCCTGGCCCTCAGTTCGCGCAACGCCTACCTGGGTCCCCAGGCCCGGCAGACCGCCCTGGGCATCAGCCGCGGGCTGTTCGCCGCCGAAGCCAGGTTCCGCGGCGGTGAACGGGACGCTGCCCTGCTCATCGCCACGGTCCGCCAGGAACTGCAGGGCATGGATGTGATCCAGTACTGCGAAGCGGTGGACCCGCTGACCATGGACGCCCTGTCCGGCCCCATCAACCGCCCCGCCGCCCTCTGCGTCGCGGTGGTCCTGGACGGCACCCGGCTGATCGACAACGTGCTGCTGTCGCCCAGCGGCGAGGCGACCCAGTTCATCAGCCACCTGGAATCCGAGGGCAAGCCCTGACTGGACGCCGGGCGCCGGAACGGGCGATACTGATCACTGGCCGGGACCCCCTCATGGGCCTGGACCGGAGGCTGATATGCTGCGTCAATTCCTGCTGGGCAAGATCCACCGCTGCGTGGTAACCCGGGCCGATCTGGACTACATGGGTTCCATCACCATCGATCCGGTGCTGATCGAAGCCGCCGGATTCCTGGAAAACGAAAAGATCGATATCTACGATATAACCAATGGCTCTAGAATAAGCACTTATGTAATCCCGGGGACGTCCGGGTCCGGGGAGATCGGGATCAACGGGGCGGCTGCCCACCACGTCCAGGCCGGGGATCTGGTGATCCTGGCGGCGTACGGGTGGATGACCGAGCAGGAAGCCGCCGGCCGGCGGCCGAAGGTGGTGTTCGTGGATGGGCACAACGCCCCGCTGCGCACCCTCGACCGGGAGTGCACGCCGGTGGCCTGATGCCTCGGCCTCAGACGGAAGTCCAAGTTCTCCTTCCCATAATTCCTTAGACTTGTTAAAAAGGGTACGCTGCCGGTCTGGTACGGCCGGAGGCGCATGGGGGATCGCAGGTTGCGCTCCGGCCGAGTTTTAGAGAGGTAACAGCCATGGAAGTCAGACGGTCCCTCGTGGTCAATGCGACCCCGCTGGAGACGCGCATTGCCCTGCTGGAGAACGGGCAATTATGCGAACTGTTCATTGAACGCACCACCCAGGCCAGCCAAGTGGGGGATGTGTACAAAGGCAAGGTGGCCAAGCTCCTGCAGGGCATGCAGAGCGCCTTCGTGGCCATCGGCGGGGCCAAGGACGGCTTCCTCTACCTGGATGAGCCCGAGGCCCACCGCCTGCCCAGCGAGGAGGCTCCCGAAGAGGAGGATGGCGAAGCCGGCGTGCTGGAATTCCCCATCCTGCCCATCAGCCTGCCCCCGGTGCGCGAGGGCGAGGAGATCCTGGTCCAGGTGGTGAAGGATCCCATCGGCAGCAAGGGGCCCCGCCTGTCCCGGCACATCAGTTTTCCCGGCCGCTACCTGGTGTTCATGCCGGGCATCGAGCATGTGGGCATCTCCCGGAAGATCGTCAACCCCCAGGAGCGCGAGCGCCTGCGCAGCCTCATCAAGAGCCACGCCCAGCCCGGCGAAGGCTTCATCGTGCGCACCGCCGCCATCGGCGAAAAGGACGAGGACCTGGTGGGCGACGTCACCTACCTGCGCGAGCTGTGGGCGGAACTGCAGGTCAAGTGCCAGCACCTCCATGCCCCCAGCCTGGTCTGGAAGGATTTCCGGCTGCTGCAGAAGGTGCTGCGCGACCTGTTCCGGGAAGAAGTGGCCAGCTTCTGGGTGGACCGGGACGACACCTACCGGGAAGTGGTGGACTTCGTCAGCCGGCTGCATCCGGAATGGGTGGGCCGGGTCAAGCACTTCACCAGCGACCTGCCGATCTTCGAGGCCTTCGCCATCGAGAAGGAGATCGACAGCGCGCACCAGGCCAAGGTCTTCCTCAAGCACGGCGGCAGCATCGTCATCAACCAGACCGAAGCCCTGGTGAGCGTCGATGTGAACACCGGCAAGTTCGTCGGCAAGAAGGACCTGGAGGAGACCGTCTTCCTCACCAACATGGAGGCCATCCCCGAAGTGGTGCGCCAGCTGCGGCTGCGCAACCTGGGCGGGATCATCGTCATCGACTTCATCGACATGATGGACGCCGGCCACCGGGAAAGCGTGATGAAACGGCTGCAGGAGGAGCTGGAGCGCGACCGCAACCACGCCCGGGCCGTGGAGATCAGCGATTTCGGCCTGGTCGAGATGACCCGCAAGCGCACCGGCCCGAGCCTGGAGCGCCTGCTCACCTCCTCCTGCCCGCACTGCGCCGGTTCCGGCCGCCGGCTCAGCGCCGAGACCGTGGTGCTGGGCGTCTACCGGGAAATGGCGCGCCAGGGCGAGCGGCTGCGCGGCGCCCAGGTGCGGCTGACCCTGCACGTGGACCTCAAGAACGCCCTCCAGCCGGAAACCCGTGAAGGCGTCAACACGCTCGCCCGGGCCCTGGGGGCGCACGTGCTCTGGATGGAGCGGGCCGATGGCCCGGTGCATGAGATCGGCATCGAAGTGCTACCCTCTTAGTCCGGATACAATGCGGCAGGAGCTTCCATGACCGAACGCGGCGACCTGAAAGACGATGTCTTCCTGCGCATGGCTCTGGAACTGAGCCGCCTGGGCACCTGCTGCCGGCTGAAGGTGGGCTGCATCCTGCTCCGGCCGGACGGCGGGATCGCCTCCGGCGGCTACAACGGCGCCCTGCCCGGGATGCCCCACTGCACCCCCGAGACCTGCGGCCCGGGGCAGCGCTGCCTGCACACCAGCCACGCCGAGGAGAATGCCCTGGGCTTCTGCGACGGCCCGGTGGGCACCGCCTACGTCACCGACGAGCCCTGCCTCACCTGCACCCGCGCCCTGGTGCGCCGGGGCATCCGGCGGGTGGTGTTCCAGCGCCCCTACCTGAGCATCGCCCCCCAGGAACGCCAGGAGCGCGACGCCATCCTCGCCCACTTCGGGGTGCTGTGGGTCAACCTGCCTTTGGACTGAGCCGCAGGATTCGCTGTGGACAGCACGTTTCTTGCTTAAACTTGATCGGGGAGCAAAGCCATGATCCGCAAGAACAATGCCACAGGATTCAGCCTGATTGAACTGCTGTTGGTGCTGGCCATCATGGGCATCATTTCAGGCATCGCCATCCCCGCCTTCATGGGCCAGCGCCGGCGCGCCCGGGTGATCGGCGACGCCCAGTCCAACGCCCAGGTGCTGCGCATGCAGTTGGAAACCTACAAGGCGGACGCGGGGGTCTACGGGGCTTCGGGCACGACCTACGCGTGGACCGCCTCGGGCGGGACTTCGGGGTCGGGCGTCTCGGCCCTCAACTTCACCCCCAAGGGCAATTCGCAGATGAACTACAGCGTGGCGGTGGCCGGCAAGGGGCTCACCTACGTCCTTTCAGTGAATGACCCCAATCTGGCTGGCGGCACGCTCACCTACCGGACCAACCAGAACGGCTCGGTGCTGTTCGTGCTCCGATAGGGGCTATTTCCCGAAGAGCGCCGCCGGGGAATGGGCGGACAGGGCGGCCTTCATCTTGGTCTTTTCCTCCTTGTAGTCGTCCTCGGTGATGGTCTTGATGGAGGTGAGATCGAAGCCGTCGTAGAGGTACCGGTGGGCACCGCCGGCTTTCAGGGGCCGGATCACCTCCAGCTGGGTTCCGCGTCCCCAGGCCACCGTCACGTCCTCGGCCCGCTCCTCCGCGGACTTCTCGTACTGGGTGAACCAGATGCCGTCAGGCCCGATGCCGGTGCTCTGGACCAGCGCGGATACCGGCATGACCCGGTATTCAGCCGGCTCCTTGGTGAAGAAGGACAAGTCCAGGCATTGATAACGCATCGGAGCGACGGGGTAGGATTTTTCAAGGTCGTCCGGGGTCATGACCTGCCCGGAACGCAAGGCATGGGCGATGCCATCCCGGATGGACAGGACGCTGACCGTGTTCAGCTTGGCCGGCGTTCCCGGCTGGGCGGCAAAGCCCGGTCCGGCGACCTTCAGCATGATCCGGGTTTCCCAGGGGTCCAGGTTGTAGCCGTGGACCCCGCCCAGCCGGACCTCGTCGGTGACGTGGTAGAAACGCTCGCCGTGATCGGAGAACAGGATGCGGGTCGCGCCGCCGTACTGGGGGTCCCGGGCCAGCCCGTTCCAGATGGGCTCCCAAGCCTTCATGATGGCTTCCATCCGGATGGTGTAGATCCGGAACGGGTCACGCCGCGGGTCATAGTGGGCCGCCCGCTGCGCGCTCACCTGCTCCCGGGCGTAGTAGGGTTCCAGCGCTTCCGGCGTCAGGGTCCACCAGCGCGGGATCCGGGCCAGTTCGTCCCGGCGCGGGAAGATCGGCACGTGGGCCAGGCAGGAGTGGAACATGACCCACTTGCTCCCCCGTCCCAGCCGGAGGGCTTCGCGCAAGCCGGCGTCCAGGGGCGCCCAGGGATTGGTGGTGGGGAAAGCCCGCCCCCAGTTCTCCCAGGCCGCGAAAATCGGGAATGATCCGCTCAGGTTGGAGTTGATGAAGTTCTCCCAGCCGGGTGCCGGCATGAGCACGTCGTCGAAATTCAGATGGCGGCCCGCCAGGCCGATGGTGCCGCCATCGTCGATGTAGAACCTGGGCTTCCACCCCATGCGGTCGGCGGCATCCACCAGGGGCAGCATGGGCGCCCCGCTGTACTCCTCCAGCGCGGGGGGGGCATGGCCCACCGTATAGTAGAGGGGATCGCCGCCCCACAGGATATGCCACAACAGGCGGGTGGCGGGGATGACCGTGTAGGCGTTGGTGTAGTTGGTGCCAACCCACTGGGTGGTGGCGGCCTGACCCACATCCTCCCGCAGCCCGTCCATGCCGATGATCAGGATCTTGGCCTGGTCGGCGCCGCCCTTGGCGGGGCTGAGCAGCCTGGGAATGTGGTTGGGGGCGAAGGGAAGCAGGGCCCAGAGCAGCAGCAAGCCGAAAACCAGGCCGGAGGCCCTGGGCCATCCGAGGCCCCGGTTGCGCGCCCAGCGGACCGGACCGGCCAGCACCGCGACCAGCAGCAACGGCAGCAGAATCCAGAAGGGGAGCCGGCGCAGGCCGGGGATGAGCCAGAGGGTGGAGGGGACTTCCCACCACAGGTAGAGGTGGACCCAGCCCAGGGCGGCGAAGGTCAGCAGGAACCCCTCACGCGCCCGCCAGGTGTTCGAGAAACCGCGGATGAACGCGCTGCCCCAGGCCAGGGCCAGGCCCCACAGGACCAAGGCTGTGAGCAGGTAGAAGGGCAGCAGGAGCGTCAGGACAAAGCGGAGGATGAACATCTTGACCGGCTTGACCAGGAGGCTCTGCCCCACGAAGACCGTGATGCCGGCTTCCGCGTACTTGAACCGGAGGAACAGCGCCAAGGCCAGAAGAAGGAAGAAAGCCACGCCTGCGGCCAACGGGGCCATCCACCTGCCAAGCCGATTTCGCAACATCCCTGCCCCTCCGACCAAAAAACAAGGAGGGGGTGCGGGACCCCCTCCCTGGCATCAAGCAGTTTACAACTATTCGATGGCCGTGACCTTGGTAACCAGGCTGGAGCCATTGACCAGGCCGTCGATCTTGACGACACCGCCGACGAAGCCGGGAGTGCCGGAGCCGGGGAAGCAGATGCCAAAGGCAGCCTGCCCCTTGGATTGGGCCAAGCCCTTGAGCTTGCTGATGGCGGTGCTCTGGGTGGTGGCGGTGAAGCTGGAGATCGTGGCATAGAAGGCAGTGGAAGCAGCGTTCCAGGGGTTCTTGTCGCCGCCGCCGGTGGCCACGATGTAGCTGCTCAGGGCGGTGGTGATCGAACTGGGCTTGTAGCCTGCCTCCTTCCACTTGTCGTACTGCCCGACCAGATCGCCCACACGGCCGTCCATGTTGCTGATGGACGACTTGTCGCGGGCCCGGGCGCGCTGTCCGAGCAGGGCCGGGATGGCGATCGCGCTGATGATGCCAATGATGGCCAGCACGAGCAGCAGTTCAATGAGGGTGAAACCTGACTGCTTCTTCATAGTTATCTCCTTAGGCGTGACACGGGCCCAACTGGAAGCAATTGAAGTGCCAGAAGGGGATGGCTTGGGGCAATTCCCTAGTACCTTAGTCCCGACAAGAAAAAATAGGAAGGGGGTGAGCGTTTTCAATTTCGCTTCGGCGCGGGATTCCGTAAAGTGCCGTGTTGCGTCAGTCAACATGACGTATTGCGGCAGTCGACCCCGGGCGGGTGGCGCGGGGGGAAAGTGGCCGGGCTGCCATTCCTGCGCCGGCGCCACTGCTATGCTTTGCTTGAACCATTGAAACCAGAAGTTGCTCGTGGAGCCGCCGAAGCCATGTGGAGGAAAATCCGCGCCCTCATTGCCCTGGTCAGGCCCATGCAGGTCTACAAGGTGGGCATTGTCTGGCTGCCGGCCCTGTTCCACGGCCATGGCAATCTGCGCACCCAGGCCGGGGCGCTGGCCCTGGTGTCCCTGGCCTGGTGGTTGACCAGCAGCATCGTCTACATTTTCAACGACCTGAAGGATGCGCCCGCGGACCGGAAGCGGCCCGAGCGGGCCCGCCGGCCCCTGGCCAGCGGCGCGCTGGCGCCCTGGGAGGCCCTGCTGCTGGCGGCGGTGCTGCTGGCGGCCCTGCTGGGCTGCCTGCAACTGCTGCCCGCCCGCGTCGCCCTCCTGGCCGGGCTGTACGCGGCGTTCAACGTGGCCTACACCCTGGGCTTGAAGGAGTCGCTGGGCCCGCGCCAGGCCATCATCGCGATCGGCTTCTGGCTGAGGCTCCAGAGCGGAGCCACGCCCGTGGTGCCGATCCCGCTCACGCCCTGGGCTTCCCTGTTCACCATCGGCCTGGCCTACTACCTCAACAGCCTGAAGGGGCTCGCCGCCTACGACCACGAGCGGCATCGCGGCTACCGCTTCGCCATGGGCATGGGGGCTGGCTTGGCGGGCAGCCTGGCCCTGGCCTCCCTGGTGGCGATCTGCCTGAAGCGCGGCGTGGAAGGGACCATGGCCTTTCCGGAACTGCCGCCGCTGCTCTGTCTGGTGGGCATGCAGCGGGTCGCGTCCAGCAGTTTCACCCAAAGCCAGGGAAATGAGCAGGCCATTGGGTTCTTCTTCGATCCGGTCACCTTGCTGGCCATGATCGCCTTCATCGCCTTCTTCGTCTACGCGTGAATCCGTGGTGGTAGGTCATTGAATTCACAACCTGATGATAAGTTTGATCCCATGACAGTCCTCAAGCGTTCTGCGATCGCTTCCCGGGGCGCCTGCGTGCTCCTCGCGGCGCTGCTTGTGCTCGCCTTGAACCAGGTCCGCCCCTATCCCTTCGCCACCACCGACGACAACTGGATGTATTTCCTCCCGCTCATCAAGAGCCATACCGATGCGCTGCTGGGAGGCCATTTCCTGCGGGTGTTGTGGGGCCTGGGGTCCGGCTGGACGCCCTGGGAGAATGCCCAGGCCGGCGTGCTGTACCTGCCCTACCATGCGGCCAATCTGCTGGCGCGGCTGCTGGGGCGTCCCTTGGCCATCCTGGAAGTGAGCGCCTGGTTCCACCTCTCCGCCGCGGCCCTGGTCACCCACGCCTTCGCGCCCAGGGAACTGGAGCCGAAGGAACGCCTGGGCTGGGCGGTGGCGGCCATGCTCATGCCGGGCCCGCTGCTGCTCGGCCTGAACTGGCACAACTATCTCACCTGCTATCCATGGCTGCTCGGGCTGGCGTTCCTGTTGCGGCGCAACGCCTGTTCCGGCACCTGCTCCCCGGGGCGCCGGGACCGGCTGCTGATGGGAGGCTTCAGCCTGGGCTTCTTCCTGAGCGGCCACGCCCAGATGTATGTCATCGGCATCGGGCTGCTGCTGCTCTGGGTGCTGGCGGAGGCGCCGCGGCGCGACACCCTGCGCACCGTCCTGCCGTTCCTGGTCGCGCAACTCCCCGCCCTGGTTCCGTTGGTCTTCATCAAGCTGCTGGCCATGCACGGCACGGCCGACTGGATGGGGGATCGCGGCGATCCCGGTTACCTGCTTCAGCACGCCCAGACCCTGGGCACGGTGCTGCATGGCACCTTGTTCGGCAACCTGCTTTATACCCAGGATTTCCAGCTATGGGCCAACATCTCCTGGACGGGCGTCGGCATGTTCTTCTGCCCCGTCCTGGTCCTGCTCGTCCGCCCCCTTTGGGCGGAGCGGCGCTGGGGCTTGGCTCTGTTCTTCCTGGCCTGTCTGGCCTTCATGGGGGCGGCGAGCCAGCCCTGGATCGGCGACCTGGGCTTCGGGCCGCTGGAAGGCTTCCGTTGGACCTGGAAGATCAGCATCTTCGTGGGGCCGCTGGCGCTGGTGAGCCTGCTGCCCCGGCTGCGCGCGGCCGGGGTGCGGAACGGGGCTGCCGTCGCCTGGCTGGCGTCCGCCCTGTCCCTGGTGGTCTGCTGGCGCGGCCTGGCCTTCGAGATCTGGCCTTCCTTGACGGCGGCCCATGCGCTCGGGGCTGCCGCGCTGGTGGAAGAAACCCGGCACATGGCCCAGGAAACCGGGCTTGGGCCGAACACCCGGATCGCCCTGGCGGGTTCCGCCGACATGATGCAACCCCTGCCGCTGCCCTTGCTCGGACTGGTGGGGGACGCGCCGGTGCTCTCGGGGCTGGGGTCGGCCCACATCTACGAACCCATGGAGCCCGATTCGATCAGCCGCGCCCATCTGGGCCTTTCCCTGCCCTGGCGGGTGTTCCTGCCGGCCCAGACGCTCCTGGAACACCCGGCGGAGGTGTTCCGGGCCTTGGCCCGGGCCGGGGTGCAGGCGGTGGTGACCCTGGCGCCGCAAGCCGCTTCCTTGCCCGGTTGCCGCTCGTACACCGACCGGCTCGGCCGCACGCTTTGGGTGGTTCCGGTCCCGGGGGCCCCGGCCGGCCCCTACCCGGCCGCACCGGGGCAGTCCCTGGCCCTGGGTGCCGCCGGTGTCCTGCTCGCCCCGCCCGCGGATCAGCCCCCTGGGCTTTTGACACCGCGGCCGGTCACCTGGCGGCGCAACCGGCAGGGCGGCTGGGTGGGCACGCCTGGCGGCGTGCCCTGGACCTGGGCCGCCGCGACGCTCCTGGTATCCCTGCTGGCCTTGCTGGGGCTGATCTGGGGCGATTGCTCCCGGATGGACCTGGGCGGGTCTCCCGTTCCCGACTAGAAGGCACACCATGGACCTTGGCACGGCAACTGCGCGGATTTCCGGTTGGGGCAGACATCCGGTCGTGAATGGCCGCATGGTGCGCCCTGAACGCTACCACGACCTCGCCGCCCTTCCCGGAACCCTCGCCCGGGGGCTGGGGCGCAGCTACGGCGACGCCGCGCTGAGCCAGGATGGCACCCTCTGCTCCATGCTCCGGCTGAACCGCATGCTGGCGTTCGATGCCGCGACCGGGGTCCTGGTGGCCGAGGCGGGGCTGAGCCTGGCCGAGATCGCCGCCCAGTTCCTGCCCAGGGGCTGGTTCCTGCCGGTCACCCCCGGCACCAAGTTCGTGACGCTGGGCGGGGCCTTGGCCGCGGACGTGCACGGCAAGAACCACCACCTGGACGGCTGCATCAGCGCCCATGTGCCTTGGCTGGAGGTGTTCACCCCCGCAGCAGGGCTGCGGCGCTGCGGTCCGGAGCAGGATCCGGACCTGTTCTGGGCCACGGCGGGGGGGATGGGGCTCACCGGCATCATCGGCACCGTCGCGCTGCGCCTCAAGCCGGTGCCGGGACCCTGGCTGGAGGTGGTGCACCGCCCGGCCCGGGACCTGGACCAGATCCTGGAGCTGTTCGCCGATCCGGCGCTGGACGCGCCCTACTCGGTGGCGTGGATCGACTGCCTGGCCAAGGGCGCCCGCCTGGGCCGCAGCGTGCTCATGCTGGGCCGGCACATCGCCGGGGAACCCGGGGCCCCGTTCCCCGCCTCCCCGCGCTTCGAGCTGCCCTGCGATCTTCCGGCCTTCTGCCTGGGCGCGTTCAACGTGAGGCTGTTCAACAGCGTTTTCTACCGCATCAATGCCCGCAAGACCCAGCCCTTCCGCTCGGCGCTGGACCCCTTCTTCTATCCGCTCGACGCGGTGGGACATTGGAACCGGGCTTACGGCCGCCGCGGTTTCGTCCAGTACCAGTGCGTGCTGCCCGAAGCCTCGGCCCGGGAAGGCCTGCGGCGGATCCTGGAGGCGGTCAGCTCGGCCGGGTCGGCCTCCTTCCTGGCGGTGCTCAAGAAACTGGGGGACGCAGGGCGGGGCTTCCTGTCCTTCCCGATCGCCGGCTTCACCCTGGCCCTGGACATGCCCTTCCGGGGCGAAGCCACGCTGGCCTTGCTCCGGCAGCTGGATGAGCTGGTGCTGCAGGGCGGCGGCCGGGTGAACCTGTGCAAGGATGCCCACCTGGGGCGGGAAGCCTTCCGCGCCATGTATCCACGGCTGGATGCCTGGCTGGCGGTCAAACGGCGGGTGGATCCCGAGGGGCTGCTCACTTCCAGCCTTTCCAGGCGCCTTGGCCTGACGGAGGGAGCATGAGCGGCGCCGTCCTGATCCTCGGGGCAGGTTCGCCCATGGCGCGGGAGGCGGCCCGGCTGCTCGCGCAACGGGGCGAGGCGCTGTTTCTCGCCGGCCATGATCCGCTGGAACTGGAACGCCTGGCCGCGGATCTGCGGGTCCGGTGGGGCGGACGGGTGGCGGTGGGACGCTTCGACGCCCTGGACCCGGCCAGCCATCCGGCGCTGTTCGCCAGGGTGCTGGACGAATTCGGCGAACTGGACCGGGTGCTGATGGCTTCCGGCTACCTGGGTCCGGCCCCGGCGGCCCTGGAGGGGGAGGAGCCGGGCCGCATCCTGGCCCTCAATTTCTCGGGGCTCCTGCCCATGCTGGGCCTTTGCGCGGCCCACTTCGAGCGCAGGGGATCCGGGGTCATCCTGGGCATCGGTTCGGTGGCCGGGGACCGCGGCCGGCAAAGCAACTTCGTCTACGGCTCGGCCAAAGGGGGCTTCGCCCTCTGGCTGCAGGGCCTGCGCAACCGGCTGCACGGCACGGGGGTGCGGGTGGTGACCTTCAAGCCGGGTTTCGTGGACACCGCCATGACCTTCGGCAAGCCGGGGCTCTTCCTGGTCGCTTCGCCCGAAGCCGCCGGCGCCGCCCTGGTCCGGGCCCTGGACGGCGGCCCCGACATCGTGTATTTCCCCGCCTTCTGGTGCGTCATCATGGCCCTGATCCGGGCTATTCCCGAGCGCATCTTCAAGGGCATGAAGCTTTAACCTGGACAGGCTGGGAGATTTTCCATCATGAATGCGTTACTTGACGATGACTCCAACCAAGGCGATCCCGCTGATGGCGCCCTGCCGCCTGGGCAACTTCCGGTCCAAGGTTCCAACAAGTGGCCCGGCTTTTCATGGAATCGCCCGATGACCTTCAGGTCCGGGTGGCCATTCCTGGTCGCCGTCCTTGCATTAGCTTTCTTTTTCGCCTTGGGGGAAGTCTATCTGGAGGGATACGTCCTCGATCTTGGCTCCCTCAGCCTTCCTCCGCCTCTGTATGCAATGTTTGCCTTCTCCTGGGGCACGTTTGGAACCCTCGCAGCCTTGTTCACGACCATTGGCATCGTTGCCAACCTTCGCCGGGGGGAACAACGAGCCACTGGCGTTCGCAAGGAGACCACCCTGGTTCTCACGCTTGCCGCCATCGGCTTTCTGTTGCCGGCCTTGATCCGCCTGACGGTACTCGGTGGCGCGCGTCTTACTGATGATGAGCCATGTTATCGATTCACTGCCCAATTATTGGCCAGCGGCCGGTTGACAGAGCCTTCCCACCCCCTGAAGCTATTTTTTGACAATTGTTTTATGATCAACGATGGTCGATTTTTCTCACAATATTTTATCGGGTGGCCAGCCCTGATGGTGCCGGGAACATGGCTCCATGCTCCCGGTTACATGAACTCCTTCTACTCTGCCCTGACGGTTTTCCCGCTCTATTATTCATTGCGGACTCTGGCGGGAAGGTTGGGCGCAACGGTCGGTGTAATCATGTTCCTGTCCAGCCCCATGCTGATGATCGGCGCTGCGACTGAACTGGGCCATACCACCTGCCTCATGGCGCTGGCTTATGCTTTCTGGTTTTTGGTTGTCTTGCGCAAGGAGGAGGCACCGGTCTGGGCCTCCTTTGGACTGGCATCCGCGCTTTCCATCGCCTTTTTCATCCGACCCCTCACGGCGGTCGGTTTGGGGGCCCCCATGCTGGTGGCGTACGTGCTTCAAGTGCGTTCCCGATCCCACAGAACCTGGGCTCATGTGCTTGGGTTCCTGGTTCCGGCTCTGGTCTTTGCGATCCTTTTTCTTGCCGTGAACAAGATCATGAATCAAGGGTTCTTCCGAACAGGCTATACCCACTATGGTGACTATGCGAAGGCCAATGGATTCCGCTTCAGCTATTGGAGCTATGCTCCGTGGGCTGGGCACGCCGTCATGCCCATCCCCGGTTTGGGCGAGGCTATCACCCGTGCCGGTGTCGCCATTCTGCGCCTGAGTTCTGATCTGTTGGGTTGGCCACTCAGTTTCTTCCTGCTGCTGCCAATCGCCGGATTTACGAAGGCGAATCGAGTGATGTGGGCCTCCCTGGCCAGTTTTCTCTTCTTTGGATGCTTCATGCTGGATTCGGGCATCGATTCATATGGGCCCGTGCACTATACGGAAATCGCCTTGCCGGTCTTGGTCCTGCTGGCGCTGGCTGTCTGCAGGGCGGAACATTGGCTGGCCACGGCGACGGTGGTGCCGGAACGATGGAAGAGCCAGTCCCTGCCCGCAGCGGTGATCCTTGCCCTGGTGGTCACGACGGGCATCGGCTTCTGGCCGGTGCGGATCCGCAATCTTGGCCGGATCGCCGCCAGCGTCAACGGCCCGGAAAAGGTCCTGGCTTCGGCTGGCATTCACCAGGCGGTTGTATTTGTCCCGCACCCCTTCCTGTCCAGGGTGTCGATGGCCCCAACGCGAAATTTCGTGCACTGGCAGCCCACGAACGATCCGGATCTGAAGAACGATATTCTTTGGGTCAATCACTTGACGCCCGACATTGATCGGACGCTGATGGCCTATTTCCCGGGAAGAAAGGGCTACATGATGGGGCACAATCCATCAGGGGTTCCACTCTTCATACCGCTTGAATCGGTCGTCCAATGAACCCGCAGATTTCGCAAGAAGGGACCTCCGCCCTGAAAATTCTTGTCACGGGCGGGGCCGGCTACATCGGCAGCACCATTGTTTCGGAACTGGTGGCCCGGAATCATTGCGTGACGGTGGTGGATTCCCTGGAAAAGGGGCATCTGGCGGCAGTGGCGCCGGAAGCCCGGTTCCTCCAGGGGGATCTGGGTTCGGATGAGACTCTGGCCGAGGTGTTCGCAGGAATCAGCTATGACGCGGTCATGCATTTTGCGGCCTACATTGAGGCAGGGGAATCAATGCGCGCCCCGGCGAGGTTCTTCCGGAACAACACCGCCAACGCGCTGCGCCTGGCGGAGGCCGCAGTGGCCCACGGAGTCAGCACCTTCCTGTTCTCATCCACCGCGGCGGTCTATGGCGATCCCCAGTACACCCCCATCGACGAGGCCCATCCGACCCGTCCCACCAATGCCTACGGCATGGCCAAGCTGCTCACGGACCAGGCTCTGGATTGGATCACCCGGCTCCAGGGGCTCACCTGCATCTCGCTGCGGTACTTCAATGCCTCCGGCGCAGGGCCCCTGCTCGGAGAGGCTCACCGGCCGGAAACGCACCTGATCCCCCTGCTGCTGGAGGCGGCTCTCGGCCAGCGCGATTCTGTCTCACTGTTCGGAGATGACTACCCGACCCGTGACGGATCCTGCATCCGGGACTACGTCCATGTCCTGGATCTTGCCCAGGCGCACATTCTCGCGCTTGAGGCTGGCCTCACCGGCAGACACGTCTTCAACGTCGGCAATGGAAAGGGCTTCAGCAATCGAGAGGTCATCGCCATGGTCGAGCGGGTGACCGGGAAGACCCTCAAGGTCGTGGCGGGACCCAGGCGGGATGGGGATCCGGCCATCCTCCTGGCCGGGTCCGGGAAGATTCGCCGTGAACTGGGCTGGGAGCCCAGGTACCCGGACCTGGAGTCCATCATCCGTTCGGCCTGGGAATGGAAATTGGCTCACCCCGGAGGGTATTAAGCGACAAGCCTTTGTGGGTTCCCTGGTCCAGGGCGTCCCGTTCATTCCCAAGGTTCATCTGTTTTACAGGAAGCCACTTGGATGAATTCCCGTTAATGTCAGGGTGGTTTCGCTGGAACGATAAAACCATTGTCATGGATAGAACTTAGGAACCCCTGAAAGGAAGCGCCCCATGATCGGTGATCAATTCGAGGGAACGCCGCTTGTTTCCGCGGTGATGCCTTGCCTCGACGAGGAACTGACCTTGCCCATCTGCATCAGGAAGGCCATGAAAGCCTTCGAGCAGCTTGGCATTCACGGGGAAGTGGTGGTGGCCGACAACGGGTCCAAGGACCGGTCCGTGGCCATTGCCGAATCCCTCGGCGCAAGGGTGATCCACCAGCCGGTCAAGGGTTACGGAGCGGCGCTCCAGGCTGGGATCGCGGGCTCCAGGGGCGAGATCATCATCATGGGTGATTCTGATGATTCCTACGATTGGTTGGCTATCGGGAGTTTCGTGGCCAAGATCCAGGAAGGGAACGATATGGTCATGGGGAACCGGTTCAAGGGGGGAATCGACCCTGGGGCGATGCCCCCCCTTCATCGTTATCTCGGAAACCCGGTCCTCTCATTCATTTCTCGGATAGCGTTCAGGGTTCCGATCGGCGATTTCCACTGTGGGATGCGCGCCTTCACCCGGAGCGGCTTCGAGCGGATGAAACCGCGCACCTCCGGGATGGAGTTCGCCACCGAGATGATCGCCTCGGCTGCGGGTTGCGGGCTGAAAATCGCAGAAATCCCAATCACCCTGCATAAAGACCAGAGGGATCGCCCACCCCATCTGCGCTCGTTCCGGGATGGCTGGCGGCATCTGAAGTTTATCGTAAGCTATGCTCCGGACCATCTTTTCCTTTATCCCGGCATTGCGCTGCTGGCAGCCGGCCTATTGCTGCAAGGGGCCTTGGTGACCGGCCCGCTGCAACTGGGCCCGGTCTACCTCGGCATCCATTTCCTTGCCCTGGCCGGGGGTGCGAGCCTGATGGGGTTCAATGTCATGGCGATGGGGGTTCTGGCGAAAGTGATCGTAGGCAACCGCTTCCCCCGGAGTCTCGGTCGGGGGACCCTCAGGTTCATCCACCTTTTCAGGGTGGAACGGGGGTTGTTCCTGGGCGGGGGGCTGTTCGGAGTCGGGTTCCTTGCCGCGTTTCTCCTGCTTCTATACTGGATGGCACATCCTGGAAGGGCGATGCCAGGTACGATTCATGCGGCCTTTGTGGCCATTCACTTGATGGTGCTGGGGGTGAATGTGCTTTTCACTTCCTTCCTGATCCACCTCGCCCTGGCGGAGAATCAGGTTCAGTAATTCTGGGAGAACCCGGTGACACACAAGCAAGCCCGACCTGGGAGGGAACCTTTGGTTTCGGTTTGCCTCCCTGTTTTCAATGGCGGCCCCTTTTTGCGGGAGGCCGTGGCATCGGTGTTGAGCCAGACCCATCAGAATTTCGAACTGCTGGTATTCGACGACGCTTCGACGGATGACAGTTGGACGATCCTGCAATCCTTCAGTGATGCCCGGATCCGGCTTCAGCGTAATGAACACAATTTCGGGCCCGTTGGGAACTGGAATAAGGCCTTGGGTGCCGCCCAGGGGAAATATGTGAAGCTTTTCAGCCAGGATGATCTGCTGGCGCCGGAATGCCTGGCCCGGCAGGTGGCAGTCCTCGAGAACGCACCGGAGGCTGCCCTGGCTTTCTGTGGGCGGGCCGTCATCCTTGCCGACGGCAGGCATTTCTTGTCGCGGACCGCGCCTTGGCGCGAAGGGCTGGTCGTCCGGGACGTGATCGTGCGGGACACCCTGAGCGCCGGCACGAACCTCGTTGGGGAACCCTGCGCAGTGCTGTTCCGAAGGGACTGTGCCGAGAAGGCGGGGAATTTCGATGGCAGCATTCCATATTTGATTGATTTGGACTATTGGGTGCGTCTGCTGGAACAAGGCCCCGGGTATTGCATGAAAAAGCAATTGGCATCCTTCCGCCTTTCCCCCCGCCAGTGGACCGCAGTCATCGGCCGGAAGCAAAGCCGCCAATACCTCGATTTCATGGCCAAGCTCCTGGCCTCGAACCGGTATAAGGTCGGTGCGCTTGCCCGCTTCCGGGGAGGGCTCATGGCCAGGCTCAATGGTCTGTTGCGCTCCTTGGTATACCGTTTCGTGGTGCGGGACGCACGGTGAGACTTCATGTCCAGATGTTGCGTTTCGGACTGGTGGGGGCCGTCAATACCCTTGTGGCCTACGGCTCGTTCTCCCTGCTGCTTTGGGCAGGGGTGCACTATACCCTCGCGACCTTCCTGGGTGGGACGGTCGGCATGCTGCTGGGCTTCAAACTCACGGGGGCATTGGTGTTCCAGAGCCGGGACAACGGGCGGATTTTCCGGTTCGTGGCGGTATTCCTGCTGCTGGTCCTGGCCAATATCGGCGTCCAAGCGCTGTTCAGACGGATGGTGAACCCATACCTCGCCGGGGCTTTCGCCACCATCTTCTGCTTCTTCCCCTCTTTTGCGCTGAACCGGGGTTTCGTATTCCGGGTGGGGTATCCGCCGCAGGCGGATGAGTAGGCTTCAAGTCCCGTGGCACTGCGCCGAATTCAGGAGAGGTTGCCCCGGCCTACATTGGCCCGGCGAAAACGCCCGCTGCAGGCTCGATCCAGCCAGAACCAATAGCGCGCGGCGAAGGCCTGGTAGGGGCCTTCCGGCAGCAGCCGGGACAGGAGGTAAAGGGGGGACCGCGCCAGCCGATGGGGCAAGGACATCCATCCGGCCATCTGCTCCACCTCGTTTCGGCTGGGCAGGATCGATGGTTGGATTGCCGGCCCCGGCCCGCTTTTCACGCCGACGAAATACAAGTCGAAATGGGTCGGCAGGTAATAGAAACGCCAAGCCGAAAAGAGGGCCGGGAGGTCGAACACCCGTTGAAAATCCCTTTCCTGAAGGTTCCGGTAGTAATCCAGGCCCCGGAACTGGGTTCCAGGGCTGTCCGCGGCGATGGTCCGGGAAGTGCCGTGTTCGGGCCTGCCGCGCGAAGCGCACGTCATGGCGACCAATCCGCGGGGGCGGGTGATCTCCACCATCTTCGAAAAGGTCTCCACCCAGTTTGGGTCGTGTTCCAGGCACTCCGCGGAAATAACCGCGTCAAAGGAACCTCCAGGGAACGGGACCTCATGGCCGAAGGCAACCAGATCGACCCCGGGCCCCGGCACCAGGTCGACCCCGGTGTAGGCTGCGGCCGAGGCGAAGAGGGCGCGAACCGATCCGTTCACGTCGTACGAACCGATCTCGAGCACTGATCCGCCTTGGATGACGTCACGGAACTGACGCGCCACCATTGCCAGGAACCCAAGCTGTTCGGGATGGCTCATGAGACTTCCTTCAATAACCGCGCCGCCTTGGCATCCTTGGGATCGATCCGCAGCGCCGCCTGCGCCGCCGCCCGGGCTTCGTCCTTGCGGCCCAGCGCCTTCAGGACCTGGCCCCGGCGCCAGTGGGCGGAGCCGTAGCCGCCGGTGCCGCCCTCCAGCGGCTCGCGCAGCACCTGGTCCAGCATGGCCAGGCCGGGCTCCAGGTGCCGGCCGGAGCGGGCGGCGATCTTGCCCAGCTGCAGCCGGAGCATGCTGGGGCTGTCGGTGGCCGGCAGGGCCTGCTCGGCGATGCGCCAGGCGTCATCGCCCCGGTCGGCGTCCAGCAGGGCGTCGCAGATGGCGGTCAGGGGCCGGGCCCGATTGCCGGCGGCGGGCAGCAGGCGCATGGCCTCCTGGCCCTGCTGGCGCTTCTGCTCGGCGTCGCCCAGGACCTTGCGGGTCTCCCGGGTGCCCAGGGCGTCCAGGTAGGCGTAGATCACTTCGGAATCGCCGGGGGCCGCGGCCAGGGCCCGGTTGAAGCAGGGCAGGGCCTCCTTCCAGCGGCCGGCCATGGTCAGGACGGTGCCCTGGAGCACGTCGCCGCGGGGGGCGTCGACCTTGCGCAGGCCCTGGGCGCAATCCAGGGCCTTGCGGCTGGAGCCGCCCAGGAGGCCGGGGACCTGCTCGTAGGCCAGGCCCAGGGACACCCAGGCGGTGACCAGGCTGGGATCGGCCTGGACGGCGGCCTTCAGGTCATCCATGGCGTCGGCGATCTGGCGCAGGCTGCCCAGGTTCCGCTGCTGCACGGCCATGCCGCCCCGGACCAGGCCGCGGGCCAGCAGCGCGTCGGCCAGGCCGGGCTTGAGCGCCATGGCCTTGTGGGCCGCGTCAAGGGCCTCGGGCAGCCGCACCAGGGCGGTGAGCGCCTGGGACTTGGCGGCCCAGGCCAGGGCGTTGCCGGGATCGCTCCGGAGCACCGCCTCGGCGTCGGCCAGGGCCTTGAGGAAGCGCCCGGCGTCCAGGTCGGGACGCGGCGCGTAACCCGCGCCGAGGGCGGGGAGGCTGGTGATGATTACAAAACTGGCAAAAGGTTGCATCATGGTTGACCCACCCTGAGTATAGGGTGCACCGGGGAAGCTCGCCCTGTAAGTGAAACCCTGGCAAGATGGCGCAGATCATTGAGGGAGACAAGCATGCTCATGCAAGGCAAGCGCGGGTTGGTGGTGGGGGTCGCCAACAAGTGGTCCATCGCGTGGGGCATCGCCCAGAAGCTGGCGGCGGAAGGCGCCGAACTGGCGATCACCTACCAGAACGAACGGATGGGCAAGCACGTGCGGGAACTGGCGGAGACCCTGGAAAAGCCGCTGCTCATTCCCATGGACGTCACCTCCGACAAGCAGATCATCATGACCTTCGAGCTGCTCAAGCGGGTGTGGGGCCACCTGGACTTCCTGGTGCACGCGGTGGCGTTCGCGCCCCGGGAGGCGCTGGACGGCCAGTTCGTCGCCACCAGCCGGGAGGACTTCCGCATCGCCCACGACATCAGCGCGTACTCCCTGACGGCGCTGGCCAACTCGGCCCAGCCGCTCATGGCCGAAGGCGGCAGCATCATCGCCCTCACCTACCTGGGCAGCACCCGGGTCATCCCCAGCTACAACGTGATGGGGGTGGCCAAGGCGGCCCTGGAGGCCAGCGTCCGCTACCTGGCCGCGGACCTGGGCCCGCAGGGCATCCGGGTCAACGCCGTGTCCGCCGGCCCCATCAAGACCCTGGCGGCCTCGGGCATCTCCGGATTCGGCAGCAAGATGCGCCACCATCGCGACCGGGCGCCGCTGCGCCGGGACACCGAGACCGAGGAGGTGGCCGACGCCGCCCTGTTCCTGCTCAGCCCCATGGCCCGGGGCATCACCGGGCAGGTGCTCTACGTGGACGGCGGCTTCTGCATCATGGGCGACTGAGTTTTTCCAGTTCGTCCAGCACCTCCTGGACGTGCCCTTTGACGCTGACCTTGGGCCAGACGTGGCGGATGATCCCCTTGGGGTCGACCAGGAAGGTGGAGCGGATGATGCCCTCCACCTCCTTGCCGTACATGATCTTCTTGCCGAAGGCCCCGAGCGGCGCCAGCAGCGTCTTGTCCGGATCGGACAGCAGGGGGAACGGCAGGGCCTGGTTGGCCACGAATTTCTGGTGGGAGGCGACGGAATCCTTGGAGATGCCGTAGACCTTGGCGCCGGCCGCCTGGACCCGGGCCCAGTTGTCCCGGAAGTCGCAGGCTTCGGTGGTGCAGCCGGGCGTGGCGTCCTTGGGGTAGGCGTAGAGCACGGTCCAGGCCCCGGCGAGGGTCGCGGGGGTCACGGCGGCGCCGCGGTCGTCGCTCAGGGAGAAGGGGGGGAGGGGCTTGCCGGTCAGAGTCATCGTGCCTCCTGGTCAGAATCCAAGCCTATCAGGTAGGCTATGGTTTGGAGGATCTGTGACATCTGCCTTGCCCGCACCCTGGTGGTGGAAGCTGGTGGCGCCGCACCGGCGGATCCTGGCGCTGGGGCTGGCGTCCACCATCCTGTGCAGCCTGGCGGCGGCCTGGGTACCCTACTGGTCGGGCCGGGCGGTGCACGCCCTGGAGCTGCGCAACTGGTCGCTGAGCCGCAGCTACCTGGTCTGGATGCTGGCCTTCACCCTGGTGGCGGGGGTGGGGCGCTACCTGATGCGCAACACCCTCATCGGCCTGAGCCGGGCAGTGGAGAAGCAGCAGCGGGAGGAGATCTACGATTTCCTCCTGGCCATGCCGTACGCCTTCTACGAGCGCAACCTGATCGGCGACCTCATGAGCCGGATCGGCGACGACGTGAACACGGTGCGCATGGCCACCGGGCCCGGGCTCATGAGCCTGCTCCAGACCGCCAGCCTGCTGCCCATGACCCTGGCCCTGATGGTGCATGCCAGCCCGCGCCTGGCGCTGGCGGTGCTGCTGCCGTTCTCCCTGCTGGCCTTCGGCTTCTATTTCATCGGCCGGAGCAGCCACCGGCTGCAGCAGCGCATCCAGATCGTCACCTCGCAGCTGAACACGTACAGCCACGAGACCATCTCGGGCGAGCGGGTGGTGCAGGCGTTCGGCCTGGAGGATCTGCGGGTGGCGGCCTTCGGGGCCCTGAGCCGGGACCAGGCGCGCATGAACATCAAGCAGACCATCCTGTTCGGCATGTACATGCCGCTGTCCGCCCTCACCGCCGGGCTTTCGGCGCTGGTGCTGGTGGCCTACGGCGGCGGCCTGGTGCTGCGCGGGGTCCTGACCCTGGGCGATCTCACCGCCTTCACCGGCTACCTGGCGGCCCTGGCCTGGCCCATGATGTCCCTGGGCTGGGCGGCCAACCTGTTCCAGCGGGGCCAGGCCGGCCAGGAGCGCATCGACTATGTCCTGGACGCCTTCGAAGCGCCGCTGCCGGTCCTGGAGCCGCTGCCGCTGCCGCCCGGCCCCGCGGCCCTGGCGGGCCGGGGCATGGTGCACCGGTTCGATTCCGGGCGGGGCCTGGGGCCGCTGGACCTGGATCTGCCGGCCGGGGCGCGGCTGGCGGTGGTGGGCGGGATCGGCTCGGGCAAGACCGTCCTGCTGCAGGTGCTGGCCGGCCTGCGGGAACTGCAGGCCGGCGCGCTGACCCTGGACGGGGTCCCGCTGGACCTGGCCAACCTGCGCGCCCACTGGGCCGGCATCGGCTGGGTGCCCCAGGAGGCGTTCCTGTTCTCGGTGACCCTGCGCGAGAACCTGGCCATGGGGCGGCCCGAGGCCAGCGAGGAGGAGCTGTGGGAGGTGGCCCGGGTGGTGTGCCTGGACGATCTGGTGCGCCGGTTGCCCAAGGGCCTGGACACGGTGGTCGGCGAGCGCGGCGTGTCGCTCTCCGGGGGCGAGCGCCAGCGCACCGCCCTGGCCCGGGCGCTGCTGCGCAAGCCGCGCCTGATGCTGATGGACGACGCCCTGTCGGCGGTGGATTCGGAAACCGAGGCGCGCATCCTGGAAAACCTGAGGTCGTTCCTGGACGGGGTCACGCTGGTGCTGGCCACCCACCGGGTGTTCGTGGCCGAGCTGTGCGACCGGGTGCTGGTGCTGGAGAGCGGACGGGCGGTCCAGGACGGGACGCCCCAGGAACTGGCGCTGGTCCCCGGCCACTTCGCCCGGATTCGCAAGCTGCAAAGCCTGGAGCGGGAAATCCTGGGCAAGGCCTCCGCTTGACACGATGATAGATTAATAAATACACTGTTGCCATGCCGGTTTTGTCCTGGAGGCATCATGTTGAGTCAACGTCTTTCCGCCGCCATCAACCAGCAGGTCATCGGGGAATTCTCCTCCGCCTACCTCTACCTGGCCATGGCCGGCCACTTCGAGAACGCCAACCTGCAGGGCTTCGCCAAGTGGATGCGGGTCCAGGCCCAGGAGGAAGCCTCCCACGCGCTCATCTTCTTCAACTTCCTCACCGACCGCGACGGCCGGCCGGCGCTCGCCCAGCTGGACGTGCCGCCCGCGGAGTTCGGCACCCCGCAGGAAGTGTTCAAGAAAGTCAAGGAGCATGAACGCAGGGTTTCCGAAGCCATCGACGGGATCGCCGATCTGGCGGTGGCGGAGAAGGACCACGCCACCCGGGCCCTGCTGGACTGGTTCGTCACGGAGCAGGTGGAGGAGCAGGCGGTTTCCAGCAACATCCACGCCCGCCTCAAGCTGATCGCCGGCGATCCCAGCGGCCTGTTGGCCCTGGACCGGGAACTGGGGGCGCGCACCTATGTGGTGCCGGCGCCGCTGGCGGGGAAGCTCTAGCAGCCGTTGCGGCAGCTCAATTTCAGAGCATTTAACGGTGCTAGCGACCTGAACCTGCCGCTCCGGACGGCGCCTTCCGGGGGTAGCCGGGCGTCAGCAGGTTCCTCAGGCCGACCCCGGGGCCCCAGGCCGGCCTGGGCCAGCGGTAGCGGGTGAGCCGCACGCTGGGCTGGTGCATGTCCCCGAACAGGGCGGTCCGGAGGGTCTGGACGCCGGCCACGGCCAGGGCGGCCATGGACAGGACCCGCGCACCCAGGGGCATGGGGCCCAGAACCAGCTCGAAGGTCTGGATGAGTTCCACGACGCGGCTTTTTTCCAGGGGGTTGTGCGCGAAGCGCCCGAGGGTCGGCAGCAGCAGGCGCACTTGCTGGGCGTAGGCCAGGATCTGCCCGCGCCGGATGGCCAGCCACGGGTCGGTCCTGGCAGGCCCTTCCAGGTTGGCGAGACCGCGCAGCGCCGTCTGGGCGATGCGCAGGATGGAGGAGGAATTCCGGTCGTACTCCTGGCGGAAGGCGTCGTCCAGCACGCGCCGGGCCTCTTCCGAGCTGAAATGGGGGTGCCGCCAGTTGAGGTTGTGCTGGCCGTGCCACTCCTCGTAGGGCAGGTCGAAATCGAGCAGGCCTTTGTCCTTGAACTCCTGGTACAGGGCGGTCACCGGCATGGCCGTGAACATCATGAACTGGGTCATGTCCGCCTGCAGCTCGATCATGAAGTCGATGTCGTCCTGGATGTTCTCCGGCGTATGGTGCTCCAGGAACAGGATCCCGGAGGCGAGCACGAGGATGCCGTGGTCCCGCAGGCTCCGGACCAGGGCAGGCAAGTCCCGGCCCTGGTTCTTCGCGTAGGTCTCCTTCCTGGACTCGGCCCCGATCCAGACGAAATCCACCCCCAGTCGCACCATGTTCTCCACGCCGAAGCTTTCGATGGCTTCGGCGGAGGAGAACAGGCCGAACCGGAAGGGGCGCCGGTGGTATTCCATCAGGGCGAGCAACTCGCGGGCGCGGCCCTCCTGCTTGAAGAAGTTCTCATCCATGATGAAGAAATCTTCCGTGCCCAGATCCTTGGCGATCCGGCAGGCATTCTGGAACAGCTCGGCGCCGCTCTCGAAGAAGGATATGTAACCTTTGCCGAAGAAATGGGAGGTGGCGCAGAACCGGCAGCCATTGACGCAGCCCACCCCGGGCACCAGGAGGGCGCCTTTGCCGGAGAACGGGATGCCGAAGACGCGCTTGTGGTCCGAGGATGGGAGCGAAGGATGCACCACGGGACGCTCCGGGTCCTCGCCCAGGTGCTCCCGCAGCCAGCGGATGCCCTCGCCCTTGACCACGTGATCGCAGGGGATGAGCCGTTCCACCCCTTCGATGGCCGCCCCGTGGCCCCCCAGGATGAGCTCCGCGCCGGGCTGGAGTTTCCGCACCAGGCGGGCCATTTCCTGGGCCTTGAGGAAATTGGGCACGATGAAGCTGATGCCGACGATGTCGAACGGCTCCCGCTTGAGGGCGCGGATGAAGCCGCGCCGGCTGGGGAAGTCCAGCACCTGGACGGGGCATTCCACGTTGGCGGCCAGGAAGTCCAGCCCGAACGAACGGTGGTGGACCCGCAGCGACGCCATCCCCTGCGCCTTGGTGACCTGGTTGTGGAACAGCTCCATGATGTTCTCTTTCCGGCCCCACGCGTCATCCACCCCGAAAGGCCCGAACACCGACGTCAGCAGCATGCGCTTGCCCATAACCACCCCCAGGCCAGGATGGATCCTGTGCCCTGGCCGTTCGGCAAAAGAACGGTAAAATCTGGACAACTGCTGAAGCTGGCCGTGATTGGACGGACCGCATGTTCAAGGACTTCGTTAAATGGTGGGTCCGGATCACCTTTGGCCGGCTGTTCTGGATCGTCGCGGTGCAGATGGCCTGGGGCATGGTGCTGCTGCTCTGGATCCTGGCCTACGCGCGGCCGGCATCCCCGGGCCTCGGGCGGTTCGAGTGGGGCCTGGCCTTCCTGGCGCTGATCATCCTCGGCGTGAACATCCTGGTCATCCACTTCGTCCACCAGGCCGCCCAGAGCCGGGTGGTCAAGGACTTCGTCTCCCACGTGAGCCACGACCTGCGTTCGCCCCTGGCCTCGGTGAAGCTCTACCTGGAGACGGTCCTGAAGCGGGAGCTCAGCCCGGAAACGGCCCGGGATTGCCTCGAAGCCGCCCTGCAGGAACTGGGCCGCCTGGAGACGAGCATCGAGGGCGTGCTCACGGCCTCCCGGCTGGAGCGCCAGAAGCTGCGGATCGAGGCGCACCCCCTGGACCTCGGCGCCTTCCTGCAGGGCTACCTGGAACGGAAGGGCGACCTGGTGGCCAGCCGCGGAGGCCACCTGCAGATCGGCGCGCTGGAGGCCCTGCCGGTCCAGGCCGACCCCGGCATGATGGCGAAGATCCTGGACAACCTGGTGGACAATGCCCTCGGCCACTGCCAGCCCGGCGTGCACATCCGGGTTTCCCTGGCCAGGCGGCACCACCTCGCCCTGATGACGGTGGCCGACGACGGCCCGGGGATTCCCCCCGGCGAGCGGCGCAAGGTCTTCAACCTGTTCTACCGCGCCAAGGCCGCCCGCGGGCGCGGCACGGGCCTGGGCCTGTTCATCGTGGCCCGTCTCGTGAAGGCCCATGGCGGCCACATCTGGGTGGAATGCCCGGAGCTGGGCAGCGCGTTCCAGGTGGCGCTGCCCCTGGACGAGGATGGAGGGAGGCACCCATGAAGAAGCGCATCCTGCTGGTGGAGGACGAGCCCCAACTGGCCAAAGGCCTGCGCTTGAATTTTGAGCTGGAGGGCCACGAGGTGGAGTGGGCCGCCACGGGCGCGGAGGCCCGCCGCGCGCTCGCCGCCGACCCGCCCGATCTCGTGGTCCTGGATGTGATGCTGCCCGATGTGAGCGGGTTCCAGCTGCTCCAGGAGGTCAAGCGGAAGGATGTCCGGCTGCCGGTGCTGATCCTCACCGCCTGCGCGGCGGATGAGGACCGCATCATGGGGCTCAGCCTGGGGGCCGACGACTACCTCACCAAGCCCTTCAACCTGGATGAGCTGATCCTGCGCCTGCGCGGCATGCTGCGGCGCGGGGCGTGGTACCAGGAAGCCCTTCCCGCGGCCATCGACCTGGGCGGTTGCGTGCTCCACCCCGCCCAATCCGCGCTGGAGCGGAACGGCGCGACCACCCTGTTGACCGAACGGGAACTGTTGCTGCTCCTGCACCTCTGGCGCAAGCGGAACCAGGTGGTCAGCCGCAGGGAACTGCTGGTGGAGGTGTGGGGCTACGCTCCGGATGTGGAGACCCGGACCGTGGACATCTTCATCGGCCGGCTGCGCCGCCTGCTGGGGGACGATCCGGAGGAGCCGCGCATGCTGCAGACGCTGCGGGGCCAGGGCTACCTGTTGATTCACTAGGGCGTTTCGGAAACCTCAGCACCTCGCTGTCGCGGCTCAGGTTCACCGCCTTCCTGGGTGCGCATTGCCGTGGTCAGGCCGCGGGGGTAGGCTGGAATGGATTCCTCCCAATCCCTTGCGCGGTCGCAGATCATGGAATACCTAGACCTTTATCGATTTCTCAAGAGCGCCGTCCGCCCGGGACCACCCGTGCCGTTGGCGGATGGGCTCTGGGTCTCGCACCTGGATTTCGCATCAGGCAATGGCCACATTCTGCCGGGCGAAAGCCACTACGCCTGCACCAGCCATGGCGCCCTGGAAGGCGAAGCCGAGGCCGCCCACCTGCCGGATGGCATCCTGGACCTGCAGGATTCCCATGTCATGGAAAACCGCGAGTTCCACTATTCGGTGTTCCATGGCGCGGAACGCGGCCGAGCCCGGGAGATCCTGCTCCTGTTCCACGGCCTCAACGAGAAGGACTGGAACAAGTACCTGCCCTGGGCCCAGCGCCTGGCCCTGACCACCGGCAAGGCCGTGGTGCTCTTCCCCATCGCCTTCCACATGAACCGGGCGGTTCCGGAATGGAGCGACCACCGGCTCATGCACCGGGTCTGCGAAATGCGCAAGAAGACCTGGCCGGACGTGGTGGGAGCCTCCCTGTCCAACGTGGCGGTCAGTACCCGGCTGCATGCCCGGCCCCAGCGCTTCATCTGGTCGGGGCTGCAGACCTATTTCGACGTGGTCCAGCTGCTGCAGGAGATCCGCGCCGACCGGATCCCCCTGATCGCGCCCGGCGCCACCACCGACGTCCTGGCCTATTCCGTGGGCGGGCTGCTGGCCCAGACCCTCATGATGACCAATCCCGAGGGCCTGTTCGAGCGCTCGCGGCTTTGCCTGTTCTGCGCGGGCGCGGTGTTCAACCGGATGTCGCCGGTGTCCAAGTTCATCCTGGACAGCGAGGCCAACGTCGCCCTCTACTCCTACGTCGTGGAGCACCTGGAGAGCCATCTGCGCCATGACGCCCGGCTCCGCCACTACATGGGGCCCGACCATCCGGAGGGCTTGCGCTTCCGCAGCATGCTGAACTATGGGGTGATGCGCCAGGAACGGGAGGCCAGGTTCCGGGAACTGGCGCCGCGCCTGCTGGCGGTGTCCCTGGAGCAGGACCAGGTGATCCCGCCCTACGAAGTGGTGAACGCCCTGCAGGGTTCCAGCCGGGATCTGCCGGTGCGGGTGGAGCGCATGGATTTCCCGTACCAGTACCAGCATGAAGATCCGTTCCCGGCCCGGGAAGCGCTGCGCGCTCCCGTGGACCGGGCGTTCCGCCAGGTGTTCGACCTGATGGCGGAATTCTACCGGGGCTGACATGACATGGGCGGATGTGCCCATGAGGACCATTCACCGAACAGTGCCGCCCCCATGGGTCCGCATGAGTGCAATGGTTTCCGGGTCCATGGGGCAGCCCCGGGCCTCCAGCACCGCCTCCACCTTGGCCCTGGCGTCGGAGCTGAGCTTCTGGCCCAGTTTGAACTTCCCGGTCACCTCCTCCACCCGGCCTTTCACCAGAACGGACTTGAAATACTGGGTGGCGGGGCAGGCATTGACCGGATCAAAGGCGTAGGAGGGGACCTGGGCATAGGCTTCCACCACCAGGAAACTGGCCTGCGGGCTCTCCTGGATCAGGCCGAATTTCTCCCCTGCCTTGGCCCCGTGGAAGATGATCCGGCCTTCGTGGAACACAAAATTCAGGGGAACCAGCACCGGGGTCCCCTGGGCGGACACCAGGCCCAGGGTGCCCCAGTCGGCGCGCGCAAGCACGCCTTCCAGTTCCCTGGTATCACGGTTTTCGCAATCCTGCCGACGCATGAGGTCCTCCATGAATGCCCCTTCCATTCCAGCGAACTTAGTAAGCTCCCGCTAGACGCAATACTGTTCGGTTAGATTTCGGCATAGGGTTTCCGCCTCGTCTTGCCGTGGGGCCTGGGCTCGACCACGATCACAACCACCGGCTCCAACCTCAGGTTGGTTGGCTGGCCCCGTTTGCG
>Ga0181520_10000911_pt1 | contig 63315 bp, 23 predicted proteins | sample PEATcosm2014_Bin_29_FD_132451 | JGI IMG/M metagenome (GOLD analysis project Ga0181520, IMG submission 132451) | Peatland microbial communities from MTU Mesocosm Facility, Houghton, MI, USA - PEATcosm2014_Bin02_30_metaG | ecosystem: Environmental > Terrestrial > Soil > Wetlands > Peat | place...
ATCCTCCCCATCCACTCCTGGTTGGTCTCCATCAGCAGCGCCGCAATCAGCCGCAACAACGACTGCTCATGTGGAAACACCCGCACCACACGCGTTCGCCGCTTCAACTCCTGATTCTGCCGCTCCAGCATATTCGTCGTCCGCATCCGCTTTTGATGCGCCTCCGGCAGAGCGTAAACGCCCAAAATCTCCTCTCCGCTCTCTTCCAGCAGCCGCGCCACTTTGGGAGCCTTCTTCCCCAACTTTGCGATGGCCGCATCCAGCGCCGCTTTGGCCGCCTCGCGCGTCGCCGCCTCGGTCACCGTCTTCATCAGCCGCAGCACCTGCGGACGCTGCTGTTGGTTGCCACAGTGCGCCGCGTGGTGGTTCACTTGCCGCAGTCGTTCCCGTTTTTGGCAACCTTCCGGCACATCGCGATGGAACTGGGAGCTTCGCCCGGGTAACCAGTTCTGGAAGCCCCGAAAAATGCTTGCCCTTGACGAATGCAGACGGTCACACAGGAAATCCCTGCGTTAAAATCGCCGCCGCGCCGCCAAGAAACGCCAACCGGGCTCGTTGCTTCCTCCTGAAAGACAAAATCACGCCGCCGTTGGCAGTTTCGGCTATACCGTACCGCGAAAAACAACTTTCGCTGTGCGTTCATGAATGATGCAGGCTAGGCCGCTCGCGCCTCCTATATCCTGCAGAAGGTCAAGCGCGCTCGCCGGGTCCTAAAGGGGCATGATGAACTACAGGAGTTGATGATTGCCGGTTCGCAACTGGCGGTTCGTTTGAGGACTATATAATTGTGTTGTTCCTATCAAACCTCCGGGCAACAAGGGCTGTTTTCTCCTTTTCTCCTATGTGTGCTGCTTCCATTCGAAGGCGCTGTATGCTCGTCAGTCAATTGAAAGGATTTGGTTTCGGACTTTGAGTGTGCGTCTTCGTTTCGTGGTGGATAGATCTTCGGTAGACAGGCAAATTTCTACCATGGATCGAGCGGAATAAGTCCGAAAGCAACCCAAAGATTGCGATAGAGATAAATCTGCTGTGGATCGACTACACGATTTGCGCAACGATACGCCAGCTACGAACCCCATGACCGTAGTGCCTTCTTCTCATCACGAGTTCACACTCTCTTCGGCCGGTATCAAGATTTGGTTGGCGTCGTACGACCAGGTTACTCCGGCGCAGTACGCTGAATATGGTCCGCTACTGACTGCGACCGAACTCGAGCAAGAGGCCCGCTTCCGATTTGAGAGCGACCGTTGCCGATACCGGGTGACACGAGCTCTTCTTCGCACGGTGCTGTCACGCTACTATCCCCTGCCACCGAAAGACTGGCAATTCCTTGTGGGCCCGTACGGTCGCCCAGAGATATCACATCCAGCTGCCTGCGCGGGCATTTCCTTCAACATTTCGCATTGTGCAGGAATCATTGCGCTGGCGGTCAGTACAACGCGAGCGGTTGGGATAGACGTTGAGTGTTTACGGGAACGCTTTAGCTGTCTCGAAATTGCCGAACACTACTTCGCCCCGGAGGAAAACAAAGCGTTACAGACTCTGCCAGCCAGCCAGCAGCCTCTCGGTTTTCTTGAATACTGGACGCTGAAGGAGTCTTACATCAAAGCGAGAGGTATGGGGCTTTCTCTGCCATTGCATCGATTTTCGTTTAACTTATCCGAATCCGGCAGAATCCACTTCACAACCCATCCGGATCTTAAGGACGATGCCGCTCGATGGCAGTTCTGGCAGTACCGGCTGTCGCCCGAGCATGTGTTGGCGGTTTGTGCGGATCGCTGCGATTCCTGTGAAGCAGTTCTCAAAATGCTCAGGGTTGTGCCCCTGTTAAGGGAGGAGGATCTACTTTGCGAGCTTCTGCGAACTTCCTGAAAGTGCGCCTTAGAGAGATCCGACTCGTGTCCTTCCCATTTTGCTTTGAAGAAAGCGATTGGATAGCTCAAGATACTGCTCCATTGTTGTTAGCGGGCGGGATACTGCGTCCATGATCCGTTGTGAAAACTTCCCCGTGGATGATAGTTCATGGCCGGCCTCCCGGGCTGCCTCCAGCACTTCGGCAGCTTGCTGACTGGTACCGGGGAATGCACGCATGGTTTCCGAGTGTGGGCGCAGGAGCGCACCGGCATAGTTGAATCCCATTCCTAGGCACATCAATCGCACTTGCGCGAGTAAAGCGTTGAAGTTGTCCATTTCCCAAAGGCCGCAAGAAGACACGAGAGCAATCGTGCGCTCGATGGATCCCAGACGCAGCGGGTGGGAGCTGTGTCCCCCATTCACGGAAAAGAACGGCTCGATCCCCGATACGGTCCGCTCAAGAAGCATCTGCAGTGCTCCCGAGAATCCCCAGGTGTGCACCGGGCTGGCGAGTATCCAGACATCAGCTTCCTGCAACTTCGGACTGAGCCACTGCATATCGTCCCTTTGAAAACAATGTCCCGGGTTATTGAACCAGCAGCTGAATTCACCTTTGCAAGACTTTAACTCAAGCTCATAGGCATGAAATTTCTCAACCACAGCGCCGGATTCTTTGAGCCCGTCCAGCAATTGGTTGAGGATCAGTGCTGTTCTGCCCGAGTCTTTTTTTGTACTGCCATTAATTGCGACGACTTTCATAGCTCTCCCTTGCTACTTAGGTTGCGTTCGCCGGAATGCGCGGGCTTCCAGCCTCCCACAGCTCAGGCGAACAGATTAAACAGGGCCGTTCAACCCAGGCCACCGGAGATTTCCGGGCGGCGCCTATTCAAATAGAGTTGCCGTCTCTCTATCGACTCCGTCCGCTCGGCGAAGCAATCGAAAGACTTTTGCCCACTAGCTAACGGTTTTTTCGATGCCAGCAGCCGTTCGATGAGCGCGATGCTTGGCGCCTCGCGTTCAGCCCTGGCAAAGATCTGTTGAAATGCCTGTAGCCTGCTTCGGGTACTCTCGCAGTCCGCCAACTCCCGTGTTGCCGTGATGAGGTCTTCCTTCGTAACGGTCTGGGGCGGAAACGTACGCCCCAATCCATGATGGATTACACGCTTCGCGTTATACGGTTGGTCTGCCGAGAAGGGAACGACGATCATCGGCACAGCGGAGAGAATGGCCTCTTTCAACGTTCCCAGGCCTCCATGGGTGATCAGCACAGTCGTGCGACGTAGAACCTCGATCTGTGGCACACTCTTCCGAAGCAGAACGTTTTTCGGCAGAGTGCCATAGATTCCCTCGCCTGCGTGCCCTCCCGCAGCAATCACAAGCTGGAACTCGCTTTTGTCTGCAAATGCCTGCAGTACAATCGTCATGGCGCGGTGTGCGCTTTCATAGGAGGCACTCTGTGTTCCAAACGAGCAAAAGACCAGGCGCTTCTTTTGATCTATCCATTCCCACGGAAATGGCAAAATCCGGCGCCGCTCCGATACACTTGGCTCGACAAAGTATCGTTCCCGTTGGGCTGGTCGAGAAGTCGGGAGATCGAATTCCTGCGGACACAGGATCACCTCGGGTGCTCCGACATTCAACGTGGGCAGCGGTAAACCGCCATACATCTCGGTGAAATTAGGACTCATCTGCAGCAATCCACAGCCGAGAGATTGTAGAGGATCGGTACGCTTCTCGGGATTACGGTGATATCCCGCAGCACTTTCTAAGACCATCATTCCAGTGTCAACGATCAGGAGGTCCGGACCGATTGAAGCTATCTCTCCCCGTTCTTCCTCCAAGATGGTCTTGCCCTCGAGACACAGACACGGGATGACAGACCGGTATAAGGCCGAACCTGCACACTGAGTTTCAAAGAGAGAGCCGGGGCCACTTGCGTCGCAACACATCCGTTTGAGCATCGGGCTGAATTTGAACCCTTGGGTTTCGCAGTCCTCGCGGAACTCGGGCAGAGTCAAATAGTGAACTTCGTGGCCACGCTGCAAAAGACCAGCCGCAATGCGGAAAGTCGGAAGCAGGTGGCCGGGTTCCGGCAGCATTAGGAATGCAATACGTGCCATCTCGTCAAGTCTCCCTTCCCTACAAAAGTCGCATTAACCATTTGGCCGGATTGGTTGACAGAGAACTAGTCCTGCACAGTGAGTCGAAGTCGTGCAACGTACATCCCGAGACCTGGAAACGACGCGCCTTCGAGGTCATTGGCACACGACTTCACGGTCGTTCCTGCCGATAGTCGAGGTGGTCTCAGTCGCTATGCCGAAAGCTCGCTCGATCAAATCGACTGCGTATTGGAGCCCGTTTCTGCCAATAATCGCCTTGCTCAACCGAAGCGCATTCTCGCGATAGACCGGGTTTTCCAGGACTTCGTCGACAAGTACCGAGAGCCTTTCGCTCGTCAATTGCTGCACTGGGACAAACTTGCCGGTTGCAGTGTGAGCTACGCGGGCGGCAACACCGGGCTGATCATTGGTTACCGGAATTGCCACAATTGGAACGCCCTTCGCCAGCGTCTCGAGCACGGTATTCAGGCCAGCATGGGTAATGCACAGCGCAGCACGTTTGAGGATCTCGATTTGTGGAGCACGTGTCACGACGACCGTATTGTCGCGCAGACCGCCAATTCTTGTTGCATCTATGTTGGTGCCGATCGAGATCACCAATTGCACATTAGGTTTCCGGTTGACCGCCTCCGCAATTGCCGTAAACACGTCTTCGATGCCGTTTTGCAGAGTTCCCATAGAGGCATACACGAGCGGCTCACCTGTCAAACGATCCCAGGGAAACTCGCTTGGGATCCTCCCCCCACCATCGTGAAAAGGGCCGGTATGGTGAAATTGATGGGGCCAGACCGCGCCATCAAAATCGAATTCTTTGGGGGCTTGAGTCACCCAGGCAAGCTTTGAGATTGTCGCCAGTGGATCGGACCAATCAATGTCCAGCCCCACCTTTTCCGCATAAGCTTTTCCCGCCGCATTGCCAAACTTGATGGTCTGTTGAAGACGCTGTACCCCCTGGCGATTTCGCGCCAACGCTTCGGGTGTATTAGAGTGCGACCAATCGTGGACACAAAGCGGCGTATTCCCTGACATGTCGAAGTGCAGAGCACACGAGGCATTTGCATACGGCAGACCAAGATGTCGAGGGACCAAACCGAGCTCCGACTGAATCTCATCAATCACTACGGCATCTATGGCCTGCGTCTTGAGCAGCCTAGGCAAATCGCGGAAGGTCGACTGCACTGAGTTCGCAATCAGCCAGAAGGTGAAAGCCATCGCCTGATCGCCCTGCAGATTTCCTAAGCGCTGGAACGCGGCGTTAATCGATCCGCGCGGAGAGTCGCGCTCGCAAACTGGAAGAAAAGATAATTCGGCGGCATGGACGAAGGGCTCGGCATCGAGAGTCGAGATAACTACAACTTCGTGTCCACGAGCCTGCGTCGCGCGGGCCAGTGCCGTCATAGGATTTAAGTGTCCGGGACCACAAGCCGGCAAGAAAGCAATCTTCACCGTAACCTCCTCTTCCAACAAAGTGTCGGGCCACATGCATCGGCAGATGTATCTCGAAATCCAGTTGTGCTTCACACCAGAACTAGATTCCCAAAATACGCGCTGCTCTAAGCGCTGCTCGCCCTTCAGACGGGCAAGCAGTGCCCTAGTTCTCTTTCCGTTCCACCAACTAGAAATCAAGATTTCCGAGTTTCGGAACTGCAAGTCCCATGAAGATCGCCGACACGAGCGCCGGAGCCGGTTATGAACTTCCGCGTGGACGGGAAAGCCCATGACAGGCGCTAGAGCGCCCAAGAGACGACATACCTCACACTGCGGCCTCGACCTCTGGATAAGTACACGATGCAGCACTTGCTATTGGCCTCTGCTGTATGGTCTTGTACGTCAGCTTAGTCAGCACATCTCCCGGACCGGACTCTTTGAAAGTCGTTGCTCCGTTCGCCAACATGTAGTCGACAGTCTTCGTCCAGAGCACCGAACTGCTGATCTGCCGGGTGAGGAGCGTGCGAATCGCCTTCGAGGGATCTCCCCATGGATATGGTTGCCCGGTTGCGTTGGCAATCACCGTCGCATTCAAGGGAGCGAACGTGAACGAGCCCAGAAACTCGCCGAAAGTGTTTGCCACCTCCGCCATGTAGCGGGAGTGAAAGGCAGCGCTCACTTGCAACGGCAAGTACAACTGCGCTCCCGCCCTTTCGAAAAACTGTGCAGCGCTATTGATGTCGCTCACGAGGCCCGATACTACCGTTTGAAGAGGGGCGTTATAATTCGCCACATCCAGGCCCGTGAGACCATTCTCGTGCAGTATCTGAACGATCCGCTCTCCGCGCAGTCCCACAATCGCAGCCATGCCTCCGTTCTTGATGCGGGACATTAACTCGCCGCGTTTTTGAACGAGGCGCAATCCAGTCAGAAGATCAAACGCTCCAGCCGCCAGCAGAGCATCGTACTCCCCCAGGCTGTGACCGGCAAAGAAGCTTGGCCGATCTCCATCGGCAATAGCTTTGTAGTAGTAGAGCGCATTTACAAGGTAAAGGCACGGCTGAGTGAACTGTGTCTCATTCAGGCGCTGTCCCTTCGCCTCCAGGCACATTTTCCGCACTGAGTATCCTAGGCAAGTGTCGATTTCACGTTCGCGCGAGGTGAATTCCGGCACGCTATCGAACAAGTTTTCGCCCATACCGCGTACTTGCGAACCTTGACCGGGAAATAGTAACGCCAACATATCAACTCCTCCTTTAAAAGTTCTTTTGGCCTTCGATCTGCAATTCAGACGAGATGGAAGGCCACGTTTCCCTTTCGGGATGACGCTCTCGCGTCCTGGCTGTGACGGCGGAAAAGTTCTCCATGTCGCGGCCGTAGGGAGTCATGACCGCATGAATTGCGGACTTAGCCTCCGCGGGCAGCAAGTACTTCAAGAGCACGGCGAGATTGCCCGCCGGCCCAACATCGATGTAGCAATTGGCGCCGCCGGCCGCCACGACCTCCATGGATTCGCGAAACCGAATCGGCTCGCGTGTTACTTTCCAGAAGTAGCCGTAAGGCAGTTCGGAAAGCATAGCCGCCCGCTGGCAGCAGATGACTGGCACCGACGCCGGCTTATACCGTATCTGGGACGTCGATGCCTCGAATCGCGCTCTTGCCGGCTCAATCCAGCGCGAATGGAATGCGTAGCAGACGGGTAACCGCACAAAAACGATGCGGCGCGCCATCAGATTCCGTTCGATTTCCAAACATTGGACCTCCAGAGCTGAAACAACGAAATGCTCAGGAGAGTTCACTGCGGCAACGTCGCAATTATCCTGAAGAAATTTCTCTTTCAACAGCGCCACTGGGCCAAGAATAGTCAGCATGCCCCCGCGTTGGCAGGCGGTCTCGACGGCGGACGCATGCTCCATCACCGTCTCAAGAGCCGACTCTTCGTCTAGACAACCGGCGACTGTCGCAGCAGTAACAGTCCCGAGGCTGACACCCAACAAGCAGTCGGGAATGACTCCGGCGCTGATGAGAGCTCTAGCCATCGCATATTCGACCATGAATATCGCCGGATGCGTCAGACTAATACGATCGAATACCTCGCCCTTGCCTCTTTCGCTCCCGTACAGTGCATTGACAACCGACTCTCCAGACAACCGCCGCACAGACGCATCAATATCCAGCATACAGTCGTGAAAGACACGATTACGCTCGAATAGAGCGCGGCCCATCTGGAAGTACTGGGCACCCTGGCCGGCGAACATGAAGACATTGCGCATCAGTCGATGCCGCCTTGCCTGTTTTCGCGACCACACGATTCCCTGCCCATAATTGCCCCGGCGAATTCACCACGTGGGAGAACGAGGAACCCGGAGTCGATAAAGTTGCGCAAGTATCGCCTCAATAAATCATCGTCGATCTTCGGGCAGTTCAAACCTTGCTGGCCCAACTGCTCCCGCGTCATTATCGACGAGAAATCAAGGGCGCCAGCCATCCACCCGTCATTTGCTAACAGTCCCATGATCGCGTAACTAGGATCCTCCGGCGAGATCCTGTCTCGATTGGAAGACAGCTGGTGCTGCCAATCCCGCGGCGCGACGGTGTCGAATCGCCATCCCATTTCCGCCAGGATCTGCAGAATGCGACTGCCGTTGATCGACCCTGGATTGTGGAGATGGAACGTACGAGCTTGCCGGCAATCGGAAAGGGAGACAATTGCATTGGCTGCGAAGTCGACTGGCGTGAGGTCCAGGGACACATTCAGGTCAGGCATGACCCCCAGTTGCAATCCCAGGCGCACACAATGCCAGAGCAGATCATGCGCAGGACCGCTACCGGTCCGGCTCGATCCGCTGATACGTCCCAGCCGGTAGATCCAAGACTCGATTCCGCGTTCTGCCGCCAGATCAACCACGCGTTCAGCCACCCACTTCGACTGGGTATAGCCGAGCCGCAAATCACGCCAGTCTTCAGGCACACTATCCTCGGTGATTGGCCCGGAGTCGCCGTCGTGCTGGCCAAACACATAAAGTGTGGAGACATAGTGAAACGAGGCTCCAGAGCGTGCCGCCAGACGTAAAGCTTCCCTCGTGCCATCCACGTTACTAGCCTTCAGGCTGCTATAGGGACGACTGAAATTGACCGCAGCTCCATTGTGGAATACCTTCAGCAGTCCGCGAGACAGGGCCTCAAACTCGCCCTCTGTCATGCCAAACCGCGGTCGCGAAAGATCTCCCGGAATGGCGACGACGCGCTGCAAGTCTTCGAGTGACAATCCGCATGGCGCCAACGCACTGGCCAAGCGCTTTTTCGCTTCGGCGGTATCCCGTGCGCGAACCAGACATAGAACGCGGGAGTGTGTGCGCTCTAGCAAGGTCTGAGCAAGATAGGAACCCACGAACCCCGTAGCCCCGGTGAGCAGGATCGTTTCCTGGTCCGCCATTGTGCGGGCGGAGAGTGGTTTTTTGCAGTGAATATCCTGGTCAAGCCAGACTTCATTCGTGAGATCAGGGGCGGCGGGAACAACTTGGTCGCTCTCGAGCAACGCGGCGATCCCCGCGACCGTCGGTGTTGCGAACAGCAACTGCAGAGAGAGTTCGACGCCCAGAGCGTCACGTATCAGAAATGTCAACTGAGCAGCAAGCAACGAGTGACCGCCGATATCGAAGAAGTTCTGGTTCCTTCCAACCCGCCGCAAGCCCAGGACACCACCAAACAGTTCGGCCAGACGCTTTTCCATCGGACCAACGGGCGGCTCGTATTCCATTCCGACGGCTCTTTCTGGCGGAGGTGGTGGAAGCTTCTTTCGGTTCAGCTTCCCATTTTCGTTTAGCGGGAGATGTTCGAGAAAGACGTATGCCGCAGGGAGCATGAAATGCGGAAGGATGGCTTCGAGGTGCTCTTCGATATCCAGTGTGAGGCGATCACTCAATCGTGCCGTGAGCGGACGGTTGGCGTATTGCTGCCAGTCATGCGACAGCTCACGGAAAATTGAGGGACCCGGCAGATTCATGTATTGGGCGGGGCAAATCCCGGTCGTCTCCGGTGCAGGCCGGCGAATCACAGCGACATCAAAGCAGAGAGGCTCACAATCACGACAGATGACCTGAACATGGAACGGCAGACGATCAGAAAGCTTGAAATACTCTTCGGGATCAATTCCCTGCTTTTGCGCATTCCGGCTCGCAACCTGCTCGCGCAGCTCCTCCGTCCCGCGAGCGGAAGTGCCTTGTTGCTGCGCAGTCAGAATCGGTTCAATGCCATCCATTCGGGCGTTTGGAACTCCCTCAATATATATCGAGTTCTGCGAATTCTCCTCCAGCAGCTTTGCCAACTCATCCGGGCGCGTACCAGGTTGGGGCCATTTCAGCGAAGTGGCGGCCGGCGCGTTTGAACCTCCCACGGCAATCAGTGCATCAAAGCGAAATTGCGTCAGCTCGTTGGCGTATAGGCTTCGTTTGAGGCGCGTTAGGATCTGCGTGACCTGGGGCCGAGAATTGCCAAAGGCGTTAAAGAAGTCTGGATTCAGCACCAGTTCGCTATCCCGATCCGCCCGCTCGCTCGCCAACCTTGCCCAGCTCGCGATGGTATCGTCGCTTGATTCCGCTAACTCAATCGAGGCGTGGAACGCCAGATTCAGGGTGCGATTACGCACGTCGCCCACAAACAGGCATCCACCCGTGGCCAGCTTTTCCAGGCAGGCGTCCATGACATCGACCATGTACTCGACGCTCGGAAAATATTGGACGACGGAATTGATGACGATCAGATCGTATCCCCCTCCCTCCATACTCCGGAGTTCATCGGCTGCGGCTCGATACAGCTGAACGTGTCCTAAATCTTCCCGCTGCAGCAGATTTTTCCGGACCGAATCAAGAACGACCTGAGAGAAGTCGGTGGCATGATATTGCGCGCAGTGGGGAGCCAACCGCGACAAGAGCAGCCCCGTCCCGCAGCCGATCTCCAATACCCGACTCGGATGCAAGTCCAACAGACTCCGCACGGTCTCATCCACCCAGGAACGCATTTCGCACTCCGGGATGACATCGCCTTTCTGAGCACTTGTCCATCCCACGATGTTAAAGTCGGCAGGCAGGTCGGAGCGAGGCTGGGCGTAAGTCTGGTCAAAGACCGATTGCCAGGCGCTGACCGCTTTGGATGTGTCTTCTTCCGAACTCTGCGGCTCGCCGGCGAGACGCGGCACTACATACGCCACAATTTTCTGGTCGCCGGGAACATCTTCGCGAGCAATCACGGCACAGTCGCGTATCTTGGAACACCGGTTGAGAACCGCCTCGATCTCGCCAAGTTCTACGCGGAATCCGCGCACTTTGACCTGCTGATCGATCCTTCCCAGGTAATCGAGCTCGCCATTTGAAAGACGTCGCGCCAGATCCCCCGTTCGATACAAACGCAGGCCTGGAGCAAACGGCGCATCTTTGAACTTTGCAGCCGTGAGCTCGGGACGATTTAAATAACCACGCGCCAGTCCAGCACCGCTGACGTGGATTTCGCCCATCATCCCATCCGGAACCGGCCGCCCCTGGGCATCGAGCAGATACACGCTGAGGTCGGGAATCGGAATTCCGATCACGTGGCCAGGAGCTTTATCGATATCGTCAGGCTCGATGGGACGATACGTCACGTGCACGGTTGTCTCAGTAATTCCGTATGCATTGATCAGACGTGTCTGATTCCCATGCCGCGCAAACCAGGGTTTCAGCGAAGTCAGCTCCAGCGCCTCCCCGCCAAAGATGATGTAGCGCAAAGAGAGGTTCCCAGGTTCACGAAGACTCTGCTCCGCGTTGAGCAACTGCCGGAAGGCCGCGGGAGTTTGATTCAGTACAGTTACCCCTTCACCGGCGAGCAGATCGTAGAAGCGATCAGGCGCCCGTGCGGTTTCGGTGTCAATTACAACAAGCCGTCCACCGTAAGCCAATGCGCCCCACAGTTCCCACACAGAAAAGTCGAAGGAGTAAGAGTGAAACAGGGTCCAGATATCATCCTGATTGAATCCGAACCAGTGGTCAGTCGAGCGAAACAGGCGGTGCACATTGTCGTGCTGAATCAAAGTACCTTTGGGCGAACCGGTCGACCCGGAGGTGTAGATTACATAGCACAAGTTTGTGGATGTTACATTAGTGGTGGGGTTCTCGGTGGATTGGGCATCTAGGCACTCTTGATCCAGCAAAAGAAGCCGAGTGTTGCTGCCGCAGTTCAGTTCGCCAGCCAGCGCGCTTTCGGTGATAAGGAGAGGTGCCCCCGCGTCCGCCACGATGAACTGAACCCGCTCACGAGGATAAGCAGGATCAATGGGCAAGTACGCGCCTCCCGCCTTGAGAATACCCAGAATGCCAACCACTACATTCAGACTGCGTTCTAAGTGCAGCCCTACGAGCACCTCTGGAGCGACTCCCAATTCGCGGAGGCGGTGGGCCAACTGGTTTGCACGACTATTGAGTTCGGCATAGGTTAGATGAGAATCCCGCAGTGTGACGGCAACTTTCTCGGGATGGAGTCTGGCCTGCCCCTCGAACAGCCGATGCACGCAGATGTTCTCGGCGGAATCGGGGAGTTGCGTTGCCGATTCGGCCGCGGCTTCTTGTTCCCGGACGTCAAGCAAGTCTATTTCGCCAATTGGCACGTCCGGGCGGGCCACGGCAGCCGAAAGCAGCGCCAGGTATCTGTCGGCAAATGATCTAATCGAAGAGGCATCATAAATATCTGTGTCGTATTCAATGTAGCCTCTCACTAAATCCGACTGTTCCTGGGTGTTGAGCAACAAGTCGAATTTCGTGGTCCCCGTGCTTAAGTCAAGGCTTTCGATCGACAAGCCGGGCGCCACTTCATTCCGTGTTTCGGAACTTCCAGCGACGATTGTCCCTGGGACGTTCTGGTGGACCAGTACAGTCCGGAACAGCGGCGACTGAGTAAGCTGCCGATCAGGCTGGACATATTCCACTACGTTCTCGAAGGGAAGTTCCTGGTGATCGTAGGCTGCCAGGGCCACGGCACGTTCCCGCCTAATAAGGTCCCGGAACGATGGATTTCCAGACAGATCAGTTCGCAGTGCCAGCGTGTTGGCGAAGAAGCCAATCATCGGCTCCAATTCGCGTCGCAAGCGGTTCGCAATCGGCGTACCGACTGTAATATCTTCTGCACCGGTGTAGCGGTGCAGCAGTGTCTTGAATGCCGCCATAAGCGCGATGAACATCGTGCCCTGATTGCCTTCGGCCAGGAAGTGGCGCAGACGGCCAACCGTGTCGGGCGGAATGACCAGTGGTTCCCGGGCACCGCGGTTTGTCGGCCGAACCGGACGGGCACGGTCTGGAGCCAAGGTAACCAAGGGCGGCGGATCGGCAAATACTTTGCGCCAGTAATCGAGGTCTTGGACGAAGTGGCCCTCCTTCTCCCGCTGGCGCTGCCATTCTGCGAAGTCTGCATACGATATCTTCAGCTCAGGCAGCGCGGCTGGGCTCGCACTGACAATGGCCCAGTATTGTGAAACCAGTTCGCGGAAGAAAATGCTGAGCGACCATCCATCGGAGATCACGTGGTGGACAGCATTGGCCAGCACAATTTCTTCATCGGAGATGCGGATGAGCAGCAGTTTGCAGAGCGTACCCGACAGCTCGAATGGCGTATTTGCCAATTCCCGGATCATGCGATCGGCCTGGGCGCTCGACTCCACATAAGGCCGGTCTCGCAAGTCTACGGTAGTTCGGGGTGGTTGCGCGAAAGGCGTGGTGATCTGCATGGGAACGCCTTCAATCAACCGGATCGACGTCCTAAGGCCTTCATGTCGGGCAAAAGTCCGATCCAGCGCCTGTTCAATGGCCGCGAAGTCCCATTTGCCATGGAGCCGATACGCTCCGAAGATGGTATATACCGCGGTCCCCGGAAACAGGTTCTCGAGAAACCAAACACGCTGCTGGGCAAACGAGAGCAGCGCCGGGCCACAGCCGGCACGACGAGGTATCGTCTGTGATACCTTCTTCCCAGCCCGCAGCATTTCCAGCACAGCATTTCTTTTGGCATCCGGCGCCGAAATAGCTATCCCGCCGCCAGATTGATAGGTCGTCATGGCACACATCTCTTTTCCGCCTAACTGCACCGATTAAGCGCGATCGTGGTCAGCTGCGAGGACAGAGTCAACCTGTTCCTCGGACATTGCTTCCACTTTCGCCTGAAGCTCCGACTCAATAAGTGCCACCAGACCCTGAACAGTCGGGGACTCAAATACTTTAGTCATGGGCAGTTCGACCAAGAACTCATCTCGCAGGCGCGCCAGCAATTGGGTAGCGATCAAGGAATCGCCGCCCATCGTGAAGAAGCTCGATTCCATGTTTACGTCGGGAGTGCCCAGAAGTTCGGCGAAAATTCCGGAAACAGTTGCCGTCACAGGATCGGTCGAATGAGAAGAATCGTCATCCATTCGCGCATCAGATGGGAAACCCCTATGCGGGGTGACCATGCCGATTGCGTCCGTCAATTTCGGTTCGATCCAGTGTCGAGCACGCACAAAGGGGTAGGTAGGCAAGGAACACCGCCGACCTTCCTCGCCTCGCCGCACACTCTTCCAAGCCGGCTCGATACCGGCGACCCAGAGTTGTGCAAGGGCGAGACGAACCTGTACGCTCTCCTCCTCATTTCCCGGAGCGGGCAGCGACGGCACAGCATCCCAGCCTAGTGCCTGCACGAGAGCGGTGAGTGTCCGGCCGGGTCCCATCTCGACGAATATTGCAGGGCCGGAGGCGAGAGCAGCATTCGCACTGCTATAAAATCTCGCCGAAGAGCACATCTGCCGAACCCAATGCATAGAATCCGCGGCCTGGCCAACATTGAGCAACTCGCCCGCGACGGAAGAGATCAACGGGATCTGCGGCGAATGCGGGGAAACCATGGAAATACGTTCGAGAGACTCAGGCGCTAACACGGTAGGCCGCAGCAGATGCACTCGGCTGGAACTCAGTCGCGTCCAGCCAATATGGGCTTCGTCAAGTGCCCGCACCAGCGTCTCCGCCGCTGGGTCGGAAACAGCAACCAGCAGGCGCTCCCTTCCCTGTTCCAAAACGACTTCGGCTTCGTCCTTAAGGTACGCCGCAATCTGATCGACGGTGCATGTGACAACGAGCATAGTCATATTCTCTTTGCGCACAGCAATCCGCGAACGCTCATGTAACAGAAGGAAGGCATCGTTGAGCGAGATGACCTCAGCTACACAGGCGGCAGCGATCTCTCCGAGGCCGTGTCCCATCACCGCGTCGGGCTTGACTCCCCAAGAGCGCCACAAAGCAGCTAGCGCATATTCAGCTGAGAAGAGAGCGAAAGCTGCCTCCGGTTCTGGCGGCCTGGAGGAATCTTTCCTGAACCACTGCCATAGGTCGAGCGCCAAAGCCGAGCGCAAGGCATCCGCGCACTGGTTCAAAGCAGTGGCCACGACAGGCTCGCTGGAGGCAAGGTCGCTCAGCATCCGCAATTCCCCTGTCTCTTGCCCTGGAAACATCCAGACTACTCTGGGAATCAGGGCTTCGCATTTACCTTGCAGAGGAGTCTCCAGGGCTTGGGCCGCGAGTGCCGCCGATTTAGCGACGACGGCCCGCCGCCAGGGGTAACGTCCACGACCCGACTGCAGCGTAACGGCAATGTCGCGGAGGTCTTTATCCCGAGCGGACTGCAGGTGAGCACGGGTCGAGGCAACAAGCCGGTTGGCGCCATCTTCGCTCGCCGCCGACAAAATGAAGACCTGCGGACAATCGGTCGTTTCCGGTTCATACTCAGGTGGTTGTTCGAGAATGGCGTGGGCGTTCGTGCCTCCAATTCCGAATGAGCTCACCCCGGCACGTCGTGGCGTGTCATTATTGCGTGGCCACGGCATGCCCTCGGTGGCCAGACGGAAGGGAGTCGAGGAAAAGTCGATTCGTGGGCTAGGACGATCCACGTTGATCGTTTGAGGAATGTATCCTTCGCGCACCGCAAGCACAGCTTTGATAAAGCCCGCTACGCCGGCCGCATTATTCAGATGTCCGACGTTTCCTTTCGTTGACCCCAATGCGCAGAAACCGTTGTCGGCCGTATGTACGCGGAATGCCGACCTCAAGCCTGCAATTTCGAGCGGATCGCCGAGGTAGGTGCCGGTGCCATGGGCCTCGACGTACCCGATGGTGCGAGCGTCAACACCCGCGGCTTCGAGGGCCTCGCGGATCACCGAGGCCTGGCCCAGAGAACTCGGGGCGGTGAAGCCCACTCGGGCATTGCCATCGTTATTTACCATGCTACCCAGCAGGATGGCGTGGATGTGATCACCGTCCCGAACAGCATCAGGCAGGCGCTTCAGCACAACGGCACCTACGCCGGACCCGAAGACGGTTCCGTCCGCATTGGCGGAAAAAGGGCGACAGTGGCCGTCGGACGACATGATGCCGCCCTCTTCATATTCGTAGCCTTCTTCCTGCGGGACGCGCACGGAAACCCCTCCCGCGAGAGCGATATCGCAGTGATAGCCCAAGAGAGCTTCAGACGCGTAATGGATTGCAACCAACGATGACGAGCATGCTGTCTGCACCGACACGCTCGGCCCTGTCAGACCGAGTTTGTAGGAGACGCGCGTGCAGAGGTAATCGACCGCCATTCCTTGCAGCAGAGACGCCTGCAGCCCTTGGGTGCGGTACAGTTCCGGCCGGCTCGCAAGATTGCGGTAAAAGTAAGTTCCATAGCCGGCCCCACCGTAGACGCCAACCCGGCCGGGCATGGCCGTAGGGTTATACCCAGCCTCTTCGAACGCGCTCCACGCACACTCGATGAATATGCGATGCTGCGGATCCATCAACTGCGCTTCGCGCGGGGTTACCCGAAAGAATTCCGCATCGAATTTGTCTGCGTCGTCCAGCACTAGCGCCTTATGCACATAGTCTCGGGAACAGCCTTTCGGTGCTTTTTTAGGATCGAGTTGGCTGATTGACTCGATTCCGGCGCAGAGGTTGTTCCAGTACTCGCCGACATTTGCGGCACCTGGAAACCTGGCGGCCATTCCAATCACCGCAATGCGAAAATCGTTTCCGCTGTCATTGTTCATAACGTGATCTCCTCCATGGACGTGTCCATTTCGACTGCGACATGGCGCAGTCTGGCAATACGGCGCTTCTCCGCGCGCCAACGGGTCTCGTCAGGTTGTTTTTCTCCCGCATTTGGCTGATCAAGCGCGGCAGCGAGCGCCGACACCGTTGAATGCATCAACATATCCGTCATGGCTACTGGCCGGCCGAGCTCGGTCGCCAACTTGTATTGCACTCCAGCGAGTAAGAGCGAGTCTCCACCTGCATCGAAGAAATTCTGGTCACAACCGATGCCGCTCACTCCCAACACTTCCTCCCAGATTGCGGCAACGGTTTTCTCCATCTCCGTTTGTGGAGGCGCCCCAATACAAGCAGTGACGAGCGGCGGTGGGGACGGGAGTCGCTGGCGGTCCACTTTGCCGGTGAGAGTCAACGGGAGGCTTTCAAGCGGTACTATGGAATCTGGAACCGCATATTCGGGTAGCTTGCGCCGCAAGTACAACCGTAGATCGGCGGGTTCGGACACGAGTTCCGGCACACAGCAAACGTATGCAACAAGCCGCACCCGTCCCGGCTGGTTTCCGACCGCCACCACAGCAGCATTGAAAACCGCCGGGTGCATGCGCAATAGGCTCTCGATTTCGCCGGTCTCGACACGATGGCCACGAATCTTGACCTGCTGATCCTTGCGTCCCATAAACACAAGCTTGCCGTCGTGCCGCCAACGTCCGAGATCGCCGGTGCGGTAGGTGGGAACACCAACGTCGTTCGTTGAGAACGCCAGAGAGGTCGTTTCGGGCTGGTGCCAGTAACCCAACGCCAAGCTGCGACTCTGCAAGACAACTTCACCGCAGATTGGCACGGCTTTCCCAGCCTCATCTACCAATTCAGTAGACACCCCGGGCACTGGGCTCCCTACAGGAACCGACGCAAACTGAGCGTCTCCACGTGCAACGCAATATTGAAATGCCAGCGTGCATTCCGTGGGGCCATAGCCGTTCACAAGCGAACAACCTGGGTTGAAGTGATGTTCAAACAGATTCAGATCACTTGTCCGGACTTCCTCCCCACCGAGCACGAAGACTCGCACGCCAGACGGAAACCATGGTTGTTCACTGTCCTGCAGGAGATAGCGGAACATCGTTGGGGTGGAGTGTAAAATGCTGGCATTGGCGAGGGCCCCTCGCAATCCGGCTGGTTCCTGAGATCGTGGGTCCACCAGCAGAAGGGTCGCACCGGTCAGAAGTGCGCCAAACAGATCCATTACACCGGCATCGAATACGTAACTGGCCAGCATGGCCAAACGGTCACCCGGCGAAATGCCGATGCGTTGCGCATAGTTGCGTATGTGAACTACTACATTATTCCGGGTTTGGACTACTCCTTTCGGCCTTCCGGTCGAGCCCGACGTATACAACACATAGGCTGGCGCATCAGGATCTTCTTGCATCACCGGATTTGTATCGGACGCATAAGCTTCCGGGGATGAAACAATCTCCATGACTTCCAGATTGGAATTCCCGTCTTGAGCGAGGGCGAGCGAAAGGCCTTGAGCTCGCTCCAAGAACTCTGCGCAACAGACAAGTGCGGTCACTTCACAGTCGGCCAGCATTGCGGTCAGGCGCTCATCCGGCGCACGAGGGTCGAGAGGAATATATGTCTTCCCTGCCCGTAGCACGGCGGCCACTGCGGCGGGCATCTGCCAATCATGACTGCATAGGAGTGCGATTCGTTCGCGATCATTCCAGCGTTCCGCAATACGACCGGCAAAATGCCGGGTGACTCCATCGAACTCGCGATAAGTTAGCTGTCTCGAACCGTCGACGATCGCCAGCAAGTCGGAGTGTTCGCGGCAGACCGCGCCGATGCGTGCCGCAAGACAAGTCTCCTCCGCTGGTATGGGGACAAATGAAGCCGGCACCGGCAAGGTCCACTCGATATCGACTTCAGGTGGCATGAATGCAGCGACCGATAACTCCCTCACCGAAGCGGAAGGATGATTCACAATCTCAATAGCGCAGGCAATCAGATGATCCAGAATCCAAGCGGCAGTGCCAGCTTCGTACAGGTTTCTGTCATATTCCAGTTCGAGGACAATCTCACCGGAATCCTCTCGACCGAACAAGTCCAGATCAACCTTTGAAACGAGTCGCGGCGACGAAGTTGCTTCTATCTCAAGCCCCTCCATTTGCAGTTTGGTTGCTGGAACATCGAGAAAATTGAACAGTACCCGAATGAGAGGAGACTGGCCCGCATCCTCGCTGCGCTTGACTGAATCGAGCACCTGCTCGATCGGGCAATCCTGATTCTGTATTCCTTCAGTTACCGACTCGCGAGCTCTTTGCAGAACTGTCAGAAAGAGGTCGTCGGACGTGCACTGGACGCGCAAGGAAATGGTGTTGATGAAGCAGCCGATCATTGCCTCGAAATTCCGATAATTGCGCCCGGCGACAGTTGAACCTATCAGGATGTCGGTCTGGCCGGTGTGATTATGAAGGACCACCGAGAAAGCGGACAGCAGCACCATGAAGGGCGTGCTGTCATGTGCGGCTGCGAGCGCACGTATCTGCGACGTGACATTCTCGGGTATGCGGCCGAACACGAGTCCCCCTTGGCCACGCTTCATTGTGGTGCGCGTGCGGTCGGTGTGAAGATCAAGGCGCGCAACTCCGCTCAGCCGCTTCGCCCAATAGTCTTGCTGAGAGGCGAATTGGTCGCGCGTACTCCGTTGCCATATTGCGTAATCCAGGTAACGCAGCGAGAGATCCGGCAAGTGGGGCGCTCGGCAGCAAACTGCAGCACCGTATCCTTCGGCGATCTCGTTCGCCAGCACTTTTATCGACCACGCATCACACGCAGCGTGATGCAATGTAATCAGCAGATAGTGGTCTTCACGGCTGCAGCAAACCAGCAGGCGCTTCCAGAGGACGCCGCGCACGAGATCAAACGTGCATGCGGCTTCCTCGTTTCGAATTCGCTCCAGGCGCACTTCACGGTCCTCCGCGGACAAACCGCTGAGATCGATCACGTTGAGTGTTTCGCTCCGGTGCTCTTGAACGTGTTGTATGTATTCATTCCCGTTTGCAAAAACGATGGCGGTGCGCAAAGGCTCGTGGCGAGCGTCGACTGTATTGAGTGACGCCTCCAGCGCCGCTATGTCCAAGCTACCTCGAATCCTGAGAAACAGAGGAATATTGAAGGCCCCGGAGCCGGGGTCGAGGCGATCTAACAGAGCGATGCGAATCTGTCCTGTAGACGCCACAGCTGAAGAGCCCGTCGAGACCGGCATGGGACTGGGAACGGCCAATATTCGTCCTGTTTCATCAGCGGGCAACGAAGCCGTCCCGCCGGGGAAGTGTTTCTCGGCAAATTCCGCGACAGTGGGATATTCGAATATCGCCCTCAGAGGCAAATCGATCCCAAACCGCTCCCGCACCCGAGCCAAGACCTGCAGCGCGGAAATCGACGTACCTCCCAGCAGGATGAAATCGTCGTCCAGTTCCACGTTTGGACGACCGAGGCTTTCCGCCCATTGCGCGCGGAGCCAACTGACCAGGTTCTCTGAGTAGTCGAGACCCGGGTTGTTATCCTCGTCTGAAACGGGCATTCCTTCAGGAGTCCGATCCGATTGACTGCAGTCGATACTTTGCCCGTTTCCGGAGCCAGATTGGCGGAGCGTAGCCGACGCTTCCTGTTTCCACAGTCCCCGCTGGTCAAGCGCTTGCATGATCGCGGAGAACACAGCTTCCGCAGTTTCTCCGGGAGTGGCTCGGGGGTCTACTAACAAGACATTCTCGTCGGCCTCGGAAACTCCGTCAGTCGAAGGGATAGCGACGACTAGAGAGTCAGCCGACACCTTTGCTCGTTCTCCATTCACGCTGACGGGCAACCACCGTTCCTCATCGTATGGCCTGGATCCTGCTGATTCACGAATCACTACATGAACGAACTCGTTGTCAGGGGCGATGATGTTTAATCGAAGAGCGTCGTGATCCATAGAATTGAAAAGGGGCGCTTCGGAGATCCGAAGCGGGACGTTGGCCCGCTCGGAAAATACCCGCAAACCATTCGCAATCTCTCCTGCGGTGTTGTCCCACACCACGACGGGAAGGATGCGCTGAGGGAGAGCTTCCAGGAGTTGCTCCACGCTTTGTTCCGGATTGGCGCTGGCGCTTTCGATAACTCTCAGCAAATCGGAGATGATAAGGTCGGCCCGCTCGTCGCCGACCACATCTTTATTGAAGGTGACCACGACATCGAACTGGTTCCCTGTCTCAACCACCTGCATGACCAGGTCAAATAAGGTAGTCCGAAAGTCCACTGGCAGGAATTCCATACTGAGACCCATTTGCGGGAGGTCCAGTATTCTTGCCGGCTGCATCACGCACATCACTTGGAACAGCGGGCTGAATCGCGGATCACGCCTAGCGGCGATGAGGCTCAGTGTATCTTCCAAGGAGGCAGATTCGTCTCGCTGCCCCAGAGCAAGCTGCTGTCGCACCTGCGACAGCAGCCCGGAGAATGTGTCGTGCAGTGCCGGGGACGCTACTATGGGAACGGTATTTGCGAAGTGACCAATCAGGCCGGCGATCTCCGGCGTGTGGCGGCAGGCAAATGGTACGCCAACTGCAAATCGTGGTTGACCTGTGTGCCGGGCGAGGACCAGTTCAAAGCACGCGGTCATGAATCCGAAGACGGAGAAACCCGCCCGCTCGGTGGCGATGCGAATGTGTGCACTGGATTCAGGTGAAATTCTTGCGCGTCTGGTTCCTCCACGGAAGGATGCCACTGCCGGGCGGCGGTTACTCCAGATCGCAAGATTCAGATTAGGCACATCCTTAATCCTGTCAGCGAGGCGAGCGGCGGCAGCCTTTCCCGAGGCACCATCGAGTTGCCGGCGCCAGACGGCATAGTCGCCATATTGGCGGATCAACGTGGGAGCTTCGAAGGCGCGACCGCTGCAGTTTGCCGCATAGGCGGCCTGCAACTCATCGAGCAATAGGGCTAACGACCATCCATCCACGACGAGGTGATGCGCACATATGCCCAGCAGCCATTCATCCTCCCGGCGAATCAGAGCCATCCGCAAGAGCGGGCCAGTGCCGAGATCAAATGGCACACTAGCAACCCGGCGCCAAGACTCCACAGCATCTTCACGAGATGTGCCGCAGTGGTCTAGATATATCCAAGCAGGTGGCAATGTGTCATGAACCTTCTGCCATAGTTCGCCTTTTTCGAGGAAGAACGTGGTGCGCAGGGATTCGTGACGCGCAACCACCGCCTCCAGCGATCGTTGCAGAGCATCGGCTCGCAAATCGCCGCGGATAAGCAGCGTAACCGGCACGTGATAGACCGGCTCCTTTGTCGTCTGCTCATGCAGGTAGATACTTCTTTGTTGCGGAGTAAGAGGAATCCTGGCTTCAGCGTCCCGCCTGGGTATGGAAATCTGCACCGAGGACTCCAGCAACGCTTCGTTGTTTGTCGAAGGTGTCTTTTTCGATTTCTGAGCGGCGGCACTCTGGGCAAGGCTGCTTATAGTGGGATTCTCAAACAGCTCACGCATCTTCACCTCAACACCGAAGACCGTCTCAAGATGCTTCAGCAGCCTTGCATTGACTACCGAATCGATGCCGTACTCGCTCAGATTCCGGTTCCGTTCGATCTGCGACTGGTTAAGTCCGAGCGCGTCCATTAAGAAGCGCTCTATTTCCTCTTCAATGGCCTGCGGGAGTGGATTCCATGGGACTGATTCTGGAGAGGCTTGCAGAGGAAGTTCGGATACGGCGCTGCCGGCATGAGACTCCAGACCCGATAGGCTTTCCCGGCCACTGTGACCCGGCCGCCAATAACGTTCCTGGGCGAACGAGTATCCCGGCAGGCTGATCCGTTTTGTCTGCCTTTGCCCGGACGACGGCGTTGCCGAATTCAGCCGGTTCCAGTCAAGGGACAACCCTTTAACCCAAAGGTCGAGCAGCTTGGCATACTTTCCCTTTGCCAACCACGCATCAATCAATGGCTCCATGTCTTCGTCAACGTTGAGTGTTGAGATCGCATCACGATAGGCACGAGTTTCGCCGCGATAACATTCGTCGATCTCACCCGTCTCGAATTTCCCCTGACAATAATCGTCCAGCTTCTGCCGCAACTGCTCGATGGAGTTGGCAGTGAGAGCCAGACGCGATTCCATCGCCTCCCGGCCCACTTGAAGGGTGTAGGCGAGATCGCGTAAATCGCCATCGGAATAGGAAACTGCCTCAATGTGATGCAGCAGTTGCTCAACTTGAGCGCTCAGCCGCTCCAGATTCTTTGCCGAGAGGACGATAAGCTCCGACAGTGGAGAGACAACAGAGGGCACCGTCTCCTCAGCCACCAATTCAGGACAATACTCACTTACCAGAATGTGCGCATTTGCGCCGCCTGCCCCGAACGAGGAAATACCCGCCAGCCGCGGCAACTCTCTGGACTGTCCTTCGACTTCCCGTACAGGCCGCTTCCAATCGCTTAACTCCCGCTGCACGTAGAATGGCGTCCGGCTGAAGTCGATGTGTGGGTTCAGCATTTCCGAATGCAGCGAGGGAACCAGAGTGCGATGCTGCATCTGCAATAACACCTTGGTCAAGCCGGCCATTCCCGCCGCGCTCTCGAGGTGCCCGATATTTGTCTTCACAGAGCCGATTGCGCAGTAGGCCGGTACACACCCGTCGCCCGGATGTTCTGCTGGCAGGCTTCTGACAAATGCCTGCCGCAGCCCCTCAATCTCAATGGGATCGCCAAGTTCCGTTCCTGTACCGTGCGCCTCGATGTAGCTAATCGCGCGTGAATCGACACCTGCGCTTCTCATCGCCCGGTAGACGAGATCGCTTTGAGCGGCCGGATTGGGCACGGTGTAGCCGTTTGTCCTGCCTCCTGCATTCAGGACACTGGCCAGGACCACTCCGTAGATGTGATCCTTGTCTGCTATGGCGCGGTCGAGAGGCTTTAGAACAACAGCACCTACACCTTCGCCATCTACGAATCCATCGGCGCCCTCACCGAATGCCTTGCAGCGGTCGTCGGCGCTCAACATCGTCATCGCAGACAGGTTCATATATTGAATCGGGTCTACGATCAGGTTGACGCCGCCAACCACGGCAACATCACACTCGCAGCGGCGGAGCCCTTCGACCGCCAGGTGGAGTGCAGTCAACGACGAGGAGCACGCCGTATCGACCGCCATACTGGGCCCCTGGAAGTTGAAGAGAAACGAGACGCGATTGGCAATCGACCATTGGCTGGAATGAAGGGCATAATTGCTGTTCATAACGCCGACATACACCCCAACATTGCCACTTGCGCAGAGAGTGGCGGCGGTGTACCCGGAATCTTCTATGCTGCGGTAGGCTTCTTCTAGAAAGAGCCGTTCCTGTGGGTCCATCCGCTCAGCCTCGGCCGGGGAAAGGCGGAAGAACAGCGGGTCGAACTTGTCGATGTCGTCGAGGAATCCGCCCCACTTGGAGTAGATTGTTCCAATCGTGCCCTTTTCGGCAGCGTAGTACTCCCGCCAATCCCAACGCTCCGGCGGAATCTCCGAGATGCAATTGCGACCGTTCTTCAAGTTGTCCCAGAACTCCGAGACGTTGCGCGCCTGAGGATACCTGCCGGTAAGGCCGATAATTGCAATGGCAGCGGGTTGCGGCGGCACGTCTACAGCTCGTCCATTCCAACCGCCAGTGACAGTTAGCCGCCGCTGGCGCCGTTGCGACCGGGGCGTAATCACTACCGAAGCCGTGTGTTCTGCCGAAGGCTCGGGTTCTGCCAGAATTGGAGTTGTTTCTTCCAGGCCGACCCAGCGCCGCACTGCTGCTGTCTCGTGTTCGACGAAATAGTCGGCCAGAGCCGTGACGGTTCGGCGCTCAAAGAACAGAGTTGCTGAAATACCAGGAAAGACATCAGCTAGCTGGTTTCGAAGTTTCCCAACGAGGATTGAGTCGATCCCGTACGACTCGAGCGATTCATTCTCGTCCAATTGCTGGGAGGGCATCATCAGGGTCTGCCCAACGATCCGCTTCATCGCGGCAATCGCGCGCTCGCGCAACAGACGGTTGTTTTGAAGCCCTGACTTCCCCTCCGCCAGTAGCTCTCGGGCTACAGCCCGCTCCGAAGTGATGGCCGGTTTCCACTTTGGGGCTTCTGCCAACGGATGCAGCGCCAGACCACGCAACATCACGCATACCTGGCCGGAGCCTTCGCAAATGTCGATGTCCAGCCGCTGCACGCCATCAAGACTATCTTCGGAGGTGCGGGCATAGGCCCAACATTCAACCGGAACCCTTCTCAGAATGCGGACGCTGTCGAGGGCAAACGGCACGGCTGCGCCGAGGCCGCTTCCCTGCTCGCTCGTGAGACGCAATCCAATCGCGGCCTGCAAGGCACTGTCGATCACGCTCGGATCCAGAACTAGGTCGTCTCCCCTTGCGATCACTGTCTCAGGCAATACGAGCTGCGCCAGCACATATGGCCGCCCCATGCTGCTCTTTCCCACTCCTACGCTCTTCAGTCCGCGCTGCGTTGGCCCGTAGTCGATGCCAACCGAGGCAAATGCTTCGTAGCATCGCTCTGCACGAATGCTTTCGGTGCATCCACGGCTCAATTGCGCCACATCGATGTTGCCGACGGTCTGTGTCACCGGATTTGTAAGCACGGCGCGTCCCTGAGCGTGTACAATCTCATCGCCCTGATCTTCGCTATAGATCTCGAAGTCGATTTTCCCCTCTTCTTGGTCATTGAGCACGATGTGCACTTGCTTCACAGCGCCGGCCACGATAGGCTGCAGCCACTTGACATCCCTCAACTCGACTTCGCTGGGATGAGTTTCCAGCGATTTCAGCACAGCTGCACGAGCCATCTCGAGGTAGCACACTCCGGGCAAGACTCTGCGCCCGAATACGACGTGGTCTTGCAGAAATGGCTCTTCACCGGTCAACCTCGTACTGAACCGCTGCTCTGCCAGAGTTGACGTGTTGCGTTCCAACATCGGATGCAGCCATGCCTCGGAACCTGAATCGCTGCGGATCGGGTCTTTCCAATACCGCTCGCGTGCAAATGGATAGGAAGGTAGACTCATGCGCCGCGGCATGCCATGTCCGTCCTTGTAAAGCTTCGTCCAATCGACCGACAGCCCTTTGACCCACGCATCGAGCAGCTTTCCGTATTTGTGTTTTACGAACCAGATTTCGATTGCGCCCTGCAAGTCCTCGTCGGCAACAAAGAGTGTCACCGAGTCACGGCCGCGCCGGACATCTCCCCGATAACACCCCTCGATCTCTCCGCTCTCGTATTTGCCCTGGAGATAATCGTCGAGCTTTCTTCGAAGCTCTGGAATTGAAGTTGCGGTCAGGGCGACGCGACACTCCATGGCTTCCCGTCCAACCTGCAACGTATACGCAAGATCGCAAAGAACGTCATCGGTCCACGAGCCCCCAGCAAGATATGCGGCCAGCTGTTCGACCCGCTCGTTCAGGGGCGCTTCGCCCTTTGCTGAAAGGACAATAAGAGCCGGATATTCGGCAGTCAGCAATCGTGCAGTATCCGCTGAAGGGGCGGGACAGTACTCCTCGATGAGGATGTGGGCATTTGCTCCACCGGCCCCGAACGAGGAAAGGCCGGCCAGCAACGGCATCTCTCTAGACTGTCCATCGATTTCGAGAACCCGCCTTTTCCATTCGCTCAACTCCCGCTGCACGCGAAACGGAGTGCGGGAAAAGTCAATATGCGGATTGAGCACCTCGGCATGCAACGATGGAACCAGTGTACGGTGCTTCATTTGCAGCAACACCTTGGTCAGGCCAGCGATTCCCGCAGCGCTTTCCAGGTGTCCCACGTTGGTCTTTACGGAACCGATCGCACAGAACGGTTGCAGATTTCCATTACCGAATGACTTGCCATTCAGACTTTTCGCAAATGCCTGCCGCAGGCCTTCGATCTCAATCGGATCGCCAAGCTCAGTGCCTGTTCCATGCGCTTCGATATAACTGATTGACCGAGGGTCGACACCGGCTCTGGATATCGCCTCGCTGATCACGTCGCTCTGCGCGGCGGGATTGGGCACGGTATAGCCATTTGTCCTGCCACCGGCATTTACGACGCCGGCCTTGATAACGCCGTATATATGATCCCCGTCGGCGATGGCACGGTCCAGCGGCTTGAGAACAACCGCACCCACACCTTCGCCATCCACAAATCCATCGGCTCCTGCTCCGAACGCCTTGCAGCAATTGTCACTGCTCAACATGTTGATCGACGAAAGGTTCAGATGCTGGGCCGGGTCGACAATCAGATTGACACCCCCGGCAATGGCAACCCGGCAATCTCCGCAGCGCAGTCCCTCGACCGCCAAGTGGAGCGCGGTCAATGATGAAGAGCACGCCGTATCAACCGCCATACTAGGGCCTTGGAAGTTCAGAAGGAACGAGACGCGATTGGGCACCGACCATTGACTGGGAATCTTGGCGTAATTGCTGTAGATAACACCGACATACACGCCGACCTTTCTGCTGGAGCAGAGAGTGGAAGGCGTGTAACCCGAATCCTCAATACTGGCATAGGCCTCCTGCAGGAATAGCCGTTCCTGAGGATCCATCCGTTCCGCCTCGGCGGGAGACAACGGGAAGAACAGCGGATCGAACATGTCGATGTCGTCAAGAAATCCGCCCCACCTGGCATAGGCCGTTCCGGCGGTCCCTTTTCCGGCGGAACAGTATTTGCGCCAGTCCCAACGCTTCAGAGGGATCTCGCAAATGCTATTGCGGCCGTTTTTCAGGTTATCCCAGAATTCACCGACATTGCGCGCCCCCGGATACCTTCCGGCCAAACCGATGATAGCGATCTCTGCGGGTCCAGATTGCGGCCCACTTGCCTGACCAGCTAAGACACCTAACTTTCCGCGTCTCCGCTTTTGCCGGCGGTGCAAACTTGGCGTCTCGGTGGCCGGAATCTCCGCTCGCACGGTTTCCGCCTGGCCCGTACCTGATTCTTCGAGACCCACCCAGCGACGCACCGCCTCCGGTTCGTGTTCCATGAAATAGTTGGACAGTGCTGCCACTGTCCGGTGCTCAAAGAACAGCGTAGTTGAAATATCGGGGAACACCGCTGCCAATTGGTTTCGCAGTTTCCCGACCAGGATCGAGTCGATCCCGTACATCTCGAGCGACTCATTCTCGTCGAGTTGCTGAGGCGACATTTTCAGTGTCTGCCCTACGACTCGTTTCATCATTGCGATCGTTCGGTCTCGCAGCAATCCAGTTGCGGCAGTGGCCACTAACGGCTGCGGACTGACCTTGCGAGGCTCGTTCCCAGTTGATCTCTCGGAGACGAATCGCCCCTCCAAATCTGCACGCGAGGGGCTGGTTTTCGCAACTGCAGGGTCCGCCACTCTGCCGTGAGAAGGAGCCTCTTGACGGATAATGCCGTCGCTTTCAGCCACGATGATCTGTTGCCCGAGTGGGTGCCATGCCTGCGCCGGAAAGCCAATGGAGGAAAATCCTTCTTCTTCTAGAACCCGCTGCCAGCTCTCTGGGGATAGGGCCGGTGTGCCCGAAACGCGTAGGGCGGCATCCGCGTACAGCCACCAGCCTTCCAACAAGCCAAATGAGAGATGGGTAAACAGACTGGTGCCGGTAATCTCGTTGAGAACGAGCAATCCTCCCTGCTTCAATGCTGCTTTGGCGTTGCGCAAGGTTCGGCGAATATGTCTTGTTGCATGCAGCACGTTGGCGGCAATCACAATGTCGAATTTCCCTGCGGGAACTCCTTGCTTTTCCAGCCCCCGCTCCACATCAAAGATACGGGCGGTCAGGTAGGGAGCCGAATGGCGGTAGGCCTGTTCTGCGTGCATCAGAAAGACCTTGGACATGTCGGTATAGCAGTACTCCGCGATCTGTCCGGGATAATCTGCCAGGCGGGGCAAAACGGCCTCCGTAGTACCGCCAGTGCCTGCACCGATCTCAAGCAACCGGATCTGCGCCTCGGGCTCAGCAGCACAGCGCGACGCGATGAATTCCGCGACTGCATCACCCAGCACGGCGTTGAAGTAATTGCCGATCGGGTTATTTTTATAGATTCCTTCCACTAGTTCCAGCGAAGCATCTGGAAACATCACGCTGGTCGCGGAGCGCGTGCCCCGCAGAATGTCAGGCAGCGCCCGTACCGTCACGTCCAGGATTCTGACCTGTGCGGCCAGGCTGGGAAGGGCCATCCATCCACTCTTGCGTTCATCCCATTCTCTCCACAGCGCTTCCCTCTGGACACTTTCAGCATTTGCGATCCGCCAACTGCCGTCATTCAATTCCACCAGGCCGGCCTCGGATAGCAGCGCAAGACTGTGATGCAGCCAGCGATCGAATATGGGACTCAGCGAGATCCGGCGTCCCTCTTCACCGATCAAGCCTATCTCTCCCAACTCTGCCGCCAGAAGGCGAGTCAGCAAACCGTCCAGGTGGCGGGCCGCCTCATCCACAGGGCCCGCGACGAACTCTTCCTCCGGGGTCCTTCGCGTCTGTCTGGTCAATTCCAGCTCACTGTGCCGCGCTCGCTCGCCCGCGCTAGCTACGCACTCGCTCGTTTCTCCCAGATGTGCCAGCATTTCCGGCCGAGTAAACTTGACCGCAGCCAACTGATCGACAGCTCCGTTTAAGAGTTGCGCGAGCGCTTCCAGACCCTCCGGCGCCTCGAGTGAGGCGATGCCGAGTTGCGCCATCCGCACCCGGTATTCCGCCGCAGCAACAATTCCAGTGCCACCCCAATAGCCCCAGTTCATCACTTTCACGGCGCACGGCCATTTCCGCCCAAGATATTGCGCGAAGGCGTCCTTGAAGGTGCACCCGGCCGCGTAGTTGCTCTGGCCACTGGCTTTCACGAAGCTCTGCAACGACGAGAAGAACAGCACCCAATCGAGTGATTCCGCAATAAAGACACGCGCGAGTTGCACACTGACATCCACTTTGGCGGAAAGGGATGCCCGGAAGCTGTCCTCGGTCATCTCGGCCAGACTCTTGTCCATCAGGGTGATGGCGGCATGTACCACTCCGCGTATCTCCCCGAACTGCTCCCTGATCGTTCTACGGGCGCGCTCCAGGGCTTCTCCGTCACTGGCATCTGCTTGTACATATGCCGGCGGCGGTCCAAGTGTCGAAAGTCGTTTAATCTTGCTTTCGATTTCGGCATTTAGCTCGCGTCGACCGATCCAGATGATCTGGGCCCGATATTCCCGGATCAGATGCTCGCTGAAAACCTCTCCAAGCCCGCCAGCGCCGCCGATGATGACGTAGACCCCGTCTTGCCGATATGGCGTCGCTTCCCGCGTATGTCGCTGACAGACCATTAACTGCCGGCGGTACCAGTCCTTTCCGCGATAAACCCAGAGATCTCCGCGCGGATCCGACGGCAGACGCAGTAGAGCGTCCAACAACTCCAGCCCAGCCACGCCTTCGTCGGAGAGATCAACCAGACGGATCTTCCACTGCTCATATTCCTTCGCCAGGGACCCAACCAGTCCGTGTACGCTCGCATTCGCCGGCGCGATCTTTTCACCCGTTCCCACTATTTGCGTCTGCCAGGTAACCATGGTCCAGCCCAGACGCCGGTCTCCGTACCCTAGTAGCAACATTGCCTTAATGAGACGGAACAGAGCTATCACGCCTGTTTCCTGCGACCGCAAAAACTCGTCCCAATCGTCGTCATCGAACTCGACGGAGGGTGCCAGCCATACAACATGGGAGATATTGCCCAGGGAAGATATCGAATTGCGAAGTGCCTCGATCGTGGACGACGGAGCGACTTCCAACTCTTGCGCCTGGGGAAAGAAATGCTTCCACCTCTGGCGCTGCGCTTGAGTGCCTCCCACGATCAGAACGGGTTCATCACAGGTTGGCCAGGCGGTAACCGGCGGCGGATTCAACGCCTCCCACTGCGGGGTCAACAACACCATCTCCGAAGAAGTGGTTTCAGGCACAGATAAAGGCTGCGGTCGTTCCGTCTCGGTCTTGGCGGACTGGAGGAGCCTTGTCTCTCTCGCAGTGGAGGCCGTCTTCCATCCGGCGCCATCACTCAAGTGACGCAGCGCCAAGCCCCGCAGACTTACACACACTCCGCCTGTGTCTTCGCAGAGATCGATGTCCAGCCGCTGCATTCCGTCCTGTCGGTTCTCTGCGGCTTCACGCACGAAGGCCCAGCACGATGGCGGAAGCTTGCCTAGGAAGCGTACGGTGTCCAGGGCAAAGGGTACCGCTGCTTTGTCTAGACCACCCCGTTCGCTCCCAAGACGCAAGCCGATCGAGGCCTGCAGCGCACTGTCCGCAATACCCGGGTGCAGCACCAGACCGTTTCCACTCGCCACACCAGTTTCCGGTTGTTCGAGCTGAGCCAGCACATAGGGCCACCCCTCGCCGTCCCGGCCAAGATTCACGGCTTTCAGACCTCGCTGGCTCGGTCCGTACTCTATCCCCAAAGAATTAAATGCCCGGTAGCATTCGTCGACATCAATGCTCTTTTCGCATCCGTCGCGAAGCTGGTCCAAATTGACGTTGCCGAGGTCTCCCTTCACAATTACCGGCAGAGCACGTCCTTGAGCGTGCATGATCTCGTCATCCATGTCATCGCTGTAGATCTCGAATTCGATGACTCCGTTTTCTCCTACGCTCAACGCGATGTGCACTTCCAGTGGACTGGCCACCACGATTGGGCGCAGCCATACGACATCCCTTAGTTCGACGCCGCTGTCTTCCCCGGCTTCCATCGATCCGTGGACGGCGGCACGCGCCATCTCCAGGCAGCATACGGCCGGCAGCACTTTTTGGCCGCGCACTACGTGATCCCGCAAATAGAGTTCCCCGCCGGTAAACCGTGTACTGAACCGCTGCTCCGTCAGGCTGGACGTATTGCGTCCCAGGAGCGGATGGAGAACACCGCCATCCGTTCGTTGGTTACCGCGATACTGTGTCAGCCAGCGCGCAACATCGGCCTTAGGAAGACGGCCAGCTTTCATCTCGGAAAGCAAGTAGGGTATGAAGTCAATCATGAAGTCATCTCCAAAAGAACTTCTTCAGTCCGCCTGGCCGCCTGAGTAACCTCAAGTTCGCCAGCTAATACCTGGTTGAGGACGTCATCAAGCGCACGGCTGTCGATTGAGGCTTGTCTCGGCAAATGATCCAGCACCACAGCCGCGGCGCTCTGACGCATCCAATACCGTTCCTGGGCAAACGGATACGAGGGCAGGCTGAGGCGCCGCAACCTAAGTTCCGAATGTCGGTATAGACGGCTCCAGTCCAGCGGAAATCCTCTTACCCAATATTCCAGGCACTTTCCATACTTGCCCTTTTCCAACCAGTTCTCGATCACGATTTGTAGGTCCTCGTCCCAGGCAAAAACCGAGCCGGCTTCGCCGCTCCGCTTGAGTTCACCGTAGTGACACCCATCGATCCGAACCTTATCGAGATTGCATTGCAGACACTCGGTAAGCTTGTCTTCGAGTTGTTGAAGCGACGTCACGGTGAATGCAAGGCGGTGCTCCATAGCCTCTCGCCCGACCTGGAGCGTGAACGCTAAGCATGCAAGATCGGCGTCCGTCATAGGATGTGCGATCAAATAGTCGTGCAGGCGAAGCACCTGCATTCGAAGCTGCTCGTGGCTTCTTGCCGAGAGCACAATAATTGCAGTGCGTTCGGGTGCAAGGATGGCATGGGCAGGAACTCCCTCCGTTTTATCCATGCGAAATTCCTCTACGATGATGTGCGCATTCGCTCCACCAGCCCCGAAAGAGGAAATGCCGGCCAACAATGGCGCCTCTAATATTCGGCCGTTGATTTCGATGACCGAACGTTTCCAGTTGCCAACACTCCGTTGAACGCGGAATGGGGTACCGCCAAAGTCGATAAGGGGATTAAGCTCTTCCGCATGAAGCGATGGGACCAAAGTCTGGTGTTTCATCTGCAGTAGCACCTTGGTCAGGCCCGCAATGCCAGCAGCGCCTTCCAGATGACCGATATTGGACTTGACCGACCCGATCGCGCAGGATTGCTTTATGCCAGTGGATTGGCCACGGGTAACGGCGGAGCTCTGGACAAAGGCACGGCACAGGCCCTCGACTTCAATGGGATCGCCCAATTCCGTGCCGGTTCCATGCGCCTCGATGTATCCGATCGCACACGGATCCACACCGGCTTTGCGGATAGCTTCGCGAATCACTTCGCTTTGTGCGCTTGGATTCGGGACCGTATAGCCATTCGTCTTGCCGCCTGCATTCGCCACGGTCGCCTTGATCACACCATAGATGTGGTCCCCATCGGCTATAGCGCGTTGCAGAGGTTTGAGCAGAACTGCCCCGACTCCCTCGCCATCGACAAATCCATCGGCTTCGGCTCCAAAGGACTTGCAACGATCTCCGCTGCTCAGCATGGTCATTTCCGATAGGTTGAGGTATTGAATCGGATCGATGATGAGATTCACGCCTCCCGCAATAGCCAGCTCGCATTCCCCATTTCGAATGGCTTCCACTGCGAGATGCACGGCTGTCAACGAGGACGAGCAGGCGGTATCAATCGCCATACTCGGACCCTGAAAGTCGAACAAATACGAAACGCGGTTGGCGATTGACCACTGGGTAACGTTCGGCGCGTAGGTGCCGTTCATGACCCCGACATAGACCCCGATTCTCCGGTTGGCGCAAATGTTGCGTGCCGTGTAACCAGCGTCTTCGATGCAGGCATGCGCCTCCTGAAGAAAGAGCCGCTCCTGAGGATCCATGCGTTCGGCTTCCATGGGGGACAGGCGGAAGAAGAGCGGATCGAACTTGTCGATTCCATCGACGAATCCACCCCATCGGCTGTACATCCGGCCAGCGACACCTTTCTCTTTCTCGTAATATTGTCTCCAGTCCCAGCGGTCCGGTGGGATTTCGGCAATGCAGTTACGGCCGTCTTTCAAGTTATCCCAGAACTCATCTATATTGGCGGCTTGTGGATAGCGACCGGAGAGACCCACGATTGCAACTTGAACTTCCCTTTCGGACCGCAGGCCGTCTCTGCTCAAGCCGAGGCGACTCGAGAAGGTTTTCGGGCGTGACAGTTTGGGCAGTCCGAGAGATTTTCCTGACGTCGTGCCCTGAGCCTGACCCTCCGCCGAAGGCCTTTCAGACTCAACATCCAATCCCAGCCAGCGGCGGACATCTCCGGTGCGTTGTTCGACCAGATAGCCGGCCAGAGACCCCAGCGTTCGATGATCGAAGAAGACTGTGCTCGAGATCCCTGGGAAAACACCAGCCAACTGGTTACGAAGTTTCAGCACAAAAATCGAATCGATGCCGTATTTCTCCAGCTGTTCGTTCTCGTCGAGTTGCCCTGGCGGGAGGTCGATGGCACACGCCACAATGCGCTTCAAGGCTGCAATGGCACCTTCGCGCAAGAAGCCATCTGCCGGCTGAGCGAAGCCTGATTCATCGCTTAGGCGCTCACCTACACACATCGGCAGCATCTCCTCTGAGATAGCGGGCGCTGACGACCGCGACAGTTCTCTCAAAGACAATCCGCGAACGCTGACATAGACACGGCCCAATTCATCAGCGATGTCCAGATCGAACTTTCGAACAGCAGGATCTGTGTTATTTGAATTGGGTCTGACGTGCACCCAGCAGTGCTCGGGCACTGTTTCCGAGATCAGGATCGAATCCATAGCATAGGGGACGAGCAGCTGGATAGTGCCGACGTCAATACCCGGCGTCATTAACCCCAGCGCAGCTTGCAAAGCACTGTCGAAGATGCCCGGATGTAAGACAAAGTCTGGATCTCTCGGAAGGGCAGACTTGGGTATATGAACGCCGGCCAACACGTAGGGGGATCCATTGCCGTCCCTTCCCCGAAAGATACTATGGAGCCCTCTATAGGATGGCCCATATTCGATTCCAGCGGCCTTGAACTTTTCATAACACTGTTCACTCTCGAGCGTCTCCACACAGCCGTCCTTCAACGCAGGAAGGTCCAGAACGCCCAGATTGTCCGAACAGCCGCTACCCATGTTCGATGCCCGGCCTTCCGCGTAAATGACCTCTTCGTTCCCGTCTTCGCTATATATCTCGAAGCCTATAGAATCGGCATCTGCTCTCCCTAAACGAATGTGCAGCTCTTTCCCACCATTCACTTCGACCGGCTGAAGCCATAGAACATTCGAGAGTTCGGTCTTGCAACTGCCAGGCGGATCGATAGATGCGGCCACGGCCGCGCGAGCCATTTCCAAACAGCACACCGCCGGCAACAGCTTTCGGCCGGCTACAACGTGATCCTTCACATAGATGTCTTCTTCTTTCAGGCTTGTGCTGAATCGCTGCTCCGAAATGGTCGAGGTATTGCGGTGCAAGAGCGGATGGAGCACCGAGAGGCCTCCGCTGTTGACGGGAGCTACCGGACGAGACTCGACCCAGTACTTTTCGCGAAGGAACGGATAGGTCGGCAGGCTGCGGCGACGCGGCTCAATTGGCTGGCCCGCGTAGAGCTTCTTCCAGTCGAATGAGAGTCCCTGAACCCACAGATCCAACAGTTTCCCGTATTCGCCCTTTGTCAGCTGGTCTTCCAACTCTGACTGCATTTCCTCGCCAGCATTATGTTCAGCCCCGGCGTTCCGTCGAATTTGGCCACAGCGGAACTCCTCAATCCCTTCGGCCGTGTCTTTTCCAGCGAGATATGCGGAAAGCTTCTCCTCTGTCTCGCGAATGGAACCGGCGGTAAATGCGATGCGGCATTCCATCGCATCGCGTCCAACCTGCAGGGTATAGGCAATGTCCCGGAGGTCGGTGTCAGAGTAGCCGCCTCGCGCCAGATGTTCTTGAAGTTGCAGAGCCTGTTCGCGCAGGCGGTCGGCACTCTTTGCGGAGAGTACCATCACATACCGGCCACCGTTGGACCGCACATGAGCGGTCGCTTCATCAGAACACTCTTCGATGACCACATGAGCGTTCACACCGCCAAATCCGAAAGAGGAGACCCCGGCCACGCGAGGAATTTCGCGGCCTTCTGAATCGGTCCGTGCTAGCCATGGCTGCGTCTCCTGGACGATAAAGAAGGGACTGTTTTCCAACTGAATATAGGGGTTCTGCTCTTTGCAATGGAGGCTTCGTGCAAGAGTCCGATGCTTCATTTGCAGCAGCACCTTTATGACTCCGACCACCCCGGCGGCCAGTTCCAGGTGACCGACATTGGTCTTGACCGAACCAATTCCGCAGTAGCTAACCGGCACGTCGCTCCGAGAAAGGCCGAAATCTTGGAAGAGGTCGGAAAAGGCACTCTTCAGCCCGTTAATTTCGATTGGATCGCCCAGGGGAGTTCCCGTGCCATGTGCCTCGATATAGGTGACAGTTCGGGGATCGATTCCGGCAGCGCGATGCGCCTTCTTGATTGCATCAGCTTGCAGCTTGGGGTTTGGAGAGGTAAGAGAGGTGGCGCGTCCGCCGTGATTTACCGCGCTGCCCGTGATAATGCCGTAGATGTGATCGCCATCTCGTTTCGCTGCGGCAACAGGTTTGAGAAGGAGAACCCCCACACCCTCCCCGCGCACATAGCCATTCGCATCTTTCGAGAAAGTCTTGCATCGCCCGTCTTTGCTGAGCATTCCAGCTTTGCTGAAGGCGACCTGCAGCCACGGTGTAATGATGGTATTGACGCCGCCGGCGAGCGCCATATCGCACTCTCCCCCCTGAATGGAACGCACGGCATGATGGATGGCCACCAGTGAGCTGGAGCAGGCCGTCTCGATCGGTTCGCTCGGTCCGTGCCAGTTCAGCCAGTTGCTGAGCCGGTTGGGCACAAGAGACGCAACAACCCCGATGGGAGCGAAGCCTTCCGGAGCTGCATTAGTGCGCGTCAAGAGATCGATGAAATCGCTGGCGCTCGTTCCGACAAAGATACCTGTTTGGCTTCCAGACAGGCTTTGCGCTGAGTATCCCGCGTCTTCAATGGCCTTCCAGCCATAGGTCATGAACAGGCGCTGGCGCGGATCCATGGCCGCAGCTTCTTTAGGCGAGATCCCAAAGAAGAGCGGATCGAATTCATCGACGCCATCAATGAAGCCGCCCCACTTGACGTAGGTGTGCTCGGACTCAGTCTCCGGATCGCCATATATTGCGCGCCAATCCCACCGCTGCGGTGGAATCTCTCGAATGCTGTCGGTTCCCCACTTGAGGTTCTCCCAGAAGTCTTCGAGTGTATTCGCGCCGGGGAAGCGTCCGCTCATCCCAACGATCGCCACCGGTTCCGCCGAATGGTCCGGGCCTGAGTTCCAGGCGGGTGCTGTTCTGCTTTGGGGACGGAGTGCTTCGCCGGAGGCAGTCTGCAGCGATGCCTGCGGAACCGGCTCTGGTGCCGGAGTGATAACGGGCTCCGGCGCAGCAGCAAGCGCGCCCGGAAAATAACCTCGCAGCGAGTCAAGGTGCTCCCGCAACAGGTATCCGGTGAAATCCTGCACGGTGGTGTATTCGAAGAAGACTGGCGGACTTACATTGATGCCGCATGCCTCCTTAAGGCGGCTACTCAATGCCGTGAGGCCGATCGAGTCGAGCCCGAACTCGCTCAACTCAGCTTCTACGTCGATGTCCTGAACGCTGATCTTCAGTTGTTTAGAGATCTCGTGGACCAAGAGCTGTTCGACTCTCTTTCGCAACTCTTCGGCGCTGGCCTCCGCCGACGGCACGGCGGGAGGCGCGATCATCGAGGTACGCTTAGCAGGACTCCTGACTTCTGCTTCAGCATGAGCAACGGCGGGAAATTCGGTTTGAAACTTCGTGGGATATTCGTTTAACAGATACCCGGCAAACTCCCGGATCGTCGTGTATTCAAAGAAGAGCGCTGGACTAATAGCGATTCCGAATTCCTGGTTCAAACGGGTACTCAGCGTTGTGAGACCGATCGAATCGATGCCGAACTCGCTCAGCTCAGCCTCTACGTCAATCTCTGATGCTTCAATCTTGAGCTGCTTGGAGATGCCCTGAACTAATTCCCGTTCGATGATTTGCTTCAAATCGTTTTCAGTATGCGCTGGTGGAATAGCTGTTATCTCCAACTTCGCCGGGGACGCGGTGAATGCGATCTTAGGCGCCGCTGAGTCCGGTCCGACATCAACCGCTTTTTCTCCATACGTCGTTCTCTGCAGAGAGGAGCTGGGCTGCGCCATTCGCAGAGAGAGTCCGATAAAGCTGGCGCAGATTTGACCAGATTCACTGCAAAGATGCAGATCGAGTTTCTGCGTGCCGTGCTGGACTAAGCGCTCCCTGACATAGACCCGGCAATTCTCAGGTAGCTTATGGAAAAGGCGCAGCCGGTCGAGTGCAAAAGGAATTGAGGGTTGGCGCTGTTCGGCAGATTCATCGACAAGCATGAAGCCAACTGCCGCCTGCAGAGCACTGTCAGCGAGACTCGGATGCAACTCGAACGGCTCTTTTGTGTCGCGTAACGTGTCAGGCAGTTCGATAGTTCCCACAACATAACGTCCGGCGGAGTCTTCACCAGTGCACAGACTCGACAATCCGCGGTGCGAAGGACCGTAATGGAGGCCGGTCGCTTCAAACATGGCGTAGCATTTCTCTTTATCGAAACGATGTCGGCAAGCTCTTTCGAGCGCGCCAAGGTCGAATTGTGCTTCAGGACCGGACAAGGCACTTTCCCTGAGGATCGCGATCCGGCCTTGGGCGTGTACAAACTTCTGTCCATCGTCGCCACTGGTATAAATGCGGTAGGCTACATCGCCGGCCTCGCTCTTGTTTAGCCCGATGTGAACTTTGCGGCTGCCATCCACACCGATTGGTTTAAGCCACACCACATCCTTCAACTCGACGCCCGAGCCTTGGTTGCCCTCACAGGACGCAGCGAGTGCCGCACGGGCCATCTCCAGATAACAAACGCCGGGCAGCAGTTTCTTGCCTTTGACCACGTGATCTGCAAGAAAGAACTCACTTCCGGTAAACGCGGTAGTAAACCGCACTTCATCCAAACCTGATGTATTTTTACCCAGCAGAGGGTGCGTGGCTGCAACGGATTCGCGATGGATAATGACACCCGAGCCTTCAACAAGCCAATGCTTCTCCTGCGCAAAGGGGTATGTGGGAAGACTTATGCGCCGGCACTCAACGGCTCGTCGCGCGTAGAGGTGCGACCAGTCGACAATGACGCCCCTTGTCCAGAGGCCGAGCAGCTGAGTACCGTCGCCTTCTACAGCCTTATCGATTGCATCTCGTAATGCTTCCGCGGATGTCTCAGAAGGGACGGTTTCTTTCCTGCGCTTCACCTCACCGCACAATAGCCCGTCGTGGATGCCGTCGAGGTAAGCAGAGAGCTTTATCTTCAGTTCTCGGATCGAAGCTGCGCTAAATGCCAGGCGGCTTGTCCAACAATCTCGCCCAACCTGCAGGGTGTAAGCAATGTGCTTGAGGTCAACTTCGGAGCACTGGTGCCTGGCCAGATGTTCCATGAGGCACGTCACCTGCTCGCGCAGACGTTCTTGATTCTTGGCGGAGAGCACGATCAAAGATGGAAGGTGATCCGACTTGGAGAGATCCACTTTCGCACTTTGATCTTCGACATATTCTTCCAGAACGACGTGCGCATTGACTCCGCCAAACCCGAAAGAGGAGACGCCCGCCACTCGAGGCAGTTCAAGGCCTTGCGCATCGCGCTTAGCTGGCCATGGCTGCGATTGCCGGACAATATAAAAAGGACTGTTTTCCAGTTGTATGTAGGGATTGATTTGTTCGCAGTGGAGGCTTTTGACGAGCTTGCGGTGCTTCATCTGTAGCAAAACTTTGATCACCCCGGCGATACCGGCCGCAACCTCTAGATGTCCGATGTTCGTCTTGACAGATCCCAGCCCGCACTGCGCCGGATCCAAGTCGACGGACGCTGGTGGCATCTCGCGGCTCATCTCGGCGAAGGCGTTCTTCAGTCCGTTAATCTCAACAGGATCTCCCAATGGTGTCCCAGTACCGTGGGCTTCAATATAGGTAACTCTTCCGGGGTGGATGCCAGCAGCTTGGAACGCTGCTTTGATGACTTCGGCCTGTGCCTTTGGGTTGGGAGCCGTCAGCGAATTCGCGCGTCCACCGTGATTTTCAGCCGTACCTAAGATTGTGGCGTATATATGATCGCCATCCCGTTGCGCGGCCGAGAGCTTCTTCAGAAGAAGCATTCCGGCGCCTTCCCCGCGCACATATCCATTTGCGTCGCTGGAGAAAGCCTTGCAATGACCATCCTTGCTGAGCATGCCTGCTTTATTGAAGCTGATCTGTATCCAGGGCAGCAGGATGGTGTTGACGCCACCGGCCAGCGCGATTTCGCACTCACCGTTTCGGATCGATTGCACAGCACGGTGGATGGCGACCAGCGAACTGGAGCAGGCCGTTTCTATCGGCTCACTCGGTCCATGCCAGTTAAGCCAGTAACTTAGACGATTCGGGCCGACCGAGGCTACCCGCCCAGTGGAGCTGTACGCCTCAGACGGAATGTTTGAGGCTACGATCATTTCGGTGTAGCCCGTGTTCGTAACTCCCACAAAAACTCCGCCCCGGCTTCCCGACAGACTCTGCGCCGAGTATCCGGCATCTTCCATCGCCATCCACCCATGGGTCATCAGAAGCCGCTGCGTTGGATCCATCAGTTCCGCCTCCTGCGGCGAGATTCCGAAGAACAACGGATCGAATCGGCTTATGCTATCGATGAATCCGCCCCACTTGATATTTGTCCGATTCGGTCCCAGGAATGGGTCTCCGTAGATGGCGCGCCAGTCCCATCGATCGGGCGGAATCTCGCGGATACTCTCCGTACCTTGTTCAAGGTTTTGCCAAAAGGTATCGAGATCATTGGCGCCGGGAAGACAGCCACTAATGCCGACAATTGCGATCGGCTCCCGTTCCGCCGCAGTATGGTCACCCTGTTTGGTAGTGCGACGCATGGCGATCTGCCGTCCGAAATGCCTCATCGTTTGCACAGTCTCCCGCACATCCGTCGAGTCGGAATCGGAGAGGGACGATGAGGCGGCCGCGCTCGGAACAAATCTCAGTTGCAAGGCTCCGCCGTGTTCCGTTAGTAGATATTCCACAAAGGTAAGTACCGTTGTGTGCTCAAAGAATATGGCAGGACTGACAGTCACTCCGCAGGCTTCGTGCAGTCGCGCGCTCAAGCTCGAAAGACTTATCGAGTCAAATCCGAGATCGCTGAATTCGTCCTCGACATCGACATCGCTGAGTTGAAGCCTCAGTTGAGCTCCTATCTCTTCGATCACGACGTCACGAACTCTCTTTCGCAGCAATTCGGGTTCAAGCCTGTGAGCCGTTGAACCAGCTACGTCTTCCACTCTGAGCAAAGAAGGATCTTTAGGTCTACGGTTTTCGGACAGTTGCAGCGAGCTACCGACATACTCAGCCAAACTCGGCTTTTCGCCTGCCAACAACAGCGTCTGAGAGTTGCCGATCTGCCAGGCCCGGTAAAATGCCTTCAAACCATCAGCACTGTCCAGCCGCTCCATTCCTTGCCGGCGCATTACGGCATAGGTTGCGTCGTCGACCTTCATTCCGCCCTCTGCCCACAGCGGCCAACCCATTGCGAGTGTGTGTCCACGACGCTGCCGCACCTTCACTAGTTCATTGCGGTAGGTGGCAAACTGGTCAAGAAACGCATTCGCAAAAGCATAATCGCACTGCCCGACATTGCCGAGAGCACCGGCTACCGAGGAGAACAGCACAAAAAGGTCGAGATCTAGACTGCGAGTTGCATAGTCGAGGTTCAACGCCCCGGCGATCTTAGGAACGGAGACTATTCTCAGGTCGTCCAGGTTCTTCTTGATGATGAAGCCATCGCGCAGTACTCCGGCGCAGTGCAGAACACCGGTCAAGTGCTGGTGGTCCCTGACGATGGCTTCGATGCATTCGGTGAGCGCCCACCTGTCGGTTACATCGCAGCGACGATACTCAATCAGCGCACCCGAGCCGGAGGGTGCAAGAGTCTCCAGTCGATGGCATGCAGTTTCATCCAAATCGGACCTGCCGAGCAAGATCACGTGGGAGTCTTTCGCGCGGCGCTCAATCTCTGCTGCAAAAATCATGCCCAAGGATCCCGCACCGCCGGTTACCAGATATACTCCTCCATCTTTCCAGGGAGAGTCTTGGTTGGGTCTGTGGATGCCGGAGGACATCACTTCCCTAAGGCCGGCGACCTCGCGACATCCCGATAAATAGCGAATCTCCCGATCGTCCGTGGCACAGGTGGCGTTTTCTCTGACTGCCGATGCAAGATTGGCGGCACCGGCGTCGGGAGGCATGACAATCACTTGCCCGCGGAGTTTTGGGTTCTCACGATTGGCGGTTTTGAACATTCCACTTAGTGCTACAAGGAAAGACTCAGGAGCCGTGTCTCGCGTCAGAACCTGAAACAGAACACGCTTCTGCGGCCGGTTCTTCAGGACCGACTGTATGCAATCGAGGACCTGCTTTCCGGCCTCGATTAGAGCCGGCGGCCACAGGCTCTCGTCATTGCCCATCTCTGGCAGGAGAGACCACGTCACTTCCGGACAAGAAATTTTGAGTTCGTCAAGGCTTTCCCTCAACCCCAGAGCCAGGAACCCCCGCCGATCGCCATACCCGCTATCATCCGCTACGCTCACCGAAGCCAACGGCTTCGCCTCCCAGCGCTGTTCCATCAGAAGAAGATTGGCGGGCAGTGGATCAACAACAACCACATTTCGGGAGCTCTCATTTTCGCGGGTCAGCCGCAACGAAAGTCCTTGCAGGATCGCGCATATCCGCCCCGCATCATCGCAGATTTGAAGGTCAAGTTCTTGCGATGCCTCTTTCGGCTTCGTGTCGCTACTTATCGCAAAGACCCAGCAGGACTCCGGAATTGTGCCCAGAATACGAATGCTCTTCAGAGCAAAGGGTATCAGTGGACGGCTGGCGGTTGGATTCGCATCCGGCAGTCGGAACCCGAGAGACGCCTGGAAAGCGCTATCGGCGATGCTCGGATGCAGCCGGTATTTGTCGGCCCCGGCGCGGAGTGATTCAGGCAGCGCCAAGTGCGCGAGCACATACGGTTCATCGCCGTCGTTTCCTATCCACAGGTTCACCAGTCCGCGGTGAGAGGGGCCATACTGGATTCCCATTGCCGCAAAGATTTCGTAACACTGCTGCGCGGCAATCTGTCTTTCGCAACCTGCTTTCAGAGCAACTAAATCGATAGCATCTGCGGACACGACCGCGTCGGCGGAGGTCTGAGATTTCGCTCGCCCGCGGGCATGGACTACTTCTTCTCCGCGATCGCCGGTGTAGACTTCGAAGTCGACTTCGGCTCCGTCACCAACCGACAGCGCGATATGCACATCTGTCGTGCCGTCAACCTCGATCGGTTGTATCCAGACGATATCACTCAACTCGATCAAGGTGTGGCCGTGGTCTTCTAGTGAGGCCAACACAGCTGCCCGGGCCATCTCCAGATAGCAGACCGCAGGCAACACCTTACGCCCAGCAATCAAATGATCCTTCAGATAGAATTCGCTACCCGTGAATCGACTAGTGAAACGCTGCTCGACCAGGGTCGAGGTGTTGCTATGCAGCAGTGGATGCATAGCCTGAGAGACGTTGTCGCCGACCTCCCCGCACCTGATATCGGGCCAGTATGGTTCGTGTGCAAATGGATAGGTTGGCAGACTAATGCGGCGGCACACATCCTGTTCTCCGCGGTATAGCGTCAACCAGTTGAAGGGTGCGCCTCGAACCCAAGCTTCCAGGAGCTTTCCATACTGCCCTTTGGCAACCCAGTGCTCCATCGTTGTCTGCAGATCTTCATCGCTGGTAAGCAGAGCAGCGGTTCCGTGTTTGCGCAGAACGTCTCCGCGATAGAAGTTCTCGATTTCACCAATTTCAGCTTTACCCGCAAGGTAGGCGGAGAGCTTTGTGCACAATTCATCTACAGTTGCGGCGGTAAATGCCAAGCGGCTCTCCATGGCATCGCGCCCAACCTGCAATGTGTACGCGATGTGTTTGAGATCGCCATCGGCGAACGCACCTGCGGCGAGAAATGACTCCAGTTCACCGGCCTTCTCCCGCAGACGTCCTTCGTTTTTCGCCGAGAGCACGATCAGGCATGGAGACAGGCCGGTTGCTTCACCAGCTTCATCCCCCAATTCCCCTTTGTACTCCTCGACGATCATGTGCGCATTTGCCCCACCCGCGCCGAAAGAGGAGATACCGGCCATGAGCGGAAACTGCTTGTCCTTCCCTTCCACGGTGACCGTCGGTCGGTGCCAGACTTCTGCATTCCGCTGCACGCGAAATGGTGTGCGTCCGAAGTCAATGTAGGGATTCAGTTCCGCCGAATGCAGACTTGGGAATAGAATTTGGTGCTGCATTTGAAGGAGGACCTTGGTGAGTCCCGCGATTCCAGCCGCGCTTTCCAGATGCCCGATGTTGGATTTAACCGACCCTATAGCACATGGCGAACTGTCGGTAGAGCGCCCCGCGAATGCTTGCGTGAGGCCGTCGATTTCGACAGGATCACCCAATGCGGTTCCAGTGCCGTGCGCCTCGATGTAGCTGATCTCGCCGGGATGCAGATCTCCGCAGCGCATTGCGGCTTTGAGTAGGTCACGTTGCGCAGCCGGATTGGGTACCGTGTAGCCGTTGGTCCTTCCACCATGATTGATACTTGTCGCACGAATGACGCCATAGATGTGATCCCGGTCGCGCACTGCATTCGCCAGCGGCTTGAGCAACACGGCCCCAACACCTTCTCCCGGAACAAATCCATTTCCGCTGGCGCCAAAGCTCTCGCATTTTCCGCGAGTGGACAGCATCCTTTGCGAAGCCAAATAGATGTAGCTGGATGGATGGAGGTACAAGTTCACACCGCCCGCGATGGCCAGCGCACACTCCCCGCGAATCAGATGCTCACAGGCTTCGTGTATCGCAGTCAGAGAAGCCGCGCACATCGTATCGATCGGCATGCTGGGTCCATGCAGATCCAGCAGATAGGAAACACGATTGGCCACCGAACTGAAGCTGGTCCGCAAAGGCATATACCGCTTCGACGCTCGCATCTCGGGGGTATAGAGCTCGTAGCCTGTCTTGGTGATCCCCACGAAGACGCCCACCCGTCCCTGATAGAGGCGTGCTATGCTCTCGCGGCTATATCCGGCATCTTCCAGCACCGCCCAACTGGTCTCGAGGAATACCCTCTCCTGTGGGTCCATGGTGATGGCTTCATGCGGTGAGATATGGAAGAATGCCGGATCGAAACCAGTGCAATCGGTAAGGAATCCGCCCCATTTGCCGAAAGACTTTCCTTCTCGAATGGCGGCTTCCACGTCCGGCTCATAGAACCCCTCCAGCGACCAACGATTTTCGGGAACCTCGGTAATGCAATCCTTCGCCCCGCGCAGATTGTCGTAAAACTCCCGGAGAGTGGCGGCGCCTGGATATCTGCCGGCCAGGCCGATGATGGCGATTCTTCTGTCCTGACTATTGGAGTACTTATACTGATTTTCTGGATACTGATTCCGCACTTCAATTCGGCCGACTCGATCGCCAATTTCCCGCGCTGACGATGCACCCTTCGTTGCTTCCAGGCCGGCCCATGTCACACACTCCGCCGGGAATTGTTCCACCAGAGAGCCGGATAACTGCCGCAGGTTGGGATACTCGTAAAACACGGCCTTCGACAGGTTTGGAAAAGCTGGTGACAGTTTATCGTTCAGTTGTACGACAGTAATCGAGTCAATGCCGTACTCGTCAAACAGCTGATCCGGGTCGACGGTTTCGCGGTCGAGCCTTGTCACAGTGCAAAAGACGCCGATCAAGTTGTGCAATATCCCCGCGGCAAGCAGATCGTCTTTAACTGCAATAGACGACTGCGCAGTTCCGTCAACGGCGCCAGCGTCGTGGAGGTTCTCGCGCCCGGCTCCAAAGAAGTCGCCGGAGGAGGTTACTTCCAACCCCCGATCAGGCGTATTGATCCAGTAGGATTGTCCCTGGAACGGGTAGGTTGGCAATCCCGTCGTCCGGCGAGCGGGACTTGAGAAGGCGCCGCAGATAGCATGTACCTGCGCCCAATGAATTGGTGCTCCGTTTACCCACAGTTGAAGCAGGGCACCGCACTCACTGTCTTGCTGGTAGCTTCGTATGCTTTCGGCGACAACTTCTGTGAGATATGTTTCGGCACTGCCGCCGTCTGCACGATGGGTGTTCGTGTTGCTGTTTCCCTCAAAGCGGCCCGTCCCTGGGCCCGAATCCCATTTGCCACTGGCATAGTCCGCGAAGCTGTTGCGCATGTCACCTGCTGAGTTAGCGGCAAATGCGATACGCCAGGTCATAGCCTCCCGGCCAGTCTGCAGCGTTCGGACTATGCCAATGAACTCGCCGTCGGTAAAGGAATGCGTATCGAGGAAAGAGACCCACGCCTCCGCGGATGCCCGCAGAGCCGACTTTGTCTTGGCAGACAGCACAACCAACTGCAGCAACTGAGACGTCTGGCTAAGGGAGGAGGCCGCCTCACCGTTCACGCCGAGATACTCCTCGATCGCCAAATGCGCATTGGTCCCGCCTGAACCGAAGTTGCTTACTCCTGCCCGGCGCGGCTCTTTGCTGGAACAGGGCCACGCGTCCGTGGAGGATACGACATAAAGTCCTGTGCCGGTCAAGTCGACCTCCGGGTTGAGCTGGGTAAAATTCAGCGATGCCGGTATCCTTCGATTTTTGACGGCGAGAAGCGCCTTCAGCGCTCCGGCAATTCCGGAGGCCGCTTCCATATGCCCCAAGTTGGTCTTTAGCGATCCGATGCCGCAACGCAGTGGTTCGTTAGCGTTTTCGGTGGAGGCAGCCTTTGCCATCTTGATTGCCTGCACCTCGATGGGGTCGCCTAGAGGTGTTCCGGTCCCATGTGCCTCCAGGTATTCCACAGACGCCATCGGTACGCCGGCATCTTCGTAAGCGTATCGCAGCAATTCGCTTTGAGCCCGGGCATTGGGAACAGTAACTCCTGCGGCACGGCCGCCATGGTTGATCGCGCATCCCTTTAACAAGCCGTAAATGAAGTCGCAGTCCCGTTCCGCACTCCTTACCGGTTTCAACAGAAACATTACCGCACCTTCGGCCCGGACGTAGCCATTTGCGGCAGCGTCGAAGGTCCTGCATTTACCATCTTTCGAGAGCATCCCGGCGCGGTAATAGTCGATGGCAAGTGCTGGGTCGCACATAATGTTTATCCCCGCAACTAGCGCCTGCTCGCAGACTCCGCTGCGCAGTGCCTGCATCGCTTCGTAAATTGCGACCAGCGAACTCGAGCAGGCGGTATCGATATGCAGACTCGGCCCGTGGAAGTCATAGAAGTACGAAAGTCGATTGGGGAGCAGCGACATCGCGGTAGCCAGCGCCGCATGGCCATCCATCTCCACGCCGTGGCGGTTAAGTAACGCGCGGTAATCCGACCCGCTAGCGCCAACAAATACTCCGGTCCGTGAACCAGCGAGGGTCGAGGGCGCGTATCCCGCATCTTCCAGACACTGCCAGCCCAGTTCGAGCAGAATCCGCTGTTGCGGATCCATGATCTCCGCCTCTTTTGGAAGGATGCGGAAGAACTCGGCGTCAAAGCGAGCAACATCTTGCAAATAGGCGCCACGATCGATGCCGCGATGACGGTCGCTAGGATCGATGTCCGGGGGCCATTGCCAACGGCCCGGAGGCAGGACACCAACGACGTCGCGTTCCTCGATGAGTGCGTTCCAGAATGCTTCGTGTGAATGAATCCCGTACGGTAACCTGCAGGCAATCCCAATTACAGCAATGTCGCGTGAACTCAGAGATGCTGGAGATTGACCTTGGCTCAACTTCCCGGCGACAGCCTCAGCATGCCCCGTCTCCGCTAGGCTATCTGCGCCACTGCGTTCGCTTGGGGCGGAGTTACTTGAGATGATCTCGATGATCGCATCGGCGATCTCCCGGCAAGTAATGTTTTCGAAGAAGAACAATGCCGATACTGAGATTCCGAAAGCGCGCCGGAACGTTCCAGTAAGTTCCAGCACGTCTGCCGATCCAATGCTCATTTCGAGCAATGGCTGATCAATGTCGATCTTGCAATCTGCACTCGAATGCGTCACTTCCTTGATCGCGTCTACGACCTTTAGCAGGATCGAATCCACGCTAACGGAGACGTTTGCTCCCGGCGTCGCCGCAATACAGGCCGGCTGTGTCTGCAGCGGCTGGCGGTCGGACGCCTGCATCACTGTTTCCTCGATGGACTTTTCGCATTCTTTCTCAACAGCGTCTGCACCTTGTTCGTTTGCCACAGCGCAATTCCTCGCTTCCTGCTACGCACATCCCTCAATCTGCCGCACTCTTTGCCCCAACAGCTCTGCCGCATCTTCCATTAACTTGGTTCCAATTCGAGCAACGCCCCGTTCCTGCCAATGCTCTAGACATGACCCTTTGACCCACTGGTTGAAGGCGCCGATGGCCGGGCCGCAGTGGATCTGGTAATTGACCTTTTCCTCTTCAATTCCGCAAAGTGCAGACCGAGTGGACTTTCCGAAGTACCACTTGAAGATGGCGGCCATCCGCTTCTTCGATGTGCTTTCAATGTCGCGTACTTTGTCTGGTGAAATCCGGTGATAGTACTCTCGGGTTTCGTCCCAGACCTCGGCAAATGAACGCCGAAAATAGCGGTCCTGGATTTGGCTTTGGGTCTTGGCGTCAATCTCTTCGATGGCGTTATGGCTGAGATATAGCTGATGGAGCTTCGTTGCACGCGAGGAAAACAAGAGGCCGCGCTTTACTACTTGCACCTGAGCCCCCATCTCGAACATGTCTCCGGCCGGAGCATATGCGGTGTCCTGCACGTTGAGGTCTTGCAGGATGTCCTTCACCACCGCGCTCGTGCCGGCCTCGACCGTACATTGGTTAATGGATCCGGTGAGCAAGAAGTCTGCGCCCATAATGAACGCCGCGGCGGCAGCATGGGGGGTGCCGATTCCTCCGGCAGATCCGACTCGGATCCGTTTGCAATAGCCGTACCGTGCCATCATCTCGTCTCGTAAAATCATCATTGCTGGCAGCAGGACGAGGGCGACGCCCTGGTCGGTGTGCCCTCCCGAATCGGCCTCGACGCAGATATCGTCGGCCATGGGAATCTGCCGCCCCAACTCCGCTTCGTCAGGACTCAATGTCCGATCGTCAATCAGTTCCTTGACAAAGTGTTCCGGCGCTGGCTGCATGAATACCCCTGCAACCTCTGGACGCGAGACCTTGGCAAGGGTGCGCCGGGCTGGTTTGATCTGCCCACTGACTGTGCGACGTACTCCCAACAACCGCCAGCGAACCAGGCCTTTGGATATCCCCATGAAGCCCGACGCTTCGATGTTCCGAACGTTGTGTTTCAGATACAGGTCGATCAACTGCGCTTCGAGCTCGGGAGACTCGATATTGGCCAGAAGATTCATTCCGTATGCGCCGCTGTTGGCGAGTTCTGCCTTGATATAGCCGATTGCTGTCTCTACCTCATTGAGATCCAAACCACCTGTTCCGAAATAACCCATCAACCCCGCCTGCCCCAAGGCGACCACCATCTCCTTCGAGGCGATCCCTTTGTACATTCCGCCGGCGAGGTAGGCGTAACGCAAACCGTAATCGATCTTGAACTCTCTACATCCCAGCGAGTCTGGACGTATTGCGGATACCATGTGTTTCCTCATTTGCGCCACCAGCGGGCCACAATTGCGGCCTGGCAGCCTGTTTCCGAGTATGTTTCACTGCCGCGAAAAAGTCGGCGTTGACATGAGCAGAGCTTTGCTCGCTCCCGGCGCGATGGTGCTGGGGAAATCTCCGCAACTATCGACAACGATATTTACCGGATCGCCTGTCCATACTGATTCGGCGTTCTGCTCTCAGTCTTTGGTTTCTGGGCACACGGGAAACACAGCATCAGTCCCCGCGAGTTGGCGAGGAAAGCTTAGCTTGCGGAAGCCCCAACGACTGCCCCGACACCCTCCTCCGCGGCGGCAGCCTTCCGCCGAGCGATAATCTTGCGAGTTTCGGCCAGTGGAAACGCCAATACGCGGATGTCATGCAGAAAGTGCACCGCCATTGCTATCCACAGCGAGCCGAACATGATGAAGAGAAGACACGAGACAATGCCGGTGAGGAACACGTTCAACGCAGCGGCAGGACGGTGAGCATAGCGCAGTCCGTCAAGCACACAAGACACGATCACGAGTGCGGCTAGAGGCGCAGCCGGCCACCACAGCAGACAGGCAAAGAACACAAACCCGCGGTAAATCAGCTCTTCGGAGACAGAGGTGATTGAATTCGCCACCCACCAGGCCTTTTCAGGCGTGCTTTCCGGAGTAATGTGAATCACGTATTCCAGCCGCCGGGCAACTTCTTCTTTGACCGGAGTTCCCAAGAGTGATAGAAGGATCGGCGACAACATATAGAGCACGAAAAGAGCAAGCAGTGCAGAGACGGCAACCTTGCCAAGCAACGGCCAGGCCAGGAAGACCGACATGTCGACCGGACGGAGGCCCAACTGGGCAAGAGGAATCCTATCGAAATACATCGCCATTACGATTGCCAGGGTAACGATCCAGGTCCGTACGAAAGCCGCACGATAGAGGTTCAGTCGCGCGTTCCTGTCGGTACTGAGGGACGCCATGAATGTCTTATATCCAGCGGCCTCGGCCAGTGGTTCCCCGACTGCGAGGAAAGCGATAACCAGGACTGCAATTAGTTTCATCATTTCTCCGGTCTCCTTAATTGAAGTGTTTCTCCCGCTTTCGGTAGATGTTGGGGGTTAAGTACTGCCGATCTTGGTGTCGGACATCCGGAAACGCATCAAACCGATGAGGAACCCGGCAGCGCCGAATCCAAACAGCAACAGGAACGTGAAAGTATTGTCTAGAATTCCCTTGCCATCGAAGATGACCGATTGATAGGCACTCAAAGCCCAGAACAAGGGAGAGCAGCGAGCCACCATTCCCATGCCCGAGTGCAGATCGATCGGCATAAATGCACCGCTGAGCCCTCCCAGGACCATAGATCCCATGTTCCCGATGATTCCAATCTGGTCGATCGTCCGGCAGAGTGCGACAAGCGCCATTCCGATACCGAGGGTTGCCCACGACAGAAATCCATTGAGGATGGCGATGGTAATCAGTGATCCGCTTATCTTCAGGTGGAACGCCGTGATGCCCACGAACCAGACCACCGAGAGTTGACACAGCGAGAGAACATACACGGGGCCACATTTTCCCACGATGATTTCGAACGGCAGAGCTGGTGAGGCGCGCAGACGCTCCCAGGTATTCCAGAGGTGCTCTCTGAAAAACGCCCCGCCGAGAATCGTTGTGCTGGTGAAAGAGAATAGTACCACCATGCCGGGCACTGACTGCTCGGCGCCATTCGCATTTGCGTGCCCCTTCATGCGAAGCACCGCGAGTGCCATCGGCGTCAGCGCCGCAACCATCAGGACGGGCAGCATTACGATCACAAAGAACTGCCCAGGATCGGCCCTCATCCGACGAAATTCGTTGAGCCAAAATGCAGAAATTCTCCCCAGTGAGTTATTAAGTGACCGCATCGAACTCCTCCTCTGCCAAACCGGTGTTCTCCAGGCGGGTAATCCGCAGGAAGGCAGTTTCCAAGCTGGGTTGGTGAAACTCGACGGACCGCAAACGAGAGGCCTCGACCCCTAAATCGATGATGATTCCAGCCAGGTCCTTCCCCGGATGGCGTACGGGAATCACGACACGGCCTAGAGACTGTCCGTCCTCGCTACCTTGGTCCTTTAGCTTTGCGAACTCGCGAAGATCGGTGGGTACCTCACCCTCAAACGCAAGTTCGACTGAAGGCGCGGCGTAGCGGCTTATGATCGAATTGCAATCTCCTCTGGCTACGATGCGCCCTTCATGCAGAATCGCCACCGATCCTCCCAGGGTTTCCACTTCGGGAAAATAATGGGTGGCATATACCACAGCGCTTCCTTCGGCTGCAAAACGCCGAACCTCAAGGAGCAGCTTCTGCCGGCTTTGAATGTCGGCGCCAACCGTGGGCTCGTCCAGCAGCAGGACAGAGGGACGGTGCAACATGGCAACCGCGGCGTGTAGACGGCGACGCTGTCCTCCGGAGAGGGTCTCCACGCGTTTGTCAAGAAAGTCGGTCAGACCGAGAGAGTCCGCCACTTCCTCGATTCGGCGTTTGCGGCTCTGCGATCGCAAGGCCACAAGGCGACCGAAGAAATCGAGATTCTGCCAGCCGGTAAGGATCGGATAGAGTCCGACATCTTGGCTCGCGAGCCCCAGGTGTGTGTGAGAGGCGTGTGGATCTTTAAGAGCATCGACTCCGCAGATGGTCACTTCTCCCTCATCTGCGGTTCGCAGTCCGGCCACAATGGATGTCAAGGTAGTTTTACCGGCCCCGTTCACTCCTATGAGTCCGACGATTTCTCCAGGCGCAACCGTCAGATCGACCCCCTTCAAAACCTCGTGGTTGTCGTATGATTTCTTTAGTCCTTTAATTTCGAGCATGCTCTTCATCCTTCCTAAACAACAACGACGTGGGCGAGGAGATGTCGCCGGCAGAGAGGACTGTCGCCTTGCGGCTGAGCGACGCGTTGCCCTTCCAGGATTGGTTCGACGCCAGATGACTCGCGATGTGGGCAGCTACCACTTCGACTGGCGTTGTGCCGATCGAACCGGTCGTTCCGCCGGTCAGTTCCGTCCAAAGTCGCGACGGACGAACGATGGTCACATTGCAGGGCCACTGCCTGGCTGCATACCTCGCCAGACCTTCGATCGCCATCTTTGCCGAAACATAGTGCGGCCACAGAGCGGGCGGTTCCTCGACCGCCTCGGACGAAATCACGACCAATTCGCCCCCTTCCTTTAACCTGCCAGCGGAAGCGGCAATCGGAGCCCAGACAAGCCGCAATGCACGCTCCACATAACGAAGGCTGGGGCCGATCATCGAACAGTGAAATGGCAGTGACGGGATAACCGGAGCCGCCGCCAGAATCAAGCCGTCGATGGCAGTTTCTTGAGCATCCAGTACCGTGGATAGCGCCTCACCGTCGGAGGCATCGCATGCCGCGGAGAGAATCCGATCTCGGTTTTGACCCGCGTCCTGGCGCATTTCGGCAACCCGCTCGGGCGACCTTTGATGGACCACCAAAACCGTGGCTCCCAGCTGCACCAGCGCAAGCGTAATGGCTCGTCCCAATCCACGACTGCCTCCAATCACGACCATGAACTTGTTAGCGAGTTGATCCGATGGCGACAAGTGCCGAGCGACCGATTCACAGGTCGCCTGCGGTGCACGTCGCCGCAGAATGCTTTCGACTGCAATATCCGTATCCCATCCGGAGGGCAATAACCGCGCCTCTATTCTGACTAGTCCGGTTCGCCGATGGAAAGATGGTGGCTCAACCTGATACAGAGCCTGGTCTGAAGTGGCGCATGCTAAAGATGCCGCGATGCGGCTGAGGCGGACAACGACCGCACTCAGCAGAGCGTCCCGACCGGGAGTATGCATGCCAGTCCAATAGCTTGCCCAGGACAGACAGCTGATGATATGGGTCGGCACAACGCTCCCGCCGAACTGGTCTAGCAGAGTGCGCATGCGGCAGACGTCAATGCCGTACGATCCCTTTTCCAGGCCCACTTCCGGTAGTGTCTCGGTGCTCAGCTCGCGCGCTTTAGAACGCCACGGCTCCGGCGAATCGGAGTGTTGCAAGTTAGGTTTCAAAGTCGAGACTGGAAGTTGGCGGTCTGTGATCGACAAATGTTCCAGGCAAATGGCCGAAATCACAACCATGTCTCCAAGCAGAAGCCTGACCACGGTCCTCTGCTCCTCTGGCTCAACCTGGATTACATACTCAGTTCCCGGGAACACAGGATGATGAAAGTCCAGTCGCAACTCCCGGAGTTGCGAGAGTATCGATGGGTCCAGCCGGGTCAGTCCGGCGATTGCCGCAAGAACTCCGTGAACCACTGGCTGGCCGAAAGGAGTAGTTCGGCCGTATCTCATATCGAGGTGCAACGGATTCCTGTCGCCACATGCTGCGGCAAACTGTGCGACTTGTTTCCTCGTGATGACAATCCGTTGGTTCACCAATCACGCTCCAGGAGCAGAATCCCGCACTGCTGCCGCAAGGTCTCCAAGAGGCTTACCGACCAAGAGCAGATCCTCGGGAAGTTCACAGCCAAACTCGCGTTCGATGGCGTAGACGAGGCGGATGTGGGCGAGCGAATCCCATCCGCGGACGTCGTCAGGGAGAGTATCTTCGCCCCGAGTGGGTGCCATGCCCACAACGGACGCAAACAACACAGAGATACGGCTCATCGCGTTTTCTTTCAAGAGGCCATCTCCTGGATGAAACAGCTGCTCTGCGGAAATCCTGTGAGCAGGTCGAATTCAAAGGCCGCTGCGTCATCGAGGGGCTTGCTGCGCAGTGTGAAGCCTAATTCCGGGTAAAGTCCTTCAACCATGCGATTTCGATCGGTCGGACGGTAAATGCCAAGCAGTGATGCACAGCCTCGCTGGGCTGCCCACTTTGCGGCTTCGGCGACCAGGATCCGTTCCGCCGTTCTGCCAATGACGCGGCAGCTCAAAAGGAGCGTATCGATCAGCGCATCGGTTCCCTCCGTAAACGCAAGGCAAAAGCCCACGATGCCATGGTCGGCGAAGCGATCTCGCAAGGCCAGCGTGAGTGCCAGCACCGAAGGGTCGTGCATGAGGCGCTCCAGCTCCGATTGGGTTCGCCTTCGGACGGTAAGATTGAATTGATTTGTTTTTGCGATTAGTTGCGCGGCCCTAGGCAGCGAGTTCTGATTGAGGGGCCGGACCTCAGCACTCATTCCAAGGCTGTGAAGAAACTCATTGCGGCTTGACATTTGCTCAGCCAGTTCAGTGGCCTGCCGCAATCCACTATAAGAGTGCCCGCGCAGGCCGTCATCGTGCGAATGTTGAACGTAAAACAAACCCGGGGCCGATGCCAATGCATCGGGATACGAGGCAGGCGATCGGGGCATTTCGATAACCTGCACTTCAGGCAAGGCCTGGGCAACCTCTGCCCGTTCGGCCGGATTGTCATCGACGAATATCAAGCTGGATAAGCCGAGATGAAGCCGTCGGGAGATATCTAACACCTGCTCCGACTTTCGCTGCCAACTGGCAACGATGCATGCGAAGTCCTCGCGCCGCAAGACCATTCGTGGGTTGCGGTTGAACACCTCTTCAACCAACATGGGGTCGTTTTTGCTGGCAACGGCGAGCGCGATTCCCCGTTGCCGAAGACTACGCAGGTAGTGTTGGAAACTGGCAAACGATTCCCCCAGCGGCCCGTTGCCAATGGCAATACCATCAACGCCGTCCTCTCCGAGGATTCCGCCCCAAAGCGTATTGTCCAGGTCTACGATCACACAGCGCGCAGTCAGGCCACAGTCTGCGGCTATTGCACCTGCGATGAGAGCCGCCATATGAGGCAGAGCGTCCATGCAACAAGGCAAGCGTGCGCTGTGCCAGTACCTGGGAGAGTCCCAGTTGCGCAAGCCGACGATGGAAGCAGCAGCCGCGGCATCGGCAAACACCACCCGCCCCACCGCATTTTTCGCCAACTCTGTATTAATCCGTGCGACTGCCGCGGAGATCGAAGAATCCTCCCCGCTCGCTGCCATGCCGAACGAATCAACCGCCGGCGGGACAAATCCAACCTGCACCACTCGTGCACCACCAGCAATTGCAGCATCCCACAAACCGGTCCAACGCTTCACAGCCTCGCGCACTGCCTCATCAGTCGGTTCACCCGGGATAAGACCCAGTTCGTGCCAGGTACCGGCAAGCACGAGATATTCCGGCATGGCGCGGAATCCGCAACTGTCATTGAACAGCATCTGCTCAAGCTGGCCAAATGGCGTCTCAATTACTTCCAGAGAAAGACGGTGCCTCGCGGCCGCGAGTGAAAGGAGGGGCAATAGCAGATCAGTGGTGTAGGTCGCGAGCACCGCCACGCAAACATGGCGGAGAGGCTGGAAGCTGCGATTCAGAACCATTGACTTGCTCAACTCATGCCATTCCCCATAGCCGGCATAGGGGTCGACTGACCACATCAGTTGAGTGCAATCCGGCCCATTCATACTTTCACCTCGGCCCTTTTCACCGCACAGCTGGCCTAAGGTCATCGACCGGTTTCGGTCATGGTTGCCCAGATCAGTCACAATGCACGCCATTACGAGCTCCTTCCCGTAACTTCCAGTTCGATCAGCTGTCGATCCTCAAACTCTGCCACGCGCCGCAGTGCTGCGCCCAGCATCGCGACTGGCCGCGATGTTCCTCTTCCTGCACGCAGCTTCGCGTGCAACAGCAGTACCGGAATCTTTCGCCATTCTTCGATCGATTCTCGCCAATGAAGGCGAACTTCGTCTCCTCCTATTTCGGCATCGTGCTCCAGAGCGCCGACGGTTAGTTCCCTCTGCCGCAATGCCTGCCACAGATCATCGGCTTGCTCATATGCGGACTCGTCCTCCCCTCTGGTCTCGAAAAAGTCAGCGAGCGCAAGGCATGCGGCTGCCCCCCTCAGTCGGTGGGACGGCACAGAAGCTTTCTGGATTTGTGCGTGTTGCGGAGTTTTTTCCAACCAGCGGTAATGCGCTTCGCTGACCAATTCCTTCGTTCCCGCAATCGACAACTCCCGCAAATGAAACACCTCGTTGACCGGTTGCAAAGAACGTGCGCACTTGCAAAGCATTGCGGATTCTACACGCACGCATTCTGGATGCTGTGGTCCTTCCGGCGTCATCATGTCCATTGGCTCATCCACAAAGACGCCGTTGGCATCTTCCTGGAGGACAAACCAGTGCGGGGCATGCCATCTGCAAAACCCACGATGCCAAGGCAAATACCATACATCTCCGGCGACGATCACCGCTCCTTCGGACTGCATTTCTGCCATCAGTCCGCTACGAGCCTCACTCCATTCGTCAGCTCCTGTCATCCGCAGCCCCAGACCCGGCAACCATGGGGACGGGGAATGCTCAAACAACCAGTAGCGTCCCATCTGTTGGAGCCCGAGAAAGGGACCACCCGCAACCAGCGGCCGCCACCAGTGCCGCTGGCGACACGCAAGCCACACGCCGAGCGCTGCGGTAAAGCATGTAAGACGCTCTCCCCACATATCAGCAGCCTTCCCAGGCAAACCCATATATGTGTCTTCGCGGGGCATCATTCTCATCGTTCCCCCTCTGAGCGCGCTACCGGTCTCATACGTCATTCGGGCTCGCTCTCTCCAGAGGTCACACTGCATCCCTTATGTTCCGTTTTTGTAACAGTTGCGGGTGGCCAGCATAAATCCGCAACACGTTCCAACCGAGTTTTCAAATTTCCCTGTGTTTCGTGCGCGATATCCAAACATTGGACGAGGTGATGGATACAGTCGAGACCAGTCTGCGCCATTTGCACGAATCGCCGGAAGAACTCCGCTCCATGACCGCCTTCCCGTGGATCTTTGAGAAGGTGGCTTGATTACTCTATGTTTGATGACAGATTGCTATGAGAAGGAAAGAGGTATAACTCATAGCTTATTCGAACACTGACACTCAGATAAGCATTCAGAGTTTATTGGGTTACGCAATCAACCCCGTGCTCTTCCACGGCAGGAAAGCGAGTAGTTTCCCCATGGGGCTTGGCCGAGACTGATTACAGCCGAAAATGATAGTCGAGCTCGCCAATTTGTTGCGAGAGTCTGTCTTGAACGAAGAACACATAAACCTGGCCGACAGCGAAAATAGCGGCATGTGGGCGTGGCTCTGGGTTGCGGAGAGTGGTTCGCCTCAGAGGGCAGCTGCCGTATGCCTGACGGCCTCAGCGATTTAGGCTGGTGACCGCTATAAAGGTCCGAAAGTCGCGGTCAAGAAGAGCGCTGTTCATTCTCCCCTGCGATTTGACGCAATCGTTTATTCCGGCGGCAGCAACATACCTTTTTCCAAATGACGGGTAACGTGCGCATAGGAAGCAGCGTGCGGATCGTGAGTGACCATCACGATTGTTTTGTGAAAATCCTCATTTAGTCGCTTCAGAATCTCCAACACTTCGGCGGCAGAATGGCTATCGAGATCGCCGGTTGGCTCGTCTGCCAGCAACAATGTTGGATCGCTGACGATAGCTCGCGCAATGGCTACTCGCTGTTCCTGTCCACCGGAAAGCTGCTTGGGCAAATGGCGGACCCGATCCTCCAGACCGACCAGTTTGAGTGCCGTCATAACATGCTCGCGACGCTGTTGAGCCGTGAGCTTTGTCAATAGCAGCGGCAACTCTACGTTCTCAAACGCTGTGAGCACGGGAATTAGATTGAACGTCTGAAACACGTAGCCGATGTGCTCATTGCGCCACCGAGCAGTCTGCGCGTCGTTGAACCGGAAGATATCCTCTCCCTGCACAAGCAGTTCTCCGGTGGTCGGGCGATCGATAGCGGCAATCATGTTCAGCAACGTCGTTTTGCCCGATCCCGAGGGGCCCATCAGAGCGAGGAACCCGCCTTTTGCGATGTCGATCGACACGTCATCGAGTGCCGTCACCTCAAAGGTATCGCGTTTAAATATCTTGCTGACTCCGCGCACCTGCACAACTTTGGTGCTTGCTGAAACGTTTGTTGGCGCAACAATGCTCATGATCGCCCCTTGATTTTGATCTTGTCCCCATCCTTCAAAGTTTGCGGCGACGAGGTAACCACATTCTCTCCGCCGATCAACCCGGCGACCAGCGCTCCGTCAGCCCGTTGACTTACCACTTGAATCTCACGAGCGATCGCCTTGCCATTAAACGCGATCATGACAATCTTTTTACCATCGTGTTCGCGAATGGCCGTCGACGGTACAAATACGCCGACGGGTTCATTAGCATTTTTCGTATGTTCGCTCGCCAGGAACTTCACCGTCGCGTTCATTTCCGGCCGCAGCTGAACGTCGGGGTATTTGCCTGGATTCAGCACCTGCACCTTGATCTGCACTGTTGCCTTCTGTCGATTGGCCTCCGGTGAGATTTGTACGATAACCCCGTCATAGGTCCTACCGGGATATGCGTCGGTGGTTACTATGCCTTTCTGCGACGGGCCAAGCCGTGCAAAATCGGCTTGCGCGATATCGAGCTCCACTTGAAGATCGTTGAGATCGGCGAGCGATACGACCGATCCCTGCGGCCCACCAGCGGCGGCACTGGCAAATTGCGCTGTGATTAGCTCGCCTTTCTCTGCTGTGCGGTCCAGAATCGTGCCTGTGACCGGAGCGCGGATCACCGTGGCATCGAGTTGTGACTTGGCGTAATCCGCCGCGCCCTGGGCTTGAGAGAGCGTACCGCGCGCGCGGGCGATCTCTTCGGGGCGCGGGCCGATTCTCGCCAGCTCGAAGCTTTTTTGCAGGGCGTTTACGCGCTGCTGATCGGCTTCGAACTTTGCCGTGGAATCGTCGAGTTGCTGTCGCGAAACGACGCCGCCAGTAGCAAGCTCCTTAGTGCGGTCGAGCGTCAGCTTGTCGTTGGCCAGCGTGGCGCGGCCTTCGTCGAGGTTGTGATGAGCCTGCTGGATTTCCTCCGGCCGCGAACCGTGCTGTAATTCTTCAAGGTACGCACGCGCATTCTCAGCCGCACCTCTTGCTTCCTCGAACAATGCGCGGAATTCTTCGTCTTCCAGCCGCACCAGGGCTTGGCCTTCATTGACCTTATCGCCCTTCTCGACTCCGATCCAGGCGAGACGCCCCGTTACTTTGGAATTTACGTTGATCGTGTGATGAGCAACGATGTAGCCCGTAGCGGAAAGCACGGTCTCGCCAGCGTCGGTTCTGTTGGTTTCCGCAGACGCGCGCACAACCTCGACCTCCGGGGTGTTGGAGGAGAGTGCCCGGTAAGTCAAGACGGACAAACCCAGCAGCACAACAAGGGCGCCTCCTCCGATGATGTAGCGCCGAGCCCATGCCGCGGGATCTCCGCTCAGGTCAGCGCGCTGTGATCTGTCAATACTCAGGCGCTGTAGATCTTCGTGTTTTGGGTCAATCGTCATAAGAAGTATTCAGGTTCAAGCTACGATTCATCTTCAAAGTCCGCGAACGATTCCTCGTGTTTAGACCAGTGCTATCCGCGCAAACCATTCAGGATGTCCTGCCGCGCTGCATGCCAAGCAGGAGCAAGCCCACCGACAAAACCCATAATCAACGCGAATAGGATCGCGTTGATGGCCACAAGGGGAGTGATGCGTAAGGCAAACACCACTTCGCTGAAAGTCACGGCATTGGATGTGCCGGTTTGCATTCCGTTAAACGGCAGCATAAGCAAAATGCCAGCGAGAGCACCCAAGAAAGAGAGCAGCAGAGACTCGAGCACAAATGAAGTCAGAATTGCAGGCCGCGAAAACCCGATCACACGCAACGTAGCAATTTCGCGACTGCGGTACGCTACCGCAGCAAACATCGTATTCATGGCGGCGAAAATTGATCCGATCGCCATGATAATTGCGACTACCGTTCCGATAATACGGATCGGAGTGCCGGAGCTGGTCTGCTTTGCATAGTAGTCCGTCTCCAGCAAGCCATCGAGTTTGAGGCGCTGATCATCGCTAACCCGTTTGGTGAGCGCGTCAGCAGCGATGGGATCAGCTGCGCGCAGGTATGCGGACGAAAAACCGCCCTGCCGATCAAAATCAGACGCCATTTGATTTACGTCGCCCCATATCTCCGACTCATAAGCTGATCCGCTAGCATCGAAGACTCCTACGACTCTCCATGAACCCTTGCCGAACTCCATGGTGTCGCCAACATTGGAGCGAGAAAACCGATCGCGAATCGACTTGCTGACAACGACCTCGCGCTGGCCGGTTTCGAACCATCGGCCTCCTACCAACTTCACACCCGGCTGGTTCTTTGATCCCCCAGGCAGTTGCCGCATTTCCAGGCCGTCGGGCATCATACCCCGAACGGTCACGTTAACCTCTCCGGTGCCGTCTTTGCGCGGAAGCACGATCACCACATTCCACTCGCCCGAGACCATCGGTTCGTTGCGGCTGTCTTTTGCGATTCCTGGAAGAGTCTTGAGAGTGGGAAGAAGCGAGGCATCGAAGCCGCCAGTCAGTTCCGACTCTGAGCCTTTACGAAGAACCAGGACGTTTAGCGGGTTGCCGCTGCTGACGAAAGCGCGGTCGAGACCCGCGATGAGGGCCATCAAGAAAATTGCCGTCGTCACGGTGAGCGCGATGCCAAGAGCAGTCATGATGGTAAGTCCCTTGCGCAGTATCAAGTTACGGATGTTGTATCTGATCGGTATCGTCATAGTTGATCTCTCACCCGATGTGGCGCAATGCGTCCACAATATTCATATACGAAGCCTTGTACGCCGGCAAAAATCCGCTCACAATACCCAGGAGTAGAGCCACTGATAACGACAGTGCGGCGGTGGGCACGGTGACATTCATGCGGAGCGGGATACCCAGCCCGATGAACTTATGCGTTAGCACTGCTATCAGAGGAATAGCAACCGCAATCCCCAACACTCCACCGGCAATGGCCAACGCCACAGACTCGCCCACGAAGATCGAGAGCACGCGCTGACGAGTAAAGCCGAGAGTCTTTAGCACCGCAACCTCGCGCGTCCGGCTGCGCACCGACATTGCCATCGTGTTAGCCGAGACTAGCATAATAGCGAACACGACCGCGCCGCAGATGCCAAGGATAAATGCCTTGACATTGCCGAGGGACGAGATGTAGCCGATTTGAAACGCCCTTTGGCTCTCGCTCTTTGTAGGCAACGGCGAATTGCGAAACATGTCATCAATTTGCTGTGACGCCGAGGCGACATGGTCCGCCGAATCGACTTGCGCTTCATACCAGCCCGCTTGGCCCTTGAACCACGGGACGGCCTCTTCGAGGTATTTGGCATTGAAATACAGAGCATTTTGAGGCGGGTCGTGGTGAGAGATGGCGCGAACCGTAAGATCTAGATCTACCGGAAAGATTGTGCCTTGGATGTGAATCCGGTCTCCGAGTTTCCAGCCGTACTTATCGGCCACACTGACATCGACGAGAGCTCCTGCGCGGTCCTGCTGCCAGGCCTTGAGTTGGTCCGGAGGAACTATCTTGTCGGACGCCACCTTTAAGTATTCGTCTGGATCGGTGGCCACACGGGCGAAACTGTGCTCCGGACGACTATCAATATAGCGGCCATCAAACCACGTCATCGGTGCCACGGCGCTTATGCCCGGTACACCGCGAATCTTTTCACGATAGTAAGCGGGTAGTAAGAAAGCGAGCGAAACGCGGTCACGGATGATCAATCGCCGGTCCTCTTCTGGAGCAGCCTGATCAGCGTAGAACGAGTGCCAGATGGAGATCATCAGCGTAAGCAAAAGCAAGGAGAAGCTGATGCTGACCATAGTCAGCAGGCTGCGCCGTTTGTTGCGAAATGCATTGCGAACCACGAAACTTCCGAGCGTCATGATGTCACCCTATGTGACGGAGTCCATCCACATTGTTGCTCTGTGATGCGCGATAAGACAGCAGTGCCGCACTGACTGGTCCACCCGATCCCGACGTAAGCATGGTGAGCAGCCAACGCCCGGGCTCGGACAGTTTCGTTTCTCAATGATTCGTCATGAAATCAATCCATTTGCGTCTTCTTTTAGTTCTCGTGCTTTTGGATCACACCCAGGAGGCATATTTGAAAGAGGTTCCAGAGATTCTAGTCAACGCATACCATCAATCAACCTAGTGTTTCAGGGGATTTCCGATTCAGGCATACTCTACGGTGAGAGAGGTCGGCGTGACCGGCTCAATCTGAGATTCATCAACATCGACATAAATTGATTGAGAAATCAGATGTACGGAAACCACCAAGCAAGCTCGATTCTTGATCCTTCTGATGTTTCCAACAATTCCTGCAAAGGGTCCGTCTTTGATCGCGACTTTCTGCCCGCAGTGGAGATACTGCGTCGGCAACGGCTTTTGCAGATGTGTAAGCCTCTGGACGGCATCGAGTTCGGAATCAGGAACGAGACTGGGACGTCCACCGAAATTCAAGATGCGCATGACTCCTGGCGTTGAACAGACCAATCCTCCAACGTTCGTCCCTGGCGTCCGCACAAACACATATCCAGGGAATAGCGGCTTTTCCTGGCTCTTGACGCGATCAGTCCACTTTTGCCGTGAAAGATGGTGAGGAGCGAACACCTGATAACCCTTGTGCTCTAAGATTGAGCCGACAATCCGTTCTGATCGCGGAACCACTTGAGCCACAAACCATGCATGAGCTGGTAGCGAAGGCATTTTGAATACTCCTTGAAGACAGACTGCCGTCATAGCGAGTCCCGGTCAGGGCAGGACGCTTACGTACGAGTAAACGCGAGGAACGAAAGTCATAGTAGCAGCGATTGTTGAATGTCACGTAAAAAATTTAACCTTCTGCCGAGGCGAGGATTAATTCTCAGCACAAGTTCACTGTCAAGACTGTCACTAACTGTTACACCTGGAAAACTTTACGATACCTTTGTGATCCAGATCACAGTTCAATGTTCACACCAAATACGCGGGGGGGGGAGGTCAGTCCTCGTCGAAGGCAAGAGCACACTGGCTGTTGTACGCGGCCAGCGATGTAACATTCATCGCCGAAGTGCGCCACTGTGCCATCCCGGCGTTCTGCAAGTTGCCATCAGTAACCCGCGAAATTGCGCATCGGACACACTAGTGCTTAATTGCGTAAGTTTACGATAGTGTTGCGCAGTTGCGATCCTTTGACTTCGCGTTTGCGCCAGACGAACGGCTTAGCTTCCGGGCCGTAGACTGCGACGAAGTCCTCAATGGCC
>Ga0181520_10000912_pt1 | contig 63227 bp, 57 predicted proteins | sample PEATcosm2014_Bin_29_FD_132451 | JGI IMG/M metagenome (GOLD analysis project Ga0181520, IMG submission 132451) | Peatland microbial communities from MTU Mesocosm Facility, Houghton, MI, USA - PEATcosm2014_Bin02_30_metaG | ecosystem: Environmental > Terrestrial > Soil > Wetlands > Peat | place...
CTTTTCATTTCATCACTGAGCGTATTAAAAAAATTTTTGGAGAAATCGATCGCGGTTTTTTCTATCCTTAGAAAATTCCTGAATAACCTCTCGATTAATAATTCAAACTTGTATGAGTTTTTAATATAATCGATAAAAGCTGCTATGACTGCCAGAAGGAAAAAAAACATTAGATAATGAAGAAAATCCATAGCCCCTCTCAAATAAATAAAAACGATTTTGGAATAAAATATCTGTAAAACAGATTTATTGCTTCATTATCAGTCATCAAAGCTAAAAAATCAACAAGCGATCTTTTTTCATCCTCGTCTGAATTATAATTAGCCCTGTTTAATTTTTCATGGACTATTCTCATGTTGTTAATCAAAAACCGGTAGAGTTCATGAAGTATATTTTTCGCTTTGTCCATTTCAACAGTAATTACAGGATTTTTGTATACGTTATCAAATAAAAATTCCCTGAGATTTTCGGTTACATCCAAAACTTCTTTGCTCATCGAAATGTGTTTTTTATCCATGCTGTTTACAATTACATCGATGACAAGGGAATTTATTCTCTCTGAATGCTTGTTTCCCAGGCGTTTCCTGGTATCTTCAGGAAGATCTTCAAGCATGAGTATTCCTGATCTTACAGCATCGTCAAGATCATGATTGACATAAGCTATTGTGTCGGAAAACCTTACAACTTCGCCCTCGATGGTTAAAGGATAATCCTCTTCATTTTTAAAAATAATCGGGGTTTTTCCCGTCTTGGAATGTTTTTTTATTCCGTCAAGAACCTCGATTGTTAAATTCAGGCCCTTTCTGTTTTTTTCAAGAAAATCAAGCACCCTTACACTCTGCTCGGAATGTTTGAAATCAGGATAAGCTTCTTCCCTGATAAACTGCTCGCCGGTATGCCCGAATGGAGTATGACCGACATCATGACCGAGAGCTATTGCTTCCGTTAGATCTTCATTAAGCCTTAAAGATCTTGAAATGGTCCTTGCGATTTGAGACACTTCAAGTGTATGGGTTAATCTTGTTCTGTAAGAATCGTTTGAAGGTGATAAGAAGACCTGTGTTTTATGCTTGAGCCTTCTGAAAGATTCACAGTGAATTATCCTGTCCCGGTCTCTCATATAAACTGTTCTGACAGGATCCGGTTCTTCTTCTATTCTGCGACCCTTTGAAGATGAACTTAAAGATGAAAATCTTGAAAAACTGTCCATCTCCTTTTTTTCTATTATATTTCTTATATTTTCCATCTTTTAAAATACCCTTTAGTAGTATATAATAGTAACTTTTATTTTTAAACTTAGCAAGCATTAACTTTTTACCCCGTATTGCGTTCCATTCATTTTAAATTGCACGGAACCTGTTCGTTTCCCTGTTAAAATTCAACACAAAACGCTCATTTCCGGATAAATTCCGGGAGCCATGCCAGCTTTCACGGTATTGCGCACAGACAGCGGACAAAATTCGCAGAGGTTTTATACAGTCTATGTGCGTTCCATCCGAAAATATAATCGGGGTTATAAATGAAATTTATACTTTTTTCATTAATATTTACCGTCCTGTCATGTTCCGCCCTGGCAGCAGGTTTTACCATGGATAGCCCTTCAATAAACAGCTCCAATAATATTATTACTAATATATTGATTATAACAAACCGGTTCGGCGCTGTAATTTTCTGGTACGGTAAATTCGACAGCAGCACATGGACAGAAATATCATTATACAGGACAGGGTATAAAATAACCAATAGTGATGACTTGAAACTTATACAGCCTTACAGGCGACTGACCAATGTGAATTATTTCGAGGATCCATGCATGCTCATCGGGGTTCCATATTATTACCTGATAATTGCCGGCGATAACATGGTAATCCTGCCGGGTGAAAATGAAAATACGGGACCTGTTGTTTCAGGATCTGTTAATCCTGCAGAAAAGGTTGATATTGAAATTTTATCGAGGACTAATGAAAGCTTTGAAAACTTTATTAAAAAATTCAATTATTAAGGAACTGCTACAGAGGACCTTATTTCCAGCGAGGTCTTTATGAGGGCGGAGAAAGTGCTTGTTTTCTGGATATCGGTTTTCCTTGTGCTTTTTATTGCCGGGTTTTCATTTTTAATGCTTCGCGACAGGCTTCCTTTCGTTGAAGAAAATGATCTGGCTCAGTATAAAAAGATTGAAGCTTTGTTTGACATGAAAGAATACCAAAAATCACTGGATGAATCCGCGGCTTTCGGCGCGCTTTTTCCCGGCAGCAAGTATATGGTTAAAGTCCTTGATATAGAGGCGGAGATATTTTCCTCACAGAAGGATGTCGATAAAACAAGAATGATAATCATGAAAATATTTTCAGATAACCGGACAGATAATTCCGATTTTGTAACTGCGGCAGAACTGCTTGGTGAAATCGGAAGGGATAATGGAAAGTACGATCCTGTTGTCATGAATTATCTTGAAAATGCGTATTTAAAATCCGAGGGCCTTCAGAAACCTATTATCGCAGGACTTTTAGGCTATCAGGCGCTTTACAGTAAAGATTATAAAACCGCGATATGCTATTTTAATATTGCATCAGGAGAGGAAGGATTAATAGGCAGGGCAAGGGTAGACATCGAGCTCGGTAATTATCCTGACGCCATACAGGAGTATTTAAATTATTTCTCTCTCTGCCGGGCGGGGGAAAGATTCGAAAGAGTCAGGGATGCGTTTATCAGGCAGTCATTATATTATGCGGGCGCTTTAAAAAAGGCTAAAGATTACAAACAGGCTGTTCAGTATTATCTCAATGTTGTAAACACTTTTCCTTCAGATGCAGCTGCCGGAGAAGGCCTTTTAAAGGTAGCCGGTATCTACTCCATTACCGGGGGATATCAGAAATCATCCGATTGTCTGGATAAAGTTTTAAACAGCAGGTTTACAAATTGCTTTGAAGAAGCCGTTTATGATAAAGCAGTATTATACTACCAATGGGGTAAAAAAAACCTTTCAATTAAATATTTTAAAGAACTGCAGGAAAAGTATCCGTCTGGAATTTTCGGCAGTAAAGCGCAGGATTGGATTATTCTCATCAAAAAAGATATCGAGTCCTGATTAACCTATCGCGCTACGCGCGCGTTTATTCGTTTCGTTGTGTTTTTGATTTCCATCAAATATAATCTATGCGAACTTAGCACTTCAATGCGGAGGGGACATGGCCAGAATTATCGCTATAGCTAACCAGAAGGGTGGAGTAGGTAAAACAACAACAGCTGTTAACCTAGCTTCATTTTTAGCCATGGAGGGAAAGAGGACTCTTTTAGTTGATATTGATCCGCAGGGTAATTCCTGCAGCGGTCTGGGCGTTAACATCAGTGATAGAACTGAAGGCGGAATTTACGAAGTCTTGCTTGGAAGTAAAAAAATATCGGAAGTTATAACCGATACAAAATACCCCTCTCTTAAGATTGTGCCTGTGACCCTTGATCTTGCCGGAGCTCAGGTCGAGCTCGGCAATTCTCCAAAAAAAGAATATATCCTCAAAAGCGCTCTTGAAGAGGTAAAAAACGAATTTGATTTCATACTTATCGACACGCCTCCGTCACTCGGCCTGTTTACATTGAACGGCCTTATTGCCGCGCACAGTGTTTTAATCCCTATGCAGAGCGAATTTTATGCCATGGAAGGATTAGCGCAGCTGCTGAAGGCTATCAAGCTTGTTAAGAGCGGTCCGAACAGGGATCTTTCAGTCGAAGGCGTATTGATTACAATGTATGATTCAAGAACGAATCTGGCGAAGCAGGTGACTGAAGAGGTTAAAAATTATTTCAAAGATAAAGTATATGACACAATAATTCCCAGGAATGTGAGGCTTAGCGAAGCGCCAAGTCATGGAATTTCGATCTACGAGTACGATTCAAAAAGCCAGGGATCTGAATCCTATATGCAATTCGGCAGAGAATTTTTAAAGAAAAGCGGGATATAATAATATGAAACATGGATTAGGCCGGGGAATGATGGCGCTGCTCGATGAACAGGATGGCACCCGAGACGAAATCAACAGGACAGACACCATCGATATCAATAAGATCATGCCGAACCGTTATCAGCCCAGGAAAACGTTTAATGAAGATGCTCTGAAGCAGCTCGCCGAATCCATCCGGGATAAAGGCGTACTCCAGCCGATCATTGTCACTGAACTCGGCGACGGCCGGTATGAACTTGTAGCCGGAGAAAGACGGTGGAGGGCCTCGAAGATGGCCGGGCTCCTGGAAATACCCGCAATTATCAAGGATTTTTCCGATGAAGATAAATTGGAAATCGCACTGATAGAAAACATTCAAAGAGAAGATCTCAACCCCCTTGAAAAAGCGGAAGCCTTCAAGGAAATAATAGAAAGACTTAACCTGAGCCAGGACGATCTTGCGAAAAAAATCGGTAAAGACAGATCTTCGGTTACAAATACTCTGAGACTGCTCAAGCTTCCGGAATTTGTCAGGGACAGGATCGCGACCGGTGAAATTTCCGAGGGTCATGCTCGGGCAATTTTAGCCCTTGAAGATATCGACAGTATTATCGAGTTGACAAGATTCGTTATTGAAAAAGGATTGTCTGTAAGAGAAACCGAACTTGCGGTCAGGAATTACCATAAAGATTCTGTTCCTGCAAAACCCAAAAAAAGCCGTAGGCACAATACCGAAATCGACGATATCCAGGAAAGGATTATTAAGGCGATGGGGGCGAAAGTCGAGATCAAGGGAACACTCCATAAAGGCAGGATAGAGATCCATTACTTTTCTAAAGAAGACCTGGAAAATATCTATGGATATATTACGAGTAGCAAGTGACGGGTGACGGGTGACGGGTGACGAGTCAAGAGTCGGAAGCAATCGGTAATTGTAAATTGTTTTGACATATCTTCTAAGGGCTGCATGTTTCACGTGGAACAATTCTGAACTATTAAAAAAACATCCTTTTATTACGGGATAATAATTGACAAGACGTACCGGAACGTAATGTTTCACGTGAAACAATTGTAAGGAGTTTATTTATGGATCTGAAAAACCTGAGACTTCCCGGATTGAACCCTTCACTTATTTTCAATTTGAGAGACTGTTCCTTCGCAAGCGACCTGTTTATAGCGGCTGTGGGGCATCTCGATTTTTTCAACCGGCTGGACAATAATCCGATGGATTTAAATTCAATATGCAGGTATTTTAAAATCCAAGCCAGACCCGCTGATGTTATGCTTACATTATTCAAATCATACGGCTTTATCTTCGAGAAGGATGGCTTATTCAGTGTTTCAAAATTGGCGCAGGAATATTTAAGCAGCGGGTCATTCTGGGATTTAAGCCCTTATATAGGTTCTCTGAAGGACAGGCCGATATGCCTGCTGATGTACGAGGTTTTCAAGACCGGCAAACCCGCGGCCTGGGCGGGTAAAAAAGAAGGTGGTGAATGGAAGAAGGAAATGGAAAAGGATGATTTTGCCGGGGCTTTTACCGCCGGGATGAACAGCAGGGGAGCCTACTTGGCAAGGGGTATAGCCAGGAAATTCAATATGAAAGGATTTAAAAAATTACTCGATATCGGTGGGGCTTCGGGAATTTATTCGATTGTGTTCGCATCTGTTTTCGGGAATCTGTCAGCATTGGTTTTTGATAAACCCCCGGTTGATAAAATTGCAGGAAACTGCATTAAAAAATTCGAGCTTGAAGGAAGGGTTAAAACTGCCGGCGGAGACTTCTTTAAAGATGAGATCCCGGAAGGATATGATCTGCATTTTTTATCCCATGTTCTTCACGACTGGGACAAAGAGCAGGCGCAAAATTTGATCGTTAAATCCTATAAAAGCTTGGAAAAGGGAGGCTCGATCGCGATACATGACGCCCATGCCAACAGGAATAAAACCGGACCGGTGAGCGTGGCCGAGTATTCCGCACTGCTTATGTTCACGACGGAGGGGAAGTGTTATTCTATAGGGGAAATGGAAGTAATGCTGAAATTGGCGGGCTTCAGGAATATCAGGCATATCCATACGATTTTAAACAGAAGCATAATCGTCGGAAGAAAGTGATACTGGTGTTTCACGTGAAACAATTTTAAAAAAATCGGCCCAGCTGTTTCTTCAATTTATCGCTAATATCGGTTATTGGCAGACGGGTTTCATCGCTGGTTATCAGGTTTTTATTCTTCAGTATATATTTTATCGGGCGGGGATTCGGTTCCTCGAAGAGCAGGGGGATTATATCCAGCAGATCTTTCCAGTTCCTGCGGGCTTCATCGAGATTATTGTTCTTTATGAGGCTGTAAATATTAAGATATTTTTCCGTTTCAATATGAGCTGCTGCTAAGATCCCTCCGTCACCACCCATCGCAACGGTGATATAAAATAATAAATCTTCGCCTGTCAGAACGGAAAAGCCTTCGGGTTTATTAAAAATCAGTTCCGCGCTCTGTTTGATATCCCCGCATGAATCTTTTATTCCAATGATATTTTTTAATTCAGACAGCCTGAAAATTGTTTCGTTTTCGATGTTTCTGCCTGTCCTGTAGGGGATATTGTAAATGATTATATTCTTATCAGTACTTTCGGATATCTTCTTGAAATGTTCGTATATGCCTTCCTGGCTTGGCCTGTTGTAATAAGGAGAAACAGACAGGATGCCGTCGAAATTATAATTATGTAATAATTTTAAACTGGAAATAACTTTTTCCGTGTAATTTCCGCCGACTCCAAAATAGACCGGAATACGGCCGTTGACGATTCTTATAGTGAGTTCAACAATCTTAATAAATTCATCATCCCCTATTGTAGGCCCTTCTCCTGTTGTTGCTAAAGGGATTATCCCGGAAACATTCCTGGCAATGTAGAAATTAACCAGGTTTTCATAGGAGCTGTAGTCGACCGAACCGTTTAAAAAAGGTGTGATTACCGGTAGCCAGACTCCTTCAATTTTCATTCGAGCCCCATTATCTTTAATTTCATTATTGTAAATTTATTTATGTTTTATTGCAAAAGAACTCAACGCAAAGGCGCAGAGAGCTAAAAGAAGAAAATACCGGATTCGTTATCTGGGTTTTACTTCGTAGCGGATTATAGTATAATATTTTTCAGTGTTTCCCGGGCCGAACATACCGGGACCGACTACATATTCTTCTTCGTGGGCCGCAGAAATAACATAACCGCTGTTGCTGATAAATTCATGCAGTTTTTCTATGTCAGGCATTTCGGAAGAGTAGGGGCCGATATGCAGGATTTCTGCAACCTTACCGTAATTCCATGTCTGAAGCCTCATATTTGCGGGAGTGTCCGCAGGCAGCGAGGTTATTTCATCGCCGACAGGCAAAGCCCAGTATCCTACCCATTCATTCCGGGGCGTGTCAAATGGTTTGGGCCAGCGAGCCCTGGGGGCACTCATGCTTTTTCCTTTGAACTGGAGTTTAAAGTAGACCTGGAATAATTTTCCAACCTCTTTTGTCTGGTTTGCCGGGTCTCCATGGACTTCCATGATGAGCATCTTTTGAGACGGCTTGTCGCTGATCTTCGGGGTTTTCAGGCCTTCGTAACCTTTAAGGTCAGGGCCGCATGCACAGAGAAGCATCGCCGCAAATGCTGTTAAAAACGGGATCTTCATATCATTCCTCCTTCTTTTCATCACCCATATTTTAAAGGAGGAACTCTGACAGGTGTATGTCAGGTTTTAATTTATGCGGAATATATTTTCAGGATCTTTTCAGCAGTATCCTTTATCTCTTTTCGCGCGGATGCAGGTTCAAGAACCTCAAGGCTTTCTCCAAATGTAAGCAAAAACCTTTTTACCCAATCCTGGTCAGGGTAATTTGTCCGGACAAGCACGGAACCGTCAGGCTGTGAAGCAAGCTCGGAAGGGTCAAAAAATTCAGAAAGTATCCCCGTATTTCCATTTAGAAATTTCAATTTATACTCGATTCCCGATTTTTCATTTTCCTCCCATCGAGTATAGTTATGGTAATCTGCCTGCCGTGGTTTGAAATTTTCATTCAGACACTCTATATTGCTTATCCTTGAAAGTTTGAAGAACCTGAAATCATTTCTCAGCCTGCAGAATGCGAATAAATACCATGAGAAACCCTTGAATACTAATGTCACCGGTTCAACAACCCTTGTTAAGTCTTCATTTTTCCAGCCGCGATAATCAAATTTTAATAATTTCGAGCTCCTGATAGATTGATAAATTATTTTTCCCGATGTGATTACTTTTTTTTCATAACCCCAGGGCATAGAGTCGAATATTATTTTTCCCGATTTATCTCTTTCTCTCTCCTTTTCCGGCAGAAGGTTTGTTATCTTTTCAAGGGCCAGTCCCGATTCCCTTTCTTCAAACGGTCCCGGAACGCTTTTAAGAGCGTTAATAATAGACTGTATTTCATCAATATTTAATACCTGCCTGTCTATCCTGTAATTTTCCAGTATTCCGTAACCCCCGTTGGCGCCCTGGTAGGAAACTATCGGAATGCCTGCGGAACCGATCTCATCCATATCCCTGTAAATAGTCCTTACTGTGACTTCGAATCTTGCGGCAAGTTCTTCGGCGCTGACCCGGCTGCGATTTAACAAAAGAATAATGATTGAAAGAAGCCTGTCTATTTTCATATTCTCCCCCGATCCAGAGAGGATATCATATCATTACATGCAAAGTCAGTAAAGATAAATTCGAATCTAACTGAAATATTTGGAGAAATCCTTTATAATTAATCACATAAAATAATGTTTGAGCACTCAGACTCGCAGAGAACAAGTTCAGGTGCGACATTAACTTCAATCCGGAGAATTGCTATGATCAGGATAAACGAAAATTTTAATGCCCTTCAGGGGAGTTATCTTTTTTATGAAACCGGGAAAAGGGTAAAAGAGTTCCAGCAGAAAAACCCGGATATCAGAGTAATCAAGCTGGGGATAGGGGATGTAACAGAGCCCCTGAGCCCTTCTATTATCGCGGGTCTGAAGGAAGCCGTTTCGGAAATGGGTGTCAGGGAAACGTTCCAGGGTTATCCTCCATACGAAGGTTATGAATTTTTGAGAAATATTATCTGTGAAACTGATTTCAGAGCGAGGGGTATAAATATCTCTCCGGGTGAAATTTTTGTTTCAACCGGTGCCAAAGAGGACACTGCTAATATCCAGGAGCTTTTCTCCGGCGATATCAAGTTAGCTATCACGGACCCGGTTTACCCGGTTTATGTTGACAGCAATATTATGGCGGGAAGAAATAAAATAGAATACCTGCCCTGCAATGCTGAAAGCAACTTCCTGCCGGGACTTCCGTCGGAGGACGCCGACCTTATTTACCTCTGCTTTCCCAATAATCCTACGGGGCAGGCAATCGATAGAGCAGGATTAAAAAAATGGGTCGATTATGCAAGGCAGAAGAAGGCCGTTATACTTTTCGATGCAGCCTATGAGTCGTATATAAGGGAGGAAGGGATTCCTCACAGTATATACGAGATCGATGGAGCCGAAGAAGTGGCTATTGAATTCAGGAGCCTGTCGAAAGCCGCCGGTTTTACAGGCACGAGGTGTTCATACACGGTTATACCTGATAAATTAATGGCGCCGGATAAAAGCGGTGTGCGGCATAGCCTTAATAAGTTATGGCTGCGGAGGCAGTCTACAAAATCGAACGGCGTAGCATACATAATCCAGAAAGGAGCCTATGGATATTTTACAGAAAAAGGCAGGCTGGAAAATATGAAAATTGTCGACTATTATCTCGAGAATGCCTCAATCATAGGGCGAGGAATAGCGGCGTTAGGTTTGAATTATTGCGGAGGCGTGAATTCGCCTTATATATGGTGCAGCGTCCCCGAAGGATTGAATTCCTGGCAGTTCTTCGACGAACTGTTGAGCCGATGCAATATAGCCGGCACTCCGGGTTCGGGATTCGGCAGCTGCGGGGAGGGATATTTCAGGCTTACAGGATTCGGAAAAAGACAGGATATTAACGAGGCCGTAGAACGGCTTGTAAAATTCAAATAAAAAGAATGGAGGAATTATGCCACATTACGATTATAAATGTGATAAGTGCGGTTATGTTTTCGAGGCTTTTCAAAAAATAAACGACGAGCGCCTCACCGCATGCCCGGAATGCGGCGGAGCAATAAAGAGGCTGATAGGGGGAGGCGCCGGCATAATCTTTAAAGGATCCGGCTTTTATAAAAACGATTATAAAAACAGCTCGCCGGCACCGGCTTGTGAAGGCAAGATGGAAAGCAATCCGGCCTGTTCGAACTGTCCGAAGCTGGAACCCGGGAAAGCCTGAGAAAAAAGATTCACTGAAAAGCTATCGATCATCGGATAAAACCATGTTATCTATATGCACCACAGAGGAATACTTGCTTTCCTTGCCTAAGATGGTTTCTATCTCTGAATTTTTCCTGCCGGCGATAAGAAGGATATCTTTCTGCGAATAATTCGATAATCCAACCCCGATTTCATTCCCGAGGGAATCGGAGATAATAACAGTGTCTCCATACTGAAAATTCCCTGAGGCGGAGCTGATTCCGCTAGCCAGAAGGCTCTTGTGAAGCAGGACGGCGTTTTTAGCCCCGTCGTCAACGATTATAGTGCCCCTCGGCTTCTTAACGCTAATCCATCTTTTTTTGTAATTCAGAGAGCTGGGTGAAGGCAGGAATATCGTGCCCTCGGAAAGGTCCTCGAATATCCGGGTGAGGATGCTTTTTTTAAACCCGTTCGCGATGACGCAGGGTACACCGGAGCGGGCGGCTATTCTGGCAGCCTGCAGCTTTGAGATCATTCCTCCCTTCGTGTAATTTTCTTCCTGTTTACAGGCGTATTTCATAACGGCGCCGATATTATCCACCACCCTTATAAATTTCGCCGATGAAGTGCCGTAATCCTGGTAAAAACCGTCGACGTCCGAGAGCATGATATACAGATTGGAATCCGAAAGCAGGCTTACATAAGCCCCAAGGCGGTCATTTTCACCGACCTTGATCTCTTCCACGGCGACAGAATCGTTTTCATTAATAATCGGAGTTATCCCGAGTTCGAGCATAGAATTAAGAGTATTCCGCGCGTTCAGGTAGGAAGTCCTGTTATCGAAAATATAATGCGTCAGCAGCACCTGGCCTACCCTCAATCCATGCCTGTTGAACTCTTCCTTGAATATCTGCATCAGCCTTACCTGCCCCAGGCCTGCAATTGCCTGTTTCTGGGATAGGGTAAGCTTATCCGAAACATCCTTGTCTTTATATAATTCAAAGATCCCGAGACCTATGGCGCCGCTTGATGTTATCACAAACTCCACGCCCTTTTTTCTTAACTGCGCTATCTCCCTGACAAGGCCGGAGATGTTTTCCGTATTGATGCTTGTAAGGTCGGTCAGCTGCTTTGTTCCGAGTTTTACAACCACCCTTTTGACAGATAACTCCCTTTTATCAGGCAATGTAATCAGCATTGTTATTTCTCGATTTCTTCATATTTATTGAACAGGGCATATTTCAATTCTTTCAGACCCTGGCCGGTGAGCGCAGAGATCAGGAAAACTTCGCCGGATTTTTTGAATTTATTAACAAGGCTTTTCTTCAAATCCTCGTCGAAATTTAAATCCATTTTATTCAAAGCTATCATGAATTTCCTTTCATAAATACTTTCAGAATAACCTGCTAATTCCTTTCTCAGAATCTTGAATTTCTCCTCGGGGCTGTCGGTAGTATCGAGAATGAATAATATCAGCCTTGTCCTTTCAATATGTTTAAGGAAATCGATCCCAAGGCCCTTTCCTGAATTTGCGCCCTCGATGAGTCCCGGGATATCCGCAATCACAAGGCTTCGATAACCTTCGTCGGCTGTCATGATCCCGATATTGGGGCTGAGCGTTGTAAACGGGTAAGCACCTATTTTGGGCCGTGCATTCGTGAGTTTTGAAACTAATGTCGACTTTCCTGAATTCGGAAAACCTACAAGACCTATATGCGCTATCATTTTCAGTTCGAGGCGGAGGCTCTTTTCCTCGCCCGGTTTTCCCGGCTGGGCATAAAACGGGGTCTGGTTGGTCGGCCCTTTAAAATGTATGTTTCCTCTTCCCCCCATCCCTCCCCGGGCCACTATAAATTCCGAATAATTTTCTGTGAGATCGGACAGTATTTCACCTGTATTTGAATCGATAACAATGGTACCGGGCGGAACTTCAATCGTGAAGGAGGACCCCATTTTGCCCGATTTTCTGCTTCCCAATCCCTTTCCGCCGTCCTGGGCTTTGAATTTCTGATTATTATGCAGGTATGACAGGGTTTTCAGATGGGGATTGACCCTTATGATCATATCTCCGCCGTATCCTCCGTCTCCCCCGTCAGGTCCGCCATGGGGCACGAATTTTTCCCTGCGGAAAGAGGCTGCTCCTGCCCCGCCTTTACCGGCCCTGACCTCGATACGGACTTCGTCTTTAAATATCATAAGTTGAAAACCCACCATTCATCGCATTTATCACAAAGTAAGCCATATTCATCCTTCCAGTGATTTTGATATATTTTATTCATATTATTCCAGCAATTTTCAATTCCATCGGTAAGGGCGTTTCCCATGAGGATTTGCGCATTATAGTCCTGCCTGCAAAGCGGCACTTTCCCATCTGAATGAATCACCATATCATGCTTTAAATGAAGGCATGGGAAGCGTTTTACAGGCGAGAGGTCTACGACACGGCTGGAATCCAGCAGACCGCCGAAAGTATCCGGTTTTTTTATGATGATCCTTTCTGAAAAATCCCGCCACTTTTCATAAAATCTAAGAAGCTCATTCTCGTTTTCCGAGGCGCGTGTAAATTGAATGTATATTTTCTCCCTGTTAGGGAGGCTTTTAATAATTTCTTCAACAGAGGCAAGCCCTATAAAAGGAATGACTTTATTTAACGGGGCTTTATTTGCTGCAAATGATTCCTGGTCAGTGAAACTGATATCGAAAATAATCCTGACATTAGGAAGATTCAGAAGATCAGGCAACAGTCCCTTATCCGGAAAAAGGCATCTGCTTTCTATTAAAAACTGTATAATCGGATGTTTTTTAATTTCACCGATAATTTCCCCCATTGCAGAATATAATAACGGCTCGCCGTAAAGGCCCAGGCTGACAGCGGGGTTATATGAAAATTCTGAGATCCCGGAGAGGATCTTTCTAAAGTCATTTATTTTGAGCTCTGAATTCCTGTCAAGGCGTTCTGAAATAAAAATATTAGATTTTTCTCTTTCCGAATTGAGCTCGATCTCAAAATAAGTCGGCCTTTTCCTGATGATCCCCGGATTTTTAATGATCATTGCCTCGAGTTCGAGGTGGTTCAGATCGTATGCCTTCCTGTCTGTCAGGTCTTTAAGTATCAGATAATCATTATAATTATCAGGAACGAAATTTATTCTGTAATTAATTAACCTGCATGGAGATATGTAAATGTTGCAGTCGTAAGAAGATATGTCTTTTTCGAAAACTTCCTTCACGCTGTTCTTGAACATAGGCAAATTTTCAGGAATTGTCCTTAATATAAAGCCGGCAGCCCCGCTGTCCAGGATTTCAGGAAAGAGGCCTGCGGGAAGATTTTCAGGGAAGGTGTAATCGAAAGCAAATCGTTCATGTTCCTCGAGCATTTTCCCTGTCGATTCCAGGTCGAGGAGGGGAGAATAGGCGTTAAGGATAAGGACGCTTTTACCGCTAAGCCCGTCTTTTATAAAGGATAAAAATTCATGAGATGTTTTAAAGGACAGGACCCTGATCCCTTCCGGGGGGGTAAAATCAGCATTTTCAGATAAAACATATATTTCATCGCATAAATTTCTTATCTTTGACAGCGTTATTTCGAAAAAACTCCGTAGCTTTTCCTGGTCTTTGAATTTATTGTCGAAGAGCACTGCGGCAAGATTCACATCACACTCCTCATTTAACCATATTATACCTGTAATAAGTGCTTAATGCAATTTAGACCCGCTTAGCGGGGCATAAACCGTGCACGGCCGGATTCAAAAAGCATCCTTTTTCATGCAATAAATCACGTTTTTCCGGAAAAGTCCGATAAAAGTATAAAAAAGGGGTAAACCGAATGAAATCTTTGATCGCCTTTTTTATATTAATTACATTAATCACAGTATTTTCCTTTGCCTTCGGCGATGATTTTATTATTGATGAACCGGGTTCGGGCAGCAATATTAACAAGCCCAATACAGAGCCGGTTTCACAGCCTCCGGCTTATGCTCCTCCCTCCGCCGCGGGAAAAGCCGTTAATTCTATCGGGTCGGTGCCCATACCAGTGGGGCTGGGCAGGGGAACCGTTTACAGCGAATTTACAATGTATGACAGCGGCGGGGTAAACGCTAAATTTGCCGTCGGTATTATGGACGCCATAGACATAGGGATTTCGGAAAACCTTGACGGTCTCATCGGTTCAGGAGATGTCAATGTGAACGTACCCAGCGCCTACATAAAGATTACCCTGATTAAAAACCTGAACAATTTCAACTGGGCGCTTGGGTATGACAACTTTGCGTATGGAACGGCAGGCACATACTACCCGACTAATACGAATGAAACGCCTTCTACTATTTCGGGGTTTTACACGGCGGTGGGGTGGCATTACAGCGCCATAGGGGGAGATGACATACTTTCGACGGGAATAAGATTTCCGCTGCTGCCGGCTGAAGAAAGGGATATCACGAATACTTCGCTTTTTATAGGCGCTACAATAAGCGCGCCGCAGTATATTTCGCTGGGGCTTACTGTTGAAAACTTTTTCTTCGACATGACACGGGCGCAGTATATACTTCCATCGGTGATTTTTAATATTGCACCGAGTCCGCCGTTCAATATCTCTCTGATCCTGCAGTATGATTTCAGCGTCGGCAGGCTTAACAGGATATTTTCGATGAGCTATGCGGCCGGTTTCTAACTGAGATAATTTGCGTTGATCTTAACATAATCACAGGTCAGATCGCTTGTCCAAAGGAAATACTCCTTTTTACCGGCGGCTAAGTCCAGAGTTATACTGATTTCAGGGGAAAGCAGTTCTCCAGCGGCGAGGCTTTCGTTTGCCTTGTTGACGTCGCCTTTCTCATAAATAACAAGGTCATTTATTCTAAGCGTCAGTTGGGAAAGATCGAATTTCGCATCTGAATAGCCCAGGGCTGCAAGTATCCTGCCCCAGTTCGGATTCTGTCCGAAAATAGCTGTCTTAACCAGGAAAGAATCCCCTATCGCTCTTGCGGCCTTTTCGGCATCGGAAACCGTTGCCGCACTATTAATTGTAATATTTATGAATTTGCTGGCTCCTTCGCCGTCTTTTACTATCATCCTTGCTAATGACTGGCATACTTTTGTCAGGGCTTCCCTGAAAATTTTAAAATTATCACCGTCAGCATCGATTAAATGATTTTCAGCAATCCCGTTTGCCATAAGGAAAACGCTGTCATTTGTACTCGTATCGTTATCGACGCTGATACGGTTAAAGGAAATATCAACTGCATCTTTTAAGGCCAGCTTGAGCATATCCCCGGAAATCAGGGCATCTGTCGTTAAAAATACGAGCATTGTGGCATGAGGGGCTTCCAGAACGGGTTTAATCATACCTGCGCCCTTTGCTGTACCGCCGATCCTCACGGTCTTTCCATCTAATTCAAATTCATAAGCTGCATTTTTCATCTTTTTATCTGTGGTCATGATAGCATTTGAAAAATTTTTATAATTGTTTTCCGTTTTAATAAGAGTACAGATTTTATCAATACCGTAATTAACCCTGTTCATAATTAACTTTCTTCCGATAACACCTGTCGAGGCTACCATGACCGAGCCTTTTTCAAATGAGAGCAGCTCTTCAACCCTGTCTGCCATTGTCAGGGCATCATTATCGCCGGTGGTCCCTGTCAGGCAATTCGCATTACCGCTGTTTGCAATAATAGCTGAAATAAGATTATCCGAACGCGAGATGTCGAGTGCTACAGGAGCGGCTTTAACCTTGTTCTTTGTAAAAAGACAGGCCGTAGTGCAGGGTTTCCTGGAAACAAGCAAACCTATGTCCTTGTATCCGCCGTCCTTGAGGCCGCCGGAAACCCCCGTTGCCCTGAAACCCATCGGTTCCGTTATACCGCCCTCGAGCTCTTTTAATTTTAGTTCCATAACAATACCCCGATTTAATTTTCTTCGGCAGCGGCAGGGGGTTCTTTTCCGTAAGATATGACATCGGTGCCTTCCGCAAGCTTTTTCCTGACGAGTTCCTCAACCTTTTTCAGGAGAGGCGGTTTATCTTCTATCTCCTTAATAAGATTGTCCCTTCCCTGGGATATCCTATCCTCGCCGAGAAAGTACCAGGTTCCCTTGCGCAGGATAACACCGCTCGATACCGCGGCGTCGATAAGGCAGCCTATTTTTGAGATTCCCTTTCCGAAAATAATATCGAATTCCGCCTGTTTGAAAGGCGCCGACATTTTATTTTTAACAACTTTCGCTCTAACCTTGTTGCCGTAATTTTCTTCCCCCTTCTTAAGGGCTTCGATCTTGCGTATCTCGATACGGATAGATGAATAGAATTTGAGGGCCATCCCGCCTGTAGTCGTTTCGGGGTTCCCGTAAACGACGCCTATTTTCATACGGATCTGATTGATAAAAATCAGCGCGGTTTTCGATTTGCTTATTATAGCCGTCAGTTTGCGGAGAGCCTGCGACATCAACCTTGCCTGAAGGCCCATCTGGGCGTCTCCCATATTTCCGTCAATTTCAGCTTTGGGAACGAGGGCGGCCACAGAGTCGACAACAATAAGATCGACGGCTCCGCTGCGGATAAGGCTTTCGACGATTTCGAGAGCCTGCTCTCCTGTGTCAGGCTGTGATATGAGAAGATTTTTTATATCTATTCCGATCTTTTCAGCATAAAGCGGATCCAATGCATGTTCAGCATCGATAAACGCGCATGTTCCGCCCGCTTTCTGGGATTCTGCTATGATGGAAAGCGTCAGGGTTGTTTTACCGGAAGATTCCGGGCCGTAAATTTCAGTGACCCTTCCGCAGGGTATCCCGCCGATGCCCAGCGCGAGGTCGAGTGTCAGGGCTCCCGTAGAAATAGCCGGGTAGTCGTTATTGATAGGGCGGTCGCCCATTTTCATTATAGACCCTTTTCCGAACTGTTTTTCGATCTGGGCCATGGCGATCTGCAGGGCCTTTTCTTTTTCTTTTGCATCCATAGTAATATCAGACATAGCAACCTCCCCTAACGGCTAATATTATACAACAGTTTATGGAATATGAAAATAAACGGGGAGATTCTTAATTAAAAAAACGGAATGTAACAATATAATGTTGTCGTGTTTTCAGAACCTGGCTATAAAATCAATTTCTCCGAAGGGACCGTTAAAATTAATAGGGAGCGAATTTATCAGGTTTCCGTTCAATCTCATAGTCACATCGCCGCTGTTTAGGCCGACTGTGGATGAAACGGACGAGTCGGACGAGGAGGTGAATGTCAGGTAATAATTGTTGAAAAAATAATATGCATAACCTGCGGTAAGGCGGATTTTAAAATTCTGGCTGACCTGGTAATCGAGGGAAATCCTGGGTTTGACCCCGATAGAAATGCCAGACAGATTCACGTCAATATTATCGTCGAAATTTGTATTCCCTATTGTAATATCGCCATCCGGATTATCGATCGACCCCAAGGATTTGAACAGTCCAATAAAAGAAAGATCGCCCCCGAAAACGAGTGAGACCCTTCCAATATAAACCTCATAGCCGCCGCCGAGGTCGGCATTAAACGCGAAAGGATTGCTTATCATGGCGCCGACTTTGAAATCGAGAAGGCCGGCATAACCTGCTTCATATTCTCCATGCAGGCCTATATTGAAAACATATGAAGAATCACTGAAAAAGCCCGAATTTTTAAAAGATACATCAGGATTGTCGAACTGGATCGAAAAACCGCTGCCCTGGACAGACATCGGGACAAGGCCGGCGAAAAGTGATACCCTTCCCCCGATCAGGGGGGCTTCGACAAGCTGATCTCCTGCCTCGGGCGAACCAGAAATAATAACAGCCGATGACCACTGTTCACCGATATTGTTAACCCGGATAAGTCCCGTGTTAACATTTTCCTTAAACCTGTCAAGAATATTCGTTTCCTTCCGGATCATGAATTCGTAACCCGGGCTGACTCCGATGTCATTGCCGAGCTGAAGGTATACAAGGCCGACTTCCGTTTTAAGAACCGTTGTTTTAATTTTAAACCGGTCAATGTTCCTGAGGTGGATCTCAAGGCCCATTAGAGCCTGGTTTACTGCCTTATTATACGCGTCGTCTTCGCCCGCCTGGGATTTGGCTTCTGTACTTGTGTTGAAAGTATCTACCAGATCGCCTTCAGCGGAGATGATTTTTATCGATACCGTTATATTTGCCTTATATTCCGTCACAAAGCTGAATAAAACCTTCCAGTCAGGTTTCTGCGAAACATTTACAAGGTAATGGGTTACGTTATAACCGCTTATAGAAGGTATGAAAACAAAAAATGAATTTGCGATTTTCTCCATGTCCGAGGCCGGAATTACGGCTATACCGAGATCAGCATCCACATACTTGGGGTTCTGGAGAGCGGAGATTTTTTTAGCTTCGCGGACTTTTTCTATGAATTTGTCAGCCGTATTGTTATCCAGCCTGTACTGATAGCCTACGACCTGGAACCGTTTCATTTTATTAAAAATTCCCATCAGGCTGTCGTCAAAATACTGATAAGAGGAATCCGGGATGTCGTATGATGAATAAGAAGGAAGAACCGCAATATCCTCCTTTTTCGAAATATCAGCCTGCGGAAAAATATAGCTTATTGTTCCGAATAAAATAATACAGATTACCGGCAAGATTTTCATGAATTTCCTCCATGACTTTCGGTTCACTTTTCAGTCATGTTGATTATTATCCCGATTTGTTATAAAATTAACCGTCTAATTGTTTTCTTCCAGTAGTATACCATGATAAATGCAAAAAAAGAAGTTGACGTCCCAAATTTAGAGTTTATTTTATAAACAAGAAAACTTTCAATTCATTGGAGAATTGACCATTGTTGAAAAATGTATTAGAATATTTCCCACCCTTAATATGGGCGCTTAGCTCAGCTGGTTCAGAGCATCTGCCTTACAAGCAGAGGGTCACAGGTTCGATCCCTGTAGCGCCCAATTTTATAATGCCCTCCGGACGCATTATTAATAAGAATGTGATCATGAAACCAATCCTAATCCTGTCTTTGCTTTTCATACTTTCTGCTTTTATTTTGTCATCCTGCGCTTCCGGGCCTTCCGGTATAAGACATGAAACCGTAACAGGCGGTTATACGGCCGGTAAAACAAATATTTCCGGAATTGAAACCAGGCTGTATGATTATTACAGGGTTTTCAGGGAAGGACGTAATAAAGTTGCAAAAGATTGCCCTCCGAGATTTTTATCCGCCCTTTCGAATGAATTTATAACAAGCATTATGACAGGCGGCAGTGCCTTTTCAAATGCCCTTATAGATTATTCTGCCCTGACCAATGATCCTGATGATCTCTCGGGTTTTCTTTACCAGCGGATCGGAGTCGTATTATACAAGCTTGGCGATTATGAAGAATCATACAGGTTTATCAATACTGCTATATACGAAGGATCAAAGAATCCCGAATTGTATTATTATAAAGCCCTTCTGCTTTACTACTATAAAAAAGATTTTTCCGGGGCTGAGATTTATCTCACCAGGCTCGATAATCCGGGCCAGTTTCTGAACAGGCAGGAAATACTGTTCCTCAAGGCATGCCTGAAATGTGAAACCGGCGATTATGCGGCCGCTTTGCCGATTTTCATGACGGCAAAGGATCTTGACCCTGCGAGATTTTATACCGAATATGATATCCTGCCTTATTTTATCAGGAGCGGCATTACAGGAGATCTCGACATTTATATAAATGATTCGTATAAATATCTTACATCTCTTTCAAACAGCCTTTATCGTGTAAAAGCCTACAGGCAGCTTATCACTTATAACAGGCTGCAGAACAGGGAAACCCTCTATATTCCGTTCGACCTGCCAGGCAATTACGATTATATAACAAACCTTGTTTATTTTTTCCCAAGCAGCTACCCGGTAATAGAAAAAAGAAAGAGTATGAATATTATAAGCCCTCTCCAGGAGAAAAGGCTCAGCGTCCGTGATTTGATATACTCACCTGTTTATGAGGAATATTTCGATTCGGGGACTGAAAACTATTTATTTTTGCAGGAAGGAATAGTAAAGCTTACTAATTTAAGGCTGCAGCCGGTATCATTTTTCAATCCGATGGCAAAAATCCTGACCGTCAGCAATGTCATGCTCCTGCTTTCGCCTACCAACAGGTTTGAATTGACAACAAATTTTGACCGGCATGATACTAACCAGATTTATGTCGTCAGCAACGTCGACAATGTTATATTCAGGACAAACTGCAATTTCGATTATTATTTTATGACGGGGTTATTCGCAATGGATGGAGGCGCTAACTGGGATGTCGTAACATTAGGGATTACGACAAACAACCGGGTGGTTGCCGATATATTCTATCCGCTGCAGAAAAAAATGGCATCTTACAGTTTCAGCCTGAAAAGGCATGACAGCACCTTTGTCATCCAGGACATCCGGGGCGACAGCAATCCCGAAGTCATCCTTCTCGATGACGATGTTTATATACTCAACAAGACGAATAAATAACTCACTTCATACAGATCGGTGCGGCCTACATGAGATTAAGTATCATGCTGTCCCTGCCCTGGGGGGTTTCCTTTATCTTCTCGACAGCCTTGAGGGCGTCGTCCTTGCTGGAAAACTTCCCGACTCTCACCCTGTAGTAAATGATCCCGTTAACATTGGCCTCGACCAGATAGGATTCCAGACCGGCTTTTCTCAGGCCGTCTTCAACTTCCCTTGCCTTTTCCATGCTCGTATGGGCAGAAACCTGTATTGTGTATTTTCCATCTGAAACCGTGTTTTTAGCTGTTTTATCCGTTCTGTCCGATTTTTCAATTTTATCTAGTTTTTCGGTCTTCTGCTTCTTCTCGGAATTCCTGTTTTTCTCGGAGGGTTTTTCGGAGCTTATTCTGATTTTAGAATTTTTTTCCGACTTTATCCTGTTTTCCGGCTTTACCGGCGGAACTGTGAGCTTATCCGGCGTTGCGGAGTCTTCCCTGGTTATATTGGAGCTGTTATCCATAGGCAGAACAGCTTTCAGATCCTTATCGCTCTGGTTTCCGCTCTTATTATTGTCATCCTGCGGCAGGGTTTGAGGAAGATTGTTAAAAGCGTAATTGTTTTCCATCTTTTTTTGGTCGACTGTATCTTCTATCCGCTGCAGGTCCTGCTTATTTCCGAAAGCTATGTCCTTGAGGGTTGTTTTGCCAAGCCAGTAGCCGACGAGGAAAATAAATACGCCGAAAAAGACAAAAATAGCTCCCGCCCAGACAATCCTTTCATCACTCACATTTATATATGATTTTTTCTGCGGCATCCTTTCTATGTATCTTTCCTGGTATTTTTCCTCTCTGTTCCCGGATTCGCCTCCAGCCCTGTGGATAGTGCCGCTGGAATGTTTATAATCATTTAATCTCGACCTACCGGCATAATGATATCCCTCGTCGCTGATTTCTTCAGCGTTTACGCGTCCTTCCCTGCCGTTAGAATCGGGGAAAAGGTCCATTATTTCAGGTTCGCCCATATTTTCCTCCTGAGGCTAGTTATGCTGCCTATTTTAAATTTCGGAATAATAAGGAAAATATTAAGGCATCCGGCGATCTTTATTTGGCTTTACAACTATACTTTGACCCTGTTTTTTACAATAGCTTTCGGAGAAATCCCGAGTTTGCCGCTGTATTCTACGAGGTCCACCCGGCAGTTGTCACCGATGAGTATATTATTGCCACGGATAGTTTTTACTTCTGTGTATTCGACCATAATATTATTTCCTTCTATCAGGTCGGCTTCCAGCCTGTCAATTTTTCCGAAAAATGAAAATATGAAGGAGAGCATATAATGCGAATGCCTGATCCTTATTTCCTCGCCTCCTATTTCATTAGCGAAACTGTGCCATCCGAAAATAACGTCGACGTCATTTGCGTTAAGCAGGCCCTTGATTTTAAACTCCCCCCTGGATCTGAATACTTCGGCTTCGATCCCGGCTCCGGAATTGAGCAGTCCTGAACATCTGATGTAACGGGATTTTACGCCATCTTTAACAGTCATGCTTCCGCTTACACGGATTTCATCCGCATTAAGCGACCCTTCGATCATAAGAGAGCCTGAATTACTGATCGATTTGCATTCCACACTGCCTGAAACGGTACCCATGCCGCTGACGGAAATTCTTTCGGCAATGGTTTTACCGTTAATTTTACCCATTCCGGAAATTTGAACAGTCTGGGCCTCGATATCGCCGTCGATTTCACCCTTGCCGGATATTTTTACATCCCTGAATTTACCGCCCCCCATTCTACCGACTCCGGAGATCTTCAAATCTGAAAGATTATCCATAATTCCTCCTATGTGCCAGATGGCCCTATTTTATATTATTTTCCTGTTATCAGCAGATTCAATTCCTTCGATATTTCATCTAAGTCGTATGAGGATATTTCACGGGTCCCGTTATCGTTATAAATCCTTGAATCCTGCTTTGAAAGCAGAAAAAACCTTACAGTGTTCTTCTCACATACCATGAGCCTGAAAGATGTGTTTTTCAGGACATCCATCCATGAGTGCATGGACCGGGCAAGTTCTTCGATATTATCCGTATTTATGCCGGGTTCTTTAATTAATTTTCCTGCGATATCAATAAAGATGAGTTCTATGAATTTGAAATGATTTTTCCCTCCGGGAACTTTTTCAAAAATATCGAGTATTTCACTATCGAACATGCCTAAAGGATTTAGATCATCCCTGTCGAATGATCTGTTAGTCAATTCCGGTGAGAGCATATCCGCTAATTCTTCAAGAGAGTATTTATCCTTGAGTTCAATTATGCCTTTTATCCTGGCAAGGATTTTTTCCCGGGGGAAAAACGTCTCCTGTCCTGTGAACGATGACTTTTTGATAAACCATGACTCGGGGATAAGGTTTTCACGCTTCCAGCGGTATAACTGTCCGTATGAAATTCCCGTCAGAGTTAATAGTTCCTTTTTTGTGATGAAGCTGTTTTCTTCCATATTGAACTCCGTAAAACAATGTTTCGCATATAATATAACATAACATTGTTACGCAGTCAAGCGCCCACAGGAAAAATTTATTTTATCAATTCCCATAGCTCGGTGATTACCCTGTTCGAAACCTCGAATCCTCTCTCCGTCAGGCAGACATGGCCATTTTCCCTTTTTAAAAACCTTGCAAGGCTTAAAGGGATCCTGTTCACAAGGGCATCGAAACTTTCTTCCTTAATCCCGGCCGATTTCCTCAATCCTAACATTATAAATTCTCTGGCCGCAGTTTCTTTATCGATAACTTCCGAGAAATCCCTGGGAAGCCTGCCCGAAGAAATGATAAGAGGGTAATTTTTCAAAGAAGCGGTATTTGTCCAGCGGATTCCTTCGAAGTAGCCTGATGCTCCTGCGCCGAACCCGAGATACCGGCCGCCATTCCAGTAATTCATATTATGGATGCTTAAATATTTTTCCTTTAATGCAAAGTTCGATATTTCATAATGGATGTAGCCTGCTGCCCAAAGGGCATGTCTTATCATCCGGTAGTGATCCAGCGAAACGGCGTCCGAGAGCGGCCTGTATTTTCCGGAGGCTGCATCGGCAAAAAGCCTTGTTTTATCCTCGATGGAAAGCTGGTAGACCGAAATATGCGCAGGGTTAAAGTCTAGAACAGACCGGATATTTTTTACAGCATTCTCGCCCCGTACGCAGGCAATAAGATCAATGCTGATATTGTCAAAGCCGGCTTTGCGCAATGTTTCGATGGCCAGGATATTTGAAAGGACTTCATTGCACCTGCCGAGCAGTTTCAGGACATTGTCTTCCATAGACTGAAATCCGAGGCTGACCCTGTTTATTCCGTTTCCCTTCCAGAAGGCCGCGATTTCAGGCGTGATATCCTCGGGATTGGCTTCGATGGTGTTTTCAAGATTTAAAAGCAGGAATTCCGACTTTAATTTATCTAATAATATTTTCAGCCCTGCTTCGGGCAGGAGAGACGGAGTACCACCGCCGATGTAGACGGATTGAACAGGATCTGAAGAGCCATGCAATTTCTTGAAAAGGTCTATCTCGCTGCACAGCGCTTCGATATATAACCGGATTGAACTCTCTGACGGTTTAAATCCGCTTGTAAAACTGCAGTACGGGCATTTTCTCCGGCAGAAAGGAATATGCACATAAATGGATAAAGGGGGCATCCTCAGGCGAGACTGTCGAATGCCTTGAGGGCGTTAAATATTGCCATATCCATATTATAGTAGCCGTAAGTCGCAAGGCGTCCCAGGAAAGTAACATTCTTGGTTTTTTTAGCCTCGTTTTCATATTTTTTATAAAGATCCATGTTGGCGTCGACCGGGACAGGGTAATAAGGAATATCCTTCTCAATGTCACAGGATTTAGAGTATTCCTTTATAATGGTTGTTGACGGGCTTTTCTGGCCGGTAAGGCGTTTAAATTCAGTGATTCTGGTAAACTTATAGTCGTTCGGGTAGTTGACGACCCCGACTTCCTGGTAATATTCCTTATCGATATGGGTCCATTCGAAATCGAGCGAACGGTAGGGCAGTTTGCCGAATTTGAAATCGAAGAATAGATCTATCGGGCCTGTAAAGATAAGGTGATCGTACTGGACTTCATCTTTGATATCTTTATACTGGGTATTGAGCATGATCCTTATGCCCCTGTTATCGAGGAGTTTGTCGAAAATCGGCGTAAATCCTCCGGCAGGCATTCCCTGATAAGGGTCCTGGAAATAACGGTTGTCCCTGCTTATAAAAACTGGTACCCTGCCAGTCACTGAAGGCGACAGTTCATCGGGTTTAAGGTCCCATTGCTTGATCGTATATTTCAGAAAGACATTTTCATATACATAATCCGCAAGGTATTTCAAATCCTTGTCGTCTGATTTTTTCAGTTCGAGTATTGTTACTTTTTTGCCGAATCCGTAGTTGTCAATGAGCTTTTTCTCGAGTTTTTCCGCTAAAGTAATGGGGAAAAGTTCATGAAGAGTATTGAGATTGAACGGGATCGGCACTTTTTTGCCTTCTACCAGCCCGAGGACCTCATGATGATAAATGTTCCATTTTACATAAGGCGCCAGGTATGACCAGACCTCTTCCTTATTCGTATGGAATATATGAGGCCCGTAAACCTGGATAAGAATTCCATCCTGGTCGTATTTATCGTAAACATGTCCCCCTACATGGTTATGTCCTTCCACAAGGAGGACGCTTTTTTTCATTACACTGGAAATCCGCTCCGCCATTACACAGCCTGAAAAACCTGCTCCGACAATGCAATAATCAAACTTCATATCAAAACTCCCTATATTTCAACTTTTCTAAGGTAATCTGCGTTTTCTTCCGGAATACTGGGATTGATGAACATTCCAGATCCGAGTTCAAAGCCTGCTGTCCTTGTCAGGCGCGGTACTATGGTAATATACCAGTGGAAAAAGACAGAGTTGCTGTAGCCTTTGGGGGCCCCGCGGATGATGAAATTATAATCCGGATCGTTGACGCCGAAATATAATTTTCTTAAAGCCTGCCTTAAAACAGAAGCGGCTTCGGCAAGCTCTTCGTCGGTCACTTCGAGGATCGAGGAAGTATGCCTTTTTGGGAAAAGCCACATTGCAAAAGGCGAAAAAGCCGCGTACGGGACAAAAACGGTATAATCCTTCGTATCGAGAACAACCCTTTCACCTGTTTCAAGTTCGCTGCGGAGGACCCTGCAGAATATGCATTCCCTGTGTTCTTCATGGAACCTGATGCTTTCGTTCATGCGTTCCATAATGTCTTTCGGTATTATGGGGAGGGCTATTATCTGTGAATGGGGATGAACAAGCGAAGCTCCCGCCCTTGTTCCATGATTTCTGAATGGAATTACAGACTCTATGTAAGGAATTTCATAAAGCGTTTTAATCCTTTTCTGGTATGTTTTTAATATATTGACGACATCGGGAGTGTCCATCGTAGCCATAGTAAGGTCATGCCTGGGAGTTTCAATAACCACTTCATGGTTGCCTACGCCGTCCATCCATCTGAAATTACCGCTTGTGTTATGGGAAATCTCGTTTTCGGGGGGAGAAAGCGCGGGAAATTTATTGGGAATAACACGGATTTTCCAGTCCTGGCTGCCGCCGTACCTGTAAAATTCCGCCGTGTTTCCGGTTTTTTCCTCATTTCCGGGACAGAACGGGCAATTTTCATCATGAGGAGGACGGATATTAAGCGATATGTCCTTGTTTTCCTTCAGTTCTTCGGGCCTTTTTGCCCTTTCCGTTGCAATGATCACCCACTCTTTTAAGATAATATTCTGTCGGAGCTGCGGCATAAAAACCCCTTTAGATACCTTATTATAAACGGCATTTTAAAAAAATCAAATGATTTTTAAATTTGTATGCAAAATAGATTCTTTGCGAAAGAGCCGATTCCATGATAAAATATTCCGTTATCCCTGCAATAGATAATAATTATGCCACCGTAGCTCAGTTGGTAGAGCAATTGATTCGTAATCAATGGGCCAGCGGTTCAATCCCGCTCGGTGGCTTATTTTTAATCCCTTGCCGGTAATGCCGATAATGCGTAATGTTTTATTGATAAGGATGATCATCTGATGGAAAATATACCTGTTTACATTATATATTATGGAATATATGCAGTTCTGTTTATTTACAGCATTATTCTTCATGAGATTATGCATGGCGCGGCGGCATATTATTTCGGGGACGATACTGCTAAAAGGGCCGGGAGGCTGACTCTCAATCCTATACCCCATATCGATCCTCTCGGAAGTATTTTACTGCCGGGCATAGGTTTCGTTGTCAAGATGCTTACCGGAGCGAGCCTCATAATAGGCTGGGCCAGGCCTGTACCTGTAAACCCGAATAATTTCACTCACAGGAGAATGGGTGAAATAACCGTTTCCCTGGCCGGAGTATTCGCTAACTTTGTCATAATGCTTGTAATGCTCTATCTGTATACCATAACAAAAGACAGTTTTCCATACGCACCGGTATTTGTAGATGTAGCCGCGACGAATTTCTTTTTAATGTATCTCAACCTGCTCCCGATCCCCCCTCTTGACGGGTATAATTTCCTCGTCAACATATTGCCTTACAGGATTTCGAGAAGCATTACCGATATGGTAAGGGGGAGGGAAACCGCTTTCCTTATGTTATTATTCGTATGTTTTGCCACACCGATAGGGCGGTTTATTTTTTCTCCGGCCGGATATATGTTTGACAGCCTGGAAAGGAATTTCTTCAATCTTGTCGGTTTCAGAGGTTGAAATGAAAAAAACGGCATTTTTTACCTTTCTTGTTCTTCTGATTGCTTCAGCGGCGTATCCGCAGCCGGTGCAGGCGGTTCAGAATTCAAAACAATATAATGAGTCTCCGTCCCTGCCGGGGGATAATTTGCCGGAACAGACAGAAATGGCGTTTGCAGAGGCTGTAATGCTGTCTACTGAAGGCGATTATGACGGAGCTATCCTGAAATACCAGGATCTCCTGACAAACCAGGTCAGAGATAAATATATTTACTATTCCCTGCTTGAAACATACAGCCTTAAAGCCGGAAAGATAGGACAGTCCAGGACAGACGACGATTCCCTGAAGGCTGTTTATACCGATGAACTGAATTATTCCAGGGAAGCTCTAAATCTTTATTCAAACGACCTCAAACTCCTTTACTTTTATGCAGACTCAACGAGAAACCTCGGTATGGCTGAGGAATATGTCAATGTTCTGAACAGGATCCTTTCCATAGACGATTCCGATGTTTTTGCAAACTACTATATAGGCGATTATTATTTTGTAAACAAGCAGAATGAGCAGGCGGCTTTCTATTTCCAGAAAGTGCTTGCCTCCATGGAAGACAACAAGGAATTCGACCTGATGGCAAAATACAGGTCATTGTATTCGCTCGGAATAATTGCAATAGTGGGCGGGGATTACCAGGATGCCATCCAATTCCTTGAAAGGGCGAAAAATATATATTCTAAAGATTATGAACTGATAAAAACATTGGCAATGACATATGCGGGCGCCCTTCAGTTCAGGAAGGCTGCTGAAAATTTTGATTCTATCCCCGAAGAATATAAAAACGAGGAAGTCCAGGATGTATATTACGGCGTACTGTTCGCGATGGATCAGAAAGCCCTGAAAGACATATTGAAAAATAAAACTCCCGCCAGGTCTCATTTTCTCTGGGCCGTTGATTATTATACAAGGAAAGAATTTGATAAATCTGTCAGGGAATTAGACCTTTCGGTTTCAGAAAGAAAATCTCTCGATTATTACCAGCTTTATCTCTACTATCTGGATTATAAAGCATCGGGAAACAGGGGTAAAGTTTTCCGTTACGCTTTTATGCTTGGGAATAAATCAAAAGAAGCCGGCGAGATCGATCTTGCGATCGGTTATTACAAAATACTTCTTTCGAACAGCGATTCTATTCCTTCGGTTTACTGGCTTATAGGTTCCCTTTATGACGATAAAAATGATTACAGGAATGCCGCAGTTTACTATAATAAGTATTTGAGCAACAAGGACGGGGAAGAATATAAAATCCAGGCGCTTATCAGAATATCCGATATGTATTACAGGCAGACCAATATTAATGAAGCGGCGAAAATGCTGTCTAAAGCAAGAAATCTTGCCGCTAAAAAAAGCGACCAGTTTCAGGTCTTTTTTTATTCCGGGCTCATACAGTTTGAGAATAAAATGTATTCTAACGCGGTCAACGATTTCAATGATGCCATGAAGGCCGACGGCAAGGAAGCCAAGCTATATTACTATCTCGGGACCAGTTATTTTGAGCTTGCAGATTATTCCAATGCCATCAATACTCTTGAAGCGGGAATCAAATATGACAGCCGCAGCCCGGAAATGGATAACCTGTTAGCTTATGTGTATTCTTTACAGGATGTAAAACTTGATGATGCAGTCAGGCTTGTGAAACAGGCTCTATTGATGCAGCCTGAAAATATTGCTTACCTGGACACTTTAGGCTGGATATTATTTCAGAAAGAGGATTTTAATAAAAGTTATGAAATATTTAATCACGTCATTGATCTGTTAGGAAGGGAAAACAGGCTTGATGGTCTCGACGAAATTTATTATCATATAGGCATGGTATTCGAGAAAGCGGGCAAAAAAGAAGAGGCGATGGGATATTATTCCACAGGTCTCAAGATCAACCCCTCAAATATCCTTATTAAAAACAGGATGAAATAGACCCGTTACAATTATCCGGGATAAATCTTGATTAATAAAAATTTACCCTTAAAATAAAGGGTGTAATGCAAAAAGAGCATGGGGAATATATGAAACCAATATTTCTTAAATTTTCATCCGGAAGGGAATTTTCAGCCCTGACAGATATATCGAAGGCAAGAAATACGGAAAGGACTGTAATCATTTTCTTCTCTGAAAACGTTATGGTCAGGTATTTTGATATTGACAGTTCAGTCATAATAGATAAATTGATAGCATTTTATGCTTCCCCGACAAAAGCCGGCATAGAACATATTACAAAAAACGATGGATGTTATAACATCTGTCTCTGCGCGGAGGCCAAGATCAAGAAATTTTTCAGTGACAAGGTCATGCCTCTTCTAGAAACAGACGGGGAAAAACATGAATTTATCATATTATCCGAAGAGATGCCTGTAAAAAAAGATTTTATAGAAATTCACGGCCAGATCTGTCCGGTATTTTATAGTGTTTCGCTTGGCCGGCTGATACCGGTGTCTTATTCCCCTTTTTCATACAACAATATCGAACTTGCCGCTAAGGGATCGTCCACCGCTTCCACTGCCTCCGGTGAAAAAAAACAGATTCTATCTTTAGGTAATGAGAAGGATTTTACAATTTCATATCTCCAGGATGGAGGGATAACGGTTTCACCCAATTTCGGGGAATTAGACGATTTATACGAGATCGATACAATGGAAATTATGGTCAACTCGATTATGGGGCATGGAAAATTTAAAAATATTACGGTTCTTAAAGATTATAATAATTATTCGATGATATCGGATTATACAAGGAAATTTCCAAGCGTCTTTAATGTCTATCATGTTTACGCCCATATGGCCAATGTGCTTTTCGATAATGAAATACTATCCGGGAAGAGCATCGGAATAGTCTATGACAGCATAAGCTATGACGACAGCGACCAGATAAGGGGAGGAGAAGCCCTCTACGGAAATATAGGCAATATTGACATTATCGGCGGGTGGAAACCGCTGCCCTTGCCCGGCGGCGATATAGCCAATATCGAACCATGGAGAATAGCTTTAGCCGTTCTTAAAGAAGTGACAGACGGGGGTCTAGCCTCGGTTAATCTTCCTCTGACAAAAAGCATAAGGGAAAACCCGAACTATACATATATTTATAACGCTATCGACCAGGGAATTATGAGTTTTTCACTTTCATCGAGCATGCACCACATCATAGCGGCGCTCGGAGAAGTGATTTCCTACAAGGAAACGACATTTAATTTTGAATACTTCGAGAATATGATGGACAGCACAATGATAAAAAAATGTGAAAGCGCATATTACGACATCCCTCTAATAGAAGATGATGGCAAATATTTCCTGGACACATATGAGCTTTTCAGGCTGGTAGCCGTTTCCATGAGGGAAAAGGCGGAGCCGCTTTCGATGATCTGCAACATTATTGTCAGCATCGCCAAGGCGACTGCCAAACTGATTGAAAAATTATCGAAAGTTCACAAGGAAAAGAAAATTGTGTTAGCAGGGGAATATTTTAAACATCCAAATCTGCTGACGATTCTGTATAACGAATTAGATCAGAAGGGATATAAGTTATATCTGCCTAAAAAGATACCTGTCGACGACAGCGGCATTTCAGTCGGGCAGCTGCTATATCATTATTACGAATAGGAGGCTTTAGGTGGTCTTGAACGGAGCCAGGATTTTAATAGAAAGTCTTAAAAAAGAGGGAACCGACACTATTTTCGGATACCCGGGCGGGGTTGTAATTCCTCTTTTCGATGAATTATACGATGAAAAGGAAATAAAACTCATCCATGTCCGGCATGAACAGGGCGCTGCTCATATGGCCGACGGCTACGCAAGGGCGACGGGAAAAGTGGGCGTATGCCTTGCAACAAGCGGACCCGGAGCTACCAACCTTGTAACCGGGATAGCCACGGCTTACATGGATTCAATACCGATGGTGGCGATAACCGGGCAGGTCGTGACTTCCATGATCGGCAGCGATGCTTTCCAGGAAGCGGACATAACAGGAATCACAAGGCCTATCACAAAACACAATTTTCTGGTGAAAGATGTAAAAGACCTTGCCGGCGTGATAAAAGAGGCATTTTATATAGCCTCTACCGGAAGACCCGGACCCGTGCTCGTAGATATCCCCAAGGATGTCCTTACAGGGAAAACGGAATTCAAATATCCGACAGGCATTAACCTCCGCGGCTACAATCCGAATGTCAAGGTTCATAAAGGACAGATAAAAAAGGCGCTGGAGCTTATAGAAAATTCAAAAAAGCCCCTTGTATATTTCGGCGGCGGTGTAATACTCAGCAACGCATCCGAAGAATTAATCGAATTTGTAAAGGTGACTGGAATCCCATGCACGGCAACCCTTATGGGATTAGGGGCTTACCCGTCGGATTTCAACGATCCGCTTTACCTTGGAATGCTCGGAATGCATGGAACAGCTTATGCGAATTACGGAGTGCATCATTCCGATCTTATTATAGCAATTGGAACAAGGTTTGACGACAGGGTCACGGGCAGGATAGACGATTTCGCGCCGGGAGCAAAAATAATTCACATCGATATCGACCCGACATCAATAAGCAAGACTGTCATCGTGGATGTCCCCATAGTCGGGGATGTGAAAAGCGTTCTCAATGAGATGATCAGGTCGCCTCTGAAGAGTCTTAAAATAGCCGAATGGAGAAAACAGATCGTTGAATGGAAGAAGGAAAATCCGCTCTCATATAAGCAGAGCGATACAGAGATCAAACCCCAGTTTGTAATTCAGAAATTAAGCGAATTGACGAATGGAAATGCCATAATAGCAACAGAGGTCGGGCAGCATCAGATGTGGACAGCCCAGTATTACCAGTTCAAAGCCCCTCGCACTTTTTTGTCCTCGGGCGGACTAGGGACTATGGGATACGGTCTTCCTGCCGCGATAGGCGCCAAGACCGGCATCAAAAACAAGCTTGTAATAGATATAGCCGGTGACGGTTCAATCCAGATGAATATCCAGGAGCTTGCTACAGCCAAGAGTCATGACATAAATGTAAAGATAGTCATCATGAATAATTCCTACCTCGGGATGGTAAGGCAATGGCAGGAATTGTTCTATAAAAAACGCTACTCTGCAGTGCTTCTTGAAAAACATGATCATAATGTATCGACCGGGGAGTATTATCCCGATTTCGTAAAGATTGCAGATGCTTACGGCTTCTGGGGCAAGCGGGTTTCAAAGCCTTCAGAGCTTGAAGAAGCGATAAAAGAAATGATAGCCTTCGACGGGCCCGCCCTGCTCGATGTGGTTATCTGCAGGGAGGAAAATGTTTACCCGATGGTTCCTCCCGGAGCAAGCCTGACACAGATGATCGGAGGACTGGCATGATTAAATATACGCTATCGGTTCTCGTTGAGAACCACTTTGGAGTTCTTGCAAGGGTATCAGGCCTTTTTTCCGCCAGGGGATATAATATATCCAGCCTTACTGTGGCTGAAACGGAAGATCCGACAGTGTCGATAATGACAATAGTCGTCGACGGCGACGAAAGGGTCATCGACCAGGTAAAAAAGCAGCTTAATAAGCTCATTGATGTGATAAAAGTAAAGGACCTTACGGAACAGGGTCATGTCTCAAGGGAGCTTGCCCTTGTGAAGGTTGCAATTGAAGCGTCGAGGAGAAGGGAGATCATAGAAATTGCTGATGTTTTCAAGGGAAGGATAGTGGATATTTCTAATGAGACACTTACTATCGAGGTTACCGGCGATACCAAGAAAATCGACACGATAATAGGCCTTCTGAAGACCTATGAGATAAGGGAAATGGCGAGGACAGGTAAAGTAGCCCTGATCCGCGGTTGAGTTGAAGCTTTCAATATGAAGCCGGTAATTGCCATTATTGGTCCGGGGGAGCTCGAAAAGAAAGCGGAGCTATTAAAACTTCTCAAAAATGTAGACAAAAAAAACATCTACACCTATTTTCCCGGTGAAACCGAAGCCTCCTTGATATTTTCGGAATGCAGCCAGGATTCGCTTTTCAGTTCGACAAAAACGATTGTCGTGAAAAATTTCGATTCTGCAAGGGACAAACAGAAAAAGGCTTTCGAGGAAGCGCTTGACAGCTACCTCGATAATATTAACGGGAATACCATTCTGATTATAACCGCGGAAGATCTTCCCGCCGGAATTGTCAAAAAGATCAGGGAATCCGGGGAAGTAAAGCAATTCAAAAAGATGTACAAAAACGACCTTTCAAACTATGTCAGGAAGAATCTTGCAAATGAGGGGATTAAATTCGAGGAAGAGCTGCCTGACTTTATCGCCACGTATGCAAATGAAGATGAATGGGAAACCGAGAATATGCTTCAAAGCATCATCTATTTCGCTGCTGCCGCCGGCACCGGAGCTGTTTCGATCGCCGGGGCCAGGTCCATATTGTCGCGGTCTTCCAATATGGATATATTCGACCTGGTTGACGGGATTTTCGAGAAGAACCCTTTAAAGGCTGCCCATGCGCTATCCGACCTGAGAAAAGAAGGCGAACCTGTAACCCGGATGGTGTACATGATAATGAGGAGCGCTAAAATGCTCTGGGCCTACCTTTCAGGCAGTTCTTCAAGCCCCGGAGGGGTGTATGAACTCAATAAAATGAAGGGCTATGCTAAAAAATGCGATCTTAAGTTTGTCAGCAGGATATTCGTAATGGCAGGGAAGCTTGAAATTACGGCCAAAAGCATGAAAGATGATTTTTCTTTTATAGAACTTGAGAGTTTTATTTATACTATTTAATATGGACAAATATCTTTGAGCCGCCTGGGGTTCGAACCCAGGGCCCGCACATTAAAAGTGTGCTGCTCTACCAGCTGAGCTAGCGGCCCGGAAGATAAATGCCCCCGTAAAGGGGAATAGCCCTGTCAGGCAGTCTTTGAGGTCCGGACAGGGAGGATATTATAACGTTTATCCGTGCGACCGTCAAGATTTTACAGACTGCGCTGCGGAAGCCTTTTTAAGGTTCGCTTTAGAACCTTTCAGATTCTTATCCATCGATTTCCTGAGCATATAAGTGATCGGAGCTGCGATAAAGATCGAAGAATATGTACCGTCTATGACTCCGATAAGTAAAAGAAGGGCGAAATTCTTCATAACCACCCCGCCCCAGAGGAAAATCGCCAGAACCACCAGGAACACAGTCAAACTTGTGATGATCGTCCTGCTGAGAGTCTGGGTAATACTTCTATCGATAATAGCCTCGTAATCCCCGTCTTTATTCAGGGCATGAAGCTCTCTTATCCTGTCGAAAACCACGATAGTATCGTTAGTAGAGTAACCTATGATCGTTAAAATTGCCGCTACGATCGTCAGGTCTATTGGGATATTCAGGAGAAGTGTGCACGAAAGCATGAAAAGCACATCATGGAAGAGGGCTCCTATAGCGCCTGCCCCGTAAAAGAGGTCGAAACGGAAGATGACATATACCAGAATGAGACCTGCCGAAATAAGGATCAGGTAAAAGGCTTTCATACCGAAGTCCTGTCCTATTCTCGCGTCCACTTTTTCTGAACTCTTTACAATGATATTGTCGCTGCCGTATTTGCTTCCTAATGATGTTGTAACCATCTGGACTTCGTCATTGGCGTTCTGGCTTGAAATGATTGGCAGCGTGATCATATACTGCCTGTCGGAGGCGTTGCCTACCGTGTTGACATCGGCTTCCATTTTTGCATCGGTAAATATTTTTCTGACATCCTTGATGTTAACATCCGGATTGTTTACACGGACGTCGACCTTGATACCGCCCTTGAAGTCGATGCCGAGGGGGAAACCGCCTTTCATAAAGTACATTGTAAAGCCTGAGATGATCACGATGGCGGATATTCCGAAAAGGGTGAACCAGCGGTATGAAATAAACGGTATTACAGTCTGTATGTTGATTCCGAATATGCGCGTCTGGTGCTCGGAAGCCTTTTCAGGAGTAACGTCTATAGTGCCTTTAATATTGTTTGTTTCCATTTTAATCTCCTTATACGCTGATTTGTTTAACTTTAAATGTATCGAGTATCCAGTCGTAGATAAGGCGTGTGATAAACAAAGCCGAGAAAATATTAGCCAGGATACCTATACAAAGTGTCAGGCCGAAACCTTTTATTGAGCCCTGCCCGAAAGCGTATAGCGCGAAACCGGCGATAAGGGTTGTTACGTTCGAATCGAGGATAGTAGGCCTTGCATGGAGAAAGCCGTTTTCAAGGGCATGCCGGTAAGTCCGGGACCTTCTCAATTCTTCACGCATCCTTTCGTATATGATGACATTCGCGTCGACAGCGATTCCGACCGTAAGGAATAACCCGGCAATACTCGATAGTGTCAGGGTCGTTCCGGGAACCGAAGCTGTAAGCGCTAAAACATAGAGCAGCGTGAAAAGAAGCGATATGATCGAGAAAAATCCGGAAGCCCTGTAATAAAATATCATGAAAAATATTACAAAAGCCGCTCCGATGAGCCCGGCTTTAACCATATCGTTAATGGAGTCTTCGCCCAGTGATGAACCGATCACTCGCTGCTGAACTATATCCATCTTCACGGGAAGCGAACCGGCTTTTAATACGTTCTGAAGGAAAACCGCCTCTTCCATTGTGAAATCGCCGCTTATCTGGCCGCTGCCGCCGGAAATTTCACTGTTGATCACAGGGGCGCTTTTAACCTTGTCATCGAGAAGGATTGCAAGCCTGTTCCTGACATTCTGGGCTGTGACCTCGTCGAAAATGTCTGCGCCCTCGGATGTCATCGTAAAATCTATTACATGCCCGCCGAACTGGTCGTTATCGGCCCTGGCGCTATTTATCATCGTACCGTCGAGCTCGACCTTCTTAAACAATATCAGCCAGCCTTTCAGCTTGGGTATTCCGAATTCATCGTTCTGCCAGCAGGAATCCCATTCCGAACTATCGGGGAGGATAAAATTTGTCGGCACGTTCTGGCGGGAAATTATCCAGCCTTCCCTGTCAGTAGGAACATTCAAAGCCTCGAGCCTTTTCATAGTCTTTTCATCGACTATCTTGAACTCGAGCCTGCCCGCCTTGCTGACAGCCTCCATGATCTGCTGAGGATTGCTCAGGCCGGGAAGTTCAACAGAAATTCTTCCTTCAAATGTTTTCCTGATAAGGGGTTCCGCGACGCCGAACTGGTCCATCCTGTTCTTGAGGACTTCAAGCGAGCGGTCAGCGGCGTTGGCGTATTCCGTTTTATAATCAGTTGCTAACTTATTAGTATCGAAATCGTATTTTTCAAGGAGAAGATTCGTCAGGCTTTCTTCGTTTATCTGCATTGTAAGATTGACCCCGCCCTGGAGGTCCAATCCCAGGCTTATAGCCCCTTTGCGGATATTCTTGACTTCAGTGGCCCTTTTTCTGACATTAAAACTCTGAACGTCAAGCTGATCCTGCGACATTTTAAGCAGGTCCTTGTCAGCCTGCGGTAAAAAGAAATACCACTGTATACTCGGTGTCAGAAATACTACGGATATGCCTATCGTTATAAGCAGGATTATAAAACGGGTTAACTTGCTCATTGACAAACCTCCATCGAAAAGGGGCTACAAAGATTACTGGTTTTTCAAAACTGCCGCTATTGATTCCTTGGCTACTTCAATTTTAGAATCAAGGCTCTTGATATAAACTGATTTATCGGAAATGAAATCAATTGTTCCGTAAATTCCGCTGTTAGTGAGAACTTTATCGCCAGGCTTCATCTGGCTGATCTGGAGCTTGAGTTTTTTCCTTCTGTTGCTTTCGGGAAGAAACAGCACAAGGTAAATAACTACGAACATGCCGATGATCACGATAAATGATCCGCTTCCGCCCTTGAATAATGTCGATAAATCCATATATTTCTCCTATTTCATACTAGTATTTATATTAAAGATGGAAAATATTATAAATGATAAATCAAAAAGCGTCAAATGAAGGGACTGATTCAAATTACAAGTAAATGACCTAAGCGATTCCTTGATATTTTAGACCCATGGTCTTACAATAATGCCACTAATATCGTTATTGGAGTAAACAACTTATGAATAATACAGGATACGAAAGAAGGATGATGATCGTTTTCCTTCTTTCACTGGGGCTAATGATCGCGTCTCTCTATTTTCTGCCCAAGAACAAAAATTCAGCCTTCGACCAGTCTGCGGCAACAAATTCGGTGGCGACTAACGTTGCCGCGGTTTCCAATACGGCCCCGGTCGCAGCGAGTCCGCTTGTCGGGTGGGAAAAAAACGTGTCTCCCACGAATGTAACAATTTCTTACGGAGATGAAATAAATGTCAAGATAGACACTCTCGGCGGAAGGGTCTCGCAGGTTTTACTTAACGGAACATGGAACAGGAGAAAAACCGCCATATCGGTCGTTTCCCCCGACAACCCCTACCGCATAGGAGATACGGTTTTCGGCTCCCTGGAAAATGCCAGCCTTATAACCGACAGGCCGGCATTTACGGTAAGAAAGATCACCAACGATTCTGTCGAGTTATCAGCCGATTTTCATGCCGGGAAAGATTTCTTCAGGATAATCAAGACTATTAATACAGGCAGCAATTACCAGATATTCGAAGAAGTTATTGTAACAAACTTAGGCTATGGCGATGCCTCATTCAACTACAAAGGCTCTTCGATTTCATTTCCTGCCAGCGTTTCGTTCTTTGATCTGGCTACAGCAAATAACGGGAACCAGCTTATAGATCAGTATTATGACGGCAGTTCCCTTAAAAGTTCGCTGCCGGGCGGTTTTCTGTTCTTTTCAAAGTCCGTGCTGACAAACGCAATAACTAACGCTTTGTGGATAAGCGAGAAGGACAATTACTTTGTTTCTGTAATGAGGCCCTCTTTCAGGAGCGGTTATCTTGCAAAAGCGATGCTTCTCATGCAGACCAATACTTACAAGGAAGACGCGTTCGGTATAGAGCTTGCGCCATTTTCACTGAAAGCCGGCGAAAGCAGATCTTTCAAAGTCTCTTATTATATAGGTCCCAAGAAGGAAGAGATACTCGACAGGGTCGACGGAGAATGGCTTGCCAAAAATGAACCCGGCAGCAAAGGCACTTCCGGCAAATCTTATTTCCAGTTCTTCCTGTGGTGGCCTGTTTTCAACTGGTTCATGAAACCGATCGAGTGGGTAATGGTCAAATTGATGTATGTCGCCTCCATAGCGGTGCCTAACTGGGGACTGATCATAATCCTGCTTGCCCTGGTGATCAAACTCGCACTTTCGCCGCTTTCAATACAGGCTGCGCGTTCCATCAAGAGATCGAACCTTCTGCAGCCCAAGATCAAGAGCCTGCAGGAAAAATATAAAAGCGACCAGCAAACGTTAAACCAGAAAATGGCGGAGCTTTACAAGAAAGAGGGCGTCAATCCTCTCGGCGGATGCCTGCCTATGCTGCTCCAGATACCGGTGTTTTTTGCCCTTTTGAGGGTTTTGCAGAATTCTGTCGACCTGAAAGGAGCAAGTTTTCTCTGGATGAACGACCTGACGCAGCCCGATACGCTGTTCAAAATGAGCATTCCGTTTCTTCCTTCAACTTTCAACCTGCTGCCATTATTAATGACCGGCGTCCAGCTGATCCAGATGAAGCTGCAGGCAATGAAAACCGTGAATGCCGGGACCAGCCAGCAGAATGCCATGAATTCCTACCTCATGCCGATTATATTTTTATTCATATTCTGGTCGATGCCTTCGGGCCTCGTGTTATACTGGACAATCCAGAGTATTTATACGATTTTCGAGCAGGAATTTATTAACCTCGACAGGCATGTGAGCTTGAAATAATTTGAAATGAAAGATACCATTATTGCCCTCGCATCTCCCCCCGGGGAGAGCGCGATAGGGCTTATCAGGCTTTCCGGTCCGGAAACTGAACAGATGGCAGTTAAGCTGATAAGGTTCAATTCGGGACTGGCCATGAAAAGCCGCATGCAAAAAACCGGGAAAATATACAGCTCTTCAGGCATCCTTATCGATGAAATCTGCGCCGTGTTCAATAAAGCCCCGGGATCTTATACCGGTGAAGACACCATCGAAATTACAAGCCATGGTAATCCTCTTATTCAGAATGACATACTTCAGGCATTCCTGAGTTCCGGCGCCAGAATGGCGCGGCCGGGAGAATTCACTGAAAGGGCGTTTTTAAACGGGAAGCTCGACCTGACAGGCGCCGAGGCCGTGAACGATATTATAAAGGCAAATACGAGGTATTCAAGAGCCGCCGCATTAAACCAGCTCCAGGGAAAATTATTCAAACAAATCGATGAAATACATTCATCCGTCATGGATCTGCTCGCAGAACTTGAAGCTTCCATCGATCACAGCGACTTGGATGAAAAATTTATTGAAAATGATGAAACTAAAGGTCTGCTCAGGGATCTTATTGACCGGACCGGCCTGCTGCTGAGCACCGCCCCTGCCGGGATAATGGCCGCCAGAGGCGTACAGGCGTCAATTATCGGTGCGACGAATACCGGAAAATCCAGCCTGATGAACCTTCTTCTCAGGGAAGACAGGGTAATTGTTTCCGATATTCCCGGGACTACAAGGGATGTTGTCCATGAAAAACTCAATATAATGGGCGTTCCCGTAAATATTTACGATACAGCGGGATTGCGCGACAGCAAGGATCCGCTCGAACGGAAGGGAATGGAAAAAACCTCACGGATCCTCGAAAAAAGCGATCTCAGGATTGTCGTTCTCGATTGTTCAAGGCCGGTTTCAGATGAAGATTCAAGGATACTGCGCGCCGTCTCCGGATTAAAAAACATCTTTGTGCTCAATAAAATAGATCTCGAAACGGTTACGGATTTAAAATTGATTAAAGAAAGGTTCGGAATAGACGCTATCAGGATTTCCGCCGCGACAGGGGAAGGTCTTGATATCCTGGAAAAAGCGGTACATGAATTCTATTTTTCATACGGATATAACCCGGAAACCGACGTGATGATTGCCAATGCCAGGCAGGAAGATCTTCTCAGGAAAACTCATGCATGCCTTTTAAAAGGTCTCGAGAGCTTTGAGCGAGGCCTATCTGCAGAATTTACTGCGAGCGATCTTCAGGCCGCCAGGAGCCATCTCGAGGAGATCACAGGAAAAACATCCGACGAATCGCTTTTAGACAGGATTTTCTCAAAATTCTGCATCGGCAAATAGGGAGAAGTTCAGGTGGCCAAAAAAATCCTCAAGGCTGTTTATCTCTTTCATCTTTATCTCATTATTGCCATTTTTTTCCTCTGCGGCCTGATTTCATTATTTAACCCCGGAATCGGCTCCCTGATGATATACAGGGTAATAAATAACCACTACCCGGTCAAACCCGTCAATTTTGTCCCCCTGAAAAATATTCCAAAACCGGTCCTTACAATGGTGATAGCTGCCGAGGATGACAAGTTCTACGATCACTGGGGAATCGACCTGGACGGCATACATGACGCCGTTTTCCTGAAAAACAATCTCAGGTACAAGTATTACGGGGGCAGCACGATCACCCAGCAGCTTGCCAGGACGCTTTTCCTGATCCCTAATAAAACATATATAAGAAAATATTTTGAGATTATTATTGCAGTCGAGATGGATTGCCTGATGCGCAAAGACAGGATACTCGAACTTTATCTGAATTCGATTGAATGGGGTAAAGGTATTTTCGGAATCGAAAATGCCTCCCGCTATTATTTCGGAAAAAGCGTAGAAGCGCTGAGTATCGATGAAATGATCAGGCTTGTAACCATAATGCCTAGCCCAGTGAGGTATAATACAGATAATTTCAACCTGCACCGGGCCCTTGCACGGAGGTATGAGTTTCTGAACGAGGTTATGGGATTTTCCAGCTCCGATTTAAACGGAGATATAATTTCAAACACGAACGGTATTATCGTAGATTACAGCGATTATATTGAAAGCGATAATAAATCGGAAAATACAGCCGGCGGCGAAGACATGACGATCACCAATGCGAACACCAACGGCGTCGATACCGGTGAATCCGCCGGAGAAACAGGTGAAGATAAATAAAAAAACCCGGCCCCCTGATTAAGGAGAGCCGGGATAAATTAATGATTATTTATTTGCCTGAGAACGGAGGGTACTTGTCAGTTAAAAAGGACGCATACATTCCGAGGCGGATAGCCCAGCGGAGAGTGCCAGCCTGGTAATTAAACAGGCCTTCGGGATATTTCCCTGTAAAGAGAACAACCCACCATGCGATGAACATAAGGATGAAACCCCATAAAATTCTGAAGTAAATGCAGAAGCCATGCGGAATATAGATGTAGATCCAGCCAAGAAAAAGCCTCAGTATTAGAAGACCGCGGCTCAGTTTTTCAGGATAGGGGGCGTCAAGGGTAATCTGGGGATTTGACCCATTGAGTCCGAATTGGGGATAACCGTCGATAAGGTTAAAAAAGGATGAAGAAACGCGAATCCCCCATCTCATCATCTTGATCTGGTATTCATACCAGGATTTAGGATACTTCCCCGTGAATAATACAGCCCAGAAGGCCAGGAAGCTCAGGATCATGCTCCAGATTCCTACGAAAAACAAAAGAAAATAATGAGGAATAAGGATATAAATCCAGCCGAAAAAGGTCCTCAATAGAAGCTGCCCGCGGGAAAACTTTTCCTGTCTCTTGATTGTCAGTTCCATATATACCTCCCATAAAATATTATTAAAGGTGGTTCCAAAAATCCAGTTTTTTGGAATATAAACTTGATAATGAATCTAATAATTTCGCCCGATGGGCACTACCTTGCTGCCCCAGGGGCTTGCCCCCGTAAGGGGGGGCAGTTATTAGAAGTGCCCAAAAGTAACATAATAATTTTAACTGATAAAAAATTAAACGCAATAATATTAATATTATTTTGACTGCAGGATGAAATTAAAAATATTTGTTTATTTTTTTATGCCGGTGCTTCCGAAACCGCCTGCGCCGCGGTCTGTGCCGCTTAACCCGGATGAGATAGCGAATTCCGCTTTTTCAACTTTCTGGATTACCAGCTGTGCGATCCTGTCATGATGGTTTATAATAAAATCCGATCCGCTCAGGTTCATTATTATAACCTTGATTTCGCCCCTGTAATCCGCGTCTATAGTTCCGGGAGAATTTGGAAGGATAATCCCCCTGGCCCCGAGCCCGCTTCTCGGCCGGACCTGGGCCTCGTAGCCTTCGGGGAGTTCGAGCGATATGCCTGAGGGCACGAGTTTGATTTCCATGTTCCTGATCGTAAGAGCTTCATCGAGGCAGGCATAGAGGTCGGCTCCGGCGCTGTGAACAGTTTTGTATTCGGGCAACTCGGCTTTAGGGTTTAATTTCATTATCTTAACTGTCATAAAATTTGCCCCTGTTTATTCAATGCACGCGGGCGCTATGCCTTTGCGGTGCCTTCAATTAATTTCAATCTTTATTTATTTTTACAAGTATGTTGTCAATAAGCCTTGTGGTGCCTATGTAGACCGCGGCAGCGAGGAGGACGCCGTCATTGACTATATCGATGTCTACCAGGGTATCGGGGTCTGCGGCAGAAACGTAATCGATCTTTGAATTTGTAATATTATTTGAAATAAAGCCGCTTATGTCCTGAATGATAACACCGGCGTTCCTTTCACCCTCGAGGATGAGTTTTTCGCCGTTCCGGAGCGCTTTGTAAATGGATGAGGCTTCGGTTTTCTGCTTTTCAGTCAAATACCTGTTTCTCGAGCTTAGGGCAAGACCGTTTTGTTCGCGAATGATCGGGACTGTCTTTATTTCAGTTGTAAAATTCAGGTCAGCTGCCATTTTCCGTATGATAAGAGCCTGCTGGTAGTCTTTCTGGCCGAAATACGCTTTATTGGGCTTGATAATATTAAAAAGTTTAGCGACGACTGTAGCGACTCCCCTGAAATGGCCCTCGCGCCTCAGGCCGCATAGATGGCCCGGGAGTCTTTCGAGATCTATATAAGTTTCGAAATTATTGCCATACATGTCTTCTGCTGACGGCAAAAAAAGATAATCAACTCCGGCAGCTTCAAGCAGCGAGGTGTCCCGGGCAATAGGGCGGGGATAAACGCCGAAGTCTTCAGCCGGTCCGAACTGAATGGGGTTTACAAAAATACTGACGGTAACAGTATCGTTTTCACTGCGGGCAGCCTTTACAAGGCTTAGGTGACCTTCATGCAGAGCTCCCATTGTTGGAACGAAACCGGTTTTTCTGCCTGAAATTATTTCTTTTAATGAAATTTCAGACATTTCAAGAATATTCCTTACAGTCTTCATATCATTTTCCGCTTTTTCCCGCCTTATACTTGATGGCGGCGCTGATAAAGGATTTGAAAATAGGATGGGATTCTACCGGGGAAGATTTAAATTCAGGATGAAACTGGCCGCCTAAAAACCAGGGATGGTCAGTAATTTCAGACATTTCCACCAGTCCGGATTCGGCGAAAGCGCTGAAAGTAAGCCCGTTTTTCGTGAGGATTTCTATGTACTCAGGGTTGACTTCATAGCGGTGCCTGTGCCTTTCCTCGATTTCCTCAGTCTGGTAGACCTGGAAGGCAAGAGTGCCTTTTTTAATTTTAGATTTGGAAGCTCCCTTTCTCATTGTTCCGCCCATGTAATTAACGCCCTTCAGGTTGGCGAGGAGTTCTATGACAGGATCTACGGATGTCGGCTCGAATTCCCTGGAATGGGCATTTGCTATCCCGCAGACATTTCGGGCATATTCTATCACAAGGCACTGCATACCTAAACAGATCCCGAGGAACGGTATCTTTTTTTCCCTTGCGCATGTGACGGCCTTGATCTTACCTTCTATTCCGCGGTTCCCGAAACCTCCGGGAATCAATATTCCGTCAATATCTTCGGAAATAAGACCCCTGTAATCGATAAATTTAAGGATTGTTTTCAACCTGGCCATATTTTCATCACTCGTGTCTTCTGCAAGTTCAAAATAATTGCTGGTCGAATCCTTCTGGAAAATACTGCAGAGAAAATCCCTGTCGCCCTCGTTCGGTATACGGGCAAGTATATAGTTATCGAAATGATCTACAATAGCCCTTTTTAATAGGCCGTCTTCAAATATCTCGCCTTCAAAATGTTCGGCGTCGATCTTTTTTACCCTGACCCGGACCTTGTTCGCTATTCCGCCATGGGTGAGCGCCGCGTCTACGCTTTTATAAGTGTCTTCCAGGTTAATGTATTTACCGATGAGTGCTATTGTGACAAACTCTGTCGACTTATTGCAAATATCTACCATTTTTGACCATTTTACAAGATCGGGTTTCCTGTAGGGAAGGCCGAGCTTTTCAAGTATCATGCGGTCGGCGCACTGCGTGTGGAAAACCAGGGGGACTTCATAAACCGTACCTTTAACATCGATAGCCGAGAATATGCAGTCCTCTTCTATATTGCAGAAAAGGGCAATTTTTGTCTTAACAGACGGGGGCAGGATTGTTTCTGTGCGGCAGAACAGGAAATCAGGCTGAATCCCCATTGACATAAGTGCTTTGACAGAATGCTGGGTGGGTTTTGTTTTAAATTCTCCCGAACCCATTATTGTCGGGACAAGGGTAAGGTGAGCGAATTTAACATTGCTTTTACCCTCCTCGAGGGTAAACTGTCTTACAGCTTCTATAAATGGAAGGCCTTCTATATCGCCTACGGTGCCTCCAAGCTCTATGATAATAATATCGGAGTTCTTGCCTTCATCGAGAATGCGGATTCTTCTTTTTATCTCATCGGTTATATGGGGGATGACCTGGACAGTCTGCCCTAAATAATCGCCTTTCCTTTCGGAATCGATGACATTTTGATAGACCTGTCCTGTGGTGAGGCTGGAAAGCTTTGAAGTTTCTATCCTGACATATCTCTCGTAATTTCCGAGATCAAGATCCGTTTCAGCACCGTCATTTGTAACATATACTTCTCCATGCTGATAAGGGCTCATAGTCCCGGCATCGACGTTCAGATAGGGATCGATTTTCATCATATTTATCTTGTATCCGGAAGCTTTTAAGAGCACTCCTATCGATGCTGCGGTTACTCCCTTTCCCAAGGATGAACAAACTCCTCCGGTAACAAAAATATACTTTTTAATACCCATAAGGACTCCTGTTTATGGGTAAATAATATCTCAAAGCATGAGAAAAAGCAAGATTGAAACAGTAAAGAGTAGCGTCTGATGGAAATATTAATGAGTAATGAGTGCGTATTGCCGGTTACTGATTAGTAATTGCTCGGTACTTATTACTTTCAAAATTGTCCGTCTTTTGTTATACTGTATATATACTGTTTTCAGGTGACATATGATATTTCAATTTACAATAACCGGGCAGGAGGAAGAGGTTGTGCAGTTTGAGAAGGAACTGCTCGATATTCTTCAGAAGATCACTGGCAGCGAGAGCATGATTGCCTATGAAATTCACTTCTGCGTTCATGAGGCAATATTGAACGTTATACAGCACACTTATAAATGGGACCTTACTCAGCCCATCGACATCCGGATAGATGTGACGGGCATAAACGAAGCTTCCCAGGAACTCGAAATTTCCATTAAGGATTACGGGCGGAAATTAGAGAAGGAGATCAGCCCCCCGAGCCGGATAGGGCAGTTTCAATTACGGAAAAGGGGACTTTATATGATCAGTAAAATCATGGACGAGTGCGTCATCAAACCCCTTGAGAAGGGCGGCAATCTCACATATATGAAAAAGTTGCTGAATAATGAAAATTAAAAATAATAGAGGAGACCGGTGTTGGATGGAAAACTTTATGTAAAAGTGTCGTTTTATAAAGAAATTATTGCCAAAGTGGAAATATCAGGTGAATTTACCGTATTTTACCAGGAATTCGACCTGCTGTACAAGGAATTGATGGCGTATACGAAAATAGGCATATACCGCTTTATATTGAACCTTAACGGACTGACTTACATAGACTCTTCCGGAATCGGGGTTATCATCCGTCTTGTTACGAACGCCTCCAAAAAAAATTCAATGGTTTGCATAATTTGCGACCAGCCGCAGGTCCTGAAAATCCTCGGCATTTCGAATGTCGATAAAATAATTCGTTTTGTAACAAGCTACGATGAGGGGATAAAGTATTTCGAGGTCTAATTCCTAAAAAAAATCAGAAAAAGACCGAAAATAAGAAAACGGCCCCGGAGGTTGTTTTTTTATGATCAGGAATATTTTATCGATTCTCGCTGTACTCGTGATGTTAAATTTCTATTCCGCGGTATATCCGTTAAAGCCATTTACGACCGAATGTACATGGCTGCTTGAAAGCGGAGATATAAAAATCTATAAGCTTGAAAATCTCAATCTTAAAAAATTGAATTCCAGATATGTTTTTCAAATCAATGAAAATACAAATCATGATATAAATAATTACGACCTTTATCTTGATTTTGAAGAACCCAATCTGGATCTTATCAACTATAAAATAATATATTCGAAATTTGAAATGAATAAATACCAGAGCATCAATGGGAAGTATTCCGGTAAATTTTACTTTTCCGATAATTATATATCGATGCTTCCGCTTTCGACTTCAATTTTTGCGCCGGGGAATATCATCGGCAGTTTTACTATCGATTTCTGGCTTTATACCTATAAAGACTATGACTATCAGTATATTATCAAATATATAGGCAACAACCTGTCGGATGAAAAAGATAAAAATAATTACGGATTTTCAATTTTCATTAAAAACGGAAGGGTAGTCTACCAGTTCATGAATTTTTTCTTTACTGAAAAAAAAGAATCGGTTTCACTCGATATCAAGGATGAAGATAATATTATCCTGAATAAATGGGAGCATCACGCCCTGACATTCGATATCAAAAGCGGCAAAATTTCAGTTTATAAAAACGGAATGGAACAGGACGTGAAATGGGTGACCGAGAGCGGCGCGCCCCTTTCAGAAGTACTTACTCCCAAGATTAAGGAAGAGATGAGCGCTCCGATCCTGATCGGAAAAAGCTCATTCTTTTCACTCGACAATTTTAAAATCGGAAGGTATTCAGCAACAGGATTCGACTTGAAAAAATTCAATACTGCAAATTCATATATGATAACGGATGTATACAAGTACTCGACTAATAAGGCGGTGCTGAAGAAGATTTCATTCCAGGCCGATTCTCCGGATTATTCCTTCATCAAAATGGCTTACAGGATTTCAGACACATATTTTCTACCGGGCGATAAAGACATCAAATGGATCTATATTCAGAACGGTTCCGCGAATTATCCGCCGGATTTAGACGGCGGCAAGTACATACAGTTTATGCTCAGTGTTTATCCATACGAAGATGAGGATAAAGAAGTCAATATATATTCCATAAAAATGGATTATTCCGTGGATAACACTCCGGCAAGCCCTGTAATAACAGGCGCCAAGCCTATGGACGGGAAAATTCTCATGTCATGGATCCCTTCCCCCGAAGACGATATTACAGGTTATGAAATTTATTACGGCAACAGGATCGGAGATTACATATGCGATGAAGCAGCGGAGGGAAAATCCCCGATATTTGTCCCTGCCGATGAACCGGGCAGGATAAATCAGATGAGTTACATGCTGACCGGGCTTATTAACGAGAAACCTTATTTCATATCAATCAGAAGCGTCGACAGGAATGGAAACAAAAGCCAGTTTTCAAAAGAGATATACGCAAGGCCGAGCACAATCTTCAACGATAATAAATACAGCGTTGGAAGGTAGGTCAGCGAAGAATTATTTCAGTTCCGATGCCGGCATTTGTCAACAGCTCGAGAATCAGAGAATGCTCTATCGTGCCGTCGATAATATGAACTTTTTCAACGCCGCTGTTTATGGCTTTTATAGCCGATTCGACTTTGGGAAGCATCCCTTTGTTTATTATCCCGTCTTTGATAAGTTTCTTTATTCCTTCTCCATCTATCGAAGGTATGAATGTCGATTCATCTTTAGTGTCTTTATAAATTCCCTTTATATCGGTCATGTAGATAAGTTTCGAGGCTTTAAGACTTACCGCAATTTCTCCGGCTGCCGTATCGGCGTTGATATTGAATGCTTCTCCGGCTGAGCCGGCCGCAACGGGAGAAATGACAGGGATATAACCCTTGTCAAGAAGGGTCAGGAGAAGCTCCGGGTTTATTTTTTTTATCGAGCCGACCTGGCCGAGTTTATGGTCTTTTTTGTCGGCTTCGATCAGGCTGCCGTCCCTTCCGGAAATTCCGACTGCTTTTCCGCCGTTAGAATTTATCAGAGCAGTAATTTCCTTGTTGATAAGGCCGCTTAAGACCATTTCCGTTATTTCCATTGTTTCCAGGTCGGTAACCCTGTGGCCTGATATAAAAACAGCTTCTTTACCTAACTTTTCCATGAAAGAGGTAATGTGAGGCCCTCCGCCATGAACAAGGACGATATTAAGGCCGACGAGTTTTAACAGGACAAGGTCGAGAATTACCTTTTTTTTGAGTTCCGGATCTTCCATGGCGTTGCCGCCGTATTTGATCACTATTGTTTTGTTTGAGAACTCTTTAATGAATGGAAGGGCTTCTGTAATTATGCGCGCCTTTTCAATGAACTTCTGCATAAATGTCTCCGTCATCACACCCCGGGGTAAAAAAAAGGGCTGTCCCAGGCTACAAAAAAGCGCATGAGACAACCCGGAAAATTCGGGGTGGTGAGATTCGAACTCACGGCCCCTACCACCCCAAGGTAGTGCGCTAAACCAAACTGCGCTACACCCCGATAACTCGGCCGTTTATAGTAGGTTATTCTAATTTTGAAGAGGTTAAAAGTCAAATTTAACAACTGATGAGGGCTGGGGCGGGACATCAACACGAAGAAGTTCACAGGGAGACGCTGAGGAGAAAAGAGATATTTAATATTCACATCATCTGCGTCAATGTGCGGTTACCGTCTACCGGTTGCTATAACAGCACCGACGATTCGATCTCACCGCTTGCGTAAACATAGCCGTCTTTATAGAACACGGCGAACTGGCCCGGGGCGATAAATCCGCGCTCCTCTTCGAGTACGACTGACGCGCGGCTGCCGTCGTGGGTAACTTTGCATGTGGCCAGAGGGCTCTGGTAACGGAAACGGACATCGCATTTTATTTCAGGGCTGAATTTATCTGTAAATATATTAAGACTGCGGACCGAGAACTCTTTTGACATGGGTTTGCCGCCCAATATTATCGTGTTGTCCCGGGTGTTGAACTTCCTTATATATACCCGTTCGCCCGCTGCGACTGCAAGACCGCGCCTCTGGCCGAAACTGTAATAGGCTATCCCCCTGCGGTCAGGAAATATTTTACCCTTGTATACGAAAAATCCCTCTATTTCCGGCACGCCCTGAGCTTTTAAAAAATCCCTGTAATCATCCTTGATAAAACATATATCCTGGCTTTCTGATTTACGGGGGGATATGGGCAATCCTGCTTTTTCGGCAAGGACGCGGATATCCTTTTTCAAATAAACGCCCATAGGAAGCTTTATATAAGGCAGCTTGCTTTTTTCAATGTATGAAAGGAAATATGACTGGTCTTTGGAAGGGTCGAGACCCTCGCCGATTAAATACTCGCCGTCTTTCTCGGTTATCCTGGAGTAATGGCCGGTTGCAAAAAAGTCCGCTCCTTCAGAGATGCTGTATTCGAGCATTGCGCCGAATTTCACATACCTGTTGCAAAGGACGCATGGATTGGGAGTCAGGCCTGCCCGGTAGCTTTTTACGAAATTGCTGATTATCCTGGCGCTGAAAACATCCCTTACATCGATGACTTTATGGGCAATGCCCAGGAAAGAACATACCTTCTTTGCATCGTTCAAATCTTCTATGCTGCAGCATTTCTTTAGGCCTTCTTCGCGGTAGGCTGTAAAAGTTATACCTGTTACTTTATATCCCTGTTCTTTTAAAAGGTAAGCGGCGGCGGAACTGTCGATGCCTCCGCTCATACCGACATATACTGTGGGCATTTTAAAGTTTTCTCAGCCTGTCTTTCTGGTTTTTCAGGAAGTCGAACTTGTCGAGATTCATTCCCTTCGGGAAGAATGTCAGAATATCGAAAAATTTTGTCTGTTTAGGTTTCATATTATCCTTGTTCATTTCGAGGAAATCGATAGTTTCCTTGTCGGTAATCTTGTCTACAAGGCGGGCTCCTTCCCCGGAGAGGCTTAAAAGATAATAGGTCGCGCCCACTTTCACGATCTGGAGATAGCAGCCCATTCCGATGAATTTTGTCATCAGTGTTTCGACAAGTGTTTCGTCGGCGGTGGCAGGCAAGCCGCCCTTTTTTGCAAGGTAACGGATCAGGAAATAGGCCGCTGCCGCGAAAACGCCTATATATAAAATAACCTTGACAAATACCCAGAAGGGATTGGGCTGATTTGATAAATTAGTTGTCTGGGCGCTGTTTGTGGTTTCATAGAACTGGCCGAGGTAATTAGTGTTTGAAGATGTTGAAATGCTTTTATTGGTATCGGCCGCCTGTGAGAAACCCGCCGCAGATGTGAAGATAAGAATCAGTAATGCCAGCGACAGTTTAATATTCATATTTTATCCTTAAAATCCAATGTTGATTATCGGCATGAAGCCGACCCAGCCTTCTTTGACGAAATTAAGAAATCCTATCTGTACGCCGTCAAGCCTGCCCGCTGTATTGATGAAGCCTATCTGGCAGCCCTTTACATTATTTGCTGTATTGACAAAGCCGAACTGGGCTCCGGTCATATCGCCGCCGGTTGAATTGACGAAACCGAACTGGGCTCCGGAAACACGACCCGCATCGTTAATGAAACCGAACTGGCCCCCGTAAACAGCGTAATCATACCCCATGATTAAATCGAAACCGGCGCCTGTGATAGTAAAACTTTCGGGGACCAGGGCGACTCCCCTGAAAAATGAAACCTGCACAGGAAAGAACCCGGGCTTATGGATCGTATTCGAGGGAGCGCCCGCGGCGGCGTCTGAACTATCGGTGTTCTCTTCCCCCCCGGATTTTTTAATTATCATATCGACTGCCGCCGGTATATTGTCGGCAATATCACCTATGCTTCCGCCCTTGATTTCCTGGGATATTTCTATAGCGCCCGTCGAAGAGTCTATGACTTTTATCAGGAGCTGGTATTCCCTGTCTATCCTGACAAGCGAGCCTATGATGACTTTATTAGCTCCCGCAATGCTGCCTATGCGGGAAGCTTCGTTCTCGGCGATTCCTGAGGCCTGCAGTTTCTGTTCTTCGAGGATTTTATAAAGCTGCGCCCTCTCCACTATTATATAAACCTTCCTGTTTACCAATGTGTTCTGGATTATCTCTGAAAATCCGGCTGTATCGACGTCTTCGCCTTTAACCCTCGAATCTATTCCCAGCACGGCAATCCTTGTCGAACTTTCCCATCCGAAGGCAGCCGAAATAATAAAAATCGCGATTAAAACAGTTATTATCCTTTGCATCCGGAACCCCGATTAAATAATGCTTATAATACCATTGTTTATTGGATAAATCAAGGAACAGTATTCCCTGTATAGCGGCCGGCTTTCCAGGCTAAAAATTTGTCCCTTATTACGCTGACAAGAATGTCGATGAAGAGATTATTTTCAGCTGAAATATAGATATGGTCCGGGAATTGAAGACGGTATTCAATCAATTTTTCCGGAGCCAGGAGGTCGATCTTGTTATAGCATGTTATAACCGGTATAGATTCCGCCCCTATCTCTTTAAGAGTGCTATTTACTATTTCCTGTTTTCTATCGAAAGCATGTGATGAAATATCGATAATATGCAATAAAAGGTCCGCTCCTGTGGTGTCTTCAAGCGTCGATTTGAAACTTTCTATCAATCCATGGGGTATGTCCCGGATAAAACCGACAGTATCGGTAATAACGGCCTGGGACGGTTTTCCATCTATAATGCCCAGCCAGAGTTTTCTGGTTGTCGTATCGAGCGTAGCGAAAAGTTTATCCTCAATTAATACGTCGGCTTTCGTGAGCCTGCGGAGAAGAGTCGATTTTCCTGAATTCGTATATCCTATGATCGCGATCTTGAACTTGCCGTCAGACCTGCTTTTCCGCTGCTCCTTGCGGCCCTTGTCGAAACTCTCAAGCTTCTTTTTAATAACGAAGATCTTTCTCTGTATGAGCCTCCTGTCGAGCTCGAGCTGCTGCTCGCCGGGGCCGCGTGTTCCGATTCCTCCTCCCAGTCTTGAAAGCGACAAACCCTTGCCCATGACCCTCGGAAGCTCATATGACAGCTGGGCCAGTTCGACCTGGAGTTTTGACAGGTTTGAGCGGGCATGAAGAGCGAAAATATCGAGGATAAGTTCTGTTCTTGTTATTACTTTCAGTTCCAGGGCCTTTTCAAGATTCCGGATCTGTGTCGGAGAAAGTTCATGATTAAAGATAAGAAGCGGCTTTTCAGGATAATTTGATTTTATCTGGGAGACCTTGCCCTTGCCGATAAAATATTTAGGGTCTATTTCCTTTTTCCTCTGGATAATAGTGCCGGTAATATAGGCGCCGGCAGTCCTGGCAAGCTCTTTTAACTCATCGAGGGATTCGTTTAATCCCGCAGGCGAGTCAAAAGGTAAAAGGACGCCTACAAGAAGAGCATTTTCTTTCATTAATCCTTCAACAACAGCATGAGCTCCTGGAGCGATTTGAGAATCTCATAACTTTTTGACAGTGAATTCAGATATTTTAAATTTTTAAGACCGCCTATCGTCCGGATGTTCCTGAGGTATTTCGGAGGTTTTGTCTCTATATCGCTGTTTAATTTTGTTATTATATCAAGCATTGACGGAAACCTGGAAGAGAATTCGTCGAAAAGTTCCTTCGCTTTTACATTGGCATAAGCGGTGCTTCTTTCAAGGTTTTTCTTGTTTTCGAGAAGGTTCCCTTCCTTTTTTTCAAGAAGGCTGGTTATTTTTTTTCCTGAAACTCCATTTTCATTCATATCGAAGATAAAATCGCGCAGCTTTTCTTCGAATTTGTCCAGGAAATAAAATATTTCGGACACCGCATTCTGGAAATATTTTTCATGAAACAAACCGTTAGTTACCGTAAGAGTGAGCATAGCCTTTATAGTCTCGTTATAATCGGTCCACAGGAATGTGTTGATAATTCCAAGATGGTAATGGTATGAAAAGCCGTTAATCCCGAAAGTTTCGATTTTGCCTGAAATATCGCTATTATAAATGCCAGCCCATTTGAATGAAGTAAACAGCTTTTTAACGGAAATGTCGATCTTCCTGTTCTTTTTCTCTATTAAAATAAACCTCGAAATATTTGTTATTCTCTCCTTGAAGATTTCAGAGTAAATCTTAACGATATCGAAACTGCTCATCATTATAAGAGGGGAATAAAGAGGGTCTTTTTTTACAATCTGTATAAGCTGGGTGAAATAGTTTTTGTTCATAATATCCTTAAGAGTATCGAAACAAAGGATGGCATCATTTTCAAACCTTTCTTTCGAGTCGGATTCACCCTGGCTTTGCTGTTTCCCCTCCTCGACAATCTGGGGAGGTTCAGCCAGCATTTGCATGAAAACAGAAACTTCGAACAAATTTTTAAATATCTTTACATTATCCATTGAAAGATCGATCTTGAATAAAATCTCCTCGAGTTCGGAAAGGTAAGGCAGCAATGCGTCGGATGAAATATCGTCAAAATCAGGGCTGACGCCGGGGTTATACCCCGAATCGAATCTCTTGAGAAAGGATATGAAATCAAAATCGGCGAGGTCTTTTATGTAAAGGAGATTGGTATATGCCTTGTTAGCTGCCACCGCGGTGTCGGTTTCAAAAGAATCAAGGTAGGATTTAATAGAATTTTCTACAGCGGTATTAGCTTTCTTACTGCTTTCAAAGTCGGCTAATATCCTGCTTATTCCCTGATATGAAAAATTGCTGTCCACTTCTTTCGAATTTATTCCCGCAGTTTTTTCAAAAAAATACTCAAGGCCCGTTTTATTGAACCTTTCGGGATTGTCCCAGAGTTCGGGGTTGCCAAGGGTATCTTCTATCACCTTTTTAAGGGAAAATATTTTTAAATAGGCGTCATGAATCTTATAGGCGAAGTACTTTGTTATCCTCTGTGAAATCGGGTTATAAACAGCGGGTTTGTATTTGTTCAGGTTTTTTTCTATTACTTTCAAGCCTTTATTAATCCTGAAATTTTCACCGGCCTTTTTATCGAAAATTGCAAGGAAGATCAGATAAATTCTCTCGAAAAAATTCAATTCGATATAAAATTCTTTTTTTTCGGGCGATTTTGATACTTTCATGACCGGAGTTTTATCCCCTGCGCTTTGTTCTTCCCTTGAATGCCTGCTTATTTCCTTCTGTATCTTTTTCTTTTCCTCATCGCTGAGCTCAAGGGCTTTCGGGTCAAAAACCTTATCGTTGAACAGGCCCTTTTTCCGGGCCTGGTCCATGGAGTCGCGGTCATAAGACATTAATATATCCTATATCTCTTCCTGTATTCCTGTATTATCAGCCGGTTTTATAGCTTCGGCGCTTGTCCTGTATACGGATATTCCCGAGCTGTCTTTCTTTAAAAATTTAATGCTGTCAAGGGGATACTTTTTCTGGTGATGATTTTCATCACATACATAAACTTCTCTCTTGATTATATTATGAGAGGAAACGGTATAATTTTTTAAGCCGTCGGCAACGACAGAACCTATCGCAGGATATTCCTTCCTCTCTTCATTATAAAATTGGGCTTCGTAGGAAAGGCAGCACATAAGCCTTCCGCAAGACCCTGTCAATTTGCTCGAATTGACAACAAAACCCTGGTCCTTTGCCATTTTCAGGTAAATGGAATTTATATGGCAGTTAGTCCGCATGCAGCAGTTGACGATGCCGCATACTCCGTAACTGCCTATGATCTTTGCCGCGTCCCTGACCCCGATCTGCCTCATTTCGATCCTTGTTTTAAAGAGACCTGCAAGCCTTTTTACAAGCTGCCTGAAATCGATCCTGTTGTCAGCGGTAAAATTAAATATTATTTTCTTTTTTTGATAAAGAAAATGAACATTTATCAATTTCATATCGAGCTTCAATTCGCAAATCTCTTTTTTTGCAGCATGGTAAGCCCGCTTTTCCTCTTCGCGGAATGATTGCCAGGATCTCAACTCTTCTTCGGTGACAGGTTTCAAAATTTTGAAATTTTCGACCTGTTCCTTGTCTATCTCAGTGGGAATATGCTCATCTTTTACATCTAAAATCGAGGTGTCATCGATTTCGATGCCGGCGATATCGGTTTCTCCGTTATGTTCCTGGACAGCCTTTTTGACAAAAAACTTGTCCCTTGTGATTTCCCTGACATCTGTGGTGGCCAGCCCTATGTCTTCGCCGAACTTCGTATTCACGAGGTAGTAGGTGTCAGGGGTAACTGTAAGCCCATCCGGTGCAAGGTAAGGCAGGATCATATTATCGAAATATGTCTTTATATATGCTGCTTTATATATCATTACGATACTCTCCTAGTTAATAATAACGGTTAATATTATTAATTTATTGATTATTATATAATTATTTTTTAAACTCATCAATTAATTGTATATAAAGAAAGATTATGGATAAAACGATTTACACCCTTTATAAGGTTCTTTTCGGCGTTTACGGTCATCAGAACTGGTGGCCCATAATAGAAAACGGGCGCTGCCGGTACCTTGACGATTACAGGAAAAGGGCCAGGACCGATGACGAGATACTCGAGATAATGGCAGGGGCTGTCCTGACACAGAATACATCATGGGAGAATGCCGCAGGGGCTTTGGCAAAATTAAAAGGGGAAGCTTTATTAAATATAGAAAGTCTTGACAGCGTCCGGGCTGTCGATATAGCTAAAATAATAAAAGGATCGGGCTACTATAACCAGAAGGCCGCGAAGCTGAAGGCCCTGGCAGGTTTTCTCAAAGGACTGCCGGGCGGTATGCTTGAAATAAGGGAGATGGGGCTTGAAGCGGCGCGGGAATGCCTGCTGTCGGTCTGGGGGATCGGAAAGGAAACTGCAGATTCGATCCTTTTATACGGATTTTATTTTTTAACGTTCGTGATAGACTCTTATACGGTCAGGGTATTTTCGAGGGTCTGGATAGGAGAAAATGAAGCCCCGGGCGATTATGAAAAGATCCGGTGTTATGTAATGGAGCGCTTACCCCGTAATACGCTCCTTTACCAGGATTATCATGCTCTGATAGTGCTGCTCGGCAAAAATATCTGCAGGAAAAAACCGCTCTGTGAAATTTGCCCGCTATCTTTCATGTGTGGTTACGCACACGGACGCACGGCTTTACGCACAATATAACGGAGGCTTCCAATGCAATGCAGACTATGCGGGAATGAACATAGTATAAAAAAATATACGATAAACAGGTTCGATCCCCCGTTTTTAATAAATGAATGTGCGAAATGCGGATTTTTATTCCAGGACGCCGGCGGGGATCCGGGCCGGGCTTATTCGTTTTATGACGAAGGCTATTATACCGGTACAGGGGCGTATACATATATCGATGAAAGGAAAGAAGAAGAAGCCTGCAGGGTTGTCTGGAAAAAGCGGGTTTCAAAATGGATGAAGTGGGACAGATCCGGGAAACCCGGAGGCAGTTTTCTCGATGTCGGATGTTCATTCGGAGGGCTTATGAAAGTCGCCGAAGAATCCGGTCTTAAACCTTACGGCATTGAAGTTTCTCTTTATTCGGGCGCCTTCGCAAAAAAAAGGTTCGGCGGGGATTCTATATTTATCGGGAGCGTAGAGGACGTTAAACTTCCTGAAAACGAGTTTTCAATTGTCAGCCTGATAGAAGTCATCGAGCATGTCCACGATATCAGGAAAGCGATAGGCAATATTTATGCATCTATGAAGAAGGGAGGAGTCCTTATTATTCAGACAGCCGACATGGAAGGGCTCCAGGCGAAATTATACGGAAAGAAATACGGATATTTTCTTCCGGGTCACCTGTCGTACTTTTCAAGGAACAATCTTGCCGGGCTTCTTAAATCCGCCGGTTTCAGCCGTATTAAATTCATCGGAGGGGTCGAATTCGGGCTTCTTTCAAAATTGATCAAATCCGGATATGGTTTTAAAAAATGGACAGATTATTTGAGATGGATTAAAATTTCAACGTACCATTTAATAAGCAAGGCAGCTTTTGGAAGGTTTCATATGACAAGTTCGATGGTCATGGCGGCCTGGAAGTAAAAGAAGGGAAAAGGCAAAGTGGAAAATATAAAGAGAATCACAAGTTATTTTTATATATCATTAGTAATAAACCTGTATATCATATTAATGCTGTTCATGTTTTTCGACAGGGATTTTTTCGCCTCCCTTTTCAATCCCTCTTTCATAAAACCTGTAACAACTGAAGAAACGACCATAGTGGATACCGCCACTGAAGCCGAGACAAAACCCCTCACCGGTATGATCTCGGATAAAGCCAATGTCAATTCGGCGCCAAAGCAGGGTGAAAACAGGTATAATTACGTCAATCCTGACATGGAGCAGAGCCCTTATCAGAAAAGCGTATCGGGCAAAACGGTAAAAGACTCATCCCGGAAAAGCGCTTCGGGGGAAGACTCAGTTCAGCTCGATACCATAAAGGGAAATCCTGAAGCCAGCACAACCGGCGGGGATTATCACACCTCATATTTCGATCCCCAGTCGCCGCCGGATGTCGAGATGGATAACAACGGGGATATGTCCCTGGCTACAATCCCGGAGGCTTTCGCATCTTATTTTCTGGCGATGGAAAAAAAAGTCGGCGAAAACTGGCAGAAATTTTTCCCCATATTTCAATTTTACCAGGGCCTGATTAAAAGCGGGGATGTCGTTGTCACATTCTGGGTTGACGATAAGGGGAATATTTTAAATCCGACTGTTATAAAATCTTATGGTTACAGCATCCTCGACGAGGCATGCCTCAACGCAGTCATATACTCAAAAAATTTCGGGCCCCTGCCTGTCAGCGTCAATAAAGGCAGGCCTGTGAAAGTCGATTTCAAATTCATCTATCTGTCCAGGTAGGAACTGTCCGGCTGATCGTAATTTGATATTTTTTTGACTGAATTATATAATTCTCCTTTGTGTAAAATTCCAGACATAAGTGCCGCTAACAATACACTGTACTATAAACGGCACAAAAGGAGCATGTATGATTTCTGTGCGGGGATTGAAAAAATTTTATGGCGAAGTAAAGGCTGTCAACGGCGTTGAATTCGATATTCAGAAAGGAGAGATTGTCGGCCTTTTAGGTCCGAACGGCGCAGGGAAAACGACGACTCTCCGGATGCTTACGGGTTATCTGACCCCCACGGAGGGCGACGTCACAATCGATAATCTCAGCGTCATCGATAATCTCAGCGATATAAAAAAAGTGATCGGCTATCTTCCCGAGTCTGCGCCTCTTTATGGGGATATGGCGGTTTATGACTATCTTGAATTTATCGCCAGGGTCCAGGAAGTCGGTGAAAGCGATATTGAAAACAGGATCCACTATGTTTCAGATAAGTGCAGCCTGAACCAGGTCATCAATAAAAAAATATCCGAGCTCTCCAAGGGCTATAAGCAGAGGGTCGGACTGGCGCATGCCATTATACACGATCCGGCGATCCTGATCCTCGATGAACCTACGAGCGGGCTCGATCCCAACCAGATAATAGAAATAAGGGAACTCATCAAGGAGCTTGGAAAGGAAAAAACAGTCATTCTTTCGACTCATATATTGAGCGAAGTTGAAGCGACATGCAGCAGGGTCATAATCATTAACAAGGGTTGTATAGTCAAGGATGCCTCGACGGATAACCTTATGGCCGACGCGGGCGCCGCGAATGCCGTTTACCTGCAGATAAAAACAGGCGAACCGAAAAAGGCGGTCGGCGATTTTCTTAAATTCAAGGGGGTCAACAAGGTCGATGTCAGCGAAGGTTACGCCGGCCTAAAAGATGTGTTTGTCTTTTCGGACAGCGGAAACGATATCAGAGAGGAAATCTATAAAAAGATAAAAGAGAGCGACTGGTCTCTTATTGAAATGAGAAAAGAAAAGCAGACCCTGGAAAACATATTCCAGGAATTGACTAAGGAGGCATAAAGTGAACGAGAATATAATTAATTATAAAAAAGTCTGGGTCCTGTTTAAAAAAGAGTTCAGGTTCTTTTTCTTTTCGCCTATAGCTTATATCTGCATCTGCCTGTTCCTGATCATTTCGGGCTGGGTATTCTTTTCCCAGTTTTTTTTATTCAACCAGGCTGAAATGCGTGAATTTTTCAGGAATCTTCCTTTCTTCTTCGCGATAGTGATCCCGGCCATCACCATGGGGCTGTTTTCGGAGGAATTCAGCGTCGGCTCTTATGAAATGATAAGCACAACGTCGGTTTCGATCCCGGACATTATATTAGGAAAGTTCCTTGCGGCATGCGCTTTCATGTTTGTAGCCCTTGTGCCGACTTTCATATTCCCCATAAGCATCGCGTTCCTGGGAGACCTGGATTTCGGGCCTGTCCTCGGAGGATATATCGGTTCTGTTCTTCTGATCGGGGCGTTTGCTGCGATAGGCATATTTTCATCCTCGCTGACTAAAAATCAGATACTTTCGCTGATAGTATCAATCGCCATCTGCGTCCCCCTGACTTTTATAGTATTCATGGACCAGTTTCTTCCGCCTTTCTTTTCAGATATCATTAACGATTTATCCGCCGCTGCGAGGTTCAGCAATATAGCCAAGGGCGTCATCGACTGGAGGGATGTGCTTTATTTCCTTTCCGTTATTTTCATCGCCCTGTATTCTACTAAGCTTGTGCTTGAGCGCAAAAAGTAGTATTCTGCCACTAACATAACAAGTGCCTGTAAGCGGCACAAGGAGAAATTTATATGAAACCTGAAATCCAGAAACAGCGTATAGATAGCCTTACCACCTACCTGATAGTGGTCGGCATAGTCCTCGTATTTAATATTGTCATTTCAGGCCTTTCCTTCAAACTTGATCTGACAAGCCAGAACGTATATTCTATCGCATCAGTCAGCAAAGATGTTGTAAAAAAACTCACAGGACCGATGACGGTAAAGATATTTTTTACCCCCGGCCTTCCAGCTCCATATAATACTATTGAAAGATACCTCAGGGATGTTATGGGCGAATACAAGCAGGCGAGTTCGCATAATAATTTTCGCTATGAATTCGTAGATCTCGTGAAAAATCCCGATGAGGCTATGGAATACGGCGTTTACCCTGTCCAGATCAGGGTAGTGGAAAAAGACCAGATCCAGATGAAAAAAGCATATATAGGGATGGTATTCCTCCATGCCGACATGGTTGAAAGGATAGCCCAGATCAAATATACGGACGGGCTCGAGTATAATATAACTTCAATTATCAGGAAAATGATCAACAAGATCGACTGGCTTAACGCACTCAAGGAAAACATAAAGATAGAACTTGTAGCCTCGTCCGGCATACCGCCGCTTATGGCGGCTTCGACAAACGGGTATAATGAAATTTCGGTGAGCCCTGAATTAGTCTCGAGGATCAGCAATTCCTTTAACTCTCTCAACGCTAAAATGATGGGCAAACTTGAATTCCATTACATAGACCCCTCAACCGGCAAGGAGGCTCTCCCCGATACATTCAAGAATAATTTTCATCCTATAGCCTGGAAATCGGTAGCCGACGACAAGGGAAAGAGTTATCCCGCCGGTTCCGGTTATATAGGCATGATGATCGAATATAACGGTAAGACCAGGCTTGTGAATCTATTATCGGAAGATATAATGGGCAATCCCTTCATAATGAATATTGACGGTTTAGAGGAACTGATGCAGGGGGCCGTTGACGACCTGATCCGGGTTAATCCTAAGATCGGATACCTGGCGGGAGATATGGAACCAGACCCGTGGGATTATGCAAAATACGGCGGGCAGGAAAATCCCGATTCATGTTCGAAATTAGCGGATTTCATCAATAAGGATTATGAGTTTGTCCCGGTTTCCGCCAGGGACGGCAAGCTTCCCGAGGGCCTGAGCGCACTCATTATTATGGAACCTAAACAAACAATGACTCCTTACGAACTCTTCGAGATCGACCAGTTTATCATGTCAGGGAAGCCGGTGGCTTTCGTTACACCGGGAATGTTCTTCCCGCCGTCCAATCCCCAGATGCAGCAGAGCGAACCTCCCAGGGGTTACAGCGACAAGTCGGGCATAGAATCGCTTCTTGAAAATTACGGAATAAAAATAAACAACAACCTTGTTCTCGATGACCTTTCTTACTATAAACCTGTTGTGGACCAGAACGAGCAGAAAGAACAGATAGACGTCGAATACGCACCCCTGATCGAGCAGGAGAATATTTCACAGAATCATGAAATTACAAAGAGGATCAAAGGGCTTATTTTCGTAAGCTCCTCGAGCCTCGAACCGATAGACGGCATAATTAAAAGCAACAAGCTATCTTATTTACCCTTGATCAAAACAACTAAAAAGGGATGGGAGCAGGGAGAAGGCGTATCCCTCGATTACCGGTTCCTGAAACCCAATGGAGCTACGAAATTCACCCAGTATACTTTAGCGGCTGTTCTTGAAGGCCGCTTCAACAGTTTCTTTGCCGGAAAGCCTTTGCCTGCCGAGCCGCCTACAACAAATAAGATCAGGAAGAACGGGCAGGAAGTCATCACAGCTTCGACCAACATCGATTTTATCGCTTCTACGGACAAGGCGAGGATACTTGTTCTGCCGGATGCCGACATCTTTAAAAACACAGTGCTCGATGAAGAGGGAATCAGTCCGAATGATATACTGGCAAAGAAAAGCGTGGACTGGCTTGCGGGTGACACCGTTCTGATCCGGATAAGGAACAAGGGTCTGACATATAACCCCCTTAAAACGACATCGGACCAGATCAAGGAGCTGATCAGGATTCTGAATTTGACCGCGGCGCCTCTGCTGATAATCCTGTTAGGTCTTCTGTTATGGAGAATGGATTTGAGAAGAAGGGAAAAAATAAGAAAAGATTTTCAGAAATAAGAGCTAAGTACCGCTAATTTACATAAGCTGTACTAAGGAGAGATAAATGAAAAACCGGACTAAATATATTGTATTGTCATCCGTACTTGCGGCTCTTGTGCTCGTATGGGTGGTGCTGGCTTTAAATCCGGAAAGGACCTATCAGGTCCCGGTAGTAAAAGCCCCGGCAAACATAACCGGTATTGAAATAACCAGAGGGTCGTCTGAAAAAATAACGCTTGTCCTGACTAATGGAAAATGGATGCTCGAACCGGGCGGCTTTTTCGCACAGAGCGGCGATGTAAACGATATGACGGCACAGCTTAAAACATTTGAGATTTCAGATCTTGTATCGGGCGGCGCATTAGTCAGTTACGGGCTCGATACTTCGAACAGGATCGAAATCAAGGCATATGACGGAAATAAAGCTGTCCTGGATTTTTTCATGGGCAAAACAGCGCTGACCTACAGGCATACATATGTTCAGCTTATTAATGACCCTAACGTTTACCAGGCCAAGGGAACGTTTTATTATGCCTTCAACAAGGACATCGACGGTTTAAAAACGAGAAGCATTTCCGAAATATATAAAGATAATCTGACACAGGTCACCATCAAGGAAGGCGGCAGTTCTTACACCTTGACAGCTGTCAATGAAAAGCCGGCCGGCACAAATGACGGTACGGGAATAATCCACTGGCAGGCTTCCTGGAAACCCGGCCTTCTCGACGATGCAAAAGTTGCCATGTTCCTGCAGAAACTGACGCCGCTGACAGCTGCGGGCCTTGCGCCCGGTAA
>Ga0181520_10000913_pt1 | contig 63188 bp, 41 predicted proteins | sample PEATcosm2014_Bin_29_FD_132451 | JGI IMG/M metagenome (GOLD analysis project Ga0181520, IMG submission 132451) | Peatland microbial communities from MTU Mesocosm Facility, Houghton, MI, USA - PEATcosm2014_Bin02_30_metaG | ecosystem: Environmental > Terrestrial > Soil > Wetlands > Peat | place...
CGCTCTTCGAAATTGCCGAAGAAGAGTGAGAAGCATCGATCCACATTCGAGGTTCGCCTTGCCCGCAGAATGCCTATCCCATGGAGGCTTAGTTTAGGCGAGAGAAATCCATCTCACTGCAGTTGTCTCCCGGCTCGCCTTCACCCAGCTCGACAGGGTCAGCGTGACGCAGTTTTGTGATTGCAAAGCGCTTCCCATTTTGTAAGGTAATTGGGCTGTACGGAGCGGTCCTAGCCACACTTCGCGCATACGGCGCGAGTTTCAACAATCCACTAACGTTTTTGTTTTGTTTCGCATAGAAATATAATCAAGGACTTGCGTTGTAAGCTGGCGGTGGATGGAGTCTCAAGCGAACCGCTCTCTGGTCTGAATTCCCCGCTAACAGGGAAAAATACAGGGAAATTCGCGGATTTTGCCTCGAAGAAGTTCCGGCGGTGTTGTCCACGGGACTGAATACACAAAACTTCCAAGTACGCGATCCCAATTTTCACGTCGCACCGAACACGGAATTATCACCCCGGTATCAGGGATTTGCAATTCCCTGATACCGGTCCTCTAGAGCATCTCCACGGCACTCCCATTCGGAGGTGCGCATCGATTACCTGTCGGCAACAGGTCCAACCGGTATCGAAAATCTCACCCACCAGGAATCCCCGCTGTGTTCGACCGAGACTTCCTGAATTTTTCCATTGACCCGGATGCTCGACGCGCCGGGCTGCTTCTCGAACGGCCCCAGGCGCATAAGAACCGGCCCCAGGTTTTGGTCGGCAGCGATTTCCAGCTTCATTCCGGCGGCGGAGCGCTCCAGTTTGTAACGCAAATGTGTCGATTCCGCCTTTCCTGAACGCTCGAACAAGACTGGATATTTTTCCACCGCCATCTCGTTCCAGCCGTAAGGCATTCTCGGAAAGAACTGGAGGCGACTCGGCTGGGTATCATCCACTCCGATCATAATGCGCAGGGCTTTGATTACCTCCGCTTCTTGCACTCCGTTTCCCAAATCGCCGATCCGAAACCAGAAGCGTCCCGTCTCGTCAATTTGCACACCTTCCGGCGCAATGAACGAACCACTCCGGGGGTCGTAGACTTCCTTTGCCGTCCACTCCAGCATCCGCGTGGCGTCGTGCATCCGGTCCAGGAGCAAGGCTGATTGGGTTGCAAACCCCTGCCCATACCCCAAGTCCCGCCCGTAAAACCCAAAGGGCTGGTGAGTATCGACGAAGCGCTGATAGGTCGCCAAATTGACAGGGCGCAATTCCGGATCCCCGTCTTCCGGCGCGAAACCAAGATAATCCGCCGGGAAAATCAATGGGCCTAGCATGCTGACCTTGTCTGGCCAGCCCGCATCAGTAAGCGTCCAGACGTGACCATATTTCGGGTCGGTGACGATATATTGGCGGGCGATAGCCTGGCGCATGTTATTCGCGCGATCACGCCATTGTCCAGCGGACTTTGTTTCGCCAATGGAATCGGCCATTTGTGCCAGCGCTTGGAGCGCTTCCATGCAAACGTAATCGGCATAGACGGAATGCCCGCTCCCCGGAGCGCTTTCGCCAGTCGTATGGAGCACGCCGTTGGCGGATCCCGATAATTCCGGATGATCAAACTGCCACAGAATCCAATCTCCCGCCGCTTTCACGTCTACCCACCTGGAGCGGAGCCATTCGTCACGGTTCGGAACCCGCTGCCAAAGTTTGTAAAGGAACATCGTCGTCAGTCCGTGACCGTCGTTTTCAAACGGCGCCGCCCTTCCCGGCTTGTTGGCGATGCGCCCCCAGTGTCGAGGAAGAAACTGGCCCTCGAACTTCAGGGAAGCCTGATCTTCCCAGAGACGTGCTGTTCGCAGGCAGTAATCTGCGCAATGCACGGCGTCATTTATGTATCCCAGTTCGGCAAGCTCTTGAAGGCTGCGCCCCATGTCCCTAGTCCAAGAATCGCCGTAGTATACCCCGACGTTCTTGCGGAAGGTTCCAAAACCGTTGTAACCTCCCCACTCCAAGGCGTCTTTGGTGGAAGTGTGGTAGAAACCATCTTCGTCGACCTTGTCCGCCATGTCCTTTAGGTTGTAATGAAAAGCATTGGCCAGAATGTTCGCGGTGATGTTTCCCTTGAATGAAACCGTTGGCCCAGCATAGCCGGAGGGCATCTCCACGGCCACGGGCCTCTTGTAGTTTTCATCGCTTGAGTAAAGCGACCGCCGGAGGTCGTCGAGTCGCAGTTGGGCCGCGCGGTCGTCCTGTCCGAGCGGACGCAACGCCTCATTGCTGGCAAATTGCTCGAATCCGGGCGAGAAGGTGCCGTGGGGAAGGAGAACAGCGCCCGTAATCTCATCGCTTTCCGCAGACTCGACGGTGATCGCGGCAATTACCGGAAATCCCCACTTGAGCGAAGGAGCCTCGAAGGTGATGCTCCGGATAGCAGCCGGCTTGGGGATGATTACTGCAACATAATTACTGTCCTTAACCGGCGCGTGCGGGTAGAGACGCAAGGATTTTGTCAGAGCTTCTCGAAACCGTGTGTCGGTTGAAAAGGGTTCAGGATTATCGTAGAAAAGCTGTCCCCACCAGATGCCTTCCCCGAGGATCAGCGGGAAAACTTGCGTCGAGCCATCGGCATAATTCAAGCGGATTCTCCCCAGTTCGTCACCGATGAAAAAACTCATCGAAGAATCACGTGAATGCGACCAGGGGCTAGGCTTGGTGTAAGTCATCCCGAGCAGGAAGATCCGCTTTATCCGATTGCCGCCGAGATCCACCCGGGCTACTCCTTTTGCCTCGATGGGTAGGGTTCCTTCGATGAAAGGAATGCCATATCGGTCCAATGTGTTTGTTCCAGACACCTCATTGGTGCTCTTTGTCAACGGCAAAGCCCAATACTTCTTTCGCGCGGCGTCTGCGTGACCCCTGGGTTTCCCCCATGCTGGACTTTGAATGGCTAGCATCCCTAGGGCCGCAAAAAAAAGGATAATCCGGGTGTTCAAACCAGCTATTTTCACAGAAGGCTCGTTTCATTCAATCGCAGGTCCCGCGACTAGTTGAAAGTTGCGGTCGGCGGTTGGCTTGAGGCAGTGTCCAGCATTTTTGGCACTTTCGTTCTTCGTTAGCATGTTGGATGGTTGTTGGGTTTGGGTTGTTTTGTTCCTGGTCCCATGGGGCCAGGAGCAAAGCGGTCAGGCGATGGCTGCGAGCCTGAACCTGGTAGTTTCCTTTCTCATGGGCTCACGTGTTGCAGCATTGCATGCGACTGCATTGTGGTCAGCGGAACAGAATCCGGGAAAACCCCGATCGAACAGGCGTGAAACAGGACAAGGGCTCACCATCAACCGCGATCACCGTGTTTCGATGAGCACGTTGTTGACGTGCTGTCTCTCCTCCCAGACATATCCGTTCTTCGAAGGCATGCGAACCTTCAGGTCGTCGATCTTCTGCCCTGCGGCCAGGCTCAGGGTTAATTGCGCGCCCGTCCCGCGCCTTTCAAACTGAATGTGCGCCCGCACCATGCCGTGGCCCGTCCAGATGGGCCAGTTCCGCGCTTCCACTCCTTTCCAGTCTGGCGGGATCCTGGGAATGATGCGCACGAAGTCCGGCTCGAGATCGTCAACTCCAAGAAGGAGCCGTGCTACCTTCAGAGGCTCCGAAACGTTTACAAGATTCAGTGCGCCGCAGCCTTCGTCCAGTTTGACTTTGCCCACGGCGTCGGGCGAATACGTGCGTTCATAGAAGTAGTAGGGTGAGGCGCGGCGAATCTTGTACCCGGGAACTGGACTGTAAGTTGCGTTGGCGAGCCACCCCAGGGCCTTGCTTGCCATTCCGAGTTTGTCGAAGAGCAGCATGTCCTGCGTCGCGTAACCCTGGCCATACGATGGACTCGTTCCCAATCCGTCGCCCAGCAGGTCCGTCTGCGTCCAGATGCCGTAACGGTCGAACTCTTTCTTGCGCAGAGGCGTCTCATAGAGCGTGGCAAAGGTTTTCTCGCTGTGCTCGACGCCGCTCCACCGCGAATCGAGAGGCAGGAAGCCGAGCACATCCGCATACATCGATCCCACGCCATTCAGGCTGCCCGTGCCCAGGTTGACGGGATTGTCGAGGACAGCAGGATCAGGTTTGAGGGTTTTGGTATCGACAGCCCAGATCCACGCGCCATCCTTATCGACCAGGTATTTCTCCATGCCCGTGCGCAGCTTCTCGGCCAGGAGTCGATCATCGTTGGCCGCCGTGGGCGTTCCCGACTCATCCGCCATGCGCGCCATGGCCATCGCCGCAAGCATGATGAGATTGTTCTGCACCACGTTGTAGCACTGGCCGGTAATTTTCATGCCGCAGCCGAACTCCCCGGTGCCGGCGATGAGGGGTTCCTTCTGCAAGGCGAACCGGAAATAATTCACCGGAGAGAAATCTGCAAAAAGAAATCGCTGGATATCCTGGCGGGTCGGATCTTCTTGCGGCAACCGCTCCCACAAAGCCTCCATGGCGATGACGATAGCGGCCGTGCCGTCAAACTCGGTGCCTGTGTCGCGCGCTGAGCCTTTGAAGTATCTCGGAAACGTGTAAAAGCCATCCGGATTTTTCTCCACTAGGTGCATCAGGCACTCCGCGATCAGGGTGGCATGCTGGTAGTAGCCACGCATCACCAGTTCCCGCAGGAAGGTTCCCGCGTCGCGCGTCCACATGGTTCCACCCCACGGCATGCCGGGAGCTGACGCACTGATGAATCCGGCTGGGAAGCCGTCCCTGGCCGTAGCATAAAAATTCTCTTCGAGGACGCCCTGGAAGGATGCGTCGAGCTCGTGCGTGAAGAGATCGGCGTCGGGCGCTCCGTAAAACCTGAGAGTTACCGGCTGATCGTCGTCGAGATGGATGGGGGAAGCGGGAGTTTGTGCCCCTGCAGGCCGTGACACCGCGATTGTAAGGCAGGCAAGAAATGATGCCCAAAGCCAACTCAATCCCGCAATCTTTCTCATGCTCTATCTGCTCCTGAGCCCATTCTTTGTCTGCCGATTGTCACCGGGGTTTGCGCTCGACAGGCTCCCACGCCCAACCCGGTTCAACCTGGGTGGGCGGCCGGGGCGATGCGCCGGGCGGCGTGCTGATATTGCCTGTCTTCTTCTTGAGCGCCGCATAGGCATCGACCACGGGCTGAGGAAACGTTGCCATCAGCGCTTCTAACTCGAGTGTCAGATCCGAGACGACTTCCGGATGCATTTGCGCCACGTCGTAGCTCTCGGCTGGATCGAGCCCCACGTCATACAGTTCCGGAGTCGCCAGCCATGCGCTGGTCCGCGATTGCGTGGTTCTGTCGTTGAGGTAAATCTCACCGCCAATACTTTGAGCCAAGCGCAGCTTCCATTGCCGGCGGCGAATACAGTGCAAGTCAAACCCGCGGTCACCCATGGGACTGAAATAGAGCACAGGCTTGTGCTTTGACGGTTGGTTGCGTTCAATAAGCACAGCGGACATGTCCATGCCGTCCAGAGGCTTCGCAGGAAGGTCGAGTTCGCACAGTGCGCACATCGAGGGCAGGATGTCGAGATTCGAGCACCACTCGTCCACCACGCTGCCAGCCGCAATCGCTCCGGTCCATCGGGCGAGAAACGGCACGCGGAATCCGCCTTCGAAGGTCGACGCCTTTCGCCCGCGGAGCGGGCCGGGATTTCCCTGGTACCACGGACCGTGATCGCTCGTGAAGCAGATCAGCGTGTCGGCGCCCAGTCCGTTCCTGTCGACGGCCCGCAGAATCTCTCCTACGCCCCAGTCGATCTCTGCGACGGCGTCTCCGTAGTCCCAGAACTTCGTTTTCCCGCGGAAAGCCTTTGAAGCGCGCGCCGGGTCGTGGGGATAGGAAAATCCCAGATAGAGAAAGAATGGCTCCATGCCGCGTTGATCGATGAACGATACCGCTTCCTTCGTATATTTCTGAGTTAACTCGCTGCGATCGGTATCAGCTTCCAGCACCTCGCGATCCCTAATTAGTGGCAGCGGTTTCATGTCCACGCTATAAGGCACACCATAGAAAGAGTCGAAGCCACGGTTGGTCGGTAGATACTCCGGCGCGTCGCCAAGATGCCATTTTCCGATCGCCATGGTCTTGTAGCCTTTGTCGCGGAAAAGATTGGAGAGCAGCGTTTCATCCAACGAAGTTCCCGAGACGGAATGGGGGCCGAAGGCGCCTGTTGTGTTGCTGCGGTGTCCATAGCGCCCTGTCAACAGGCCGGCCCGCGACGCCGAACAGATGGGATGGGAAGCGTTGAAGTGGGTACAGCGCAATCCCTCGGCCGCCATAGCATCAAGATGCGGGGTGGGAAGCTTCGAGCCGTAGCAGCCGAGATCTCCATAACCCAGGTCATCGCAAATCATGAAGACAATGTTGGGCGGCCGCTGCCGCTTTCGTGGGCGCAAAGGTGCGGCAGCGGCCTTTGTCTCCAGTAGCGGCAACGCTTTCGCGGGAGTCCCTCCGCTTGCTACCACACCGGAAGACATCAATATGACAAACTCACGACGATTCATAAAACCCCTTGCGACACATGCCAACGCACGTGTCGAACTACTTTTCTCCCTGATTCACGCCGCTCCTGCTCAATATCCGCACTGTAACCACCTGATGAGGACGAATCGCGACCTGAAATGAATGCGACCCTTTTAGGGGCAATGCATGCTGATCGCGTTCCACGGCATCGGTTTCGATAGCCCCGGTCAAGCTAAACAGCGGCGTACGTACGGTCAACTGGCGTGCTCGGCTGTCTCCCAAATCGAGAAGTCGCAGGATCGTGCCATTTCCGTCTTCCGCGGGCTTCCATGCCTCCACAAGTACGCTCGGATCGTCGATGACAAGGAAACTGCTTTGCTTGCCATCGAGGACTCGTGGCGTGTCCTGCGCTTTATCCTGCGGAGTGACTTCGTCGAGCTCGAGCGGCGTCGCCTCGTCCCATCCCAAGCGGCTCAATGCAACTTCATCGGTCGCCGCCGCACTCGTCATCACGTAGCGTAGGCGTATATGTCCGCCCTGCGCACCGTTGTAGTTGGTGCTCCAGTAGTTGTTCATCGAAAACGAAAAGACAGTTCCCGGCCGCGTGCCAAAGTTCTCGGGCCATGCGCCACGGTAAATGTCTCCGAGTGTGACGAGCGGCGCATCCAGCGGCAGCACGGTGGCCGACACACCATCCTGCTGCACCGACACCCAGTGCTGTACGGAAAACCAGTCGTGCCCTGCACCGGGAACCATGTTTTTCGCCGGATTCACAACGCCGGTCTGGATCTCGTACTGAAATTGAGGTGCGCTCATCGCAAACGGAAAGGCAAAGTAGACCGCCTCGCGCGTTTGAACCGCGGTTTTATCGATATCTTCGATGAACTCGATCTTCTTCTGATTTTCGAAGAGCCGAATTTCACTGGTGATGGATGGCGTGTTGGTGTCGCTCGACGTCATGCGCGCCACCCAGCCGTAGGGCGTACGCGTGACGGAAATTAGATGACCGTTGCGCGCAGCATCGACCTGCAGTTTGGGCTCCAGACGTACGGTGCGATATTGCAGCAGTGTATTCGGCCGCTGATCGCCGCCTGAAACATAAAGGTATTGTCCGAATCTATATGCGCTTTGCTGATTGACGAGTTCTTTCCCTAGTTCCTTGTCGTAGATGCTACGAACAGCACTGCTTACAGGATCGAGTGTGATGCGATAGTAGTGGTTTTCGAGCGTGGTCATCGTGCTGGTTTCTTCCTGAGGCGACGATCGCTTTGAAGGCCGCAGCGAAAACACTTTGTACCCGACGGCCGGAACGTCGCTCGCCATGAACTGCACGCGGTCAAAGTGTGCACTCTCGCTCTCCACCTCAAAGGGGACCGTGGCGCCTGTGACGGAATCGACAATATCGCGCCCCTTTTCGAGATCAAACGAAACCAGGTCGCTGCGCTTCCAATTCAGGGTGTTCAGCACAATCAGGCTTCCGCGCCCAGCGGAAATCGAGTCCGCAAGGCCCGCCATACTGTTGCGCGCAACGGAATCGGCAATCTGCCGCGCATCGATGGCGTACATCTCTTTCACCTTCGATTGCCGCGCGGTCTCCTCGCTCGCCGGGTCGGAGACGCTGTCGTGCGAGTTCCACGTGTGCTCGTCCATCAGCACGATGTTGGTCCACATCCTGTCCAGTGCAGTTTTGTCTGCGGCCAGCCGCGGATTCACCAGCGCCGACAACGTCGCCAACTTCTCGACTGAAGTTGCGCGGCTCTCGTTCCCGCGCTCCAGCGCCGCATAGCGCGCGTTGGAAGCAATGCCATCTTCCCAATAAGGACCGCCATCGCCGGTGACCGTCGGGATATGATCGCCGAACTGCTGTTCGATCTGTTTGAGCGCGTCGTAAAAGCCGGAGTAGCGCAGCTTCGGATAAGCAAACTCCCGGTTCCACGCGCCTGCCAGAGCCGCCTGCTGCGGAAAAAGATCTGTGTTCTCTTGCTGCGTGCCGAACAAAATCACTGCGTTGGCGCGATATCCCGGACGCTCATACGTTCTCAGGAACACCGGAATCGTCTGTTGCCCGGCGCGCACCACCGGTGGCACGCCGAAAAGAATTCCACCCTCCCAGTAGTGTCGTCCGTACCAGAAAAGCACCTTGTCGCCGTCAGGCCCTTCCCACCAGAAGGGCGAATTCTCATTCAAGCGACCCTGGATCAATACAGGTCCGCGCGTGAGATGACCGTTGGGGCCAGCTACGAAGTAGTGAATTCCCGCAGCCGCGAGAATCGATGCGTACGACCACGAGTACGAAGGTACGTCCGTGATGTTGGCGTAATTGAACGGCGTGCCATGCAAGCGGCTGAACTGGGCGCTGGAATAGAGCGATCGAATCAGTGTTTCGGCGGCGGGGAAACCCGTGAGCAGCTCCGCATATTGTGCGGGGACGAAAAGCTGGCCTCTCTTCATCGCCGCGATTGCGCGCTGCTGGTCGGACGCGGAGCGCGTCCTCATAAATTGGTCCAGCACCCATGATCCATCCACGCTGTAGCAGAAACCGGGATTCTGTTCAGCCAGATCGATTCCTTCATCAACAGCTCGGGTTTGGATGGCCGCAACCTTGGGCTGATAGTCGGAGTAGCCCACATCGAGATGAATGTGTGGCACTAGGAACAGCGTCCATTTCTTCGCGGGATGAATGGTCTGATCGGCTTTGTAAGTTTTCCCCCCCGCCGTCCACGCGAGATGTGCGCTCGCTGAGTCGGCAAACTCTGGAACGTCAAGTTCCACCTTCTGTTCGCCGAAGTCTCCACCGCTCTCAAATGTCCTCTGGAAATGATTGCCGCTTACGGTTAGGTCGACATGGTCACTGGCTGCGAAACCTCTCCAACTTCGAACATACACATCGACAGATTCCTTTAGATGTCCGGCCGTTCCCCGATAGAAAACCGTGGGCTGAATCGTGGCATCCGAAGCCGACGGCAGATCCGATGCCGGTGCTTCATCGAGCTCAATGGCGTCGTAGGTCAGGCTGGCGCCGGCTACGGTTTCGTTTTCCTCCTCGATCACCTGGATCGAAATTACATTCTCGCCGGAACGCAGAAATTCTCCGGGAAAGACAAAACTCACGTCAGCAGGCGCATGCACCGATTCAAATGTGTCGTCTGAGTCGCCCATGTGCGCGTCGAGCGGCGACTCGAGGTAGAACATTCCGCACTTCCCATCGATGCAGATGCGAAGGGCCGGCACACTTCGGCTTTCGAGCAGAAGAGCGACATGCAAACGATAGCCCGCGGCAGGTGTGCCGGCAATGGCAAACCGGATAGTGCGCGGTGCTGCGGAATTCGGCGCACCTCCGGGCGCCGCAGCGCCTATCTCCGCGGCTGGCTGGCTCCCATACCACTGTGCGGTAGCGTCTGCGCCGTCCGCATCAACATCGACTGGCTGCGTCGGTGCTCCCAGCGCAAACTCGTTCGAAGCCCCATCAAATACGCCCAGCACGAAGATCCTTGCCCCATCAGTAGCCGCCAAGATCTTGCTTGCGCGAAAGGGGATCGATGCACAGGCAAACAGCACACAAAGTGAGAGGGTTCGCAACCGAGCGGTCGAGGGCGAGAGCATAAGTAGATTCAGCCTGCAGAGATTTCGATGCTGTGGTGCAGGCGACCGCCGCGGACGCCTGCACGTTGTTCGCTGCCCGGTGTTCCAATTCCAGATTCACCCAACTTGGGCCGGCATGCACCCCGGCTAGAAGGAAAGCTTGAGTGAACCCTCCCCTTCGCGCGCTTCTTTCGCGCCGGTGATTTCGCCGAGGGAGGCGTCGGGCGCATTGCCTACGGTGACATTGGGCCCGTTTGGGTTGCTGTGGTTAAAGGCGTTGAAGAACTCCGCCCGGAATTGCAGATGCACGCGTTCCGTGAACGGAAACGTCTTGTAGAGGGCCATGTTGTAGTCCTCAGTTCCCGGATTCCGAATGGTTCCATTCCCCACGTTGCCGAAGTAGCCGTTGGCTGGCTTGGCGAACGAAGCCGGGCTGAACCACACGTTGCCCACATTCTTCCACTGCTTAGGGTAGGTGACCGGAGCAACGAGATTCGGACGCGTCGACAGTCCAAGGCTGGGTGCTGTCGTCGTCCCGTTGGATTCTAACGCCCCCGTGCCACTCATCCCCATCGTGGCGGTGCCGCCGCTCTGTAGCGTGGTCATGTCAGCGAATTGCCATCCGCCTGCCAGCTCTCGCAGCAAGATGTTCGAATGCTCAAACCGTGGCAGGTAATAGATGACATTGGCCGTGAACACGTTCGGGATGTCGTTGGAGGAGTTTCCGTAAGCGGCCGCTATGTTGCGGGAGTTCTGGAAGCCGCCATAATTATCCAAGCCGTGGGCCCATGTGTAGGCAGCAGTGATGTAGAGGTTCTTGGTGGTGCGGTGCTGCAGGCTGGCTTCCAGTGCATTCCAATTGCTGATGCCGATGTTCTCAAAATAGGTGATGGTTCCATATCCCTGATAAGGCGCAAGATACCCGCTCACCTCGCCGGAAACGGTGTTCAGGCTCGGGTTGAAGTCGTAATTCACGCCGCTGATCGTTGCCGGCGGGGGCTGGTTGATGTTGATCGAATTGCTGCCCGCACCCTGCCTGCTCCCCGCTCCAGCGATGGTCGCAATCCAAGTGGTCCCAAACTGCTGCTGCACGCTCAGGCTGTAGGTCTGAATGTGGCTGGCGCGATAATCCGACAGGTCCACGCCACTTTGGTTGGGAATTGTAGCAGCCGACGCGGTACCGGCAGGATTGTCGAAGTTTGAATTGCTAAGATTGGTGGCACTAACTGTTGGATAGCCGAGGCATAAACCTTCGTCGCAACCCTGTCCCGCGGTTTCGTAGTATGTGAGGCCATAGCCGCCGCGCAAAGAAGTCTTGCCATTTCCGAAAATATCCCAAGCAAAGCCGCCGACCGGCGCCCAATAATTCGAGTGCGTGCCGGGCAGGTTCAGCGGCTCGCCATTCAGGCCGTTCTGAATGATGCCGTTGGTCAGATTGTAGCCGGAACTGGGCGTGGAGATGGTGCCATTCGTTGTGATAACCGGCGCCTGCGCCGCATTGAATACGGCCGGATCGAAAGCGTCGATGATGCCCGCTTGCTCGTTGGGCCAGGGCATCCAGGAGTAGCGCAGGCCTCCGGAGAGCGTGAGGCGGTGCGTCATCCTATAAGTCTCTTCCACGTACGGCGATAACATCTTGTAATGCGCATAGGTGCGCTCGCCCATGCTTCCCTGGCTGAACGAGGCCGCGAGTCCGAGGAGATAGTCGGGCATTACGTTGCTTGTGGCATATCCCGTAAAGGTGAAGTACCCCTGGGCGATACCCGGCGACGACCAGTGCCGCTCGGTACCGAGGAACATCGTCAATCCGGCCTGCAGCAGATGCTTGCCGTGCAGCCAGCTCCAATCGTCGGACACGGTATCGTGCAACTCGGTGGCGCGGGGCACGATGTAGTTCGATGACGTGCCAAACTTCGTGAAGGGGCTGGAGGTCGCTATGCTGGGCACGTAATTCTGTACGAAAGAGCCGCGATATGGCAGCGTCTGGTTGAAGCCCGTAACCTGCGATAGCAGGTGCTCGCCGCCGATGTCGTGGTTGCCGTCGAAAATGCCTATGGCTGCACTGGTCTGGTTGGTCATATTCGATGAGAGAATCTGTGTCAGCCGTACTTGAAATGCCTGGTCGTCGGTCGCGAAGATATCCCAGTTTGTGGACCAAGGAGTGCCAAATCGGCCCTGCTCGCCGCCAGTGTAGGTCTGCTCTTCCACCATGTACTCGCCGGTAAGGCGCAGCTTCGCGGTCAAGTCCTGATCCACTTTGCCCAGCAAGTCCACCTGATCGGTTTTATTGGGGGCGACATTCAGATAGTCAGTGGACGAGGCCGTAGCGCTGTAGGCGCCTCCCGTGAGGTCGTTGGGGAGCGGAACGATGGCATTCAACAACAAAAGCGCATTCTGGTCCACGCGGCCGGCGGGAATGATCCAGTTGCCGTTGGAATCCTGCGCGAAACAGGAGGTAGTGCTGCCCGCCTTGCAGTGGCCGGCGGGAAGGCTGGGATCGGTTAAATAGGCGACACCGAAGGGGCCGCCTATGCCAGGAATGGGAGAGGCGCTGGTCCCGGGAAAGAGTAACTCATTACCCGGCGTCCCCTGCCCTCGCATGGTGGCTAGAGGCGCCGACCCGGTGGATTGCGTTCCGGCGGTTTCCTTGACCCACTGCTGATTGAAGTAGAAATAGGTCTTCGAGCTGTGGCGTGGATAAAGATGCGGCACAAAGAGCGGGCCGCCCAGGTCGTATCCGAAGATGTCCCAGTTCAATGCCGTTGGTGTTTTGCTGAAGTACTGCGTCGCGTTCAGATCGGTGTTGCGCAGAAACTCCCAGGCGTCACCGTGATAGGTCTTGCCGCCGCTCTTGGTTTCAACCACGATGGTGCTCGCGCCCATCAGCGTGTACTGGGCACTGTAGTTGTTCTGCATCGCCTTCACTTCGGTGATCTCGTCGGGGTTCGGCATGACGATATTCTCATCATGGACAACATTCGAGGAGATCCATAGGCCGTCAAGGTAATAGATCGCGCCGGTTTCGCCCGATCCGTTGCTGCCTGTCGTTGTTCCCCCATTCACCAAGAGGCTATTCGTGGTGCTGTAGCCGCCCGTACCCATGGTCGCAACCGGCGAAGTGTTCACAATGCCGGGCATCAACGAGCTGATCTGCTCAAAGTTGCGTCCATTCAGCGGCAATTCCTGCGCTTCTTCGCCGGACACCGTATTGGAGATCTCGGCGGTGGTGGTTTGTACCTGCGCCTCGGTACCGGTCACGGTCACCGTCTCCGCCACGGCGCTCGGCTTCAACACGGCGCGCACGTTGTAAGTGGCCATCGGCTCAAGATAAATGTTGGTTTCGCGGTAGGTGGCAAAGCCCATCACGGAGACTGTGACTTCGTAGTGGCCTGAATCCAACCCCACCTGCACAAAATACCCGCTCGAATTCGATTTCGTCTTCGTTACGGTTTTGGTCTCGGTTTGCGTGATTGTGACCTGGGCGCTTGGAATCACGGCGCCCGACGGGTCAGTGATGGTACCGCTGATTGTGCCTGTGGTGGTCAACTGCGCGCGGCACACCCCGGATGGGAGCGTCAGCAGGAGCCCGACAAACAGCAGGCAGATCGGAGCGAAACCTTTCAAACTGATACTCGAATGGGCAAGTCGCATGCAATATCCTTGATTCATGTACAGCCTCCAATTTGAATTCCAAACATCCGTTTGCACCGGATTGCTTTGCACGGAACTGGTCTACAAGCGCAGATATCGCGATTCTTAACGGACGGCTAAGATTGATCTAGCAATCGATGACAATCAAGTGAATTCTCGGTGGTTCTACGGTGGGCACCACTGTGGTGCTCGCGCAGATAGTGGTTAATGGACTGCGTCGTTTGTCTTTGGGTCTGCGTTCGTCACTGACATAGCCGGCGAAAAGAGATCGGCGATGCGCGCGGCTACGTCGGGCATCGGCGGCAGAGGGGCGCTCGGAACCGGTTCATACCAAAATGTCGAGCAAGACCAGTCATCGGACCGGTCGGCTAAACCAACCCCCTTCTTATAGCCGAGTTGCTGGATCGCAATGCGGGCTTGCCGACGCCAATAGATGGGATCCGGCAGGTACCAGCGGTAAAACGAGAAAAAATGACTATCGGCGAGAGAACACCCGTTGTAAAGATAAGGCGATGGTGTAAGGCCCCAGCCTTGGCCCGCATAATCCTCCGTCCCTGTTCCGCAATAACTGGGAAACTCTTTATCGCCGTCAAAATACATCTTGATTTCGCCTTCACCCCACCATCCGGGGGTCAAGGCATGGACGCCAACGATAGACCCGATAAATCGGCCAGAGGCGTGCCGTTGGGGCAGCAGCTCAAAATCCTGCTTCGGCGTAGTCGGGTTCTCGCGGCGGAATAGGCAATGCAGCCGGCCAACATCATGGGACTGCTTATCTCCCAGCGTGTAATCAATCTGGTAATAAAGCGGAACGAGTTCATCGCCATCGTTGCTGAAGGTAATGCGGGCGCGCTTCGTGAAGGGCATCGGCAGCCAGAGATTCATTCCCCTGGAAATTGAAACGGAGTGAACGGTCGATTGATAAGCCGTCACCTTTCCGTGAGCAAACCCCATGAAATCGCCGAGCGGACATTCGATGCTGGGATGATCCTGGCCCTCCCAATAAGCGCGAATCACAACGGAGCGAAGATGGTCTTTCACGTTGCCGGTCGTCATCCAGAAGTGACGGATCATGCCTGGCCCTTCAATATCGCAAAGGCTGACTGTCTCGCCGGGTTGGATTTTGCGGTTCGGGGCTCCCTTGCGGCCTACTCCAAGAACACTTGCGGCTTCGCCGCCTTGGCCCGGTGCTCCAGTCGGGTTCTCAAAAGATATTGAGCGCGATACTATGCCTGTGTGGAGCAGATACGGTTCGCGCACTGGATCGGGGATGGATGTATCTCGGACCGTCAGGGCGGCCGAATGTTCTGTTTTGGCTCCGGCGGTTGTTTCCTGCGGCGTTGCCCTAGATGTTGATCCGCTTCCCTCTGGCGTTTCCGCCTTCAGTCCGGCCAAGCCGGCTCCGGCGATGGCCGCGATCTCAATGGCGGAACCTCTAAGAAACGAGCGTCTTCTCATGGCGTTTTCCTCGTGGATGAATCAATGTCTCCTGTCGGCAACGCGATCCCTCTCCATACTTATGCTTCTGGCGGGCGGTACCACGCAAAGAGTTGTCGTTGCAGACGGTCGACTGTCATTTGATGCTCCACCAGGCCCGCCAGGTTATGCATCTCTTGTGGGTCTGACCGCAGGTTATAAAGTTCAGGGACGTCGTGGGACCAATATGTGTACTTGTAATCGCCCACGCGGATCATGAACTTCGCATCCTTCATTCCCACGCGAAACTCTGCAAACACGGGACCGTAGTGGAAGGGCGAGTCGGGCCGCATGACCAAGTCCGCAAAGCTCCGCCCGTCCTTTCGCGCCGTCAGATCCACATCGCATAAGTCGGCAATCGTTGCCGCCAGCGAGATCAAGCTCACCGGCTCATGGCACACTGCCACAGCGTTGCCCGGCACGCGCACCAGCAGTGGAACTCCGCAGGAACCTTCGTAAAACTGAAACTTATCCCACAGTCCCAAGTCGCCCAGCATTTCCCCGTGGTCTGCGGTATAGATCACGATGGTGTTGTCTGACAATCCGAGGCGATCGAGAGCGTTGAGCACTTGTCCTGCGCAATCATCCATTTGGGCCAGATTGCCGTAGTAATACGCCATGCGCTTGCGAGCTTCGTTCGCGTCGCTTAGTTCCGGCGTGTACTGGCAGCGCTCGATTGAACTCTGCACTTCCTTTGGAAGACTTTCTAGATTTGCCTTTCCCCATGTATCTGAAAGCTGCATCTGATCCGGCCGGTACATCTCCGCGAAACGCTTCGCCGGAATGAACGGCTGATGCGGCTTGAGGAACGATGTCACCAGGAAGAACGGTTCATCCTGCTTCCCATAATTCTCAAGAAATCGCACAGATTCACGAGCCACAAAGCTGTCGAAGTGGTCTCTTTCTTCCATGAGCGACGGCCTTCCCACTGCAACCAGGCCTAGCCGGCCGTCGGGTGTCACCACTTTCTTCCACGGATCGCCTTCATTCTGCCACAATCCCGGTATCTCAGGAAGTCCTGCGCCTGAGCCAGGCGGTCCCAGCTCGTCTGCGTAGAGTTTTACCTTCGGGCCCAGATATTGCAGCCAATCGTTGAAGTCCAGCTTGTAATCAAAGCCGTGAGTCTGCGCATCGTCAAAATGCATCTTTCCGACAAGCGCGGATAGATAGCCAGCGCTGTTGAAGGCGTGCGCGACCGTCTTATGCCGGGGCGAATAGCCAACCGCGCTCACAGCGTCATTCAGATGATGCGTGAACAGACCGGTCATGAGTGATGCTCTCGACGGTCCGCACACTGGATTTGAGCAATACGCATTGGTAAATCGAACACTCTGCCCGGCCAGGCGGTCGAGGTTTGGCGTACTTGCGACGTGATCTCCGGCCACGCCCATACAACTTCGCTTGTGCTGGTCCGACATGAGCAGCAGTACATTTCGGCGCGGCGGCTTGGGAAGTGCCGCATCTCCCTTTCCCGCATTACCCTGCGCTACCAGCTTCTCCGCTCCCAGCCCCAGTGCGCCCAGCGAACTCGCAGTCCAGGAAAGAAACCGTCTTCGATCCATCGTCGTTCTCCTCGGGCCTCTATTCGCACTCAGTCCAATGAGCTTGCGGCGGAGCGCGTTGATATGCCTGCAGCTATCTGTCGATGCGGCCCACGTTTCTCTGCCTTGAGGCTGGCCAAGCTCGTTCCGGCAATCGTCGGTATCTCAATTCCGGTATTTGTTAGAAATGCGCGTCTTTTCAAGTCATATTCCTCTTCACTGAATTCCGGCCGCCCGTTGAGTTGCGCTGAGATGCTCTTCGAGCTGAATCACGGGCGCAATAATCGCGGCGTTCAACGGACGGCTAAGAATGCTCGAGCAATCGATGATAATCAAGCGAATTCTCCGTGGTTCTACGGTGGTCACCACGTGGTGCTCTAAAACTGGCGAGCTGAAAGAAGACCGGTCGGGAGTTTCTCTGCGCTTAAGTCCATCCAAATCCAAGCGGTCTGCTGGGCCGCTGGTGTTTCGCAATCTAATTTATATTCAATGAGATAGCTTCTTCTTCGCATTCTTTTCCTGCCCCAAAGCCGCTCTTTTCCGCTTCCTCGCACATCCTGACCAATGCCGCTTGAGAGTTGTACCTCGCTTGGACTAGAATTGCGCTTTCGTAGAGAAATGCAAGGTAAGGCAGCACATTCCCGGTTGTCGATCTGGAATTTCTAACGGTTAGAACATAGGCGTCCAAGTGGATCAGAGGCACACCCTGCGATCCCGGTCGGGGTACAGGGTCATGGTGTAGGCAGTGAACATGGCTGGACTGGAAGAATCGACCTTGCGGCTGAGCGGGACGCCCGACAGGGAAGCATGTTGGGCTCTTCTCGAACGGCTCGCTGCCAGCACCCAACTAAAGCGCTCCATTCGCTTGCAGGAACTCCTCTTCTATATTGGAAAACGCTACTTAAAGGACGGCTGCGACCGCGTCCACGAGCAGGAGATCGGCTTCCGAGTCTTCAAGAGGCCTGACTCCTATGACACAAGCCTCGATAATATTGTCCGCACCAACGTCAGCGACCTGCGCAAACGCATTGAGACTTACTTCCAGTCAGAGGGAGCGCACGAGCCGCTGATCATGGAGATCCCCCGCGGAGCCTACACGCCGGTCTTCCGCTTCCGCACCGCCGTATCAGTTCCTCCGTCAGAACTCGCAGCTGAAAATCGCGCCCATGACTGGGACGCAGCCCACGGAGCCGCGCCTCCACTTCCGGCGGTGCGCCGGCATGCCTGGAAGTCAGCGATGCTGATGGCGACCACCACGCTCAGCATCACCCTTGCGATTGGCTGTTTCGTTCTCTGGAATCAGTTGAACTCTACGCATCAAACGCTTTTTGCATGGCAGTCCAAGCCCTCCGTAGCGGAGTTGTGGACCGGCATATTCAATGCCAATCCCGATACCGACATCGTGATCTCCGATGCCGGCATCGGCATGGTCGAAGCACTGTCGCAAAAAACTTTTCGGCTCGATGAGTATTTGAATCGTAGCTATGTCGAGCAGATTCAATCTGAAAATCTTAGCCCCGATATGCGCGCGGCTATCAACCGCATCATGGCATGGAACCTGGCCAGTCCGGACGAATTCGCACTGTCGCGCCGCATTTTGGCGCTGGACCCCCTGGGCAAGAAGTTCCATCTATATAACGCACGCAATTACATGCCCGATCTCATCAAGCGCGATAACGTAATCCTGATCGGAGCGCGCAAATCCAATCCCTGGGATGAAGTCTTCAACGGCCAGCTGAACTTCGTCACGGAATTCGATAGTCCCCGCGTCATCAACCTGGCGCCCGCCGCCGGGGAGCAGTCTGTCTATCTCAACGCAGATTCGGTGAGCTATTGCGTGGTCGCCTACCTACCCAAGCCCGATCACACAGGCGTGTCTCTCCTCATCGAAGGAACGGACGCGGAAGCTACCGAGGCGGCCGGCGATTTTCTTCTATCGGAAGACCAGTTATCCAGCTTCAAGCGGCTGCTGCACGTATCCAAGCTACCCTACTTCCAGGTTCTGCTGAAGGTGTCAGCCGTGCGCGGCACTCCGCTGGCCGCCACGGTGCAAGCGTATCGTGCGTACCCCAATCTCCACTGATCGGGCCATCCCCGCGGACCCGATGAATTGGAACCGCAAGAGAAATTGGCCACATCAGTGAATATAGAAAGTAACCGCCATAGCCGGACCGCTCTCTTAGTTGAAGTGGGCCGACTTTAATTCCTACGGAAATCGGGCAAAATGGTTAAGAGCTTTTAACCCAGAATGACGATTCTATCAATCCGATCCGTCGCGCAGGCATACTACATTATTTAAGGGGGAATTGATGGACTATAAGAAGTTATCGATGGCCGCGGCCGTCTGCCTTTTATTCGCGGGCGTGGCGTGGGCCCAGGAACAGAACGCACTCACGCCACAGGAGAAACAGGACGGATGGAGATTGCTTTTCGACGGGCACGATTTGAAGGGGTGGCACTCGTATCTTGAGAAAGAAGCAGGCAGCGACTGGTCGGTGGTTGACGGTTCCATCCAACTGAAAAAGACCAATGAAGACCCTCGCGCTGACTTTGCCGACATCGTGACCGACGCTGAGTACGCAAACTTCGATCTCAAGCTGGAGTGGAAGGCGCGGCCCTGCATCGACAGCGGCGTCATGTTCTACGTGCACGAATCACCCGAATACCGCAACACGTACGAAACGGGCATCGAGATGCAGATTGCGGACCTGGCTTGTACGGTTCCTGACAGCCGCGTCTTGATGGAGCGCTCAGGCGACATCTTTGACATGATCTCTGACAAGGTGGAGTGGGTGAACCCGGCCGGCGAGTGGAATCAGTTTGAGATCATAGCGGATCACGGTCATCTTCTGCTTTTCCAGAACGGTCACCAGGTCATTGAAACCCAATTATGGGACGAAAACTGGAGTCAGTTGGTCGCCGGAACGAAATTCGCCAGGATGCCAGGCTACGGCAAGTACCAAGCGGGACATATCGCGCTGCAGGGTACCGAGCCCAAAGGTGATCCGGGAGTGAAAATCTGGTTTCGGAACATCAAGATCAAGGAGTTGTAGATGCGTGGCGTTCCCCTGCCGCCGATGCCGGCTGCAAACAAATGGCGCCCCGTGCTTCGCCTGTTCCTCACTTTCTATATCCTTGATCGCAAAATGCTGTTCAATCCGAACAAGCCCTACATTCTCCGTGTAAATATACCCGCTCGGACCTCGATCATCGCCTGCTTCACGCCGAGCGTCGCGTGAGTAGCCTTGACGATAATCCTGCCCGAAGAGTCCCGATGGCCCTTGATCCAGATCGCGCCCGCGCCACCGCTCTCGGTGAGCGAAAAGGGATTGTCGCCCACAAGAACACCCGGGCCGGTGAGCTCGAAGGTGACTTCGCCGCCTGCAAAGAGCCGAGGCGCGCCGAATTGATCGGCGACCCGGAAAACCAGCCGAGTTGCGTCGATTCCGTCGCCGATGAGGTCGGCATCGTCAGTTTTAAGTAGGAACTGGTCTTTACTGGCGTCAGAGCAGAAGGATCGAGAAAGCGCGAGACGGCCTGCGGCGTAGCCGTCGATGCGTAGCACAGGGTGCGCGGATTCTTCCATGTCAAGGTTGGCAAAGAACGGCGCGTAGTGAAGGCTGGGATAATTCACACGGTCCGGCACAAGCGTGGAGTGATGCTTTTCGTCGACGAAAATCTCGAGGCGCTCGCAGTTGGAAAAGATGGCGGCATTTTTGCCGGGACCGCGAGGCGTTGCCGGGCCAAAATCCCAGTAGAAGTTAGGGATGATAACGGGGCGCACCGCGGGACTGACCTGGGCTTGGTAAAAGGATGCGCCCAGCTTGGGAATGCGAAAGACATCGGCGACGCCGGGGTTCTTGACGCCTTTGTATGAGTTCTGCGGGCTGCCGTACTCAAAGGCACACCACGCAATGACCCCGCAAAAACGCTCATAGGCGCCCGCTCTGTCGTGCGCCTGCGCATGATAGATGGCCTGTTTGCACTGCACGGCCACATCCCCGGCGCGGCGGTAGAAATTCCCGAATCCTTTTTCGGTATAAGTGCGCTGACCTACGGTCTCGGCAAGCATGTAGGGTACACCAGGCAAAGGCGGGTAAATCTGCACAGTCCCATCCGGCGACTGGTGGTAGTCGTCCATGGCGAACACGTCTTCATGCCACTCCTCCTGCCAATGATTGAAGTTGGTCATGGAACCGGAGTCGGGCCTTGAGTCATCCAGCTGCTTGGCCAGCGCCGTAGTGCGCCGATACAGCGGCTGGTTATTGCCGGACTCGTTGACGCGTACACCCCAAATGACGATTGACGCGTGGTTACGGTCGCGCCGGATCATGTCTCCGACGTTCTCGACCACCAGATCTTGAAATGCCGCATCGCCAATGTATTGCCAGCCCGGAGTTTCCTCCCAAACCATCAAGCCCAGCTCATCGCAAGCCTCGAGGAAGGCCTCCGATTGCGGGTAGTGGGAGCAGCGAACAATGTTGCAGTTAAATTCCTTACGAATGATCTCGGCATCGCGGCGCATCACACGCGCCGGCATCGCGTAGCCGGTATAAGGGTAGATCTCGTGCCGGTCCAAGCCGAACAAACGCAAGCGACGGCCATTCAGGAAGAAGCCGTCTACAGTGAATTTTGCATCGCGGAAGCCAATCCTCGTGCGGAAGTCGTGTATTGGCTTGCCGTCCAGAAAGAGCGTGGTGACCAGGCTGTAAAGGTGCGGCGCATCCACATCCCAAAGCTTGACGCCGCCTAGATTCGAAAGGGTCAATGCCACATCGGTCCTTCCGGTGCGAGTGAGAGCGACGCTCTTCCGCACGCGCGAAACCACGCGACTTCCGTCCGCCAGCATCACTTCCAGGTGGAACGGCCTCGTCGGCGCAACTGCCGCATCGATGGAACAAGCGATCTCGATATGGCGCGTGGATTCGAGCACATCGACCGGCTTTGCGAAGACATCGCCGATGAAAACCTGGGGTACTGCATAAAGGCTGGCGCCGCGAATCACGCCGCCAGGCAGATAATAATCCACTGCATGGGTGCCGCGCGGCGAGCCCTCTGGAGGAACATTTTGGAACCGGGAGTCGACGATCAAATCCAGAACGTTGCCGTTCTGCTTGAGCAGCGAAGTGAGTTCGTAGGTGAAGGGCAGATAGCCGCCTTTGTGGGATGGCAGAGTGGCACCGTTCATGGACGCATGGGTTGTAACCATGACCCCATCGAATCTGAGAAAAACGCGCCGGTTGCCAAACTCCTCCGGCGTAGAAAAGCGGCGGCGATAGTGCCAAACGCTCTCCCATGTTGTCGCATCCCAGTTCTGCCATGAAAGGGAAACGACACAGTGCGGCAGATTAATTGGGGAAAACGCTACGTCGTCAGGCTCCGGTCCCTGCGCGTCCGCGTCTACTTTCCCGCCGAACAGCCAGCCGCCGTCAAGCGAGAAAACACGTTGTGCCGGCCCGTTTCTATGCGCGGCCGGTTCGCCCTCCGCGCCCCAGCTTTCCAGCACTGGCGCCGAAATCAAAACCGTGGCGCCGCAACCTTCAAGAAACCTCCGCCGAGTCATTCTCCCAACCCCAAAAGTCTTTTCAGTTAACTTCATCCTCACCCCTCTGAATTTTGTTGCCGCACAAGAACTGCCACTGCAGCATCAATTTTGAGATCACAGTCGGACTCACGTCTAAGTATCGATTGTTTCAACTCGACCTGCCATTCTAACGATAGCAATCCGCTACACGTGAGCCACAAATCTGAAAGCACGCAGCCCGCCCCACAGTGATGGATGCTGAAAAACCTGCTTCCTTGCAATGGGGAGTCAAAGCCAAGCTTTTCGGATAGAAGAATGACGCGAGCTAATCTTTCAATTCATGCCACGCTTCCACGATATGCCCGCGATTTACCGCCTGTAGCGCAACGCCCAAAGATGCAACGAGCGATGAGTTTCATCGTTAGCGAGCATTTAAGTTAGAGGCGCTCATTCATTACCCACTTGGGTACGAATTCGTTGCGTGCCGCCTCTAGCTCTATCATGTGGCGGGCTTCAAGTACATGCTGGCGGGCAAGTTGCTCAGCGTCGTCTGGCGCATTACGGTTGATTGCATCCACAATGCGCAGATGCTCACTGTGGACAGCGCGGGGATCGCGCGAGGCACGGATAGCCATACTCAGCGTCCAGTATCCCTCCGCCAGACGGACGAGAACGCTGTTCCGTGAGAGACGCACAATCTCGAGGTGCAAGGCGCGATCCACGGCACCCATCTCTTCCAGATCGCCTTCTTCGGATAAATTCCAGATGCGATCGGCCATGGCTCGAAGAGCGATTACGTTAGACTGCGAAACGCGCCCACAGGCACTGCGCGCGGCCAAGCCTTCGAGGTATTCCCGCACTACGTAGGCCTCGACGAGGCGCGAAGTGTCTAACTTTCCGACAAAAACGCCGAGTCCGTCAGTCGATTCGACGAGGCCAAGCCACTCGAGCTCCATCAGCGCTTCTCGCACGGTTCCCTGGCCTACGCCGAGTTTCATGGCTAGGCTCTGCTGCGCCAAACGCTCACCCGGCAGGCTCTCGCCCGATAGAATCCGCCGTTGAATCTCGTTCCGCACGTGCCTGCGAAGTGGCGGCGATTGCGATTTTCTGTCCCGCATGGCTTTGGTCCTTGTGCTGCCGATTTGGTACTCTTTTCTGTACAATTTGCCGCTTAAAGTCGGTGATATATGCGGTGGCTCAGGTTCCTTGAACCGTCCTGGCATTCGTGGCCTCTCAATGCTCCATCAGCACGAGCGCCGATCGTGGAGGTATTTTCACTACTGCCGTACAGGGAACAGCCTCCGGATCTTCGGGACTCGCGCAAGTAAACAAATGGCCCGCCGGTGTATTCAACTTCACGGCAGCAGAAATCGGCTTCGTCGCGCTGCCGTTCGTGATTACAGCTGCACGTCGCCCGTCTTTCCTGATAAACACCGTGTAATCTTTGTAAGGCGCGCCATCAACTTCCACACTTACGCCTAGCGTGTCGCGGAACTCGGCGTCCCACAAGTAGTCTCTGTAGCGCTTCCTCAGCGCATCAACCTTCTCCCCGTACGCCACAGTCAAGGGAAAATCCCGAATGTTCCCTTTGAAATTGAAGGGTTCGTAACTAATGATGTAGCGGTCCATAAGCGCGCGATTGATCATTTCGCGATCGTCGAAGCCGGTCACGGCGATCATCATGGGGCGAAATGGAAATACATAGCGCTCTTCGGGAATGTGGCCGCGATTGATGCGAAGATAGGAGAGTGAATAGGCTTCCTCCAGTACGTCCTCTGGCTCTTCTCCTGAAAACAGAAAGTTCATCTCTCCAACGGAATTCCGAATCATCTCCCGGTACATGTTTGCCAGGGCAATATCCCCAGACCAAATCGTGGCCGGGACGTGATGGCCGTGGTTGGGATTAAAGCAAAGGTTATAGTCGGAGCTGTGGCGATGCTGTGCCTCGTCGAATAACACGCCGTTGGCGCCAAGATCGATAACCTTCTGAAACTCCTGCGCCAGAATCTTCCGCCATGCCGCATCGCTTGGACACGCCGTCGCCAGGTTGCGCGGATTGATTCCGGCGAGCTGCTCCGGAGTTTGATACCTGTATCCCGCCCACGTATAGATATCGCCGTAGGGGTCCGTCGCCATGTGGTTATAGAGCTCTTTCTTATACCAATCGGTCGAGGTGTCTGCCCACGCGTACTTGGAGAAGAGAATTACATGCACGCCCATATTCTCAATCTGGGCAATCGCGTCTCTAAGCTCGGCGGTCGTTCCCAATCGGGGATCGGTGGCATCTGTCGGATTGTCCCGGTCCTGACCGCCCATGTTCCAGCCCACCAGTTGCAATGCGGTAACGCCATGCTTCGCATCTTCTGCGACTCGCTTTGGCAAATCAACGTACCGCGTCCGCAAGTCGTCTTCTGAGGAATTGATCTGCAATTGCTGCCAAGCGTGAATGTCCTCTGCCCACGCGGGCATGGGCAGGGGATGGAACCAGGTCGTCAGCCACTGCTTATAAATGTCCACGCCAGCATGCCAATCACCGCGATAATTGCCCAACACAATCGGTGCAAGTGCGCCCGATTCTCCGGAGTTCAGAAACGGGTAATGCACCACTTGCAACGAAAGCCGCACAGGATGGCCGCTGATACTGGCGGTCTTCGGATTCACGCTGTCATAGGAATCCAAGAATCCCGGCTTCGTCTCGAACATGTACTTCACGTTTTCTTCGGCGTCGGAATTGTGTGCTCCCACGTACAATCCCTGGTCCGGAGTGGAAACCAGAATGAAGCGCCCGTCTTGAATTCTCGTCGGATAGTTTGTCCCGTAGTACCCCAGGGACTGCGCCGCGGGATTCCAAAGTGGAAGGACGGTCAGGTTGCCATAGTTCCACGTGGAAAGACGCAGCACCGGATCCGGCTCCGCAATCGAACCGATGATCGGCCAGCTCAAACTCGCGATGGTGTGCGGTGAATAATTCTGGACCGTCATATCAAATCGAGCGATATTCCCGTCCAAACTCACAGTCCCGCGCAGCGTGATGTTTAGCCGTCCCTGGTATTCGCTTTCGAGATTTGACCAGATCAACGTCAATGTTTGGCCGTCGGATGATTGCTCAAACGACGTGAGCCGGTTGCGAATACCGAGCACGGGATTGTAGGAGCGGTCGGGCGTCGGCACGAACAGATTGAACGATTCGCCGAGTCGTGGCTCTGTCTGCCAATGCCAGCCGGTCGACTTGTTTGTGAAAGCCACCAACGCGCCAGTCTTTTGATCGAAAGCGATCGAAAGACGGCTGTTTTCCAGAACGATCCTCTGAGAATCGAGGGGATACAAATGATCAGAATCATGAACCGGTGAACCTTGCCCCGATTTCCAGTCCTGCGAGTGGCCAGCCCCAAGTAATAAAGCGATGGCCAATGGGATCCCAACGAGGCCGCGGGGACAGGGCGGCAGCCTGGGAGCGCCCACCCGACCATGATTCCCTCGAGACTTGGCGTGGAGCAATATATTCATGAATTTGATTTTCCATATTCCTTGCGGTGACGCCGCAATGGTAGCAAAACATCATCCGAAGGCAGTATTGTTCCCTTCGAGAATGGGCCATCGAGAAATTCGATATTCCCAATAGGTAATAGCGCACCCCGCAACGATTTGCGGGGTGCGCAGTATTCAAAAGTCGAATTTCATTGAGAGCTCACCGATGCGTGGCTCCTTGGCAGCGGTCACTGTACCGAACGACCCATTACCGAAGGTCGTGTTCACGGAGGTGGGCTCCGTATGATTGAAGACGTTGAAGTAGTCGGCACGGAACTCGAGCTTCAAAGCCTCCATAATCGGGAACTCCTTATGCAACGACATGTCGTAGTTCTGGATTCCCGGTCCGTGAACTGTCCCATTGCCGGAAGTTCCGTAATAGCCGGCGGCAGGCTGGCAAAACACAGCACCGCACCGGACCCCACCGGTAACTGTGCCTCCAGAGGGGCCACCGGGGTTAAACCAGTAGTCGCTCGTCCCGTACTTGTATGCCTTCCATTGCTTCGGATAGGCTACCTTTGCCAGAAGATTCGGCGTGGTGGCAAGCCCGAAGTTGGCGCCTGTCACTCCAACTGTCAGCGAAGAGCCTGACTCAGCCGTGGTTATATCGGATAGTTTCCATCCGCCCAGCAGAGTATGCTCCCACCCAGTAGACCCCTGGAATATCGGTATGCCATAAACCACGCTCAACGAAAACAGTTGAGGTACGTTCTGGCCCCCGGTAACCGAGCCGCTGGTCGAAGTGGAGTTGCCCCATGCAGTGTGAAGTTTGTTTGGATTCACCCACCCGCCGATATTGTCGAGGTTATGCGACCAGGTGTAAGCCGCAGTGAGATAGAGATTGTGCCCGACCGGGTGACGCAGACTGGCTTCCAGCGCAGCCCAGTTGGCCTTGAGGATCGAAGTATAGAGTCCGATGCTCGAATAGCCCTGATAGGGAGCATAATATGCGGACGCGTAAGATGAATTATTTAGATTGGGATTGAAATCATACCCAACCCCTGCAACAGTTGTCGGCCGTGGCTGGTTTAAGGGAAATGGCGTAGCGTTCACATTGCTGATCGGCATGTGTGCAGTCGCGTCGCCCGCTGCGGTGATCGCAATCACCCATCCTTTGAACTGCTGTTCCAAGCTCAGATTGTACGACTGCACCTGCGCTGCCCGATAGTTATACAAATCCAGCGCGCTTGAGGAGTTGGCCGTAGGAGTCGCCGTGGCTGCGGGTTGGGAAAAGGGAACGTTGATCAATGCAGTTTCCTGAACCAACGGTGGATTCACGCACAATGAGGCGCAATCGCCCTCGATTTGCTTGTCGTACGTAACCGCATAGCCGCCGCGAAGAGACGTCCTCCCATTGCCAAAAACATCCCAGGCGAATCCTATGATAGGTGAGAGATAGCTCTTGTGTTGAGCGATCAACAGATTCAACGGAACTCCGTTTTGCCCGTTGATGATCATCCCGTTCGTTGCGTTGTAGGTACCGGGTGCACTGTTGATGACGCCAGCGATCGATATAGAGGCCGGAGCCTGCAATGCATTGTACTGGCCGGGCTCGAAGACCGCGGTGTCTCCTGCCTGCGTATTGGCCCAAGGCATATACATCCACCGCAACCCTCCCGTGAAGGTGAGCCGCCGAGTTAACTTCCAGGTGTCCTCAACGTACGGAGAGACAACGGGATACTGCATGTATTTCCTGAAGGCGCCGGCACTTTGAGAGAAGCTGGATGTATCGCCAAGGAGATAATCGGCGATGGAGTTGCCGGTAAATGAGCCGTTGAAGGTGAAGCTGCCATTGCTGAGCGGACTGCCGGTGTTGCTTGCGCCATTCCACTGGCGGGTGTGCCCGCGTAGGTAGGTAAGGCCTGCCTCCAGGTAATGTTTCCCGTGCAGCCAGCCCCAGTCGTCCGCAACTCCGTCGTAGAGGACGTTCGCATTGGGAACGAGGCAGCAAGAACTGGCTCCGAACTCTGACCATCCGCCGGAAAACTGGACGAAGGGGATGTAGCTCTGGAGGAAATTACCTGAATAGGGGAGCTTTTGCGTGAATCCAGTTAGCTGCGAGAGCTGCGTGATGCCTGAAGCCAAGTGCGTCTCCGCCATGCTGCTCATGGAGACATTGGTTTCATTGGTCATGGAGGATGAAATAATCTGCGTCAGCTCTAACTTCCCTATCTCGTCAGTGGAAGTGAATATATCCCAGTTTGTCGAGAAGGGGGAGCCCATCCGTTGGAAATTCGGGTTGTGATTGTTGTTGTTCTCTATGTTCCATTCGCCGGACAGTCGCAGTTTGGGTGAGAACTCGTGATCGACTTTGGCAAGGATATCCATCTGGTCGTTCAATACTGGGCCAGTGTTTACATAGTTGTTGAAGGCGGTTGTCTGGTTATTTGGGAGATTAGCCATCGTGTTGAGGTAGTAGAGGGCGTTGTGATCGATCCTACTTGACGGAACAATCCAGTTGCCGCTCGCGTCCTGCTGAAAGCAGGAGGAATCGTTGGTCACGGAACTGCAATGGCCGGCAGGCTGTGCGGGGTCTGTGAGAAACGCCACGCCGTAGGGACCACCGCTCCCGGCTATCGGCGACGCGGATGTTCCTGGGAACAGGGCATTGTTACCGGAAGTCCCAATGCCGCGCATGGTCGCTGTCGGCGTTGCGCCGGTAACCACGGGCACGCTCTCGTTCTTCTGACGTATGTACTGGTTGTTGAAGTAAAAGTAGGTCTTCTTGATGCCCCCGACCTTCGGAATGCCAAGTGGACCGCCCAGGTCATACCCAAAGATGTTCCACTCTTCGGGCGGAGTACCTGAGCTTGCGGGGATAAAGTACGGGCGGGAATCCAGGAAGGTGTTGCGGAGAAACTCCCAACCGTCTCCGTGGTAGGTTGCTCCGCCGCTCTTAGTCTGAATCACAATAACTCCCGTCCCGATCAGATCGTACTTGGTGCTGTAGTCGTTCTGCAGCACCTTGATCTCCGAGATCTCGTCAGGATTGGGCATGATTGTGTTTTGGTTGTGTTCGACGGTATCGAAGTTCCAGACTCCATCTAGGATATAAAGAGAACCGATTGTCCCCTGTCCGTTTATGCTCAGAGAATTGGTTGTGGCGTAGCCGCCAGAGCCCATGGCAGTTCCAACTCCGGTGTTGACGACTCCCGGCATCAGGGCGCCAAGCCCCTCATAGTTTCTTCCGTTCAGAGGTAGTTCTTGTGCCTCCATACCAGAAACAGTGCTGGAAACCTCGGGGGTGATGGTTTCCACTTGCACCTCGGCGCCGGTCACGGTCACCGTCTCCGCCACGGCGCTCGGCTTCAGCAACGCCTTGACGGTGTAGGTTCCAGTGGGTTCCAAATAGATATTTGTCTCGCGGAACGTGGTAAAGCCGCTCATTGCAACTGTCACATCGTAATGTCCCGATTCCAGTCCTACTTGAAAAAAGTCGCCGGACGTGTTCGAAACCGTCTGCGTAATAGTCTTGGTCTCGATTTGCGTTATCGTCACGCTGGCGCCCGGAATCACGGCACCCGACTGGTCAGTAATGGTGCCGTTGATCGTGCCCGTCGTGGACAGTTGTGCGCGGCACACTCCAGCCGGGACCGCCAATAGGAGTCCTGGGAGCAGCCAGAAGAAGAGGGCAAACACTCTTGAACTGGTACTCGTTGTTGCAATTCGTATGCATTTTCCCTGATTCATGAACTGCCTCCATTTGAGTTGTGAACCTTTGTTTACGCTGGGCCGCTCTGCCCGGAGCCCCTGGCGCGCCTCTCGACTAGTAATGGTCGTGCCGACGGACTTGCCCGATCTCAACTGAAGCTAAATCGCATCTCGACTCGCTTCATGCCTGTGATCTCCTTCTTTCTTTAAGCGGTAGTCTTCACAGCCGTCCTTCGCGTCATCGTGCCCGTTGATCAAGACATCAGGGGAGGGCTTTCCCGGAATTAAGCGGCTGGTATGCTCTCTTCGAGCTGAACGAGGTGCACAACAATGCCGGTTCTCAGCGGACGGCTAAGAATTATTCAGTAATCGATGGCAATCAAGTTAATTCGCCGTGGTTATACAGCGAGCACCACTGTGGTGCCCACGGAGTTGCGCGCGGTATGGGGCCAGTACCCGAGTTCTCGGGGGGATCGCAATCCAGACTCGCCCAGGGCGCCTATGAGAGAGATTGTTTTTGTAAGCATATTCAAATCTAATAAGATACGCACAAGTTTTATATGCTTCCTCGGTGACTCTGGGTCGATTTAGAGCGCCTTCCGGCGTCCACATCGATATCGTTTGAGAGTTGTATCCTCCGTGGGCTAGAATTGCGGACTCATGGAGGTACGTCCGGCTGAACAGCGCGTACCAGCCTGTCGATCCGAATTACTAATGGTTGGCGAGGCGGTGTCCAGGGAGGCTCGCGGCACACTCTTCAGTCCGAATCAGGATGCGGGTCACGGTGGAGGCAGTGAGGATGGAGGGACTGGAAGAATCGACCTTGCGGTTGAACAGCACACCAGACGCGGACGAGTGTTGGGCCCTGCTTGAGCGGCTTGCTGCCAGCGCTCAGCTTAAACGTTCAGCCCGCATGCAGGAACTCCTCTTCTATATTGGAAAGCGCTTTTTAAAGGACGGCTGCGAATGCGTCCACGAGCAAGAGATCGGTTCCCAGGTCTTCAAGAGGCCTGACTCCTACGATACCAACTTCGATAATATCGTCCGCACTAACGTCAGCGACCTACGCAAGCGCATTGAAACTTACTTTCAGTTAGAGGGAGCTCACGAGCCACTGACCGTGGAGATCCCCCGTGGTGGTTACACTCCGGTTTTCCGGTATCGTTCGGGAGGACCTGAGATCTTGGTGGAACATCCGGTCGAAGTCCAAGCTTCCAACCTCAAATCACCTGCGGCAATTGCACGGGGTTTTTATCACCGGGGTTGGCTGATTGCCGGGTTGGTCATGCTCTTGATAGCCACCGGCTGCGCGCTTTTCTTTTGGGGAAAATATCGCGCCTTGAATCGATCGCTGCATCCGTGGCAGTACCAGCCTTCCGTGGCGGAATTGTGGTCCGAGATTTTGAATGCCAATTCCGATACGGATATCGTCGTCTCTGATTCATCAATTAGTCTGGTCCAGGCTCTCAGCCATAGAACATTCTCGTTAAGCGATTATTTAAGTCGCAACTACATCGCCCAGCTTCAGACAGAAGATCTGAGCCCGGACACTCGCGCTGACGTAAATCTAATAATGGGCCGGAATCTCGGGACCCCGGACGAATTCAGTCTGGCACGCCGCTTCCTGGACTTGGACCCGCTCGGCAGGAAAATCCATTTATACTCCGCTCGCTACTATGTTCCTGATCTCATCAAACGGGACAACGTAATCCTGATTGGTGCGAAAAGGTCGAATCCCTGGCAAGAACTCTTCGAAGGCCGTTTGAACTTTGTAGAGAATCATGATGTCAATGGTGTGATTATTAACCACACGCCTGCCGCTCGTGAACAGCAAACCTACACCGCGACTAACTCGGTCGACTACTGCGTCGTGGCTTACATGCCCAATCTCGACCACAGCGGAGTTGTTCTGCTCATCGAGGGCACAGGCCCTGAAGCTACAGAAGGCGGCGGGGACTTTCTCTTATCGGAAAACCAGTTGGCCAACTTTAAGAGAATGCTGCACGTAAGCAAGTTCCCGTACTTTGAAGTGCTTCTGAAAGTGACATCTGTGAAGGGCACTCCACTCACCACGACAGTGGAGGCCTACCGTTCCCACCCCAATCTGCACTGAAATTCAGTCGGGTGCCCGCAGTACCAGCGGGAATCCCGATGCATCTCCCAGTAGCCTTTTACTTGTGGTTTTTTCTTGAGCCTTACGGTGTCCGCAAGATTTTACGGGCAAGATATTGCAAGCTGCTCGGCACGCGCTGCAATAGGGTCAAGAAAATCGAAGTCGCATCCTTGGTTAGCCTGAGTCACGTGCTCGCGATAGAGTGCCAGATATCCACGCTGATCCTTCTCGCTCGGCTTTGTCCATTCTGAGCCCCGTCGCGCCAATTCAGCCTCCGGGACAACCAGGTCAAGCCTTCGATTCGGGATGTCCAGGCTGATCGCATCTCCATTCCTGACCAGAGCAAGTGGGCCGCCCACGTAGCTTTCCGGAGCAACGTGTAGCACACAAGTGCCATACGCCGTGCCGCTCATGCGCGCATCGGAGACACGCACCATGTCGCGCACGCCCCGCTGCAACAGCTTTTTGGGAATGGGGAGCATTCCCCATTCCGGCATCCCCGGCCCACCCTGAGGCCCCGCATTCTGAAGGACCAAAACCGAATTCTCATCCACATCCAGCTCTTCGTTATGAATGCGCGCATCCATATCGCGATAATCCGTGAAGACGACCGCCGGGCCCGTGTGTTTTGCGAAGCGTGGGTCGGACGCAACTGTTTTGATGACCGCTCCGTCCGGGGCAAGGCTTCCATAAAGGATGGCCGTGCCGCCACTCTCCATGAGCGGCTTGGCGCGCTCGAGGATCACGCCGGGGTTCACGACGTGCGCTCCTTCGAGATTCTCTTCGATGGTTTTTCCGTTCACAGTGGGGCAATCGAGTCGTAGAAGATCGCGGATCTGGGCCATCAGCGCACGCAAACCGCCGGCATAATAGAAATCCTCCATCAGGAACTCGCCTGAGGGCCGGATGTTGGCCAGCACAGGAACCTGGCGCGAGATCTCGTCGAAGAGCGGGAGCGGCAGGTCGATTCCGCACCTCCGGGCCATCGCGACCAGGTGAATGATGGCGTTGGTCGAGCCGCCGATGGCCATGTCGACTGTGATGGCGTTGCGAAAAGCTGATGGAGTGAGAATATCCCCGGGCTTCAAATCCTCCCAAACCATCTCGACGATGCGCCGCCCGCTGTCCATGGCCAAGCGCACGTGATTGGAGTCCGCGGCCGGAATCGAAGATGCGCCGGGCAGCGTCATGCCCAGCGCTTCGCTCAGCGCCGTCATAGTGGAGGCGGTGCCCATAGTCATGCAAAACCCCACCGATCGCGCAATGGCGAATTCTGCCTCGTGCCATTCCTCGTTGCTGATCTCCCCGGCGCAGCGCCCGGTCCAGAGCTTCCAAACGTCGGTGCCGCTGCCCAGCGGCTTACCGTTCCAGTTGCCGCGCAGCATGGGGCCCGCCGGCAAAAAGATGGCCGGCAGATTCATGCTGATCGCGCCCATCAGCAGCGCTGGGGTTGTTTTGTCGCAGCCACCCATCAACACTGCACCGTCAACAGGCAGGCTGCGCAATGCTTCCTCGGCATCCATGGCCAGCAGGTTGCGGTAGAGCATCGGGCTAGGTTTCATGTAGGTTTCCGTGATGGAAAAGGCAGGAACCTCCACCGGGAATCCGCCCGCCTGCCAAACTCCGCGCTTCACAGCTTCGGCGCGTTCGCGCAAATGGGCGTGGCAGGGATTGATCTCGCTCCACGTGTTCACGATGGCGATGACCGGCTTGCCGATGAAGTCTTCCCGCTGAAACCCAAGCTGCAACATACGAGATCGATGGCTGAAGCCGTACATCGTCTCCGGACCGAACCACCGATAACTGCGTAACTCTTCGGGCTTCTTAGCGATGGTCATTGCGCAAATCCTCTCTCAATCTATTTTGAAGCCTAATCTGTGCGGATTTGCGTAGCTAGCGCGCCGGCCAGCATTATGCACCCGGCGAGAACCCACAGACCCGCATTGTAGCTTCCGGTGACGGTCTTCAGGTAGCCGAAGAACCAGGGCCCCGCGAGCCCACCCAGATTCCCCAGGCAGATGATCCCGACAGCGGTCGCGGCCGCCGACTTGCCAAGCAATTTGGTGGGCAGCGTCCAAAAGGCAGGCATATAGGCTTGCGCAGTGAATCCAGCCAGGCAAAACATGCCCGTCATCAGCCAGATCTGGTCGCGAGCCATTACTGCCAAACCCAAAGATATCCCGGTCGCAAACATTGGTATCGCCGTATGCCAGCGCAGCTTGCCCGTGCGCTGCGCCCAAATACCATTGGTCAGAATGCCCGCCGCGCTGCATGCGTAAGGCAGTCCGGGAACCACTGTGCGGATAGCAACGGGCATACCTGTCATGGTGTGGGTGATCGACGGCAGGAAGAAAATCAGCGCCTGGTTGCCGGTCACCATCAGAAACAGGATCGCCATTAGCAGAAAGGTCTGCGGGGTTCGCAAGGCATCCATCACGCCTACGCGATGCGTGGAGATCTTGTGCGCTTCGTCCGCATTCAGTTCACCCAGAAGCCACTGTTTCTCGTCATCGGCGAGCCAGCCGGCTCTTTGCGGCCGATCAGTAAGATACCAGAAGGTGACAAAGCCCATCAGAAGCGGCGGAAGTCCCTCCAAAATAAAGACCCATCGCCAACCGGCGAGACCCACCCAGTGGATATTTTCCAGAATCCAACCTGAAGCCGGAATGCCTAACGCGATGGCAATCGGCTGCGCAATCATGAAATAGCCTTTGGCCCTGGCTCGATCTTCCGGCCGATACCAATGCGATAGATACACGATCACCCCTGGGAAAAGGCCCGCCTCCGTTATGCCCAGCAACAGCCGCAGACCGCAGAACTGCGTGGATTGTTGCATAATGCCGAAGATCGGCGCGCCCAGAAACCCCATCAACACCGCGACCGCGCCAAACGAGATCATGATCTGCGCGATTAGCTTGCGCGCACTCCAGCGCTCCGCCAGCAGGCTCGCCGGAATATTCATCAACAGGTAGCCCAGGAAGAAGATCCCAGCGCCGAAGCCGATCACCGCATCGTTAAAGCCGAGATCCGCCTGCATCTGGAGCTTGGCAACGCTAAGGTTGGCTCGATCAAGATATGCCAGCAGGTAAATGAACATCAGAAACGGAATCAGACGACGCGTGACATGATTGCGCGTACGGATCGGCAGATCGTCATCAATTTCGAGGCCCATCTAGCTTCGTTCCTCGGCGGTCTTTCTGCGGTCGTTTGGCTCGACGTTCAGGATGCGGTTTGGGATTGATCCATCGTAATCTATCATGATACTTTTATCTGATGCAATTAAGTGGCGTCATTCCTCCTATCTGCACGCCGTTCGAGGAGAGTGGCGAAGTGCATTACGATGCGCTCCGGCAGAACATTGGCGGGTATATCCGTGCTGGATTAAGAAGCTTTGTGGTATTGGGCTCAACCGGCGAAGCGCCGCTGCTAAGTGTCGCTGAAAAGCAGCAACTACTCCAGGTCGCGCGCGAAGCCGCCGATGGCTGCCAACTAATAGCAGGGACCGGGGTGGAATCCGTTAAAGAAACCCTTGCGCTGATCCATCACGCGGCTGCCCTGAATTATGATGCGGCGCTGGTCCTCACGCCGCATTTTTACCGGAGTCAGATGTCCCGGCCGGAGTCGCAAGTGGGATTCTTTCGCTCCGTTGCAGACTCTTCACCAATCCCGGTTTTAATTTACAACTTTCCTCAGATGACCGGCATCGACCTTACGCTGGAAACCGTATTCCAATTATCGCAGCATCCCAACATCATTGGGATCAAAGAAAGCGCTCCCGATCTGGGTAGGATTGGAAAACTCACATCAAGTTTGCCGACTGGATTCGACGTGCTCGTGGGCGCCTCATCAAAGTTCCACGAGAGTCTATGTCTCGGCGTCAAAGGCGGGATTGTGGCGATTGCCAACGCGGCGCCGTGCCAAACTTTACAGATTTATAACTGCTATCAATCAGGTGACGTTGTCGGCTCGCGCGCGGCCCAGCAGAAAATTGTAGAAGCGGCCGACGTGGCGGCGCGATTCGGCATTCAGGGCATGAAGTATGCGATGGACCTTATGGGATATTTCGGCGGACTATCCCGCTTGCCACTGTTGCCCCTTGGCGCCGAACAGAAGGCCGAAATTGAACTGCTCTTCATAAATCTCAAGGAAGATGATCAACCTGCCATTAGGGAAGATCGATAGACAAGAACGTAGCTGTCAAAGCACCCAGAAGCCACACGGCCCAAGAAGGATAGGCAAAAGGCGGATTCAGTGTTTCGATCAAAAGCTTGTATTTTTTTCTAGAGATTCCCATATGCTTCAATTGACCCCTTGATCGGTTATGGAAACTGAGGTTTCTGCACTCGATTTCATTATTTTGGATTAGTCGCGAATGATCCCTAAGGTCTGTTTTACCGGCTCAACGAGTTCTCTGTTTCGCACTGCCCTCGTCAACCAATGCTTCTTGATATGAATTCGATTGGACACCCATTCTTTCCAAGGTGTGGTCGTCCTTATTGTTGACCATTTTGCTATTGAGCGCTCTGCGCGCTGAAGCTGTTCTTTGTGCTCTCGATTTCTTTGCGCTCTGTTAGTCAAAAGTGAAGTGAGACGGTGGCCGCATTTCTCGGAACAGTAAACACTCTTCTTCCGATCCGTTCTCTTCACATAGAAGTTGCCGCAATGTTTGCAGGGTCCACCCAACTTCTCGTTATAGGGGTTGATTAGGAATGGAAGGAAGAGGCCAAGAGCAACTTCAACAGGTTTAGCTTCAGACGAATACTCCGGGGCCGCTAGATAGGCGAGCCTTGCTGTTGGGCCTTCGGTCGGAATGAAAAATGGTCGAAACTTCCTGATCTCTTGATCCAGCTTCGGGTCGGCGTTGATCAACTTCATTACATTTGGTCCAGAGCGAAACCAGGCCACTACGAGCCTGCGCAACTCCCATTGGACCGGTCGGTAATCTCCCCCGATCTTCCTTCGGCCTTCAATCAAAGATGCGGACCAATAGTCCCCCTCGTTCAGAAGCTGAACGAATCGCTCCAGACTTGCCATGCCCGGAGCCCCTGCAAGGATCGGCGCTGGTTTGCTTTTTGACATTTGCCCGTAGCACTACTTGGGAAAGTATGACATTTACATGTTCTTACTTATTATACTTTCTTGAATCAAATTCACCGTTGAGCCAAAATCAGAGCGGAGGTGCGGATCGTGACTTCTGCTCATGCCAAATCGGATCTATGCAAGGTCCTGGGGCTTTCCGTTTTGTATAAATCAACTTCGGAATTGAAGGTCAATACACATAATGCGCGGACGCACACCAAATCAGACATCCGCCGTATTGCAAAGAGTATAGAGGCATTCGGCTTTACCAACCCCATCCTGGTCGACTCGCAAAACCACATTGCCGCGGGACACGGCAGATTTGAGGCGGCCAAACTTCTCGGCATGGACAAGGTTCCAACGATTCATCTTAAGGGGCTTTCCGATGAACAGCTTCGCGCGTACGTAATCGCAGATAATCGACTCGCCGAACTTGCCGGGTGGGACAAATCAATTTTAGCCATCGAGTTGCAAAGTCTGCTGGACTTGGATTGCGCGGACTTCAACGTGACGGTGACTGGATTCGAAGTTGCAGAGATCGATCATATTCTGGAGGATGCGACTAATGCAGATGAGAAAGAGGATGAGGTCCCGGAGCCAATATTGGATCGGACTCCCGTGACCCAGGCTGGTGACATTTGGCAACTGGGCAGGCATCGGATCACCTGCGGCAACTCGCTGCATGAAGAGTCGTACAAGGCCTTGATGGGAAACCGCAGGGCTGCCATGATATTTGCGGATCCCCCGTACAACGTCAGGATCGATGGTCACGCCACTGGCAACGGAGCGGTTCGGCACCGCGAATTCGCTATGGCATCGGGCGAAATGACCGAATCCGAATTTATTGCATTTCTCGACAAGAGTCTGAGGATGCTGTCGCAATTCAGCACAAACGGATCTTTGCATTTCTTGTGCATCGACTGGAGACACCTCGGAGAACTTCTTGTCGCGGGTAAAAACAACTACGACGAACTCATTAATGTATGCGTCTGGGCGAAGCATGCAGGCGGCATGGGCTCGCTGTATCGCTCGCAGCACGAGATGGTCTTTGTGTTCCGCAATGGGACAGCAGCCCATCGCAATAACGTGCAATTGGGAAGATTCGGCCGCAACCGAACCAATGTATGGCAATACCCTGGCGTTCAGGCCTTTTCAAAACAAAGCGAAGAAGGCAACTTACTGGCCTTGCATCCGACCGTGAAGCCGGTTGCGATGGTCGCTGATGCGATCTTGGATTGCACAGCACGCGGTGAGATTGTGCTCGATGCCTTTCTGGGATCGGGAACTACTCTCATGGCCGCAGAACGCGTGGGTCGAATCTGCTCCGCAATTGAGATTGATCCGCGGTATGTGGATGTCGCGATCCGCCGTTGGCAGAAACTGACCGGGGAAAGAGCCGCTCATGCGCGGAGCGGCAAACCCTTCGATGAGATTGCGGAATCTGCGGAGGTTGAGAGTGCCTGAAGACGAGCCTTCTTACGAGGTCGGATACGGAAAGCCGCCGAAGAGCGGTCAGTTCGCGAAGGGGCGATCCGGAAATCCGAAAGGCAGGCCAAAGGGTTCGAAGAATCTCGCCACGGTCGTGCTTCGGGAATCCCGTCAGCGGGTCCGAGTGAATGGCCCTGGCCGGACGCGCTCCGTCACCAAACTCGAAGCCGCGGTCATTCAGCTCAATAACAAAGCCGCGCAAGGAGATATACGCGCTCAGCGCGAGCTCTTCTATTTAGTGCAGCAATCAGAGGATGCGGTTAATTCAGAAACAGCGCCACTTTCACCGCATGAAATGGACAAGCGAGTGATCGAAACCATTCGGCGACGCATGCAAGACATGAATGCTGAGCCAACATCTGCCAGCGAAACCACAACAAAGGAGGAATAGAGATGAGTACCATGCCCCAGGTGTCCTTTGATGAATATCGAGTCCTACTGCGCAACGATCTGATGAGCTTTATCGAACGGTCGTTTTATGAACTTAACCCGCAGGCCAACTTCATTGCCGGCGAATACATCGAACTGCTCGCTGCAACTCTGGAGAAATGTTGTACCGGTAAAACGAAGCGCCTGATCATTAATCTGCCACCACGCACTCTGAAATCACATGCAGCCAGCGTCGCATTCCCTGCATGGCTGCTCGGGCACGATCCGTCAATGCAGATTATCTGTGCGAGTTACGGGCAGGACCTCGCCGATAAGCACGCCAGGGATTGCCGCACGCTGATGAGTTCGCCATTTTACCGAGGTCTCTTTCCACAAACGGCTCTCTCGCCAGTGAAGTCATCTGTTGACGACTTTCTGACGACGGCGCAGGGGGTTCGCATGTCGACATCTGTCGGCGGCGTACTGACCGGTCGGGGCGCAGGCATTATCGTTCTGGACGATGTAATGAAGCCGGAAGATGCTATGTCGGAAGCACGGCGTAAGACAATCAACGAATGGTACCGGACATCTCTCTTGAGCCGGCTTAATAGCAAAGCAGATGGCGTCATCATCATCGTGATGCAAAGGCTTCATCAGGATGATTTGGTGGGCAATGTGCTCGACAGCGGAGAAGCCTGGGAGGTGCTTTCGCTTCCTGCGATCGCTCTTCAAGATGAGTTTCACCAGTATGAGAGTGTTTTTGGGCCAAAAGCGTTCGCCCGAAAGGAGGGCGAAGCCCTGCATCCCGAGCGTGACTCTGTCGAAACCTATTTGAAGATCCGAGAGTCGGTCGGCGAATACAATTTCCAGTCACAGTACCAGCAATCCCCTATGTCGCGCGAAGGCGGTATCGTCAAGCGCGAATGGCTAAAGTTTTATGAGCCCGGCAAATTCCCGAGCGATTTCGAATGGACAATCCAGAGTTGGGATACGGCTTGCAAAACTGGTGACTCGAATGACTTCAGCGTGTGCACAACCTGGAAGCTTGTCGGGATGCAATATTTCCTGATCGACGTTTTCCGCAAACGCCTTACATATCCGGAATTGAAGCGGTGTGCCATCGAGTTATTCAGCAAATACCGGCCGACGGAAGTTGTGATCGAAGATCAGGCGTCAGGCACAGCGTTAATTCAAGAACTTCAAGACGGTGGCATTTACAACATTGAGCGCTACAAACCCGCCCCGGGAAGCGATAAACTCACTCGCTTCGCCGCGCAGTCGATCAAATTCGAGAACGGCAAGGTTTTTCTGCCCAAAGATGCGCCTTGGCTTGAGGAATACATTCGGGAAATTACTGGCTTCCCTGGCACCAAGCACGACGACCAGGTTGACTCGACATCTCAGGCACTTGAGAGTCTCGCGCGGCGAGCACAATCGGTCGCGGTTTTCCAGGGCTTGGAGCGCTTCTATTCCCGCCGTTATCCGATCGAATATGGCGGTTAAGAATCCGCGCTGATTTCTCCGGCTATGTCCACTTTCCTGCTTGACTCTTTGCCCGGGAAGAGCGGAAATGGACTGCCGGAGAAAGCGGCCACGCTTTGAGCCAAAATCACGCCATTAAGCCATCGTTGAATCAGCAACTTACGGCCTTGCCGAAGATGGAGCGCAAGGCCCTGCAGGCGCTCTGGGAGCGCCTCCTCCAGAAGCCCCCAAATCCCGCGCTCCGGCGCGAGATCCTGGTCCCGATCATTGCCTACCGGCTGCAGGAGGCGGCCTTCGGCGGCCTGAAGGGGTCAATTGAAAGGCAGCTTTTCGCTCTCGCTCAAGACGGCCCCCAAGGGCACAAGCTGCTCGAAGGGCTGGCACGCCGCCACAAGGCCGGAACCCGCTTCGTCCGCGAGTGGCAGGGAAAGCTACATGAAGTCTCGGTTCTAACTGAAGGCTATGAGTACAACGGCCACATCTATCGCAGCCTTTCAGAGATCGCCCGTAAGATCACTGGCACCCGGTGGTCGGGCCCGGCATTCTTTGGCCTCAAGCGTCGTGGCAAGGAGAGGGTGACATGACAGCCAGCATCCGCTGTGCAATTTACACTCGCAAATCTTCCGAAGAAGGCCTCGAGCAATCCTTTAACTCGCTCGACGCCCAGCGCGAAGCATGCGAAGCCTACATCCGCAGTCAACGCCACGAGGGCTGGCAGGCGCTCACCGCCAAGTACGATGATGGAGGGTTCTCCGGCGGCAACACGGAGCGGCCCGCGCTGAAGCGCCTGATGGCCGACATTCAGGATGGCAATATCAACACCGTTGTCGTCTATAAGGTCGACCGCCTCACCCGGTCCCTTGCCGATTTCGCCAAGCTCGTCGAGCAGTTCGACAAGATGAATATCAGCTTCGTTTCGGTCACGCAGCAGTTCAACACCACAACCTCGATGGGGCGCCTGACGCTCAACGTCCTATTGTCCTTTGCCCAGTTCGAGCGCGAAGTGACGGGCGAGCGCATCCGCGACAAGATCGCCGCCTCAAAGAAACGCGGCATGTGGATGGGAGGGAATGTTCCTCTGGGCTACGAATTGCGCGACCGCAAACTGCACATCCATCCTGAGGAAGCGGCGACCGTGCGCACCATTTACTCGAACTACCTTCGCCTGGGCTGCGTGATGGCCCTCAAGGACTACCTCGATCAGAACGGGATCCGGAGCAAGCCGCGCTCGAGATGGATCGGAACAAAACCTGCGGAGACGAGCTTCTCCCGAGGTGGGCTTTATCTGATCCTAAGCAGCCACATCTACGTGGGAGAGATCTTCTACAAAGGTACCGCCTATCGCGGAAATCATGAGGCGATCATCGGCCGTGAACAGTGGAACCAGGTGCAGAAGCTCCTCAAAGACAACCGTCAAGGCAAGCCACGCAAGGCACGTGCGACCAAGGTGAGTTTATTTACCGGCATCCTTTTCGATGAAGAGGGCCACCGGTATACTCCAACGCACGCGAGCAAAGGGGGCCGCCGCTACCGGTACTACACATCGCAAGCCGTCATTCGCAGGGCCTCTGAAACCGAAGTCCCGGCGCGCATCCCGGCCCACGATCTCGAAGTTGCAGTCACCGAGCGAATCATCAAGCTACTGAAAACGCCGAAGGCGGTTCTCGGCGCTCTGGCGCCATCCGGCAAACACAGCCGCGGCAGGCATTATGCGCAGCTGCTCCGGCAAGCGTCTGAGAAAGTTGCGTCCTGGTCCGAACTCTCCTCCGGCGCCAGGGAACGCTTCTTGCGAGCAATCCTGGAACGCGTCGTGATCCATCAGGATGAAGTCGAGATATCGATTCGCAAGGATGCACTCATCCATCAACTGGCTGGCAAGACTGCGGCGCAGTCAGCAGCGGGCCGCGAGATGATTGCCTTGCGGTGTCCCTTCCGCCACGCTACCAAGGGAAAGGCTGTGCGGTTGATCGTTGGCGACCAGCAGGCCCCGCTCGCCGCGAGCACTCTCGCGATCCTTAAAGCTATAGCGCGGGCGCGCAAATGGCGGGATCAGATTATCGCAGGGGAAGCTACAGGGATTCGAGACCTTGCCAGGATCCACAAACTGAATCACTCGTACGTCAAACGAATCTATTCCTTCGCCTCGTTCAGTCCAGCCTCTATCGAAGCAATTCTCAACGGCGAAGTTCCGCCGGACCTTTCGCTCGACTCTCTGGTCCACAGAATTCCCCTAGCTTGGACAGAACAAGGCTCCGTCCTGGCGAGTGCGACAGGTGCCACATCACAACAACGAGGCAGAGATGTCCTTTATTTGAAAAGTGAATGGGGATAGAAGCAGACGGAATTGCGCTCTCTATTTCTTTGCTTTTTCCATGGCTGGCCTCTGGGGGTTTCATGTTATCGGTGGTCAGAAGTTCGATTCTGCGAAACATAAATGAGCCCCGGGCTCTCCGGATACACCACTAAGACTCGTCAGGACAAATCGCTTGCTGCGCCAGCAAGAGAAGGCCTGTGCAGACGAAGCAAAGAACCGTAACCGGATTTTGGGTGGCGGCGTCGCTGCCGATCTTGACAGGAGCAAGCAACCGAATGTCGAATCTTAGACTGCTCAACTCCATTTAGCTGACCACCCGATTGTCGATCGGCTCATGCAGGAGATCAGGAAGCGGCCGCTCATTATATTGATCTACTGCAAGAAACCGAGAATCGCCGTCCATGTCGGTTGCTGGTAGAAATAATTTACATGATTGACTTTGTCCTGGGGCTTAAAGGCGAATACATGGGGCGGAGTCAGGCATGCAAGCTGGAAGTTCGCGTTATGCGACACACCGTCGGTAGGTACGACCAAGTCATTCGCCTTATCGTGAAATAAGATATCGACTCCTTTGTTTTCCAGGGCAGCCTTCAATCCACCATCGGCCCGATACTGCGCTTGAATGCCCCAATATCGCGAGGGATCTGCGTCTGTAAGGCTGCCAAGAAACGCACAACCGGGAGCCATATCAACCAAACCTGGCAATGATTTCAGACTCGCCTCACCTAGGTCGGCAACTCCCTCCAAAATGGCTTGCGCCACACCGGACGCAATCGAAAGCACGGCGCCCAGCGCTAGCACAGGTGGGGCGTCTTTCAGCAACCCGACAATCGCTGCAAGCCGATTTAGTATTGCGGGGACATCCTTGGGATCGGCCAAGTCTGTGGCAGCGTTCGGCGTACCTACGAAAACAATCTTGCCGATGTCTAATCGGACCCCTCGAGGTAGACTCCATGCGTTCCTCAAAAGCTTGCTGATGGCGCCAGGATGGAGTTCAACCAGCGATCGAGCCACCAAGCCACCACGGCTGTGACTGACGATGTCGAAGCAATAGTTGCCGGGAACAATGGCGTCGAAGAATTCGACAACGTTTTGGGCCACGGATTTCGTCAAGGTGTGGTGATTGAAACCCAGGACTCGACCCTCGTATCGCCGATAGAGTTCCCGGGCCACATCGTCGAATTCGTTCAATCCCTGAAAGGCGCCTGCAGTCGAGCTGGTTGTTCCATGAATGAAGAGCAGTGTTTTCTTGCCGGAAAGCACGCCCCAATCCTGGTGCGGCAAAACTGGAGTATTCAGCAACTCCTGAGAAGTCCCTCCGTGAAAACCTTCCACGCGGTATCTGTCCTCCCATGCTTGCGCCGCAGCGAAGATCGCTTGGCCAGCAATTGGCTTGAGCACAATGCGCGCCACAATCTTGATGACTTTGCGCGCTAGACCACCAATGAAGCGGCTCCGGATTTGATTTTCAGGTCGGCCTTTCGCTTTCCGCAAGAGGATGCGATAGGTGACTGTTTGACCTGCTGCCCCTGATCGTGCCGTCACAGCAGCTGCGGCCTTTGGCCTGGGGTTGGGAAACTGAATGGTCGTGACGCCGTCTTCATCGGTGTAGATGGCGAACTGCAATTCATTAGCGCGTACCGGCACATCGATATCAACTTCGTCCGGAGCTACGTCGGTTAACAAATTGCGTTTATAGCCAGGTCGCCGGACTGGCGTGAGGGCGTTGACCTCCAACGTGTGGCGATCTTCGAGCCCCGCCTCTTGCAATGCTTGCGTTAACAGCGGCGATTCCGCAGTCTCGGCGCGAAGGGCGCTGGTTTCTCTTGGGCCATGCCAGACGAGGGTACCTTCAAGACCTGGCGCGTGCATGCGAATCCCGCTTCCAGGAATCTCTACCGTTTGCTGTGATCTTCTCAATTTGATGGTGCTCATGGTGCCGCCTCCAAATGGCGCTCTCACGAAGCATTGTCAAACCACCGATATTTGTATGTTGGGATCTCCATAGAGCAAATAGGCTAGGTAGGTCATCTGCTGTTTATCCTTGAATTGCTTGCGGATGTTTTGCAGCGCTACACCCATCGAGACGGGGCTGTGGCCGATGACAAACTTGTAAAACTCCTCGGCAATGGTTCGTGCCGATTCATCGCCTACGCTCCACAACGGTGCGATTACCGCCGATGCGCCCATGACCAGAAACGCCTGAGGCCAACCGGTCACAAAACGCAAGTCATGGCCGGTGCCCCCAACTTGGCAAGCGTTCAAAAAAACGAGCGGATGCTGGCCCCCGATTCCTCTCTGGATTTCCTGGATGGTTACAACGGGCGGTCTAAAGTTCTTATTATCGTCTTCCAAGATCAGCACGGAGGCATTCGGCGTCTGCTGGTCCATGCTGCCGTGACAGGAGAAGTGCAAGGCTTGAGCTTTTCCTGTTTTCAGGAACTTGAGGACTTCAGCGCTTACCAATCGATAGCGCGTCGCTTGCGGATTTCCCACGCCCTGGTACAAGCCGACTAGGTCCTGAGCTTCTTGCTCGGCCCATTGCAGTTTAGTATCCACTGTATCTACCGCGCTGTAGTCGCTGGCAAAGACAGCCATGTCGCGAAGCGAGATGCGAGAACGAAGCTGGGAGGATTCGCTCGCTAGCCACCGTCCCACCGAGTGGCGCACCGACAAGATTTCCCCATCGACGCCGGGAGCGCGCACTGGGTCCTCGAGCCTCATGATCTCCCAGGGAATATACGGCTCATCCGTGACGAATTGAATGGTGTCCAGCTTGATCTTTGTATCGCTCTTGGCGGCCCAGTAAAGCTGCCAATATACATCCTTGAATGCTTTCGCCGTGGTTCGATAGATTTCCTTAAACGTGCCTTCCAGATCGGCCATGGCCATTTCACCCAGCTTGATGTTCGTCAACTCATCGAAATACGACTTGACGAATTCTTGCGCGCCGCTCTCCAACTCCATCTCGCAATCTTCGGGCGGAATAGTCTGAAAGTTCTTGTGCGGCGAAAGGAACGACCATTGATACTTGCTGGAGGTTCTTTTCTGGATACGGACGAGAAGGTCCGGCGGAACACATCCGTCGGATGCAACATTCAGGAGGCGGCGCCATTCCGGTACAGGCGGCTTGGGAATTTCTGGTGCCTCAGGTGCTCCAAGTTGGGGGAGAATCTCGATGTTCTTCAGTCCTTCACCGCACCAGCGGTGGTTCAGATAAAAGTTCACACGAATGGTTCTGAAGTCCGGCTGTTCCGCCGTTCTTTGATAGTCTGGCGCAGTAAGGCCCAGGAACCTTGCGGGCGCCGTGGTTTGCTGGGCCCAATTGAATTGCAGCGTCTTCCAGTACGACTGATCTTCTAGAAGCAGGTGGACTTCGATGTCGTATGTCCGATCGTCTTGAGGCAATGAGATTATGCCCTCCACATCGGGCGCTTGATCAAGCTTGAGATCCACATCGACGCCAAATTTTGCGCTCTGAACAACGTGCTCACTCGTAGGAGTAATCCACGGGAACGCCTGTCTGGAAAAAGGCATCGTGCTGGCCTCCTGGGCGGGCAAATTGGCTGGCGATGCCGGATGTAGAGGCGGCCCGACCCCACCCAACGCCGACCCTTTCAGCGAAATGACATTCAAACCCTGCAGGTCCGCGTCCGGTATTGTCATTCCTCGATCGAGTTCGCGGATAAGCTTTGCAAAGTTACTCTCCGCGTATTGCTGCATGGGATGCAGCACGCCGGCCTTCTCGGGGGTGGCTAAGCGCACGGGAATCTCCCCCTCAACCACCAGCAAGTACCCGGACTTCTCCGGATGGTGCTTGTGTTTGAAGGGCATCTTCCCTCCGACATATTCGACTGTCTGTACCTCGGGAAGCCCCTCCAGCGAATTACGAAAGATCTGCTGAAAGCGCTTCTTCCACTCCTCTTCATCCAGATCGAAAAGAGTTGAGTTCGCTTTGTCAATCTGAGGCGCGGGCAACACATACCACTTAGGCGTAATCTCGCTCGAATCCTTCATTACCCAGAAGTCGGCGTCTGGACGGCTGCGAATGCGATCTACGAAGTTTGTGTGAGGCTCTCGGATGTCCAGAGTCAGAAAATTGGAACTAGAAAGGAATTTCATAAGGAACCTCAACCAGCATCGAGTCACACCGCGGAGAGCTGGCGCCAGCGCGGAATGGGAGGTGCTAGTAGATTAGCGCAAGGATACGCGGTGTCAATGCATCATGCACCAGGCTTCCGTCGAAGCATAAGGCTCGAATCCGACGACCATCTGAGCTTCCTCCAGATTCGGGGACTCTAGGAAAATGGTCAAGTCGTCAACATTTTCGCGATTCCGCCCGGATTTGAAAAACCGCAAGGTTCCAGCGAAGACCTGGATTCGTCCCGGTAAACGCCCAGCCTACGTAGGCCTCCTCCGACCCTAGCCCGGTCGCGGTAGGAGATTCCAGTCGCCATGCCAACTTCTCGTAACTAATTTAGCGGAATCCCGTGCTGTCTAAGAATCGCGACATGGGAGGTTGTATTCCCGCCTAAGTCATATACGAGCACGCTGACAAAGCGGCGAACATCCGCGTGTTGATCGCCTTGCGAGACCATGAGTGCGTGCATAACGGCCTTATCGGCGAGCACGGGATCTTCTGTTTGGCGGATGGAAATCAAAGTTTGGAATAGCGCCCCACTGGCGGCGAGGGCTCCGCCCAAATCCATGGTACCGTTGGGCCAGGTGGAGGCCGTATAGAGGTCACAGGACGCTCGAACGTAGTTTGCGCAAAAGTACAAGTTGGCGGCGCGTGAGAGGGCGAAATTGGTGTGGTCCAAACCGTCGTCCACAAGCGCGTTGCCCGGGTCCAGCAACAACTCACCAAAGGCTTCGGTCAACTCTGGAGTTTGCGGCAGAGAACTGGCATTTAGCTCGAGTAAAGGGTTCCGGTCAGATGGTGTGTAGCTCAAATGAGGCTGTTGACCGTCTGGCGAATCCGACTCGATCTTCGGTTCGGCCGTCAGCCTGACCGACCGCCAGCTGTGCGGATGACCGACCGACTCGAGATAGTTCTGATAGCCGGAAATCTCACGCGCGATACCCGCCAGCGTACCTGCGGGGAGGGGGGTATCTGAGCCAAACGAGACATTGGAGGGCAATCCGGCGGCCCGCATGGTCTTCTCGGCCTGGTTCGAGGCCGCGCATCCATGAAATTCGGAGGCGAAACCGAAGATCATCAGGGCGACGACAAAGACGGAGAAGACCCCACCCAAGACGCGTTGAAACCGTGAGGCCGGTTTCCGAGGTGCCGTCTTTGGCTTGGCCGCTGACCTAAAGTCTTCCCAGGTGCTGCGCCACGAAAAGCTGGGGGGCGGTGATGGCAGCTCTGGGGGCGCTCCGACAGCTCCTTGTCCCGCTTCCCACGCCGGAAGACTGGTGAGCGTCTTGCTGATGTGTTCGATCGCAGTGGGAAACTGGTATGCGAAATGACGATGTCCAAGAGCAGCGCCGCGGTAAAAGAAGGTTGAATAATTCTGCTGATTGGCGATCGCCGGTTCTTTGTTGGCAGTGATGTCGAGCACCAGATTTTCGACGAGGTCATCCCCAAATGCAAAGCGGTTGCCGTGGATCGCTCGTGGTAATGAGACCAGAATGACAAGAAAACCTATTGCAAACGCGCCCGTCAGCCCAGCAAAGATTGGAATCCCTGCGCCCAGATATCCGAAGCCGATTAGAAACAAGCTAGCGATAGCGCCTGCGAAAGTTTTGGTGTCTAAACTATTTCCGTGAGCCATGACGATGGCGAAGGCGATCAGGCCACAAAGGATAGACGCGCCAAACGAGAGTAGAAAGAGCCTAAATCCCCAACGGCCGAAGAAGTACCAAATGCGGAACGGCAGCTGTCCGAGGAAGTGGGCCAACCCGAGCCAGAAACTCACTTCATCGTCGCAGGTGACATTGACCATACGGATGGCGGAAGGCCTTTGTCTGATCAATTCGTAGAAATACTCCTGATAGGCTGCCAGTCGTCTTTTTGTAATAAAGAAAACTGCGAAAGCGGCGAACACAGAGGCTGTCGCAATCGGCATTTCTACATCAAAATGAGCAGAGTTCAAAGTGACGATCAAGAAGAAAATGAAAAGACCCATGATCGCAAAAGGAATGATCTGTTCGGGTTTCTTGAGGTCTCGTTTTCTGCACTCGATGAATGGAGTATTCATGCAGATGAGGTCCGAGACAAAGGAGCTGACCCCGGAGCGGGCAAGCGCATAGAGGGTGACTGTTCCTCCATGGCTGTGAGCGAGAATTACGATGCGGCTATCAGGATGCTGTTTATGCAAACGACACAGATAGACGGCTAGCTCATCGCCAGCCAGAATACGTGCTGCATGACTATTGCTGCCGCTCCACTTAAAACTGCTGTCGACGTTATATCCGGCGGTAGCAGCAGTAATCGCCTCGCGGAATTGCGATGTCTCATCTGTCCAGGAAACTATCGGAACTCCTTTCTTGAACGGATTCGGCAGCTTGGTGCCGTGCACGAGGACAAGGATCGGCGGTGAGGCGCTCTCTGGCGATCGTACGGAGACCTCCACGCCGGGTTCGGTCGCGTTTACGGATTTTGAATCCTCAGATACAGCCGCCATGTGAATTCCATCCTTGCAGAAACGCGTTTCTGCCGCAGGCTGCTGAGACGACGGCTCAACCAGTGGGCTCGAAAGTAAGGAACCATCCTCGGAGGCGGCCATGGAAGCAGTGCTCAAGAAGATTGACCGCTGTCGGGTTTGAAGGACGCGCCCTGCGGGAACTGTTGGGCATAGTCGAGACGAAGCGAGTTCAGTGCGGCAACTGCAACTTCGGTGGTGAGAAGTTGCTGCTGAATTTGAGTGTGGAGGTTATCGGTCTGTCCGATGAGCATTCGGTAAAATTGCGCACGGGAACCAAAGGGGAATGCCCGCTGTGCGCTGACGATGGCAGAGACAAATGCGCCAAGGAAGGCCGCAGTCTTGGAGTGCGTTGTAATTCCAGCTGCGACGATGCTGACACCCAAGAGTAATCCGAGAATGTTCATAACATTGTCCCAACGGGAGTTGAAGCGATAGCGGCCCTCACAGTCGTTGCGAAACTTTTCGAGTTCAGACAGCAGAGCGCCACCGATGATCGACGGATTCTCCGGCGTAGCTGCATCAATCCCTGTCACGCTCCCCCCTTTCTCCATTACTCAGGGTGAATCTATTAATTGGCTGCTTTCACATATCAAAGCGGAGGAGTCGACGATATCGTAAAAGCGGCGGAGCCCAAGACAAATTCCCGCAATGTAAGCTTTTGCCTCTCAGTAGTCTCCGTCGACCGTTCTCTCTTTCCGCGTAATTGCGCCTAGCTTAGGGAGATATGGATCCGGAGTTCTCGGTCGACCTCCCGACCGGCCCAACCCGAACTCTAATCCGTCCAGCAGTTTGCCTCGTGGCTCACTCGACAAATTCCAACCTTTTCGTGCGGCGTCAAACTGCGATCACCTTTGCTGCTAGTTGCGCCCCGAGCGTCACTACATTTGTGATGTCGTTGATCGTCGTGGTGATGTCGCCCATTTGCTGGACGGCGTTCGAAAGCTGTTGGTTGGCTGCGTCAATTTGTGTGGTCAGGCTCACTACCTGTGGATCGTCGTCGTGAAAGGCCTGGTTTACGCAGGCCCAGTAGTTCTGCCTGGCCTGCACATATTGCGCGCTGATTGCGTCGCGCTGTTGCTGCGTCTGGCAGGCTTGGCTGAGCGTGTTGATTTGCGACTGCAACGTGAAATACGTGGCCTCGAGTTCCTGTAGCGGGCTCTGCATCTACCTCTCCCTCTCTAATTGCTCTTTGTGCTCGTTGAAGTTGAGGACTTCGCTGCCGTTGTGGCGGCCGCCGGCGCAATCTGCGGTACCAGCGAAATCCAGTTCTGCACGTCGGCCAGCGTAATGGGCGCCGAGCGAACCGCCATCGGCTTGTCGGTAGCCACCAAGTGGATGCGGCTCGCCATCTCGCTCAGCGACTTTTCCATGTTTGTGGTGGCCGTCTGCTGCGCCGCCACCAACGCGGCCGATTTCTGGCTGACCTGTGTGGCAAGAATGGCCTGTGCTTTACTCTTGAGCGCAGGGTCGGTGATTTGCGGGGTCAGCCCATAGGGACTGAAGACTGCGCCCAGGAACTGTGAGGGATCGACCTGTCCCTGGTTGATCAGCGCCTGTGCAAGCGAGTTCGCGACGTTCGCGTAAGCGGAGCCAATCGCGTTGCAGAAGGGTTCTTCACTCTGAAACCATGTGTCCAGCGCGGAGGTGAACTTGTCGATCGCCGCGGCAGCCTCCCGCTCTTTGTGTTCCTGGATTGCCTTCACGAGCAAGTCCACTGCGTCCTTCATTAGGTTCACATTGCTAGCGCTCATCGACACACCGGAGATTTTCAGCCCTGCCACTTCAGTTTCCAGGTTTCCCGCCGCTGTGGAAGCGGCCGTTGCGTCCGTTGACCCGCTCAGCTTCGCGAACTCCTGCGCCAGCGTGGTCAGTGCCGCAGCTAGCTTTTCGCGCTTCTGGATTTCAGCCGTGTTGTCAGCTACTAGATTCTTGGTTGGCGTGTCGTAGGGCGCCAGAGGGTTCATGACGGCTTGAATTTGATAAAGCTGATCTGTCCCGGTATTAAGTGCTTCAAGAGCGGAGTAATAGCTGGTTAACGTGCTGGCCGTTGCGGTCAGTTGCGTGGACGCCGCTGCGGCGTCGTCTGAAGTCTTGCAGCCGTTCGCAAAGATCAGGCAGGAAAGAATGGAAATAGCGGCGGTTTGCAGCTTACTGCAACCGCACAGCGTCGTGCTTCGCAATCCGAGCATTTGGACTTCTCCTCAGGGATCCGACGCAGTGGGATGTGAGACGAACGGGGAAATGCGTTGGAAACTGCCTCAACCTATCATCCTGCCGCAAAGTATGCAAGAAAATTGCGGTGGTAATCTGCATAGGGCTCGAACGGAATAGATCTGCGAACCCCTAACTCGCTGTGGGCAATCTGCCTCGGACAAGCGCTTTTGCCAGCCTATATAGGGCGGGGAACCATAAGAGATCATCTGTAAACACCTCGGTCGAGTGTGCGATTGCGCGTTGGGCTGTAGTTCGATCTAGTTATATCGCAGTTAGTAACCTCCGGTTACTTACTTAAGGACAATGGCCGGTTGTAAGTGTATCTTTACGAATTATTTACTTGACCAATGTTTGATCTGAAGGTAAAGTCCGCCCATCCCTGATTCATCCGGCACAGTGTGCCTCTTGTGTAACGCTGTACACTCGCCGCACACAGGTACCAGTCAGCCGGGAAGACTGGCGCGCATACCCGAGTTGGGACTGCTGATGACCAGTCAGCCTATCGCGGGCATATCGTATCTGTTTAGAGTCCCGGCACGAAACTCTGATACTCCTGCATCTCAATGGCTTATCTGTTCTTAATTGCGCTTTCAGCACATTTCTTGCGCACCAGTCGACGCAAGATGTCGAAAAGCTCGCTGTCTCGCGGGCCCCGTCGGCTGATGCCGGATCAATAGCCGTCACCTGCTCCGTGGCTACATAGATCAATCTCTCGCGGTATTCCGGGGGATTTGATTCCGAAAATCGGGGACGGTCTCTGCATTGTTCGTGTTCTGACAGAGGGGCTATGTGGGCGGTTACTGATCGGTGTTGGCGATGAGTTTCTTCCGAACTGCATACATGCAGAGACTTCCCAGTGCGTCAGCAGATGCGGGGTGTCCGAAGAACGGCGTGAGGTTACGATAGCCGGCACAACTGTGACTGTTCTTGGTGCGCGCAACGACGCCAACGCACTAAGCGCGGCAATGAGATGCGGCGTGTAGCGTAGCCGAAAGTCCGCATCGGCACCGGCCGGCGCGGACTCATATTGCTTTTAGATCCCTCGCTTGCACGGCATTCTTAGCGCCAGTGTGATCCAATATGGTCAAGAACAAGAGCACTATGGCGAGCAAGCCCAAACCGACAAGAACAACCAATCCGCTTCATTTCGAAGACTTGGAGCCACATCGGTTCGAAGATCTTACTCGTCAACTGGTCCGAGATTTCCGAAGCTGGCAAAAATTGGAGCCGACCGGAAGGCTTGGGGCCGACGATGGCTATGACGTGCGCGGCATTGAAGCCGTCGCTGTCCCCTCCGGGATCGAGGAACGGGTTTGGCAGATTCAATGCAAGAGGGAGAAAAGCATAACGCCAAAGGAGCTCGGAGAGTATATAGACGAAATGATTCCTCCTGGAACAACCGCTCCCTATGGGGTCCTCTTGGTTGCTCCATGCGACTTTTCGAAAAGGGCAAGAGACCTATTCAGAAATGAGCTTCAAAAACGAAGCGTACGCGAATTTTACCTCTGGGGCAAAGCAGACCTAGAAGATCTTCTCTACCAGCGCAAGAACGACCACCTGCTCTACTCATATTTCGGGATTTCGCTGCATGGCGCAAAGCCCAGTCTTGTCTTTGTTGTCGGTGTGCCCCTAGGGGACAACAGGTCGCCCGATTGGCTCATGATGGTGAAGCATTATGGCCCCGAGCCCGCTTATAACTGCCATGTCAACTTCTATGATAAAGACCGGAAAAACATCGAGCACGACTGGCTCGTCAAGCACCCTCAGGAGCCTTATCCGCCCGCTGGGCTTGTGAGCAAGTCCCAACTTCAGCTGCACATCCCTGAAGCTGATCCACCGGGACTCGCAGGGAGCTTTCGTTGGACGCCGCTTGATCCCGATCGACAGCACTATAGTATTTCGATCAGCTGTCGTGCTGGAATATTTGAAGAGAATTGGGAGGTAACCCGCGTTAATGGTGTTCTGCGCACAAAGATCTCGATTGAGCATGGGCCTCTGTGGAAGGAAAAGAATCCGGACTCAGAAACGCTGGTGTTTTCGTGTAGCGACCCGGAGTTTGTTCCGATGCCGCTCCTAACGGAGGTTCCTGCCGCAAAACTTATACCTGTCCATCCTGGATGGAAACCAAACCACCAATTCGGACTCCCTGCTGCGATCATCGATCCTAACGCAAATATACAGCTTGCAGGAATGCACCTGCCAGACGGGAGTATGAGTTGTGGCCCCGGTTGCTGGGATAGGTTGCTACGACACCAGGGCAACAAAGTGTGAGAACCCGCGGCCGCGTGGCAACATCAAAGCGTAAATGTCAAAGTCTGTCGCAGCTCTTTCACGGATCGCACTCGTGTCGATTGTGGAGCCTTCTGCGCTAATCGCAATGATGTATAGAAGCAAGAAACATGAGCTTCCTCGGAGGACAACACCGAAGAATCGGTGACTAGCCCTGTCAGAATTCCAAGCGGAATGCCGGTGCATATCCGGGCTGCTGATCTTCCATAATCACAATCGATTGGCAAATTGCGTTCAACTTTTGACCGAGAAAGCATGCCCCACTAAGAGGACCGAAGTAATAGATAAGAAGCTCAGTTCCTCCATGACGCTTTACAAACTCTCTCATCAAACGCTTGCTCTGATCTACAAACGTCACAACATCTCCAGCGGATTGAAAAGCATTCATGCCCAGTCCTACAGCGGGCTGGAGAAAGAGTACAGACTGCACTTTCTCGCGATGTTGGATGTCCTTGAGCACGTCGTCTGTAAGATCACCTGTAACGCTGATACCGCAAGCGACCCGTCTGTTTCCAGCCCCGTCGTTGGTATGGTCAAGAAGCTGGACTTCGTTCTGAACTTCCATTGAGAATCCCGCGGAAGGTTGATCATCTGACCGCCAGACGCGGTCCTCTGCTTGTTGAACTTCGATCTTATACCCAGCGACACTCGAGAATACGTAACCGAACCCGAACCAAGCGGAGAGGCGAGCAAAGCCCCGCGCGCGAATCAGCCGTGATTGGCGATGGGCAACCTCCGATTCGATTTGATGAAGAGCCGGCATAAGCTTTTCGTCCCAATCCTCTTGCCGTCGTATGCGATGTCCTTTTCGGTTTGGGGCACCTTCAAAATAATCACGCCAATCAAGTACGTAGTCCGGCCTCAACGGGAAAGCTCTTGTCTGGATTGTCGTCAGGTGAATCGACGTCCCGGAATTCACGACCGATTCTTCATAAAGATCATTTTCTCGGAGAAGCCGTTCAAAGGTCGTTCGAGTGATGTCTCCTTTACGTTCGATGATCCAGTTGCGGACCAGACCGGAGCAGATGACCAATGCTGCTTCATCATGTTTCAGATTGAAATGCTCCATTCGCTCGGACACTCGATCACGAATTGACTTCCAGCACCCAGCCCCGAGCTCGAACTTGATTGAACGCAAGAACATGGTTAATTCTTCTTCATCAATTCCAAGGTGTTCTCGCAACCTTTTGCGAAGCTTTCCTGCTTGTGTTCTTAAAGTCGCCGCAAAAAACTCCCTGGTCAGCTGATCGTCAGTCCCGCTGACGAAACTGCCCAAATCATCATTACCACCATTCCAGGACCAATTACTCACCAAGTGAAGAAGTACGGGCTCTTGAGGACAGCTAGTTCTTAGCCCCTTCCATGTGCGATGGAATTTTTGTAGGAGGCTAGTGCCATTAGGCTTGTGTTCGAGGAGATTGTCGATTCCGTATTGTTGAGTATGATTGGCGTGATATTTGACTTGAAAGAAATAGTGGAAGAATTCGTCCGGCATTCTTCCCTGCGAATGCCGGTAGACAGTTACGTCATCAACAGATCCCGCGTCTGGATCTTCAATACGCACATGACTGACCTTTTCAGAATCCTTCAGTAAGAGCAATGCCTTCCACCACCCATAAAGATGTTGGTAGTCATCACCCGTGAGCCGTGGCACTACTTGGTTCGCCATTCTTTCCTCCTTGGCCAGTTTCGCTGTCGCATCGAGTGAGAGTGTGGCGCACTGTTCCTTTCTCATAGACAAATGCGCCTACACTCCATGCGCCGGGTGTGCCACCAACGATCAAGAGTACCGGCTCGGGACAAGCATATAAGTGTGAGCCGGCGATCTCCGCCATTTGCGTCGAGTCAGTCGGACTAGGATTAGGCGCAGCGCCAGGATGGTAGTGCCATTCGCCCAAATAAAAGCTCTCTTTCTTCTTCCATGATAGTTGGAGCTTTCTAGTGAGACCCTTCACACCGCGATCAAACCAGCTTGCCCCATAGTGCGAATCGGGGGGAGCCGGTGTTACTTCAGTCACGAATGCCATATTGTGTTTCGGATTATAGTAGCCAATCAAAACGCCGCCCGTTTCCATGTTCGAAGCTCGCTGGCAACTCGCTAGGAGGCCGGCAACGTGGACAGGTCCAAGATCAAGCCCAAAACGTCCGTCTGGGGAGCATAGGCGAAAGCCGTGGTGAGAATGGACGGGTAACATTCAATCGAGAACCTCAAAATGTCCCGAATCCATCACTGAATCGGCGCTTTCCGAGAGAAACGAAATTGCGCGGCAGGCAGCTTGGAGGACTTGTTCAATCCGAGCAGGAAAAACAGGATGCCAGCATCCAATGCCCTCTCGTGGAAACTTCTCCGGTGGATGCTGCACAAGATCTTCTTCTATATGTGGCCTGATCGACGAGAACATTTTAGAACTGTCGAAGCAATCCCGTTGCGCATACACGTAGAGCCGTTGAGCCTCGAAGCTGAGGGCGAAGGAAACTACAAGGGTTCCAGCGGTCCACGTGAATTGAGAAAGATCATTCGCGACGCCATCATCGGCTGTGCAATCAAGTATAAGCGTGTGTTTGTCCACAATAGACCTAATGTGCTCGTTGTCGAAGGTAAAACCCGAGTCAACACCTTCAACCCTCGCATGAGGAGAAATAGAATTAAGATGTCGTGCGAGGCGAGTAGCCTTGCCAAGTCCGATATCACTAAGAGAAAGCGTATGGCGCACTAAGTTTCCTGCCCTAACAATATCGTCATCCAAGATGGTCATTGTCGTAGTTCCGCCTCGGACAAGCATCTCAGCCACGGACGCCCCCAATGCGCCCGCTCCCAGCAGCAGAATTCTCTGTTTCCTCAGTGACGCAGATAACTGCCCGCGTGAACCGAGTTGATCTGGACTCCAGTTTTCGCTCTTTTGCCAATCAATGGCACCTGTGGGCGTGATCGTTCGATTACGTTCCCAGAACAAAGAATCGCGCAATTTGTGCTTTAGTTTGCGTTCCTTCTGTGGATGGATAATGGGCAATTGAATAAAAAACCAATGCATCTGTGTAAGTGCACCGGCGACAGTCTCAGGGATGGGGAAGCCTATTGCAAGGACGACTGCAGTCCCGTTTCTAAGATACGGGTAAGCGCTAGCAAAAACCTCACCAAGACGAATGCCCCTGCTGTCCAACAGCTGAGAAAGGTCTTCCCAATTATCCGGGACGTGCCATTGCTCCACGACTGGCTCATTTGGAATTCGGATCCACACACCGATTTCCTGGCCTGATGTACCCGCGATATCCGATCCCCATGATGGTTCGAAGATGCCTTTCCCAGCGTTATCGGCGAAGCGCGTGACAACTCGAATGGTTGGATTCTGGGGAATAAGTTTCAGAACCATCGTGCCGAATCTGGCGTTGCAACGACCCCACAGCGTAAAAGTGGAACGGTCCTCATTGAAGACTATCCAGCGCGCGCCTGAGGCCGAAACCGGTGGCACTTCATAAGGATCTCCCGGCCGCGCGAGGCTGTCATTCGAGGCAGCCTCAAGCCATTCATGAGCTCGCTCAACCCTCCATCGCAGGCGCGCGTCGGCGGTCAACGGTTCAAGTCCCTGACCTCTCCTACGCGCTTGCGCAATTGGCTCGGTCACACACATGTTGCCACGACGCCAAGGACAATCGTGATCCCCGTCGGAGTTGTGAAGTTGATGCCGGAAGGTGGTTGTGATGCCGCCTGCTTTGGAGGGAAAAATCTCTAGACTGCCATTGGGGTAGCGGTCTTCAGCCACCACAAACCAGCGAGTTACCTGCAGGATGGGGCCGGCAGGCAACGGCTCCGGCTTTATGGCGATCTCGATGTACCAAGTGCCTTGGACGCCCCGAGTCCAATCTCGGAGTATCGTCACGCCGGCGAGCTCTTCAAGAGCTCGCCGACCTGCCCTTAATGCTTCGGGAACCTGAGAATGGTTCGTCACTAGGCAAACCGCCCCCTCGACACCTCGCTACTCGCGACGCGGGGAGTGTACCCGCCGAACTTCCGAGAGCCGTCGTCTTCATCGCCTGGAGGTGCAGGGAAGCAGTCACCGAAGAGTGATCCCCAGAGACTGGCCGACTCCTTAACTGTATCTGCGTCCAGAGCGTTTCTTGCTATCTTGGCCGCTGAAGCGCACTGGTCATAAAACGCTCGGAAATCTTCGAAGGAAAGTCGATGCAGCACGTTATGGCTCGGAACTCCTCTATCGGGAAGGAATGGAACGGTCAGTTGCTCGATCGCACACGCGTACCGACGATTGATTTCCTCGAAGGCATCCACCACGCCCCGTGCCACGGTCTCAATCCCGTCGGGGCAGCAATCACCAACGATGTGCTCAAGGGGATAGCCTTTAGGGTATTTTGACTCGGGGAAGCAAATCCTTCGCCACCATTTGACCGCCTTGACAACATTCACATAGTGCCCGTCGCAGTTGCCATTCTTCTCCCAAGTCCATCGGATCTGCTCCAACGGGTGAGTGTCTTCCCACCGTTGCAAATCCCGATCTGGAATTTTGAGCGGATTTGCCCGTTGCTCTGGGGATGATGCCGCTTTTCTCAGAGAGTCCTCGAAGCGACCATAGCGATGCTTAAGAGAAACCCAGTTCTCGTTGAGGCGCCAATCCCGAACATCGTCGGGAGTTTCGAATGACTTCACCGCATCTGTCAGGAGGAGCCTGCGATCAATCTCGGTCGGTCTTGCAGTTATAACCAGATCCAGGTCTATATCGCCGTCGGTTATTGCAATTGAGCGATTCTGAGGCTTGTAATGGTCCTTGTAGTGTCGGTCGAGAAACGGAACAAAAAGCTTTAAGGCTGCATCCGGCGTGTTTCGCGGATCGTCGCAGTCGATATTCGTAACCACGATGACATCTACATCCGGACGATGTTTACCTTCCGGTCGAACCGCTGTGGCTCGGCGGTAACTGCCCTGGAGGAACGAAGTGATAACCAGCCCTTTCGTGTCACTGTCCTGTGTGAGCCGATCACGCAAGGTCTGGTGAGCAGCTTGATAGGCCTCTTTCTGCTTATCCGTGGGCCTAATTTCTCTCAGAAAATCGGTAAAATAGCTTGGCAGTGCGCTCATCTGGCTCCCTTCGTCTGCAGGAATCGCTGTGGTGATGAACCTTTACTAACAACCCGTCACTCTTGGCACGAGTACGGCTTCGTCCTAAAATAGGATATAGTGTTGATGAGACCCCGTCAACGCAAAAAGGATAAAGGAGTCCTAATAAAGGATGTTGATGACCATTTACCGGCAGATCGGCATGAAGATCCGCGAGCTTCGTACCCACCACCAAGGTACGGGTATCAGCCAAGAGGCTCTCGCAGAGAAGCTCGTGACCACCCCGAATACCGTATCCAGATGGGAGACAGCCACCTATAAGCCATCGATTGAGGATCTTGAGAAAATCGCCCGGGTTTTCGGCGTGTCCATAGGAGTGTTTTTCCCTGATATCGAACCAGGTGCTCGACTTCAGGCCCTCTTGAGCGCTACTGGAGATCTGGATGACGAAGATCTCGATGACCTAACCGAGTACGCTAGATTCCGAAGAGCGCGGAAGAGCCTCAGTACCGCCAAGCAAAGAAAGTGACCACTCCCAACTCATGTCCTTTTATGACGAAGTAAAGATCCTCGCTCAGAATAAACGCGATCTTTATAGCGTCACGACCGACACGCTAAATCTGCAAGTCTTGCGGACTATTTACAAAGAAGAAGGCATCAAGATCGATCATTGGAAGTTTGGTCGCACAATCCGTGCTGTATACATGTGCGACGACGGAGACCCGTCTGTTGCGGTCAATGAGTCACTACCTCGCGAGCCCAAGCTGTTCTCCCTGGCTCACGAGCTAAAGCACCACTATCTTGATCGGAACCAGATCGAAAACGGCGCGATCAAGTGCGGTGACTATAACGCAAACGAGCTGATCGAGAAAACGGCCGAAGTATTCGCTGCTGAGTTTATCTATCCTGAAGCGGAGTTTCTCTGCTTGGTTGGTAGTTTCCAGATTCAGGGGGGGAAATGTACCAAAGAACAGGTAGTCGATCTGAAGCGTGCCTCCTCAGCGTGCATCAGCTATCAGTTCCTCCAGAAGAGGCTTATACGGCTGGGATTAGCGCCCGCTGCCGGTTTTGGGAAAGTCCAGTTTACAAAGCTTGAAGAAGAGATGTACGGAACGCCCATTTATAAACAGGAGTGGTTTAAAGCAAGGCGGGCAGCACGCAAAGCATGATTCGGATGGTGAATTCTGGACTCCGGACTTGCCGCACGCGCGAATAAGGAAAAGGTTCAACGTTCAGACAGTGTTTGGGAATACCATTCCGTGATCCTGCTCGGGCTTGAAGATAGGCCGTTTCGAGGAGTGTCGAGAAGAGATGACGAGGAGGAATGTACGGTGTTTGTCGCATTCTCGTGCGCAAAACAGCGTGTGGTCATCACCAGTGTGAATCATCGGCAAGGCCGTGCTCAGTCGCACACGGAGGTGGCGAAGTTTTTCAACGTATTCGCAAGGGCCGGTGTCGAGCCGGAGGAGCTTTAGTCGTGCGGGGCATCGTGGAACGGGTGCAAAGCCCGCAGCGCATCCGTCCAGTTCTGTTCTTCAAAGTCTCGCCTTACCGGCGAGGAACTGCGGAGCGAGTTAAGTACAGGCACCGCTAGCTTTTCCACCAAGTTCAGTTTGGTTGAGGCGATCGAAAGGGGACTTCGGGTATCCCCGCTGGAGAATTTGCCGATTATCTCCTCAGTAGACGGTGCAGAAAAATGCTCTCCGGTCCCTTTTGCCCTGGCCACATCCGAGGAATTGGCCGGAAATCGGGCGAAGGCGGGATAATTCTCTTCAAGTTATTGATTATAAGGACTCTATGGCGGAGCGAGCGGGATTCGAACTTAGGGTAACCCTTTGAGGCGAAAGTCTGCGGATTTCCCCGAGAATTCGAGTCCACCTTCGCCTTTTTCGCCCATGGAGAATTTCCTTGATGATTCACTGAAGATTCGCCTCTCTCCAATTCGATGTTTTCTCGATGAATCTGCCCCGAATCCGGCTCATCTGTTCGCTCCATCTTTGTGGTTTTGATGCCCAGAAGTTTGCTTGACTTTATGGCCAAGCAGAGCGGAAATGGACATGCCGCAAAGGAGGCAAGTCCATGGAGAAGAATAAGATAACCAAACAAAAACCCACCAGGCAGGAGGCGGTTGACCGCCTTTTGGCACAGCTGCCGGCGATGGATCGGAAGGAGCTCTTGAGGCTCTGGCACGATCTGTTCGACCGAATTCCAAGCCCAGCTTTGCATCGAGGAACATTGATCCCGATCCTGGCCTATCGCATTCAAGAGAAGGCCTACGGCGGGCTCAAGGAAACCACTCTCAAGCGGCTGCATGAACTTGCCAAGGATCATGCCAACGGTAAGAAGTCCGTCGCTCAGACGATGATCCGGGCGAAAATCGGCACGCGCTATGTGCGAGAGTACCGCTGCAAACTGCATGAGGTCACAGTGCTTGAGACTGGATACGAGTACGAGGGCCGGGTTTACCGGAGTCTGACGGAGATCGCCAAGGCCATCACCGGCACCAAGTGGTCTGGACCGCTGTTCTTCGGTTACAAACGGCCAGGAAAGAGAGCGCAAGTATGAACCCCCGCATCCGTTGTGCTATCTACACACGCAAGTCTTCAGAAGAAGGCTTGGAGCAGTCCTTCAACTCGCTCGATGCTCAGCGCGAAGCCTGTGAGGCTTTCGTGAAAAGTCAGCAGCACGAGGGCTGGCAGGCAATCGCGACCCACTACGATGACGGCGGCTTCTCGGGTGGCAACATGGACCGGCCCGCGTTTAAGCGCCTGATGACCGACATTCACGCCGGCAAGATCTCGACCGTCGTCGTCTACAAGGTCGACCGCTTGACTCGTTCTCTGGCCGACTTCGCCAAAATCATTGAGCAGTTCGACAAGTTCGGCGTCAGCTTCGTTTCAGTCACCCAACAATTCAATACGACCACTTCGATGGGTCGACTTACGCTCAACGTCCTGCTTTCCTTCGCACAGTTTGAACGCGAAGTCACCGGCGAGCGCATCCGCGACAAGATTGCTGCTTCGAAGAAGAAGGGAATGTGGATGGGCGGTACCGTTCCACTCGGCTACGACGTGCACGATCGCCTGTTACAGATCAACGAAGCGGAAGCCACAACCGTGCGGACGATCTTCAATCAGTTTCTGCTGTTGGGCAACGTCACTATCCTCCGGGAATGGTTGCGTGAAAATGATATCCGCAGCAAGGTGGGCAACCATTTCTTCCTTGGTCCGCTTTACTCGATGCTGCACAACCCTCTGTACATTGGCCTCACCCGTCACAAAACAGAAACCTACCCTGGCCAACACCAGGCGATCCTCGATGGTGAGACCTGGGATAAGGTGCAAGCGCTGCTCGCCGAGAACCGCCAGGGCGGCAAACGAAAACCGCGTGCAACCAAAACCAGCATCTTTACAGGGCTCCTCTTTGACGCTGAAGGCACGCTCTACACGCCAACCCATGCGGCAAAGAACGGCCGCCGCTACCGCTACTACACCTCACAGGCGGTCATCAAAAAGACAGCGAAGATCGAGACTCCCGCGCGCATCCCGGCGCCCGATATAGAATCTGCCGTCATCGAACGCTTTCTGAAACTTCTTCGCGATCCGGATGACCTGGTCGCAAGCATCAGGGATAATGCCCAGGAGGAGGCAAGTAAACCTGCCGGTTTCTTCACAAGGATTGTCGCCTGCGCTTCATCAATCGCAGCGACCTGGCAATCCCTCAGCGGACCCGACCGAGAGCATTTCCTACGCGCGGTCATTGACCGCGTCATCATCCACCCGACCCGGGTGGAAATCCGAATCCGCGTGAATCAGTTTATCCAACAACTTCTCGGCAACAATACTCCTGTGGCTGACAGCCCAGCCGGAAACGCAGCCGGCACGCCCCTAGCCCACCTGCAACTTATAGCCTCGATCGAATGCCCCTTCTGCCACATCTCCCAGGGCCGCGCCCTGCGCCTGATCGTCGGCAATACAAACATCACGACAGAGGCGAGCCGTCAAGCCATTCTGAAAGCCATCGCTCGCGCACGCCAATGGTACGAGCAGATCACAACAGGCAAAGCGACGAATATCGCACAATTGGCCGCCATCGACGGCGTGTCACCCCGCTTTATTCGTATGCAGATGAAGCTGGTTCAGCTAAGCCCGCAGTCAATCGAGAAGCTGATGACTCGACCCGAATCGCTACCCCTCTCGCTCAGTGATCTGCTCGCCGCGATCCCACAGGACTGGCGCGAGCAGTCGTTTGGCGCGTCAAAAAAGTCCACGTAACGAGCACGCCAATTCTTAAATCTGCCAACTCCTCAAGCAGCCAACGGCTGCTTGGGCTATTCCGAAACAAATTACGCCACGTTCATTCTGAATCATGCAATCGTCAAAGAATCAAATTTCTCCAACCCCATTGCACATTGAAAGGGAACTGCTGAAACTGCCAACAGAGAAGTGCCGACAAAACGGCGCATATGGCTCCCGCTGGAGAACGCTCTCCAGATCCATCACGATCGGGAATACTGCAAAATTGCGGGGAAGTTAAAAGGTACCGCCGGTTTGCATCTAGTAAGTTGCTGATTCTAAATATAGTTGGCGGAGAGGGAGGGATTCGAACCCCCGATACCCTTTCGGGTATGCCGGTTTTCAAGACCGGAGCCATCAACCGCTCGGCCACCTCTCCGCAGTCTACCGATCCTCTTTGATTGTACGTCGA